>Ga0070734_10004103_pt1 | contig 14229 bp, 6 predicted proteins | sample Coa_R1_8_FD_66444 | JGI IMG/M metagenome (GOLD analysis project Ga0070734, IMG submission 66444) | Surface soil microbial communities from Centralia Pennsylvania, which are recovering from an underground coalmine fire - Coalmine... | ecosystem: Environmental > Terrestrial > Soil > Unclassified ...
ATCTCGGGCGCCCCGCCCGCGGACAACGCGCCACGGCAGGACGCTGTGGGCGCCGCCCCCGCCGAGGACTCCGCTCCCGCTCACGACGCCGCCCCCGCCCAAGACGCCCCCGCTCAGGCCGCCCCGGCCCAGGACACCGGGCCTGCTACGCCACCCGCCGGGCCCGCGCAGCCTCCGGCCGTACCGCCCGGGACCACCGCCCAGCGCGGCCGGCCCTCGCCGGCCTGGGCGCTTGCCGTGCTGCGGCGTCACTGGCTGTTCGCCGCGCTGCTCACCGCGGGGCTTGTGCTGCGGGTGCTGGCCATGGTGGCCTACCACCCCGCACTGATCTACGTCGACACACTCAAGTACCTCTACGGCGCGTCGCCCGGCTCGGAGCCCTTCGGCTACACGGTGGCCTTGAAGATCGTCCTGGCCGTCGGGGACCTCGGCACGGTCGCCGCGCTTCAGCACCTGCTCGGCCTGGCCATGGCCGTCACCCTCTATGTCGTGCTGCTGCGCCGCGGCATCCCTCGCTGGGCGGCCGCCCTCACCACCGCGCCGGTGCTGCTCGACGCCTACCAGGTGCAGATGGAACACACGATCATGCCCGACGTGCTGTTCGAGGCGCTCGTGCTGGCGGGGCTGGCGGTACTGCTGTGGCGGCCGGTGGTCACCCCGGGATTCGCGGCCGTCGGCGGCCTGATCCTCGCCGCGTCCGCGACCGTGATGCAGCTTGGCGTGATCCTGGTCGTGCCCGCGGTGATCTACGTGCTCGCCGCCGGTGGCGGCTGGCGCCGGGCCGTGACCAGCTCAGGCGCGCTGGTCATCGCGTTCGCCGCGGTGATCTTCGGTTACTGCGGCGCCTCCTACATCCACGACGGCCATTTCTGGCTGGCGCGGCGGCAGTCCCTGACCGGCCGGCTGGCCGCCTCCGCCGACTGTGCCACCCTGCAAATGTCCGCCGCCGCGAAGGTGGTGTGCCCCACACCAGCGCAACAGACGCTGGGCCCTGACTGGCTGGAGCACTCCGGCCAGTCGCCGCTGGCCGACGCGGTCACCAACCCCCTGCCGCCCGGTGCCAGGCGCGGCGCGGCGATCGCGGAACTGAACGCGGCGGTCATGGGCCAGCAGCCGCTGCGGGTGGCGGGCTCGGTCCTGCGTGACGCGGTCCGGCTGTTCGCGCTGACCCGGGAGCAGACCGCCGGTGTCACGCCGATCGGGCGCTGGCAGTTCCAGGACGGCTACCCCGAATACCCGCCGTGGGTCAGCGTCTGCCCACCGGGGCCCTATAACCCCGCCACCTGCATGGCCGCACAGCAGGCTGTGCAGAAGCGGGTGGCGCCGGTCACCGACCTGCTGGTCCGGCCCGGCGGCCCGATCGTGATCGGCGTGCAGCGCAAGCTGTTCGGGGCCTTCCACGCCCACACCCTGAAGCCCTCCTACGGCGGCCAGGCCCAGGTGGACCGGCCGATCGCCCGGTTCCTACGGTCCTACCAGCTCGACGGCGGCTACACCCCGGGCCCGCTGCTGGCCCTGTGCTTCCTGGTCGGCCTGGCCGGCTCGCTCGTACTGCTGCGGCAGCGCCTGCCCGCCCGCACCCGCCAGCTCGGGCTGGCGTGCCTGCTGTTCACCGGTGCCGCTGTGTTCGCCCTGCTCGCCCCGGACGTCTACCAATTTTCCTGGCGCTACGAATTGCCCGCGGTGGTCACCCTCGTGCCCGCAGGTGTGCTCGGGGTGGCCACCCTGCTAAGCCTGCGCGGGGCGGGCCGCCATCCAGCGCGCACGGAGCGGCCTGGCCAGGAGTAATGGCCTGTCATGCCTTTCCTGACTTGTGCCCGCGGAGTACGTTCGGGACAGTCGCAGGGGGGCGGAATGACTGCTGAGCACTATGACGCGTTCGTCTCTTACGGTCGCGGCGACACGGACTGGGTGCACACGCTCGCGGAGAATCTGGAACGGCTTGGGCTGCACGTGTTCCTGGACGACTGGGAACTGGTGCCGGGAGACCTCCTCGCGGTCAAGCTGCAGGAAGGCCTGGCCGCGGCGGATGTCGTGGTCCTGGTCGTTTCCGCTCAGTCGGTCGGCCGGGGCTGGGTCAACGAGGAGTTCGCCGCGGCCATCGCCAAGGCGGTGGCCGGGCAGCGTCGGCTGATTCCGGTGATATACGGCGATGTTGCCTTGCCGGAATTTGTCGCCAGCCGGTTGTATATCGACTTCCGTAACCTCGACAGCCCCGCGGCCTACGAGGCAAAGGTCCGCCAACTGGCCGCGGCGATCCGTAGCCAGCCAGGCGGTGTGCGCCCAAGGCCTGGCGGTGGGATCGTCCCACCACCCGGGGCTTACCGCGCCGAAGGACCGCGGTCCGCCCGGCTGGCGATCGCCGAAGATCTGGTGACGTTCAGTACGGGGGCCGGTGAGGTCAGTCACCGCCCGGCGGGGCTCGACGAGCGTGCCAGGTCCTTGCTGAACCAGGCGGCGGTGTCGCGGACCCGGCCGGTCGCGGGCCCATTGCCCGCGTCCGCCGCTGGGACAGCGGCAGGGTTGCACGCGGTCCTGGTGCGGGCGGGTACCGCTCTGGGCCGGTGTTTCCTGGACGGCGCTGCGGGCCAGGCACTGGCAGACGAGATAGCCGCCGCCACCGAGGGCGGCGCATCGGTCCGGCTGGCGGTGGACACGCCGGATGCCAGGCTGGCCGGATTGCCGTGGGAGGCCTTGGTGCTGCCCGGGCAGGTGGCGCCGCTGGTGCTGCAGGACCGGGTGGAGATGTACCGGACCGTGGCGCTGGAGCATCCACCGCCAGCGATCCAGGTGCGCGGCCCGCTGCGGATCCTTGCCGTGATCGCCAGCCCTGATGTCGGCGGCGGGGGACTACTCGACTACGAGGAGGAGCTTTCCGCGATCCTCAGCGCGGTGAACCCGGCCCGCCGCGCCGACGGCGCGTTCGTGGAGGTCCTGAACTGGGGCAGCCTGTCCGCGATCAGAGCCGCACTGCTGGAGCGGCGCTACCACATACTGCACATCTCCTGCCACGCCCAGCCCGGCGCGCTGGTGCTTGAGAACGCCGCCGGGAATGCCGACCTTGTCACCGCGGAACGGTTCGCCGCCGAGGCGCTGCCCGCCGACCGCGGGGTGCCGCTGGTCGTTCTGGCCGGCTGCTCCACCGCCCTCGCCCCCAGCCGCGAGACCGCCGCCCCGGATGCCCGAGCCGCTGAGCCGCACCCGCAGGGCACTGCGGATGGCGAAGAGGACGGCGCCCACGCTGCAGAAGGTGTGGCCGACAGCGACGCCGGCTTGGCCAGCAGCGAAGATGCGGCTGCGGAGACGGCGGAGGCACTGGAAGGCGTGGCCCGCGCGCTGCTGGGACGCGGCGTCCCGGCAGTGGTGGCGATGACCGCCCCGGTGACCGACCGGTACGCCACCACATTTGCCGCCGCGGCTTACCAGCAACTGGCCACCCGGGAGGACCCGGTGCCGCTGGCGGCGGTGTCCGACGCCCGGCGAGCCGCGGAGACCGCCCGCCGGGCACTCCCAGAAGGCGACCCGGGGGCCGCCATCGCCGAATGGGCAACCCCGGTACTGATGCAGGCCGGGCCGCCGCTGACGTTGTTCCGCCGCGCCGACGGGCTGGAGCCGTTGGACGTCCCGGCGGCGCTGGGGTTCGACTCCGCCATGGTGGTGCGCCGGGTCGGTAAGTTCGTCGGCCGCCGCGCCGAGCTACGGAACCTGCTGGGAGCGCTGCGGAGCACCAAGGCCGGCGTGGTGATCCACGGCATCGGCGGGGTCGGCAAGAGCACCCTGGCCGCGCAACTGGTGGAGCAACTCGGGCCGGACCGCGGCCTTATGGTCGGGGTCAGCGGCGCCACTTCGCTGATCGCCGAGCTGGTCCTTGAAACACTTCGTTCGGCGCTCGTGGCGCACGCGATTGACCGGGGCCTGGATGACCGCGACCCGCTGCGCCAGATCGCTGCCGAACTCGACAATGCTCGCAGGCCATGGCGGGACCGGCTGGAACTGATACGCCGGCTCCTGCTGCCCCGGTTGCCTGTCCTGCTGATCGTCGACAACGCTGAGGACCTGCTCACCGGGGACGGCAACAACCGCCGGCTGGCCGATGCGGATCTGGGCGCATTCCTCACCGCCTGGGTGCAGGCCGCACCCGCGGCGAAGCTGGTGGTCACCAGCCGTTATCCGTTCACCCTGCCCGGCGGCGCACACCGGCGGCTGCGCTGGCATCATCTGGGGCCGCTGTCGCTGGCCGAGACGCGCAAGCTGATCTGGCGGCTGCCCGCCCTCGATGCCCTGCCCGCCGCCGACCTGCAGCGCGCCTACGCCATGGTCGGCGGGCACCCGCGGACCCTGGAATACCTGGACGCCCTGTTGCGCGGCGGCGACGCGGTGTTCCCCGACGTCGCCGACCGGCTCGAAGCGGCTATCGCCGATCGCGGCGTGGCAGATCCGCAGCAGTGGATGGCCGACGTCGAAGGTGACCTGGACCGGGCCCTTGCCGAGACGGTCACTCTGGCCGCCGACGACGTGCTCCTCGATGACCTGCTGGCCAGCATCGATGACGCCCCGCTCGCACCGGACCTGCTCCGCCGCCTCGCCGTATACCGGCGCCCGGTCGATGACGTGGGGGCTGCCTGGCAGCTGTCCAGCCTGACCACCGTGCCCACGCCGCCCGCCGAGTTGGTGAGCCGCGTGCAGCCGGTCTTCGCGGCGCTGGAGCAGGCCCGCCAGGCCGGGACGGGTTCCGCTGTGGAAGACCTGGGCTTGGCGCCCCTCGCGCTGGAGCGATACCGCGCCGATTTCGAAGAGCTTTGCCGTCCGCCGGTTGATCTCACCGACGATGCTCGCCGGGCTCTTGGCCTGCTGACCGGGCTGGGCCTGGTCGCCCCGGCCGCCGCGCCGGATGCCGGGGCCGGGCCCGGGACACCCGCGTTGTTCGTGCACCGGTGGACCGCGGCGGCGCTGGAGGCCCGCACCAGCCCGGCCGAACTCGCCGACGCCCACCGCAAGGCCGCCGCCTACTGGCGCTGGCGGGTGGCCTTCCAGCCGCAAGCCCGTGTCACAGGCTTCGAGGGAATGCTGGAAGCCCGCTTTCACCACCACGCCGCTGGCGACCTCGACCAGGCTCTCGGCGCGAACACGCTGGCCTGCCGCCAGCTGAGCACCTGGGGGGCCTGGACATCCGAGCAAAGCCTGTGGAACGAGGCACTCGGCTGGGTCCCGCCCGTCTCCCGCCCTTCCGGCGAAATCCACCACCAACTCGGAATCATCGCCGAGCGGCGCGGCGACTATCCCACGGCCGAGCGCTACTACCAGCAGTCTCTGTCGATCAAGGACGAGATCGGCGATCGGGCCGGCATCGGCACGACCTACGCCCAACTCGGGTCGCTGGCCATTCGCCAGGGCAACTTTGACACCGCTGAACCACACTGCCGTGCCGCTTTGGTGATCTTCGAGGAAACCGACGACCGGGCCAGCATCGGCGCCACGTACCACCAGCTGGGGATACTCGCCGAGCATCGGGAAGACTATGGCACGGCTGAGCAGCACTACCAGGCTTCCCTGGCCGCGAGGCAGGGGGCAGGCGATCGGGCCGGGGTCGCCCTGACGTACGCCCAGCTCGGCAACCTGGCCTACCGTCGCGGCGATAAGGACATCGCTGAGCAGCGCTACCGGGCCGCTATGCCGATCTTCAAACAGATCAACCACCGGCCCAACATGGCAACCACCTTCCACCAGCTCGGGATGCTCGCCCAGGATCGGGGGGAATACGCCGCCGCCGAGCAGCTCTACCAGGACTCGCTGGCCATCAAGGAGGAAATCGGTGACAGAGCCGGCATGGCCAGCACCTACGATCAGCTCGGGCTGTTGGCCTACAACCGCAAGGACTACGACACCGCCGAAGAGCGCTACCGTGCCGCCCTGGTGATCTTCGAGGAGACCCGCAACCGGCCCAACATAGCCATAGCGTTCACTCAACTTGGGCTGTTGCGCACGACGCAGGGCCGCCCCGGTGAGGCCGTCATCTACCAGGTCCAGGCCCTGGCCATCCGTACCGAACTCCGCACGTCGACCAGCGTCGACGTACGGCTGCTCGGTGAGCAGCGGGCCGCGCTGGGCGACGTGGAGTTCGAGCGCGTCCTGGGCACGCTCCTGGACGGCAAGGGTGTCGCTGACATCATGGAAATCACGACGCGGATTGACGACGGCGGGCGCTGACCGCGCGGGCCGGGGTTGCGGGTTACGCCCTAGTCCTGGCCGTGCGCGAGGACCGGGAGACCGGCGTCGGCCAGGACTTCGTCGGTGGGACGGGGGCTGGTCCGTACGCCGGCGGAGAGGCCGCGGAACAGGGATTGCCGGAGCGTGCGGCGGTCGTGGGAGTGGGCGAACGTGCGGGCCCAGCGGCGCAGCGTGGAACCGCCGTAGACGGCCCGCTCCAGCGGCGCCAGCGGCGCGTTGTCCTTGAACATCCAGACCTTGTTGCGTACCTCGTAGAAGAACCGGTCGCCGGGGTCGACGTCGGTGGAGCCGAACGTCCTGGTCTTGTGCACCACGACGCTGGCCGGGCACAGCAGGCCGGTGTTGCCGCGCAGCAGCCGGGTGGTGAACTCGAAGTCGTCGTTCCACAGGAAGTAGTCGGCCCTTGGCAGGCCGCGCTGCCGGCATTCGGCCGCGTCGACCAGGACCGACACGAACGACGCCGAGCGGATCGGCACGCAGCCCACAGCGGCGGCGGCCAGTCGCTCGGTCTTGGCCGCGAACGGCTTGCGGCGCGGAGTGTTCATCGGGTGCTCGCGCCCGTCGGTCCACAGCACCTGGCTGGCGACCAGCGCGGGAGGCCGGCCCGCGCTGCGGTCCTGGGCGGCCATCCGGTCCCTGGCGGACAGCAGCGCGCTCAGCGCACCTGGCTCGGGCACCGTGTCGTCGTCCATCAGCCAGATAAGGTCCGCGGCGTCGGCCAGGGCCAGTGCCATGCCCCCGGCGAACCCGCCGGCGCCGCCCGAGTTGCGCCGCAGTTCGGCCAGGTGCACCGCGGGGAACTTCTCCCGGACCGCGGCGGCGGTGCCGTCCTCCGAGGCGTTGTCGACCACGATCACCTTGTCCGGCGCCCTGGTCTGGGCCAGCACCGCCGCCAGCGACTCCAGCAGCAGGTCACGCCGGTTGTAGGTAACCACGACCGCGATGACCCTCATTCGCTGGCCTCCCTCGCGGGCGGGCGGCCCTGGGGGGCCTCCCTGGCTTCGGGAGGCGTGTCCTCGCCGCCGGGACACCGCAACGGCGCCTGGGGCTGCGTCGTGCCGGAGGCGCGCAAGCCAGCACCATGCGGCGTTCGGCCCGGCGGCTGCGGCGTGACAGCGCAGGAGGTCACAAAGAGTGGCCCATCAGCTGCGGGTTGGCCATCAGTGGCCTCGCGTCCTGATCTTCTCCATCGCCCGCCAGGCCATGACACGCATCCGGCGCACCACGGGGTAGCGGCTGCTGAACTCACGCACCGTCCGCTTCAGCCGGGGCGAGCCGGCCACCGCCGCTTCGATCCGTCCCGCCAGCCCGCGGCCACGCCCATCCGGCGGCTTGGCCGCCGGGTACTCGCGCTGGTACTGGTTGACCACCAGGGCCGCCGCGGCATGGACCGCCGCGTCGAGTACCGCCTCGGCAGGCTGGTCCGAAGGGCTGGCCGGCGGTTGGGTGACCTGCGGCGGGCGCAGGTCGTCGAGGTCACCGGCGATCCGGTAGCCGCTGGCGCGCAGGCCGCCGATCAGGGTCTCCGCCTGCTCCTTGGCCCAGGCGTCCCGTTCGGCGGGCAGGACCAGGCGCCCGCCGCTCGGCCGGTCGGCCAGCGCCCGGTGGGCCACGGTCTCCTTCACGTTCCACATGTAGAACCAGTCGGGAACGGCGTCCGGGCCGGGCAGAGCCTGGTTCAGCCGCCGCAGGAACTCGGTCTCGGCCATGCCGAGCGAGGCGTTCGGCCTGGCCCGGCTGAGGTCCGCGCAGCCCGGGTCGATGCCGAGCAGGGACGCGAACCGCTCCCACAGCAGGCCGGCGGCCGACCCGCGCGGCGGGTTGGTGACCACGTGGATCCGCTCCGGCGGCACGTGCCCGGCCCACTGCCGGAGGATCGCCAGCGTGTCGTGCACCCGCCAGAACCACCACTGGCGCCGGTCGGCGTCGACCGACTCCCGGTCGATCACGTCGCTCAGCCAGTCCTCCCAGCTCCGGGAGTTGCGGTGCTTGACGGTTTCCTGCCACTCCGCGGGCAGCAGCGTCGCCATGTCGCGGACCGTCAGCACGATGTGCACCTGGGCGGGCTGGAGCGAGCGCACCGCGGCGGCGGCCTGCTGTTCGTCGGCCGCGGAGAACAGTTCGTGTGAGATGACCGCCGTTTTGCCTGGCTGCCTGGCCTGGCTGGCCAGGATCTCCCATTCGCCGGTCCAGGACCCCGCCGGGTCGGAGGCCAGCTTCTTCATGCCGCGCAGGTCCTGGCTGGCCCGGAAATGGTCCTGCGGATGGTGCCCGGGCAGCACCACGCCCTGGGCGGCCAGTTCGGTGCGGTTGCTCCACAGCACCTGCTGGATAAAGGTCGTGCCGGTCTTGGGCTCCCCGATGTGCAGGAAGACCCGGGCCTGTCCGTTGCTCGGCGCTGCCAACCGGTGTACCTCTCCGATTCTGGGTGATCGTGCGGCTGACCAGGTAAGACAGCCTGCCGCCGGGACCAGCCGGGCGGCTCAGCACACAAGCTATCGTAGGAGAAGGGGCGCCCAATGCTGTACGGGACTACCTGCGCACAAACCTGCACACAGCTGACAAGCCGCCTATGCTTTACAAGCGTGCCTCGGGGCCACTTGCGCAGGTCCCGCCCGTTGCAGCGCGCATTTCATAAGCAAAGGAAGGCGAGTTCTGCTTATGCATGAGCCCTTCTCGCTCCTGGTCCCCGTCTATGACGGAGACCGGCCCGACTACCTTCGCCGGGCGTTCCGCAGCGCGGTCCACGACCAGACCCTGCGGCCGGACCAGGTGATCATCGTTCGGGACGGGCCGGTGCGGGCGGAGCTTGCCGAATGCCTCGATGAACTATGCGCGACCAGCCCGGTGCCGGTGACGTTCGTCCCGCTGCCGCGCAACGGTGGCCTGGGCCCCGCGCTTGACCGCGGGCTGGCCGCGAGCCAGCACGACGTGGTCGCCCGGATGGACGCCGACGACGTGGCCATGCCGCACCGGTTCGAGGTGGAACTGCCGCTGATCGCCGATGCCGACATCGTCGGGTCCGGGCTGCTTGAGTTCTCCGGCGACACCGACGACATCGTCGGGCAGCGGGTGCCACCCATCGGCGCGGAGAAGATCGCCAGGTACGCGCGGATGCACGACCCGTTCAACCACCCCACGGTCATGTACCGGCGGCGTGCCGTGCTCGCGGCGGGCGGTTACGGGGACCTGAAGCTCATGGAGGACTACGCGCTGTTCGCCCGGATGCTGCAAAACGGCGCGCGGCCGGTCAACGTGGCCGAGCCGCTGGTCTACTACCGGGTCGGGGAAACCGCGTTCAAGAGGCGCGGCGGCACCGACCTGCTCCGCTCGGAACTGCGGTTGCAGCGTGAATTCAGGAAGAACGGCTTCACCACGCCGGTGCAGTACCTGCGCAACGTGATCGTCCGCGGCGGCTATCGGCTGATCCCCTGGTGGGTGCGCCGCGCGGTGTACCGCCCGGTCCTTTCCCGCGGCGGCGGTCATACGGCGGAGCATCCGCCCGAGCCTGCGGAGGGTGACCACGCCGCTGGGCCACACAATGGCGCGACCAGCACCACTTATGGTCTACCGGTGGGACAGTGAACGCAGACCTCGTCATCGTTGGATCCGGGTTCTTCGGGCTGACCATCGCCGAACGCTGCGCCCACGACCTGGGCCTGCGTGTGCTGATCTTGGAGCGCAGGCCGCACATCGGCGGGAACGCCTATAGCGAGAAGGAACCGGAAACCGGCATAGAGATACACAGGTACGGCGCGCACCTGTTCCACACCTCGAACGCGCGGGTCTGGGAGTACGCCAACCGGTTCACCGGCTTCACCCCCTACCAGCACCGGGTCTTCTCGGTCTACAAGGGCCGGGTGTACCCGCTGCCGATCAACCTGGGCACGATCTGCGAGTACTTCGGCACCGTGATGTCCCCGGACGAGGCGCGGGCCCTGGTCGCCGAGCAGGCCGCCGAGGTGCCGGCGGGCACCGCGGCCAACCTCGAGCAGAAGGCCATCTCGCTGATCGGCCGGCCGCTGTACGAGGCGTTCATCCGCGGCTACACGTTCAAGCAGTGGCAGACCGACCCCGCCGACCTGCCCGCGGAGGTCATCACCCGGCTCCCGGTCCGGTACACGTTCAACAACCGGTACTTCAACGACACGTTCGAGGGACTGCCGGTCGACGGGTACACGGCCTGGCTGGAGCGGATGCTCGGCCACCCGCGCATCGAGGTGCGGCTGGATACGGAGTTTGCCAGCGTGCGGGCGGACCTGCTGGGTAACGTCCCGGTCGTGTACACAGGGCCGCTGGATGAGTATTTCGGCTACGCTGCCGGTGACCTGGGCTGGCGCACCCTGGACTTTGATCTTGAGGTGCTGCCGACCGGGGACTTCCAGGGAACGCCCGTGATGAACTACGCGGATTCCGATATCCCGTTCACCCGCATCCACGAGTTCCGCCACTTCCACCCCGAGCGCGACTGGTACCCGAAGGACAAGACAGTGATCATGCGAGAGTTCTCGCGCTTCGCCGACCGCGGCGATGAGCCCTACTACCCGATCAACACGCCGCAGGACCGGGAACGGCTGCTGGCTTACCGGGAAATGGCCGCGCGTGAGCCTGGCGTGATCTTCGGCGGGCGCCTGGGCACCTACAAGTACCTGGACATGCACATGGCCATCGGGTCCGCGCTGAGCGTGTACGACAACCGGGTGCGGCCGTTCTTCTCCGGGCACCAGGCGCTGAGCAGCTTCGGGGGCGGCGATGACTGACGACGCAACGGCGGGCGTGCCGTCGGTAGCCAAGGAGGGCGCGGTGGGCGTGCCGGCCCCGGTCCCGGCCCGGCGCGGCATGCGGGTCGTCCAGCGGGTGGTGTTCCCCGGCGCGGACCTGGACGTCGTCCCGCTGTACGTGGAGACCAACCCCGAGCGCGGCGCCGCCGAACTCGCCGCCGAACTGCTGGCCGAGTCGCTCGGCAACCGCGACCCGGTGCCCCCGGCCCCCACGGCCATGGGTGTGGCGACCGGCGAGACCCAGTCGGTCATCCGGTTCGGCGTCGGGCTGCCGGCCCATCCCGCGGAGGAGATCCTGCCCCGGCGCAGCGCGGCGATCGACGCGGGCGGCCGGGTCTCGTTCGGCACGTATTTCAACGCGTTCCCGGCCAGTTACTGGCGCCGGTGGACGACCGTGGACTCGGTGACGCTGCGGATCCGGGTCGCCGGCGAGTGCGCGATCATCGTGTACCGCTCCGCGGCCAAGGGGCACAGCTTCCCGGTCGAGACGATCCAGATCGGGAACGACGAGCCGGAGTCGGTGGAGCGGGCCCTGCCGCTGGCCCCGTTCATCGACGGCGGCTGGTACTGGTTCGACATCGTGGCCGGCCCCCGCGGCACCACCGTGATCCAGGCGGAGTGGGCCGTGCCGGCCGAGCCGGCTCCGCCGGGCCGGCTCAGCCTTGGCTTCACCACGTTCAACCGGTCCGACTTCATGGTGGGGCACCTGCGCACCCTGGGCGCCTCGCCCGAGGTGCTCGACCTGATCGACGCGGTCTACGTGGTCGACCAGGGCACCAGGCACGTGACCGACCACCCGGACTTCGGTGACGCGGCGAAGGGCCTCGGCGACAAGCTGCGGATCATCGGGCAGGGGAACATCGGCGGCTCCGGCGGCTTCTCCCGGTCCATGGACGAGACCGTGAGCGCCGGGGACAGCGACTACCTGCTCATCCTCGATGACGACATCACCCTGGAGCCGGAGAGCATCCTGCGCGCGGCGACCTTCGCCGACCTGACACGCAAGCCGACGATCGTCGGCGGGCACATGTTCAGCCTCTACGACCGGTCGGTGCTGCACGCGTTCGCCGAGTCGATCGCCCCCCGCAAGTGGTGGTGGGAAACCTCGCCGAACACCAAGGCCAGGCACGACTTCGGCCGCCGGAACCTGCGGAACACCCCATGGCTGCACCGCCGCGCCGAGGCCGACTACAACGGCTGGTGGATGTGCCTGATCCCCACGAAGATCATCAAGGAACTGGGCCTGGCGATCCCGGTCTTCATCAAGTGGGACGACGCCGAGTACGCGGTGCGCGCGGGCGAAAAGGGCTACCCGACCGTGTCGCTGCCCGGGGTGGCCGCGTGGCACATCCCCTGGCTGGACAAGAACGACGCGCTGGACTGGCAGGCGTACTACCACATCCGCAACCGGGTGATCGTGGCGCTGCTGCACTCGCCGTTCAAGCGCGGCGGCCGGCTGATGGCCGAGAGCGGCGAGCGCCAGCTGCAGAACCTGCTGTCGATGCAGTACTCTACGGCGGCCCTGCGACTGCTGGCCATGGAGGACATCTTGTCCGGGCCCGGCCACCTGCACCGCGACCTCGGTACGAAGATGACCAGCCTGCGTGAGCTGCGCCAGCAGTTCACCGACTCACGTGGGTCCGCCGACCTGGAGGACTTCCCGCCCGCCCGGCGGAAGGTGCCGGACCAGCTGAAGACGAACACAACCCCGACCAACAGGGTCAACCTGATGACGAAGGTCGCGGCCGGGGCGCTGCACCAGTTCCGCAAGCCGAAGAAGTTCCAGCGCCCGCAGATGACCCTGCCCTACCAGGACGCGGCCTGGTGGGTGCTGTCCAAGCTGGACAGCGCCGTGGTGTCGGCGCCCGACGGCACCACCGCCGCCTGGTACCAGCGGGACCGCAAGCAGTTCCGCGCGCTCGCCCGGCGCAGCGCCGTCCTGCACATGCGGCTGGTCATGAACTGGCCCAGGCTGGCCAGGGAGTACCGGGCCGCCTCGGCGGAGTTCACCTCGCCGGCCAAATGGCGGGAGACCTTCGAGGGCTCGCTCGGGGATCCGCCTGGTGGGCCGTGAGCCAGGCATCCCTCGGGCAGGACGGCAAGGCGTCCACCCCGGCTGAGCCGGCGGGCACGCCAGCCCCGGTGGCCCCGCAGCCCGGCGGGACAACGGTGCCTGGGAATGCCGTAGCGCACTCTGACGATGCGCCGCCGCAACCGGACAGGCCGCCGGAGACGGATGCCGCGCGGGCGGGAGGCTGGCGGGCGCGGGCGGCCAGGTATGCGCCGGCCGGTGCCGCCGCCCTGGCCATGCTGGTGCTCGGCTTGTGGGGGCTGGCCCGGGATTCGGCAATGGGCAACGACGAGGTGGCGACGCGCTGGGCCGCCCTGCTCAGCCTTCGCGACCTGGCCCACCTGCTGAACAACCAGGACGCGGTGCACGGGCTCTACTACCTGCTGATGCACGGCTGGGTGGCGGTGGGCAGCAGCCCGGCGGTGCTGCGGATCCCTTCGGTGGCCGCGATGACCGCCGCCGTGGCGCTGGTCGCGGTCCTTACCTGGCGGCTCACCGGGTCCGGCTGGGCGGGCCTGTTCGCCGGCCTGGTCATGGCGCTGACCCCCATGATCAGCTTCTACGCGCAGACCGCGCGTTCCTACGCCTTGGTGCTCGCCTGCGTGGTGGCCGCCACCTTGGCCCTGGTCCACGCGCTTGAGGCCGAGTCCGCCGGGGGCGGCCGGCGCGTCACGCGGTGGTGGCTGGCCTATGGCGCGCTCGTGGCGGTGGCCGGCTACCTGAACGAGATGGCGCTGCTGATGCTGGCGGCGCACGCGGTCACGGTGCTGCTCGCCAGGTACGGGATGGCCGTCCTGCGGCGCTGGGCGGTCACGGCCGCCGTGAGCGTCGCGCTCGTCGTGCCGCTGATCCTGGTCAGCATCCGGGAGAACGGCGCCGTCACGTGGATCTCCCGCCCGGGCCTGGGCGCCCTGCGGGTCCTGTTCCACGACTACTTCGGTTCGGCCACCCTGATCGCGCTGCTGCTGCTCGCGTGCGCGGTCATCGCCGTCCTGCCCGGCGGCGGGCCGGGCGGTGCTGCGCAGGCGGCGCCCGCGTGGTGGCGCGGCGGGGTCTCGCTGCCCTCGGTGGCCGCCCCGTTGCTGGTGGCCCCCGCACTGTTGCTGCTACTCGAGTCGCTCGTGGCGCGGCCGTTGTACGTGGACCGTT
>Ga0070734_10004104_pt1 | contig 14227 bp, 14 predicted proteins | sample Coa_R1_8_FD_66444 | JGI IMG/M metagenome (GOLD analysis project Ga0070734, IMG submission 66444) | Surface soil microbial communities from Centralia Pennsylvania, which are recovering from an underground coalmine fire - Coalmine... | ecosystem: Environmental > Terrestrial > Soil > Unclassified ...
TCGGGATTTTGCCAGCGGACTGCACGCCGTCGGAATGAAACAGAACTTGCGCCTCTTGCGCGATAGACGCAATTTCCTGGATGGGCTGAACAGTTCCAAGCTCGTTGTTGGCGTGCATCACCGAAATCAAAACTGTTTCCGGCCGCAGGGCGCCGCGAACGTCCGCGGGATCGACGATGCCGTTCGATCCGACGCGAACATAGCTGACATCGACGCCTTCGCGCTCCAGTTGCCGGCACGGATTCAGCACCGCGGGATGCTCGATTGCCGACGTGATCACATGTTTCTTCGCGGCCCGGTTGGCGCGAACTGTTCCGAGGATCGCAAGATTGTCCGCCTCGGTGCCTCCGCTGGTGAAGACGATATCCTTGGCGTCGCAGCCGAGCAGTCCGGCGGTTTGACGCCTCGCCATTTCGAGCTTTTGCCTGGCGTTTTGGCCGTGTTGGTGGATGCTGGACGGGTTTCCATACACTTCAAGTAGCGCTGGAACCAGTACTTCGAGTGCCGCTGGAGATACGGGCGTGGTCGCGTTGTGATCGAAGTAGAAACGGGTCACTTCAACTACAAGTTTACCTTGCCCACAAAGTAGGGCGGACCCCCAGGTCCGCAGTCGACCCCCTGGTCGGCTTCGCTGCGCTTGACCACGGATACTCGCAGGCCTGCATGACTAACCCAGCCCGCACCGGATTCTCTTCGATGTATCTACGAATCCTCCCAAACTTGGTCGTTGCGGACAAGATGATCATAACTTTCTTCCTGCCAAAATGGAGATCCAGTTAACGACAGCATCTCATTCGCGCGTCTCGCTGTGATGCCTTTCAAAGACTTCATCAATTTGGGCAACGAGATCTTCGGCGTGATTAATAGGTGAACATGGTTTGGCATTATGACGAACGAATGAAGGTCGTAATGTTGTAGGTTCCCGGCGTTGTATTTGATCGCTTCTACAACCATGTCGGCGACTGCTAGTTGGCTAAGGTACACCATTCCCGTTCTAGTTCTTGCTTCATGGAGGAGGCGGTCCATGGCTTCGAACGCTTGTCCTGAAGTTAGCGTGGAAGATGAAAAATGCCGATTTGGTGGAAGGCTGTCCCTGAGCCGCCATGTCACGAAGACTGGTTGGTTGTCGGTGTAGAGATGCGGGAGGTGACGGCGGTAGAAGGTCACGTTGGAGGAGTGGTCGGTGAAGTTTTGGATTCTCAAAAAAAAAGGCCGACCTGGGGGTCGGCTGCGGACCTGGGGGTCCGCCCCACTCTGGCCGCCTGTATAATTGGGCTTTCCGGCCATGCCTGCGCTTATTACGCTCACCACTGATTTTGGGACTACTGATCATTTCGCCGGCACCATGAAGGGCGTCATACTCGGGATCGCGCCTACGGCGCGGATCGTCGATATCTCGCATGAGGTGCAGCCGTTCGAAGTAACCGACGGCGCGTTTACGATCGCGGAGGCATATCGATATTTTCCGAAGAAGACCATTCACGTTGTTGTCGTCGATCCGGGAGTTGGATCGACGCGCCGGCCATTGCTCGCGGAAATGTCGGGGCAGTACTTCATCGCGCCGGATAACGGGGTGCTCTCGCTCGTGTTCGCGCGCGAACGGGCCAAGGTACGGCACATCACCGGTGAGCGCTATTTTTTGCATCCGGTCAGCCGCACATTTCACGGCCGGGATGTTTTTGCCCCGGTGGCCGCGCGTTTGGCGGCGGGAGTTCCGGCCGCGAAATTCGGCAAGCTCATTGACGATCATCTGCGTCTCGCCTTCCAAGCTCCAACGCGCACCGGCAAACACTCCTGGACTGGAAACGTTCTCAAAGTGGATCGATTCGGCAATCTGATCACGAATCTGAATCTCGAACAGTTCCCGCAGGTCAGAACCCACGCGTTTGGATTGAACGTTGGAATGCAAACGGTCTCGCGACTGGCGCTCACCTTTACCGAATGCGCGCAGGGCGAGCTTTTCGTTTTGGTGGGAAGTTCCGGCTATCTGGAAGTTGCCACCAATCAGGGATCGGCGGCGAAAGCTTTGGGATGTGGAGCCGGTTCGCCCGTGGAGCTCATCATTTACTGAGTTCGGGCGCACACGTCCCACCCGAGACGCGCGAGGGTGTACCCGCGCGCCATTCGATCTCTCGTGTGCCTAGAAATTAGGCCGATTGCCGGAGCGTGGAGGCGTTCTTCTCGAGCAATCGTGTGACGCTGGCTTCGCTCGATAGCGCGCCAGGGTCGTTGACGCAGAGCGAGGCTGCTTCTGCGATGCGCCGCTGCTCCCGCAGCTTGCGCTCCTGCCACTCGCGGAACGCAGTGCGTTCCTTCTCGATCTCTTCCACCGCGACGGCGATCTTCATGCGGTATTGGGTGGAAATCGATTCCAATTCCGAAGCCAGCCGCTCATTATCCTTCAACTTGACGCTTTCGAACTCCTGGAGGCGCTTTTGCTGTTCTTCGTCGTACGCTTCTAAAGCCCGCTGCCGCTGCATGGCATCCTGCAGGACGTCCTCAACGGCAACGCCCGCCGCTTCCAGCGCCATCAGGAGCGCGCTGTGTTTGGCGGCGGCTGACAATCCATGAAGCTGGTCGCTGGAAGCCATCTCAGCGACTTTCAGAATGTTGTACTGAGTGGTGCCGGTGGCGGATTTGAAAATTGATTTGCTATAAATCTCGTCGAAGCCTGCCAGCTTCCCGTTTGTGGCTCTCGGAACCGGATCCGGTTGAGGCCTCTCTGTAGCGGTGATGGGCGTTGTCAGGCCCGTATTCAAGTCTTCAGATGCCGGGGTGCGGCCTGTTGCTGAAGATGCTTGCAACAAACGTTTGAACACGTAAACCCTCCCTTTACAAAGGTGGTGATCACAAAGGTGGTGATCACAAAGATGGTGCGACGATATTATCACAAAGGCGGGCCAAAAAGCGCCTAAAATCAACGAAAAGTACCAAAATAACCTTTACTTAAGCTCGCCATCCTGCCGGCTTACACTTTGCGCCGGAAAATTGACTGAGAGTGTTTCGATGCTCCGGCCACTAGACCTCTGGGATACTCCTCACTCCGACGCGAGGTAGGGGCAAAGGCCATCCCAAGGGAGAAAGTAATGAACGAAACAGATCAGCAAGCGTCGAGGGTGATCGGGCTCGATGTGGGAACGAGTCGAATTGTCTCCGCGCAATGCCAAGGTACGGATATTCTATTCGGAACGCAATTGAACGCGTTTACCACCATTCCCTACACGAAATTGACGGAAGGCGTGCTCAAGAATGAGCGCATCCCGTATGTGGTTCACGATGCAGAAATCACTGTTTATGGAGATGAGTCGGAACGCTTCGCCAATCTGTTCCACAGTGAAACCCGCCGGCCGATGCGCTGCGGCGTCTTAAATGCGGACGAACTGGGCGGCGCTCTCATGGTGCGCGAAATCATTACGCTGGTGACGGGCGAAAAGAATGGCCGCGGGCAGAAACTCTGCTTCAGCGTTCCGGCGGCGCCATACGGAGCGGGGGAGAGCGTAGCCAGCCATCAAAATCAGATGAGCAAGATGCTGGGGGATCTCGGCTACGAAGTTCGCTGCATTCCGGAAGGGCTTGCGGTGGTCTACGGCGAACTGGAAAGCTCGAACTATACCGGCATCGGCATTAGTTGCGGCGGGGGACTGTGCAACGTGTGCTTGAGCTATTTATCGGTGCCGGTGTTCAGCTTCAGCATCCCGAAAGCGGGGGATTACATTGACAACAGCGCCGGGAATGATCGTGGGGAATCGGCCACGCGCATTCGGACGATCAAAGAAGAGTCGTTCGTCTTTAACGGCCACTTCGCGAGCAAAGTTCACCAGTCGATTGCAGAATATTACGACGATATGATTCACGCTCTAGTCGCCGCCATCCGCGATACGCTTTCGGGCGTTCAAAGCATGCCGAAGCTGAGCCGCCCAATCCCGTTGGTCCTGGCGGGCGGAACTGTTCTGGTGTCCGGATTCCGCGACCGATTCGACAAGATGCTGAGGGAGACCGAACTGCCGATTGCGATCTCGGAGGTCCGGTTAGCTCCGAATCCGCAGCATTCCACTGCGCGGGGAGCATTGGTCGCGGCGATGAGCGAGGCCTGATCCGGGTTTCCGGGGCTGAGTTCGCCGCTGCATTTCCGAACCGCGAGTCCCGGGACCGCTGCTGCGCTTCCGTGGTAGGGGTCCGTGGCGGTGGCCGTAAGTTCGACTACGCGGTTTGGATTGACTCCTTTGGTACAATCGACTTGTAATACCCTATTTCGCCCCGGCCGCTATTGCGGGGAGACGGCGGTCCAGCTCTCATTTTTTTACGGGTTGCCGAAAGTAACCGGAAATGACCACCATCTCGCCCCCGCGAAACCCGTCGAAAGCCAAGGAGTTCCGCGCTCGTCTCGAGAAGCATGTCCACGTCGCCGACGGCGCGATGGGCACGGTGCTTTACTCCAAGGGCATCTTCATCAACCGTTGTTTTGACGAGTTGAATCTTTCCTCCCCGGCGCTGATTCGTGAGACGCATCAGGAGTACATCAAAGCCGGTGCGGAGATCCTAGAAACCAACACGTTCGGTGCGAATCGTACGCGGCTCGCTTCTTTCGGATTCGCCGAAAAACTGCGCGAGATCAACCACGCGGGCGTTCGTCTGGCACGGGAAGCGGCGGGCGATTCTGCATTCGTCGCCGGAGCGATGGGTCCGCTGGGCGTCCGCATAGAGCCGCTGGGCTCCATTTCGTTCGCCGAGGCACGCGCCATCTTTCGAGAGCAGGCTGAGGCTCTCGTGGAGGCCGGCGTCGACCTGTTGATTTTAGAAACGTTTTCCGATCTGAACGAGATTCGCGAGGCGATCTACGCGGCGCGCGAGGCGGCGGGCGACGAAATGGCGATCATCGCGCACGTCACAATCGACGATGCCGGCCATATGCCGGACGGCACGGAGCCGGAGACATACACGCAGAAATTAAACGAGTGGCCGGCCGACGTGATTGGGCTAAACTGTTCGGTCGGTCCGAAAGCGACGCTCGAAACCGTCGAGCGCATGCTGCGCTATTCCAAGAAGCCGATCAGCGCGATGCCGAACGCGGGATTGCCTACGGTGGTGGAAGGCCGGAAGATTTATTTGTGCTCGCCCGAATACATGGCGCAATACGCGCGGCGATTCTTGTGGGCGGGCGTCAAAATCATCGGCGGATGTTGCGGAACCACGGCCGAGCATATTAAGCTGATCCGTTCCGAAGCGCGGTCACTGCAACCGCATGCCCGCGGATTTGCGACGACCGTGGAAGAGCCGCTGGTCAAGGGCCAGGCTCTGGCGAAGATTCCGGTTGCGAGCAAGAGCAAGCTGGGGGCTAAGCTGGCGGCCGGAAGGTTCGTGGCTTTCGTAGAAATCCTGCCTCCGCGCGGCGTGGATGCTTCCAAGGAAATCGAGGGTTCGAAACTCTGCGCCGAACATGGCATCGATTGCATCAACGTGCCGGATGGTCCGCGCGCTAGTGCGCGATTGAGCGCTCAGGTCACCTGTCAGCTCATCCAGGAACAGGCTCACATCGAGGCGGTTTTGCACTTCTGCTGCCGCGATCGGAATATTCTCGGAATCCAGTCAGAGCTGCTGGGAGCGCATACGGTGGGTGTGCGGAATCTGATCTGCATCACGGGCGATCCGCCGCGCATGGGCACCTATCCGGATGCAACCGCGGTTTTCGATGTGGACGCCATCGGCCTCACCAACATCGTGAACAATCTGAACCAAGGGTTGGATATCGGCGGGAATCCGATCGGATCGCAGACGGCGCTGTTGGTGGGCGTCGGCGGGAATCCGGGGGCGCTGAACATGGACGAAGAGATCCGCCGCATGGAGTGGAAAGCGCAGGCCGGAGCGGAGTATATTGTGACTCAGCCGGTATTCGATCTGAATCTGCTGGAAGCTTTCCTCAAGCGGATTGAGCCGTTCAAATTGCCGGTGGTGTGCGGGATTTGGCCGCTCACCAGCTATCGCAATGCGGAGTTCATGGTGAACGAACTGCGAGTTCCGGTGCCCGAGCCGCTGATGGAGCGGATGCGGCACGCCGACAATGCCGAGAAAGCACGGCAGGAGGGCATCGCGATTGCGCAGGAGATGGTGGTGCGCGTACGAAAACTGGTGCAAGGAGTACAATTGAGCGCTCCGTTTGGACGCTATTCCATGGCGATCGATGTAGCACAGGCAATCGGCGAACGAGACTAACCATTGGCGACCGACCTCATTGAGATTGATCCGGATCAACCGGCTCCCGAGGCAATCGAGCGGGCGGCGGCGCACTTGCGCCGCGGTGACGTGGTGGCGATTCCCACCGAAGCGCTGTACATGTTGGTGGCCGATCCGCTGAATCTCAACGCGGTGGGGCGCGTATTCGCCGCCAAGGGGCGCGAGATCCACCGGTCTTTGCCGCTGCTGATCAGCGGAGTCTTCATGGCAGAGAGCATGGCGAAGGAGCTTTCCACGCGCTTTCACTTGCTGGCCCGGCATTTTTGGCCAGGGCCGTTGACGATCATCGTGCCGGCGTCGGCGAAAGTGCCGCTCAAGGTCACGGGAAATACAGGACGCTTAGCGATGCGCCAGTCGCGGTCTCGCGTCGCTCAGGCCTTGCTCGACTGGTTGGATCAGCCCCTGATTGCGACCAGTGCCAATCTGTCGGGCCAGCCCACGTGTCGAGCCGGAATCGAAGTCTTCGGAACCATGGACGGCCGCGTGGATTTGGTGCTGGACGGCGGCACCTGCACGGGTTTAGGCGCCACCACGGTGGATATCACGGAGCCGTACTGGAAGGTAATCCGCGAAGGGTCGGTCAGTGAGAAAGAGATTGCGGATTGTTTGAAGGGGCGTTAGCCGCACAAAAACGACAGGCTTGTCAGTACCATGGTGTGTTTAAGCCTGGTCTGCTATTCTGAAGCCGGGAGCGTTACTGTCAGTCAGGTGCTGGCTTCTTATAATTGATCCGACAGTCAATTGTCCAGGGGTCCGACTCGGTTTACGCGTTGGTGTGCAAGCTCCGGTAGCCCTCGAAAGCCGCCATGGAGAAGCCTGAAGACGCTCGGGGGGCTCCGCCCTTGCATTCTGGGGTCAACGACGGGAGTTGGCATCCCTGGCATGGAGCGCTCCTTTTCCATTCCTTCAGCGATTGATGAACATTCTTTTTATTGGCGATATATTCGCTTCTACGGGCCGAAGCCTGGTGGCGCGGCACTTGCAGGAAATCATTTCCACCGAAAAAATCCAATTCGCTGTGGCGAACGCCGAGAATTCGGCCGGTGGATTCGGTGTCACCCCGCTCATCGCGGAAGAACTTTTCTCCATGGGGATTGATGTCCTCACCACCGGGAACCACGTCTGGGATAAAAAGGAAATTTTCGATTACCTGCCGCGGCAGCCTCGACTGCTGCGTCCGGCGAATTATGCGGAAGATCTTCCGGGCAGCGGTGTGATTGTCCGGAGAGCACGCAATGGCGTGGACGTCGCTGTGATGGACTTGCAGGGCCGCGTCCATATGCCGGGCACCGACGATCCGTTTCGCAAAGCGGACAAGATCATTGCTGGATTTGATCCAGGCGTGAAAGTCCGGCTGGTGGATTTTCATGCAGAGTTGACCAGCGAGAAGATGGCGATGGGTTGGCATTTGAACGGGCGCGTTTCGGCGCTGCTCGGTACGCACACGCACATCCCAACCGCGGACGAACGGATTCTTTCCGGTGGGACGGCTTATCAAACCGACGTTGGCATGACCGGCCCTTACGACTCCATCATTGGCTCCGACAAGACGCTCGCGCTGCGGCGATTTCTCACGGCCATGCCCATCCGGCTGGACAGTGCGAAAACCGGCGGGGAGCTGCATTCGACGATCGTGACGGTCGATCCGGCTACCGGACACGCGGTTGGCATTCGCAGGTACACTCGTACCTAGTGAAAATTCCGAAGCTTCGTTGGGGCATCGCGTTCCTGCTGTGCCTGTCTACTCTCATCAACTATCTCGACCGCCAGGCAATTGGCGTGGTATCGGTCGACATCCGGCGCGAGTTCTCGCTCAACGAGCAGGATTATTCACACATTCTCACGCTGTTCTTTCTCGCCTACGCAATCATGTACGCGGGGTCGGGCTATATCATCGACCGGTTGGGGACGCGCCGCGGATTCGCGGTGTTTATCTCGGGTTGGTCCCTGGCGCAATTGCTGCACGGATTCGCGACCGGAAAATGGACGCTCGGCACCTGCCGTTTTTTACTCGGACTCAGTGAACCCGGCGCCTGGCCAGCCGCGGCAAAAGCGATCTCGGAATGGTTTCCTGCATCGCAACGGGCGCTCGCGATGGGGATTTTCAACGCCGGGTCCTCGCTAGGATCCGCGCTCGCGCCCTACACGGTTGCGATCATCACATTGCATTACGGCTGGCGTTACGCGTTCGTCTTCACCGGATTGATCGGGATCGCGTGGCTCGGGCTGTGGCTGATTCTTTATCAGCCGCCGCATCTCAATCGTTGGCTGCGCGCGGAAGAGTACGCGAAGTTGAAACCGCTGTTACCGCCGCCCGAGGAAACGCGTCCGGCATCGGCGGAGCGCGCCGATTGGCGAAAGCTGGTGCGCGCGCGCGGATGCTGGACGCTGATCCTGACTCGCTTTTTCACCGATCCGGTGATTTTCTTCGTCATCTTCTGGCTGCCGGAATATTTGCGCAAAGAGCGCGGATTCAACTTGGCGCAGGTGGGCAAATACTCCTGGGTGCCGTTCGCGTTCGGCGGCGTCGGATACATCCTGGGCGGATGGTGGTCGGGACGTTTGATGCAGAACGGTTGGACGCTTGCAAGGTCGCGTAAATTTGTCATGGCGGTTGGGGCAGCAGTGATGCCTATCGCGATGCTGGCGCCGTTTGTGCCGACTGCGGCGCTTGCGATCGCCGCGACCTGCTTCATAACTTTCGGTCACGGACTGTGGGTAGCAAATCTGCAGACCATTCCGACCGATCTGTTTCGCGGTCCGGAAATTGGAACGGTCACGGGATTTTCCGGTTCCGGCGGCGCAGTGGGGGGAATGCTGGCGAGTCTGGGCACTGGTTACATCGTGACTCACTTTACGTACGCTCCGGTATTCTTGATGGCGGGATTAATGCATCCTGTGTCGGCGGTACTGACCTACGCACTCTTGCCGGATCGGTACTTCACCACTCGCGCTGCATGACCCACGGCCGATTCGATCAATTAATCGCGAGGCTGCAGTCAACCTATGGAAAGCCCAAAGCTCCGAAGTCCGATCCGTTCGAGTTGATCCTGTGGGAAAACATTGCGTACCTGTTGAGTGACGATCGGCGCGAAGCTGCATTCGAAGCATTGCGGAAGCGCGTAGGTCTGACGCCGAAACAGATTTTGGATGCGCCGCGAGAGACGCTGCTCGAAATCGCGAAGCTGGGCGGCATGCAGCCCGAAGTGCGCCTGGAAAGGCTGCGGACCATCGCGCGAATTACGCTGGATCCGTTTCAAGGAGACTTGCGCAAAGCGCTGAAGCTGCCGTTACAACAGGCCAAGAAGGCGTTGCAGCTTTATCCCTCGATCGGCGAACCGGGCGCGGAGAAGATTCTGCTGTTCACCAAGACCTATCCGGTGCTGGGCCTGGACTCGAACGGATTGCGCGTGTTGCGCCGCATCGGCTATGGGCGGGAATGCAAGAACTACTCTGCCACATATCATTCGGTGCAAGAGGCAGTTTCGAGCGAGATTGGTGCGAAATGTGCGCCGTTGATCAAAGCCAATCAGCTGCTTCGTCAGCATGGGCAGGAGCGCTGCAAAACGAACGGGCCTCTGTGTGAGATTTGTCCGGTAACGGATTTGTGCGAATTCTACTCTCAGCTCTGAGGGGCAGTACAGTGGCCACATGAAGATCAGCACCTTCGTGAATTCCGTGACCATGCGACCGGGCTCTTGCGGACCCATGCGGCGTCAAATTCCTCTTTAATCGAACGACGTTGACCTCGTTAATGCCGGCGTTCCGTTGGACACAACTGCGAGCCTGTCGGCTAAACTGAATCGGTAGCTGGGGGGAAAAGCTGTTCCATGAGCCTTGCGAAAAACCTGTCTCTGCTTTACCGGCGCGATTTGGCGCGCCTGATGCAACAGGTCGACGCGTTTCCCGGCGACGAGTCGCTGTGGCGCAAGCTGCCGGGCATTACGAATCCGGCTGGGAATCTGGTCCTGCATCTGGAAGGAAATCTGCGCGAGTATATTGGCCGGCAGCTCGGCGGATTGCCTTACGAACGCGTGCGGCCGCTGGAATTCAGTTCAACCGGTTTGCCGAAAGAAAATCTTACGGCGAGGCTCTCGGAATTGCGGAACACCATTCCGAGTGTGATCGAAAGGTTGTCCCAGGATGAGCTTGAGAAGCCGTACCCGGAACAAGTTCTCGAAATCCCGCTCACCACTCAGGAATTTCTGATCCATATTTACGGCCACTTGAATTGGCATCTGGGAGAACTGGACTATCTGCGCCGTGCCCTCTCCGGCAGCGGCGCGCTGGAACGCATCGGGCTGCAGCCCTAAAACTCGACGTCGCCTTCGAGGAAGAAGACGCAGGCGCCCTCAAGCTCTACACGATCGGCAAGCGCGCGGCAGATCACCGTTCCTCCGCGGCGCGAGGCTTGGAAGGCGTTCAGCGAATTCTTGTGCAATCGCTTCGACCAATAGGGCGCCAGCATGCAATGTGCCGCACCCGTGACCGGATCTTCGGGAATGCCTTTCGCAGGCGCGAAGTAGCGGCTGATGAAATCGTACGGATCTTCACCGGGCGCGGCTACGATTACGCCCGGGCGATCCATCTGGGCGAGGGCGGTCATGTCAGGTGCAAGTTCTCGCACAGCTCGCGCATCGTCCAGCACAGCCATATAGTTGAATGCGTTTACGTACACCTCCGGCGGAACCACGCCGAGCGCTTCCGCCAACCCGGACGGCGCAATGATGGGATCGGAGGGCCGTGCCGGGAAATTCATTACGTAGTTTCCATTTGAGCGGCGCACGGTAAGAGGACCGCTCGCGGTGTGAAAAACCACTTGTTCGCGTCCGGGCTCCAGCCGTTCCATCACCACCGCGGCACTGGCCAGCGTGGCGTGGCCGCACAACGGAACTTCCACTTTTGGAGTGAACCAGCGCAGCCGATAGTCGCCTCCATCGCGAACCAGAAATGCGGTCTCGGAAAGATTATTCTCGGCTGCGACGGCGAGCATGGTCGCGTCGTCAGGGAAAGCCGGCATCGATACGACCGCCGCCGGATTTCCGGCGAATGCTCGGGAAGCGAAGGCATCGATCTTGAAAATCGGATAGCGCATGGATCTAGCGCTCTAAACCAAACGCGTAGCGAAAACTGTTGGCGGCGAGCTCTTCGATCGGCAATCCGAATCGATCTCGCGCGATTTCGTACTCGTATGTGAGAGACGTCCGGAAGAACGACGGATCGTCCGTGTTGAGGACGATGGGCACGCCGGCGTCGTACAATTTCCGGACCGGATGTTCCTCAAGCCGGCTCACCACGCCCGTGCAAACGTTGCTTGTGATGCAAACCTCCAAAGGGATATTGGCTTCGCGCAGCTTTGCCATCAGCGCTGGATCCTGAGCCGCGGCTATGCCATGCCCAATCCGTTCGGAGCCGATTTCAAGCGCTTCCCAAATGGATTCGGGACCCACGGTCTCGCCCGCATGGCAAACCAGGCGCAATCCGCCGTCGCGCGCGTAAGCGAAGACATCGCGGAACCAGGAAGCCGGACCTTTCGCTTCATCGCCACCGATTCCGAACGCAATCGCGCCCTGCTCGCGCCGCGAAACGGCGAACTCCGCGACGCGCATTCCCGCTTCAGCGCCAAAATGGCGAACGGCATCCACGATCCAAAATGTTTTGACGCGCGAACGCTGCGATTCCTCCCAAATTGCGTCGTAGACGGCCGCGAGATCCTGATCCTTCCACAGCACGACGCCTGCCGATAGCGTGATCTCGGCATAAGTGACATTCTGTGCAACCAGCTTTTCCAGCAAACGGCGCGTCGCGATCGCATAATGCGCGGGGGTCCGTAAGCGCTGGGTGACCCAAATGTATCCGCGAATGAATTCGTCAAAGGTCCTGCCGTACATGTTCGCGGCAATCTCTCCGCGCGTGAGCGACGGATCGATCTCGATCAGTGTTTCCGGCTCGATCGATCCCTCCAGATGCACATGCAACTCAGCCTTGTCCAATTCCACCTCTCTGCCATAATAACTGTGCATGACTTCGCAAGAGTTGGAAGCGATCATCCACGGTTCTCACGGTGACCCGTTCAGCATTCTCGGTCCGCACCAGACCGATGACGGATGGGAGGTTCGGGCGTTCTTACCGCAAGCCATGGACGCCTGGGTGGCCACCGGCGGCTTGCTGCATCCGATGCGGAAACTGCATTCGGATGGCTTTTTCTCCGCGACCATCGCGCAGGATCCGCGCGCGTACAAACTGCAGTACACCCTGTGGAACGGCGCGACCAAAGTGGAAGCTGACGATCCTTACCGTTTCCCGCCGCTGATCTCCGAATTCGATTTGCATTTGCACGGCGAGGGAACGAATTACGAGAGCTATCGCACGTTGGGCGCGCACGTGGTGGAATGTGAGGACGTTGCAGGAGTTCGATTCGCGGTATGGGCGCCGAATGCGGAAGTGGTCAGCGTGGTCGGCGACTTTAACGATTGGGACGAGCGACGGCATCCCATGCGAATGCGCACCGGGGGCATCTGGGAATTCTTCATGCCCGCGGCCGCGGTTGGAACCAATTACAAGTACGCCGTTCGTTCGCGCGTGCATGGCTATCGCCAGCAGAAGGCCGATCCGTATGGATTCGCCACCGAACTGCCGCCTAAATCGGCATCGGTAGTGGTGGATCTTTCCACATATCAATGGGGCGACCGGGAGTGGATGGAATCGCGCGCAAGCAAAGATTATTTGAAGGAGCCGGTTTCGATTTACGAAGTGCATCTGGGATCGTGGCTGCGTGGTCCACACAATTCATACCTCACATATAGCGAGCTCGCGGACAAGCTGGTTGGTTACGCGAAAGATTTGGGCTATACCCATTTGCAATTGATGCCGCCGATGGAGCATCCGTTCTCAGGATCCTGGGGCTATCAGATCACCGGCTACTATGCGCCCACCGCGCGTTTCGGCAGTCCGCACGATTTCATGTATTTCGTCGACCGCTGCCATCAGGCAGGGCTGGGCGTGATTGTCGACTGGGTGCCCGCGCACTTTCCGAAAGACGCGCACGGTTTGGCGTTTTTCGATGGAACCGCGCTGTACGAACACGCCGATCCGCGAAAGGGCGAGCATCGCGATTGGGGAACGCTGATCTTCAATTACGGCCGCAACGAAGTGAAGACGTTCCTGATTTCCAATTCGCAATTCTGGCTGCGGCAATATCACATCGATGGATTGCGAGTGGACGCCGTGGCATCGATGCTTTATCTGGATTATTCACGCCAGCCGGGCGACTGGGTTCCGAACATGTACGGCGGCAACGAAAATCTGGAAGCAATCAGTTTTCTACGGCGGTTTAACGAACTGGCGCATCAGGTGCCGGGCGCGATGACGATCGCGGAAGAGTCCACCGCATTCGCCGGCGTATCGCGTCCGGTGTTCTTGAACGGCCTCGGTTTCACCATGAAGTGGAATATGGGCTGGATGCACGACATGCTGGACTACTTCGAAAAGGATCCGATCCATCGTAAGTATCATCACAACGACATCACGTTCAGCATGCTCTACGCGTTCACCGAGAATTTCGTGCTGCCCATTTCGCATGACGAAGTGGTGCACGGCAAGCGATCGCTGCTCAGTAAAATGCCTGGCGATATGTGGCAGATGTTCGCCAACGTGCGCGCGTTTCTGGCGTATATGTACGCGCATCCGGGGAAGAAGCTCTTGTTCATGGGTTCGGAAATCGGTGTTTGGGAGGAGTGGAATCACGATCGGTCGCTACCGTGGGAGCTGCTCCACTTCGACTTACACAGGAAGCTGCAAGCGCTGGTACGCGAGCTGAACCGGCTGTACACGTCGTATCCGCAATTTTATGAAGTGGACTTCCACTGGGAGGGCTTCGAATGGGTGGATTTCCGCGACGTGGATGGTTCCACGATCTCATTTATCCGGCGGTCCTCAAAACGGAAACCATTTCTTTTGTTCGTTTGCAATTTCACTCCAGTGCCGCGCTTCCACT
>Ga0070734_10004105_pt1 | contig 14226 bp, 13 predicted proteins | sample Coa_R1_8_FD_66444 | JGI IMG/M metagenome (GOLD analysis project Ga0070734, IMG submission 66444) | Surface soil microbial communities from Centralia Pennsylvania, which are recovering from an underground coalmine fire - Coalmine... | ecosystem: Environmental > Terrestrial > Soil > Unclassified ...
GATCCGATTTGCAATCGGACGGATAGTGAAGACAAAAGCGGACGTGCTGAAACGGAGCCAATGTAGGCGAAGCCTCCACGATCGGCGTCGAAGTATTTGAGTCCTGCAGGGGCCTGTCGCGCGCTTCAGTCGTGGCGGCAAAGAGGCTTTCCGCCAACATCACGATCGACAATATCGTCCAAGCTCGCTTCATAATAAGACAGCCACCTGATCCAGAAGGATACGATCGCCCCAAGGCCATCGATCGGTGAATTGTCTCGCCGCGGCGTTAAATCTTTACTAACCCGATAGAGTAGGTGAATTTCACTAAATATAACCAAAATCAGTCAAAATTCTGAGTGGTCTCGCAAATTTGCGCCTAAGCCGGGAAGATGGGTTGAGTGCAAGTTCCATGGGTCGGCTTCTGCAGCCTCAAAGAGGCGCGGATGAAGGAAAGAAGGCCTTGGTGGCGGTCGAGACCATCAAGATCTGCTCAATGATCAGCTTGCTTCTGCCGTAGGATTGATCGGGACTGTGCGTGACCCTCGATTATGAGAACGGAAGAGGCAATCCCGTGTGTATGCGCCTGCCTCGAACCGACTCTGCGAGTTCGATCACTGCGGCAAAATGGATGATGGCCTGCGGCTGATAGTTGGCAAAGACTTCACCAAGTTTCTTGCGGTCGCCAATATTGCCTGTCTCCAGCGAGGCAACAAATCAAGCTCTCCACTCACAATGGATGCAGAGCTAGCAGGTATTCTCGGAATCCAATACAGCAGGAAGGGTCACGACCAAGATCTTGATGTCGAGCGCCAACGACCAATTATTGGCGTAAAAAGCGTCGCACGCGACACGCTTAGTGTACGTTGTCGTACTGCGGCCGCTGACCTGCCATAAGCCTGTTATTCCCGGGCGACAGGCGAGGTACGCACCTATCGAGCTTCCATACCTTTCAAGTTCCTCGTCGGTGACCGGACGAGGCCCAACGATGCTCATCTCGCCGCGCAGGACGTTGAACAGTTGAGGCAGTTCATCCAAGCTAGATTTGCGCAGGATGGCGCCAATCGCGGTCACTCGGGGATCGTTCCGTAACTTGCGAGTAGCTGCCCATTCCACTGCGGCGGCGGAGTCCGACTCAAGCAGGCGACGCAAACGCTCCGGCGCGTCCGTCGCCATAGTCCGGAATTTCAAGCAGTCGAAATGTTTTCCGTTGAAGCCGACCCGCCGATGCCGAAAGAGTGCAGGTCCCGGCGAGCTCGCAATTGTCAAAACGTAACAAATGAGCAGCAACGGCGCTAACAGAACTATGCCGGAAAGAGCCAGTGCGACGTCGATTATTCTCTTTGAACCTGTACCGACGGGAGCAGACAATCCCGTCGCTGCCGCTCGCAAACTGCCAACCTTGTCGGCCAAGCTATTCATTTTCTGTACTCCAAAAAACAACTTTTCAAAATGACCCGTCAAAACGTCCGAAAAGCCCCCTTCAATTCTCTTTTCCGTTTCTACGCCACTGCCTTTATCCTTTTTTAACAAACTAGTGGGCCCTGCACAACTTTGGCAGGCGATAATTCGATGCATACTTTCATTAAGCTGAATAGGTAAGCTATTTGATTTATTAACCATTTCTCGGACTGCTGTCAAAATTGCCGACAGGTGTCCGCGGATCTGGCAGTCTATTTGTTAACCTATTGTCTCGAAACGAGCTGAGAGCGACCCCGGCGGGTCGGCGGCCTCAATTTTCGCGTCATATGTTGGCGAAGTCATCGCGGTCCCCGAGCGTGCGCTCGGGACGAATTCCTGCGAAAGGCGGCGCGGTTCCGCGCGCTGCTTCCATGGCTCGCCGGACAGCATTGAATCGAAAAATTCTTCAGCCTGCCCAAGGCAGGGTGGGGGTCGCCGTCACAAGGACGGTACATGTAAGCATGAAGGCTGGGATGAAATCTTCGTCATGGAATCTATAGCGTAAAGCTGTCCCGAATGAGATCCTCACGAACGAAGTTTATCTAATGCGTCCGAAAAAGCCCTCTGATCGCTTGGATCGAGCCCATTGATTTGCTGTTGAAGAAATAAACGGGTCGGCGGGGTTGCCTTTAAATAGGCAAGGGCCGGCAATTCAATAAAGTGATGTTTTATAAGGTCCTGAAACTCTGACAGAATTTTTTTCTGAACAGGTATGGGGGCAGAAAGGACAACCGGGAGCGCAACGGCAATGCGGCGCGCGGCAATCCAGGCCTCCGTTGGCGAGGTCTCGTAGGACATCGCGAGCAAATCGAATGCCTGATCATTTAACAGCCCATGCTCGATTTGAAGCCCGAACGCCACAAGCCAAACAAATGAATCACGAGGTACGCAGCCCAGAGTCTGCCGCACACGCAATTCCAGAGATTGCATGTGTTGCTCGAAATCCCGCACAGATCCCGACCGCAAGGCCCCGTCAGCAAGCGGAATTTCCAATAACAGGAGTGCCCGTTGAGAATGGTTGTCGCAGGGGTTCAAATCCCGCGCGGTGGCATTCTGCAAGATGCTGACCGCAGAGGTATGCTTATAGGTTTCAAATCTGAGGAGATGAGTCTCGATATCCCAAAAGGTGCCGGCGTTCGCAGCGGAAGGGAGATTTGACCCCCCCCAACAAATTCCCATGAAGCCGACGAGAAGCGCCAGCGTTCGCAAAGCGATAAGCAAGCGCTTCGATTTTGTGGTGGTCGGCAATCTAAACGGTTTCCGAAGGTGTTTTCTCGTCCGTATAGTAATAGTAGCGCCGATCGGGGTAACCCTCAAACCGACGCATCACAGTCTCATCCGCCTTGTTGAGTACGGCACCCAGCATTCGTTCTGAAAGGATTGGAGAAGAGGCAATAGCCTTGAGGACCTCGTCGCAGGACGTGCTACCCCATTCCACGACCAAAACGAAAGCGTCGAATAGATCTGCCGCCGCCTTGACGTCGACTACCGGAAGAATGGGAGGCAAATCAACGAGGATGTAGTCGTACCTGCTCCTTGCATCCTTCAGCATTTGTTTCGTAGCTGGCGAATTGATGATGTCCGAGCTGTTGGACGGCTTAATCCGCGCCGAGGACGGCAGGAAGTCGAACTTGTACTTCGAATCAGTAATGATCAGATCATCGAAACCTGAGTGATCTGCAACCAGCTCGAGTAATCCCGGCGCGCGGGAATAGCCGAGTGTGGTGCTCATCGATGGATTGCGCAAATCGGCATCGATCAGCAAGGTGCGTCCGCTACTCTGGGCAACAAAAGCAGCGAAGCCCGCGGCGATTGTGGTCTTTCCTTCTCCCGGAAGGGCGGAAACGACACCGACAACTTTACCGCCCTTGCCGCCCGAGGGGTAGAGGTCGATCGCAACCTTGACATATCGCAGTGCCTCGGCGGTTGCCGAAAATGGTGCGACTTCGCTGATCTGGCGGAAAGCGGCTGAATGCCTCGGGACGCTGTCCTTAACGGCGGGGATTTTCCCAGCAAGCTTCGGCAGGACCGCAAGGCAATTTGTTCCAAGCAGGCTTTCCACTTGTGCACGTGTGTGAATCTTGCGGTTCATCTGCCCGCGGGCGAACGCCGCAACGAGTCCAACGCCAAGCCCGCAAATACCGGCGAGGGCAAGGGTAAGGGCAACTTTGGGCGAACTTGGCACATTGGGTGTGGACGCAAATGTGACGACGCGCGCCTCGGTCGAAGGAAATGATTGCTGCTGCACCGACTGCGTGAAACGCGATAGGAACGTCTCGTAGATGTTGCGGTAGGTATTGGCCGCGGTCTCCAGCTCACGTAGCCGAACTTGCTTCTGCCGCGTTGAAGCGGACTGCTGAAAGACCTCGGTCATCCGCTTTTCAATGGAATCCTCTTGGGTCTTTGCAATCTGCAGCTCACTCTTATAGCTCTCTGCGATCCGCGAGATCTCGTCCCAAATGGCCCGTTGCAACGCCGCCATTTCGGCCCGCAGATTTCGCGCTGCTTGGTGATCGGAGCCGTAGCGAGTGCTCCACTCCGATTCCCTGGCCTGGTCATCGAGAAATTGTTGCCGAAGCTTGGTAATGACCGGATTATTGAGTGCATCGGTGACAATGGGATCCGGGATGTCGAAGCTTTCCTGGTTTTCTTTTGGCCGCTGCTCAAGAACTCTCTCGATCCGTTCCAGCTTCGCTTTGGCCTGACTTGTGTCGGCGCGGGCTTTGGCGAGAGCTACTCCCAATTGGTCAAGTTCGATTTCGCTCGCCAACTTGCCGTCGACACCGATGATGATGCTGTTTTGCGACTTGAAGTCCTGCACCTCCTTGTAGGCATCGCTCGCCTGCTTCCGCAATTCGCCTATCCGTTGCTCCAACCAGATGCTGGCCCGGTGGGTTGCTTCAAACTTAGCCTGGAGCTGATCTTCTATGTACGCATCGGCGAAGGCGTTGGCGATCTTCGCTGCTTTCTCCTTATCGAGAGAGGTGTAGGCGATCTGCTCGATATAACTACGCCCCAACCGGGTGACACGTAAATTGCTTCGCAGCACGCCAAGTACCCGGCGCATCATCTGTTCGTTCGACCGCTCAGATTCAGGTAGAGAGTTCATTCCGAGCAGCGAGAACATGCGCCCCATCAACCCTTGGCCAGCACCAATAAATTCAGCATCCTCCGTTAGATGCAACTGGTTGGCAACCGTGGTTGCAACTCTTTCCGACCTGGTCGTTTCTATCTCGCTTTCGACAGATGCGTCTTCGATAGTGCGATTTTCTGTGTCAAGCTCGGTTTGCGTGAACCTGATCCTCTTTGTGTCGATGATCATATCTGCTTCTGCAGTATATTTTCGCGGTGCAAGTGCCACGTAGGCCAAGCCGAGAACTACGGCCACACCTGTGATCAATGCGATGAGTCGGCCTTCGCGCTTCAAGAAATCGCGCACTTGCAGCAACGACAACGTTTCCGAATCGGCGTCGTTTCCGACCTTCGCCGAATAGTGCGCAAATTGCCCGGAAACATTCATATAGAATTCCTCAAATCATTCCTGACGTGGTGTGTGTTTTGCGTCGCGGGCACTAGCGTGTCTGACTGACCGGGGTTGATGCGGTCGTCGTCGTCGAATTGTTCGTTGTCGGATTGCTCGCGGTCGTTGCATTGATGCTGACAAGAACCGACGGAAACTGGACGAGGGACGTATTGCCTCCGGCGCCCGGGTTGGTTGTCGAGGTACGCGACGAATTGGGGTTCACAATAACAACGCTTCCCGCCGAGCCCGTTGCAGATGCCGCAGCAGCGTCTGTGGCAGCGGTCGATAGGTCTCCCGCTACCGCGGCAAACGTGGCTTGGAATTGGGTATCATCAAATTCGGCAACCGACTGCTGAATCAAGAGGCCTGCTTGCTGGTCGATCGTCATGCAGGCAACTGCCGCTTGGGCAAGGCCGGCAGCAATCGCGGTTTGATAGCGCGGCGTCGCATTCTTTGCCAACTGAACCAGATCTCGAGCCAGGGTCGCGTCTGTCCCAGCCAAATCCCGCACCGTCGCTTCCACCGTGCGAGTATCCATATCCGGCGCCACAACCGCCTTCGGATCCGCTTTGAATTGAGCAATCGACTGCGGCGACGCCGGCGGGATGATGCAAGGATTCGCCCATACTTGAGTTGCAAATAATGCGAACAAAATCTGAGGACCTAACAATTTCCCCAAAAGCCCAATACGCATGGTGATGCCTCAACTACTTCTTTGACATTGAAAAATGCATAAAAAACCTACAATAGCCATCAAGATGTAGCAACCGCGGCCGCGTTCTATGGTTGATCCTGAACGGGTTGCCGCGAAGTCTTTGGTTTGATCTGTAATGGATTGAAAAGGCTTGTCTTTTTACGAGAATGATCCTCCGTCCTGTGCCGACCTTGGGCGATCTCAGCGTCGGAGGACGCGTCTTCGTGAAGAGTTGGGAAGATTAACTAATCTTTGTGGTGTCTAACTGAACATCCTAGCGCCTATGTGGAAATCTTCCCAGCGACGGTCAACCGAAACGTGCCATACCCGCTTCCCGGTGTTGAACGGCTAAAGCTAGCAGGGCGGCGGCCCTCCTTGCCAGCAGACCTGCGCATTTACGCAGTCGGCGACATCCACGGTCGCCTCGATTTGCTCGATCATTTGCTGGCCAGCATTCACTCCGACATCTCGCTTCGTCCCATCGCCAAGCCGGTTTTCGTGTTCCTGGGTGATTACATCGACCGCGGACCGTTCTCGCGCGAAACAATCGACCGGCTCATCGAGAATGGCGAAAAATACGAATGTGTGTTCTTGAAGGGCAATCACGAACAGATCGCCATCAAATGCCTAAGTGATCCGGGCCTGTTCGACTACTGGATGCGCTTGGGCGGTATGGAAACTCTGATTTCGTATGGAGTTGTTGCTGCCACGAACCCAACGAAGCGCAAAGTTGAGTTGCAGGCCGCCTTTCACAACGCGATGCCACAAAGGCATTTTCGCTTTCTCAGCGATTTGAAAACGTCATTCGCTTGCGGCGATTTTTTCTTCGCTCACGCGGGCGTAAGGCCACGCGTAAAGTTGTCGCATCAAACGGAGAGCGACTTGCTTTCGATCAGAAGGGAATTCCTGGAGTCGGCGCAAGATTTTGGCAAAATCGTCGTTCACGGGCACACGCCCACCTACGAGGTCGAGGTCGCACCCAACCGTATCAATATTGATACCGGCGCCTTCGCGACCGGTCGACTTACGTGCCTTGTGATCGAAGGCTCGTTGCTAAAGTTGGTCGACACGATCTAGGCCGAGTGCCGTTTATCGACCCGCTTGGTTGCGTCCCCTCCATTGGCCCTGGCTGCGAGAAGCGCATCGATGTGATCGCCCATTCGTTGCAAGAAATGAGCTCGACCGAATTCGCCGGCATGCGCCGAGATTTTCACCGGGTCGATCTTCATTGCAGCCAATTTTTTGACGGCCGAGGAAATTGCCTCGACCGTTTGCTCGGCGAAGAAGATACCGCTCATCCCTTCCACCACGGTTTCGGTGGCGCCACCGCGACCGTAGGCAACAACAGGACGCCCGCTAGCCATCGCTTCAACGGGAACCATGCCGAAATCCTCTTCGCCTGGAAAGATTAGCGCGCGACATCGCGCGTAATGCTCTTTTAGAACCTCGAACGGCTGCGAGCCCATCACCTTAACTGTCGGTCCTGCAAGGCGGCGAACTTTATCAAGCATCTCGCCGCCACCGATGACAACAAGCTTTTCCTTCATCTCGTTGAAGGCTTCGACCGCAAGATCTGGCCGCTTGTAGGCGACGAGCTCTCCGGCCATCAAATAAAAGTCTTCAATTTTCGAAGGTGCTGCGCCTGTGAAGGCGCCCGTGTCGACGGGAGGGTGGATGACTGTTGATTGTGCGCCGTAGTAACGCTGAATGCGCCTTGCAACGGTCGCCGAATTGGCGACGAAACTATCAACTCTCTGCGCAGAGGTCACATCCCACATCCGCAGATAATGCGCCAGCGGAGGCATCAGCGTTCGCGTCATCATCCCGGCGCTACCACGGTAATCGTGATACATGTTCCAGACGTAGCGCATAGGCGTGTGACAATAGCAGACGTGAAGGGCCTCGGGGGGAGGGATAATGCCCTTGGCCGGCCCGGATTCGCTACTGATGATCAGATCGTAATCGCGCAGATCCAGTTGCTCCAGTGCGAGGGGCATCAAGGGAAGATAGGTTTTGTACATTCTCGCCGATCGCGGCAGCGAGTTAATGAAGGTAGGAATGACCCGGTGCCTGCGAATTTTATCCGAGACCATCTCGGGCAAGTAGACGTGGGTAAAAATATCGGCTTGCGGATATAGCTCGCACAGCGCTTCGACGACCTTCTCGCCGCCGCGCATACCGACCAGCCAATAGTGAATGATGGCGACCTTCATTCGACGCTCACAGCTAAACTCGCTATCGAGAAATCAACATCCTAAATGAGCCGCACCAAAATCATTTCGCGTGTCGGTCACGAAGCAGTATTAACCTGATCGTCGGCCGACAACAGGTCTTGTTATAGCTCAAAACGTGATTTTGCCCGCCCTGGTTAATGGTCTACGACAGCAGAGCTTTGCAAGGGCGGCGTCATGAGGAAACAAGTATCAGTTCTCGGTCGACAGCTGCAGATCGGTCGAATCTTTTCAGTTCGTAGGCAAATCTCTTGCGTGGCGATTCTAGGAATTCTGTGTGCCCTTTTCGTTGGATCACCGGCGGAGGGAGCTGCCAGTGAGCTGCGAGATGATTCCAGTCCGTGGGGGGTCGCCACGGGAGCCGAATGGTTCTCCGCTTTTCCGATATTCAATCCGCTTCTGAAGCAAGCCGGGGTCCGCTGGCTGCGGGGCTTTTTCGAATGGCAAACCATCCAGCCAAAGCAAGGATATTGGAATTTTGCTCTGCAGGATCATCTTGTCAAGAATGCACGCGCCAACAACCTGCATCTCGTCGGGACTTTTGCCTATCTGGCACCGTGGGCGTCCGCGGACGGAGGCACACGAAAGTTTCCCATCAAAGACATCCAGTTTTGGCGCGACTACGTCACCGGTATGGTCAAAAGGTATCATTCAGACATCAAGTATTGGGAAGTGTGGAATGAATTTAATGGTGGCTTTGCCGAGAACGGCACCCCCGAAATCTATGCTGAACTCGTCCGAGAAGCCTCCATCGCGGCAAAGAAGATAGACCCTACGGTCAAGATCGGAATGAGCGTGGCGAACTTCGACGTCAATTTTCTTGATGCCGCGATCAAGGCGGGCGCGGCAAACCATTTCGACTACATCTGCATTCATCCCTATGAAAAGCTAAGCGCATTGGCGCATGGGGGAGAGCCAGCATTCCTCGCCATGGCAGGAACGCTACGCCAAATGTTGGCCTCGAACCAACAACCTCCCAATATTCCGTTGTGGATCACCGAGATCGGCTCGCAAGCGCCGAGCACGCCGAATGCCGCAGGCGATCAGCTCCAAGCCACGCTTCTGGCTAAGGCCTATCTCCTTTCGATTGCTTCAGGTTTCGAGCGGATTTTTTGGTTCGAGGCGCGAGGACCAGCCCATGGCAACCCAGCGGACTTCGGCCTCCTGCGCGCTGACATGACGCCCCGGCCATCTTACGAGGCCTTGAAGGCCATGACCGAAATGCTCGGCCCCTCACCAGTTACCGTTGGCCGACTTGATCTGGGTGATGACAGTTACGCCTTTGTTTTTGAGGCGCAGGGTAAATATGTTCTGTCCGCCTGGACAACGAAAAAGGATGGCATTGATGTCACCTTCGCCGCCAACGTGCGGGTGAGTGATCTCAAACTCAATCAGCAATCGCTGCCCGAGGGTAAGGCTTTGCACCTAACAGATGAGCCGCGGCTGATCCTCGATGTGCCGGCTGCGCTGGTGCAAGAGGCCCGATCAAACAAAGTAAAAACCCCGCCCTCGGAGATTGCCTACCCACACGCAAATGAAGCCAGTGCGCAACTTAAGACAATAAACATTGAGAACGGAATGACGCAGATCAGTCCGGAAACAACCATTCCTGAGAGCGGAGCGCGTCGAACGGACATTTCAAGGCGTGATGGAGAAGGACACTATATCTATTTCCTCGTTGATCCGCAGGTTGTGCCGTTTGGAGTTCGGGATATTCGGGTCACGGCCATCGTCCGCCGTCTTTCGCAGGATCGCGCAGCCGGGTTGAGCGTAAACTATGAGTCGCAAAGGGGCTACGTAAACACTCCCTACTCAGATATTCCTGCTGATGACGCCTGGCATGAAATCTCCTGGAAAATCACAGATGCCAGTTTTGTTGGTGCATGGGGATGGAATTTCCGGTTGAACGCGATCTCCTCGCCGAACGACTTTCTAGTCAAAGAAGTACGATTAAAGATCAATCCATGAGTTGTAAGCTCATGTCTAAGCGACATCCTAGACTTGGCGAGCTCATCAGGCATTTCTAAGCCGCAAGACTCTGGCTAAATTCGCTCCTAGGAGCGACACCGGGCGTCGCTGGCCTTGAGGGTCTGGTATGGCAACTTGCTTCGCAATTTGAAATGGCTGCACACAGGCCAGCGCCGCGAAAGCATAGAAAGAAGCGCCCAAATCAGTAAGAGCACCGGAGACCGTCGAGGTGATCAACCAGGCGATACAGGTCGATTTTGCGGCCTGTCGGTTGGCCTCAAAAATGGTAAGCTCGCTGGATTGATGTGATCGGCTAAACAAAAGATTGATGAAAAACCAGCCGAACAGCGCCGTCCCTACAAGGCCAAAGCTAGCAAGCACGGCGATCGGAAAACTCGACGCGCGCAAGCTGCCGAGCCCCGCACCGAATCCATAGGTGTCCAAGAAGTTTTCAATTGCTTGTTGATTCCAGGCGGCGCGCTCCATTCCCGAATCGGTGGACATCTTGTTTAGCAGCATCGTATCCAGGAGGTCTTGAACATAACGAGAAGCATCGGCGTTCAATGCGATGGCGACTGGCACGAGCAACGCGACGAATAGGCCGCCCACCATAAAGGTCAGCATTTGCGGTGTGATTGGCCGTTGCATCGCGCGCACCCCAGTCTGGATATAGCTCACAGCCAAAAAGCCACAGAGACCTACGTAGCCAGTTGCCGACGTGGAGAAAAGCAGTGCCACAAGCGAAAGCGCCGAAAGCCACATTGTGAGAGTTGGCCGGACCCCTAACAGCCACAAGCGGAAGGTGAATGCAAAGTAACCGAGAGTAGCGGCTGCAAAAGAAGACGCTTCGACGAAAGATCCGACAATACGCTTGAAGCCAAACATCTCGGCCTCGCTCATCAGCGCGTAGTTCGCATTCCGAATGAACGACAACAGCTCGGAGGTTCCGGTCGCATAGGTGGCAAGATCAAGTACGACAAAGACCAAGTTCAAGACGATGCAGGCCAGCGCCGCATTTCCCATGACTTTGTTGGCAGAGGGGCTTCCCCCGTAGCCGTAGAGCAACGCGAACGCAAAAAAATCACTGATGAAATAGACGGACTGGGTAAGGTTCGCCATTATAGGCTCTAATGGAAGTTTTATTGTGTTTAGCGTAATGCGAACCGGAAAGACCCAAGTCTGCCCCGCGAATATGCGCGGCATAAAGTAGGCCGAGAGGACCCCGTACATTACGACAAGCAGAAGCCAAAAGGCCGGCCGACCGGGCGCGATGCCGCGAATAATTCGCCGCGATATCTCGCGATCCATGAACAATCTGACGGCGACAAAGCCGAGGAGAAAATGAGATGGGGAGATGTTGAGGCCGCCCAGGGATTCGAGAATAAATGCCGCAGCTGATCCGAAAACAGTGGCGCAGAAAAATGCAGTGACAATGAACGACGGATCCCGAACCAGGCCGATTAAGCCGATCGCAAGGGCGATCATTCCGACAATCTCTACGGACATTCAGCTCTCCGCATTGTCCTTCCTTGCTGGATTGGCGCAGACAGCGTTGCTCCAACTCGCAAGCCAAAAGAACTCATATGCTCTTGGCTCAATCAATACACGTGTCTCAAGCTTCTTCAATTGTGCCGCTCGGATCTTGGAAGCATGGTTTCGTATCATACAAGTTTTTCGAATGCGGTCGCTAACACCGTCGACTATGCTTTATGCGGGCCAACATGGTTAGTTAAGTCTCCAGGCGCTTCTTGTTAATGGTTCGGATTGCGCTCGAAAGGCTCGTGGAACCAGGCTACCCAGGCAAATCGTTATGTCTGCCGCCGTAATCGACCGCCCGCTGGAGTCTTGCTGCCTGGCTGTTGATATGCAAAAGCATCTTGCGCAGTTGTCGTGTTTTGATTGCGCTTGGGTTATCTGGATTTTGTGCCTTACGCGCTAAGGTGGAATAGACCGATCCTGCAACGACCCTAAAACGCAGATTTCGATTGTTTGGTTTGTTCGCCTTGGTGAGAAACGTGCATAGCAACGTTCGCTTGGAAAGATGGACTGCTTCACGGTTCATATGCAGTCGTGACATCGCGGCTCTAAGACGTCGTCATCGAGGCGCTGGACTCTTTTGCTTTATTCAGCCTGGATATTCGTTGGGGATTAGGAAGGGCTAATGGACCTGCCGCGTTCTATCGACGTATTTTATACGACAGATGCCGGATTTGCCGTTCCAACACTTGCCTCTATTGCATCATTACGACGATGGCAGTCTGCAAAGAACATTGCTATCCACGTTTTGCTTTTGGGTATGAGCCGCGCCGAAATAAGCGCCTTCGAGGAGCTATCAGCCGATCTTGCAATCAGGCTGCACGCCATTGGCATCGACGTCCTTTCCGAGTTTAACAATGCAAATTTCAATCGGACGCACGTTCCTTACTCTGCTTTGGCCCGCTTTCTGGTCCCATCGTTCGCCAGAATGGATGACACGTTGGACTTGCTGTATCTGGACGGCGATACTTGGTTTGTTCAAGATCCTAAGGATCTCCTCGAGTTGCCGGCGCCTGAGCGAGGCCTATTGGCTTCCGAGGACCAATCGTACTTTTACGTCGACGATTTTGGTCCAACTGGCAATGTGGTGAGGGCCTATTTCAAGAACATCGGTGTGGATCGGTCCAAGGGCTATTTTAATTCCGGCGTCATCAAATGCCGCGCTCAGGAGTGGCAAGCTCTTTCCGCTGAATGCCTGTCGTTTTTGCGATCAAACCTCGCCATTTGCCGCTATCACGATCAGAGTGCCTTGAACGCCGTCGCGGGGGAGAGCCGAACGCGATTGTCGCCAATCTGGAATTTTCAAACACCATATTGGAGTTGGAACGTCTCAAATATCGAAGAGCCAAGGTTGTTGCACTTTGTCGGCGGTGCGAAACCATGGATGGGCATGTTGAAGGCGTGGTCGGGAATTTATCACGAGTATTCTGCTGCTGTTCGATCAAGATCGCATCCGGCGTTTCCGCTCAAGCTGTGGAACGATCGAGAGCAGAAGGAATTGATCGGCCAGGAGCGGCGAATGGCGCTTAAGAACCGATCGATCTTTCGCCTTCGCGTGTCTCATCGGCGTGCCCAATATCGGAAGTTGGTCCAAACAGCTGTCTTGTAACGAACGCGCAAGCCGCAGACGCCCAAATCCGTCCAAAAGATCGGTGCCCGGACGTGCTCTGGAGATATTGGGCACCGCCGACCTGCGGATCATAGGCCTCGGCACTTTCCCTGGATGAGAGCAACTTTTCCGAAGCGGCATCTCAGCTCATTGGTCAGGCGACCACGAATTTGCGGGCGACAAACGCTTCCGCATAGCGGGAATTGCTTTCCAATCCTCGAAGGCGCATCAATCCGAGGAATGTCTCGCCATCGAACCAGTGCTTGGTACCTTGACTGCCGAACGTTTCAAGTAGAGTCGCGATCTTCTCAGAAACGTCGGTGGCATCAGCTGGCACATACAAGTTGGGCTGAATGAGATCGCCGTCCCATTTGGGGATTTCATACTCCCAGATCTGATGAGCGCGGAAGGCGTTCCAGGTCAGCTCATTTACCGTACGATGGTCTTGATGGCGATCCTCACGAGAGTGCGTGAGGATCAAGTCCGGGTTTGTGTCTTTAAGGCGCTCCTCAAAGATCTGCTTGATAGCGCCCCGATGATCTGGAAAATCCGAGTCTGGAATGTTTGCGAAGATGAGTGACTTGACGGAGTTCTTGAGCAGGCGTTCGGCGCTGCGTCGCGCCTCCTCCAGCCGCATTTGGGTTCCAGAGAGCACGCAAAAGGTGACTTCGACACCCGGCGACTCACGCAGAATACGCAGGACGGTTGCGCCGGCTCCAATCTCGATATCGTCAGAATGGGCGCCAATGCACAGCAGACGATTCACATTTCTTAGCACATTGAATGGGATCATGGTGTCGCGCCGCTCCGATTGCCTTGCGACTACAACGTGAGGAGGAGCCACTAATCCTTTGACCTGCACGCTGCAAAAAGTCGCCCGTTTTCGCGTTACCGCTTAACCCACCGCAGCGATAGGCCTGTCAAGGGATTCGCGGCGATACCGTTCTTCAGAGATCCAAGAATCTGATGTCAACCTAAACGACCGGCGTTCTCATTTGGGCCCAGCTTCTTCCAGGTATCCATGCACTGAAAGCCCGCAGCGAAGAGCTTTCTGGTATGGTGTGAGAGCGAATTGCACTCGCCCGCGACTCCGGGACTTTCCCTAAAGGCCCGTTACAGCTCACAAGACCTTGGACAACAAATCCTGCTCGTGTTCCTTGACGCGCACTTGAATCGTTTCCACGCTGCGGCGAATTTTCTCCCGGTAGTGCTCTTTTTCCGAGAG
>Ga0070734_10004106_pt1 | contig 14226 bp, 13 predicted proteins | sample Coa_R1_8_FD_66444 | JGI IMG/M metagenome (GOLD analysis project Ga0070734, IMG submission 66444) | Surface soil microbial communities from Centralia Pennsylvania, which are recovering from an underground coalmine fire - Coalmine... | ecosystem: Environmental > Terrestrial > Soil > Unclassified ...
AGTGGAGCACGGTGGGCTCTTCCATCTTCGAGCAAGGGCCCTTGGCCGGAAAGATAGAGGAGCCCACCGTGCTCCACTCCGTGCACAAATTTCCCAATAGGCGTAGGCAGATTTGGCAAGGTCAAGTTTAGTGCGCGAAGGCGCTCATAGGGCCCGGACATCAGTCACCTGCCCAGGCGCCGTAGGTTCTGTTGATTGCTACGCGAAGGTCATCGACGAAATCGAGCTGAATGTCTGCCTCATGGGCAATTCCGTACCACAGGTTTTCTGCCGTAACGTAGTTCCGCATGCTTGCAAGGGTTTGTTCGATGTCCGTCCAGGTTACGCCCATGGCCTCCGGTCGAATGTCGACGCCGATCTCATGAATGGCTGCAAGCATTTCCTCTGCACGTTCGCCGTGAAGCAAACAGGCGATATAAACACCAAGGCACACGGGTTGGCCGTGCAAGAATTTCTTGCGGGTCAGATATTCTAGATTGTAAAAAAAGAAATGCTCAAATCCCTCTATGTGCCGCGGACACCAACCTGATGAAAGAAATGAAAAACCACCCCACTTCAGCCCATTGGCAAGAACTCTGATGCCCTCTTCGGTTACATCGCGTATCGCCTTCTTGTTGGCAATTACCGCGTTAACATTCTCCAGCGATATGCGGATGAGATCCTCTCGATAGGGCCACCGGGCTTCGGCCTTGCCCAGCTTTTGAGCGTATTTCCAGTCTAGGACGCCCGAATAAAAGCAGAGGACGTCGCCAACCCCAGCACGATTAACCGTCTTGGGCGCACTTGAGATCACGCCGTAGTCGATGAATACACTCTCAGGGACTGCCCATCCAACGTAGCGGACCCTGCCATCAACGCGAACGGCGGCGCGGTGCCCAAACGCCGCATCCACACTCAGAGAGGTAGGAGCCTGGAAGAGACGCAGGCCGAGCCGCCAAGCGAAGTATTTAGCTACATCGAGCGCTTGCCCCCCCCCGAGACCGACCACAGCCCTTATAGAACCAATTGTAGAGAGGTGCGCCTCGAGAATTTTTTCCTCGGTTGATTGCACAAAATGGACCTGGCAGTCCTCTGCAAACTGATGACGGAACAACGGCCACAAGTCCTGCATCGTCACTACGAGATATGGCCGGGGCAATATGCTCGGGAATTCGGCGATGAGATCGCGTCCGAAGACCGTCTGAAAACCGAAACCAGATTCAGGGCTCACGCGTCATGCTCCAGAGTCCCAACGCGAGCCTCATAAAAAGTATTCGGGCTGTTTGATCGCGCCGACGACGAAGAGGCAACAGGCGATTTGTAGCAGAGGCCATTGGCGCGCGTCAACCAAATGAACCATTGTCACCCACGGCGGTAACCAATTTCCTTTTTTTAGCACGACCTGAGGACAGAGATCTAATGTCGTTTGATGCGCTGCACCGCTCTCCACGCCAGCGAGGGACGATCGAATTTGATCCCCTTGGCGCGCGCGACGCCCTGGGGTGCAGGTCTTGGCAAACCGAAAGCCTGTTACATCGAGATGCCAGTGACCAGCCTCAGCAGGTATTCCCGGCTTCGTTGCTCGGCGAGAGCACGGTCGCCTGTCCCAATGGCTTCGGCTATCAGCGAAAGATCCTTCGCCGCCTGAACCCTGACGAGCCCCGAAACTTGCGTGTCTACTGCTCGTCCATTGAAATCGACCCGCCGCCGCTCGTCCACAATCCGATCGAAGGTGGCAACGAGGAAGGCATTGTCCGACAGCTCGTAGACAAATCTATGAAAGGCATAAATGGATTCCTTGAAGTCTAGCCACGATGCAGCCGTTTCCACGGCTTTAAGCAGTTCATCTAGACGGGCCAAATCGACATCGCCAGCGCGCTCCGCCGCTAGGCCGGTAACGCCGGGTTCGAAAGTCATACGCGCTTCGAGTGTTTCATGCAGACTTGCTGGAGCTTTGGGGTTGAGTTCGAGATCGGCATCCATCCCTTCGATGATGGTAGGAGCCCGCTCCGAGAGATAGGTACCGCTGCCGACCCGGCGCGTAACTAAACCTTGGTTCTCGGCCATAGACAGCGCGCCGCGAACGGTGCTTCGACCGGTCCGGAAGCGCCTCGCCATATCGCGTTCATTCGGCAGCCTCTCCCCAGGACCCAGATTACCCTCCCGAATCAGGTCAAGGATTGCACGATGAACGCGGTCGATAGTAGCCGGCATTGTCCGAAGCCCTCCTCATATCCACCAATATCGATGTCGGACATTGCCCAGCGTGACCGCCTGCAAGAATCCGAACCAAAGGTCGCTATCGCGCCAATTGGTACACCACCACGCGATGGCTGTCGATTACAATGCAAAATTGGTTAGCCACTAGCCCACTTGAGGCGTGGCTGTTCGTCACAACCGAACTCGGTTGGCGAATAGGGTTCGAAATCGTTCTCATATATGGGGTTTTGGTAATTTCTATGAGAAGCTCACCATTGGCTGAGATTGGTTGACTTGGTTGACATTCACGCCAGCTGGGTGCTAAAAACGCTTAGTTAAACTGGGGACCTGGTACTCATAATCGGTGCAAGGCAACCAATTTAGAGCACTCTGGATCCAGGTTACACCAGATATCGCGCGATGCGTTCAACGACGGGGCGGGCGAGCGGCAAACTAGCCGCATGTCACCGGCAAATGCTCCAGATAGTGCAGGTGTTTTGGTCGGTGATGAGTTATCGAACCAACAACGGAGGCACAACAATGCGTAGCATAGAAGCGCGGATACCGCGGGCAATATTAGTTCTGGGCGCAATCCTCACTGTTGCGATCCTCGCGTGCTCCACAGCCGGTGCGCAGGTCGTCACACCAAAGCGAATTGCCGACAAAGGCAAACTGGTATTCTGCACCGACCTCTCGTACCCGCCATGGGAGGAGGTCGACCCCACGACCATGCAACCGGCTGGCATCGACATTAGCATTGCGGCTGCAATAGCCAAACAAATGGGGGTTGCCTCTGAGCATAAGAATATCACCTTCGACGGCTTGATCCCGGCGCTCCAGGCGGGCCAATGTGATGCGATCATTTCGACAATGATCGACAAACCGGCACGGCGCGAAGTCGTAGACTTCGTCGACTACACCAACCAGGGAAATTGCGTCATCGTGGTTGCGACAAGCAATTTGTTCTTCAATGCTCTGACCGACATGTCAGGCAAGAAAGTAGCCGTTCAGTCTAGCACCGTCGCCGAAGACGATTTGAACAAAGTGAATGCGACGCTGAAAAGTCAGGGCAAGGCGGAAATGGAAATCGTCGCCTTGCCGAACAATGTTGACGCGATCCAGCAGCTAAACGCCGGCTTGGTGGACGCGTACTATGGTGTGCCGGAGCAAGCCCACTATCTCAATCAGCAGAAGCCCGGTAGCGTGAAGATAGCGAGTCCGACCATGGGTGCCCGCCCAGCAGGCATCGCCACCCTAAAAAAGGACCATGATCTGCACGATGCCATAAACGCCGCCTATGAGGCGATAAGGGCGAGCGGCGAGTATGACAAGATATTCACGGATGCAGGTGTTCAATCTCTTGAGCTGAAATAGCGAGGCCAAGACAGCATGCCATGACGACGATCCTGGGAAACTTCAATCTCGACGTACCGTTCTTACTCCACTATCTCTTCAATCCACCTGGGATCGTCTGGCATGGTCTGTGGCTGACTATTTCGATATCCGTAATTGCGCAGACTATCGCGGTGATTCTCGGGTTTGTCGTAGCGCTAGCACGAATGTCTAAGCCGGCACTTTTGCGAGGCTGGGCCGCTCTCTTTATCTGGTCGTGGCGCGGCACTCCGCTCTTAGTTCAGCTGCTTCTGGTCTATACCGGAATTGCGGCGGCTGGCATCTACAGGTATCCGGACATTACAGTCGGCCCATTCTTGCTGTCGGGACCGATGCAGGCGGCCCTCTTCACTCTGTCATTTAACGAAGCTGCATATATGGCGGAGATCTTCAGGGCTGCCATCCAATCGATCGACAGAGGACAATACGACGCGGCCCGCGCGATAGGCATGCGTCGGTCAACTGCGATGCGCTGGATTATTCTACCGCAGGCGCTGCGTATCGTCATCCCGCCGCTCGGGAATGACTTCACGCTCATGATCAAAGGTACTGCCCTACTAAGCATCATCGGGCTGAGGGAATTGTTCGGAACGATGGAGAATATCAACGCTGCTACGTTTCGCACGTTCGAACTCTTCTTCGTGGCCGCGGTCTGGTATCTCATTTTGACCAGCGTGATGACGCTGATTCAGCGACGCGTCGAAGCCCGTCTCAGCCGGCATGAGTTGCCTGCGGAGCGGCGGTTCCGCGAAGGTCTCTTATCTCGTTCACTCCTGTCCGGGCAGCGATAATGGCAGCGAGCGACGCTGGCCTGGTTCAAGTCGTCGACGTACACAAATCCTTCGGTCGGTTAGAAGTCCTGCGCGGCGTCTCGATGACGGTTGGCCGGGGAGAAGTCGTGTGCTTGATAGGTCCTTCCGGGTCGGGAAAGACCACGCTCGTGCGATGCATCAATCACTTGGAGAGGATCGATGCGGGCCGCATTCTTGTCGCCGGAGAATCGGTCGGCTATCGCGAGCGCAATGGGCGTCTCGTCGAGGAGAGCGATGCCATCATCGCGGCGAGACGGCAGAACATCGGTATGGTGTTCCAGCGTTTCAACTTGTTCCCGCATCTAACAGCACTGGAGAATGTAAGTGTCGGGCCGTTGCGGGTGCTACGTCGTGGCCGCGGGGAGGTATACGTTGAAGCAAAGGAGCTACTGTCCAGCGTAGGGCTCGCTGATAAGTTCGATAGCTATCCTGCTCAACTATCGGGCGGCCAGCAGCAGCGCGTTGCCATAGCACGCGCACTCGCCATGCATCCGGCGGTCATGCTTTTCGATGAACCGACAAGCGCACTTGATCCCGAGACGGTCGGCGAGGTGCTTGATGTCATGCGCAAGCTCGCCAAAGGCGGCATGACGATGATTGTCGTGACTCATGAAATGGGCTTCGCCCGCGAAGTGGCGGATCGGATCATAATGATGGATGAGGGTATTGTCGTCGAGGAGGGCGGTGCGGATGAGATCTTCGCCCGTCCTGAGATGGAACGGACCAAAGCATTTCTTCGTGCAATTCTCTGAGTGTCTTGATGCCACAAAAGCCGAGTGGGCGCCGGATCGCCTGCGAATGGGGAAAATGAAGAATGCGTGACTTCGAGCTGCCAGGGCGCTCACCCGTGCGTGCTCTCAACGGCATGGTAGCGAGTCCGAATCCGCTTGCTTCGGCAGCGGCCATAGAGATCTTGCGCGACGGTGGCAATGCTGTCGACGCGGCAATCGGGGCAATGGCCGTGCTGTGCGTGGTTGAAACATTGAATGTCAGCATTGGAGGTGATTGTTTCGCCCTCTACGCGCCCCAAGGGGGAGATCGTGTATTGGCCTACAATGGTTCGGGGCGCGCGCCGGCAGCGGCGGATGCGTCCTGGTACCGATCACGAGGCTATGAATCCATGCCCGCGGTAGGTCCGCATGCAGTGACAATACCGGGTGTGGTTGAGGCCTGGGCGCACTTAGCAGAACAACATGGGACCCGGGGCCTCGAGGAGCTTCTACGCCCCGCCATTCGATATGCTGAAGAGGGGTACCCCGTTTACGATTTCATTTCTTGGCTGTGGCGTGGCGCCGTCGTGCGGCTAGCGGCGGATCCGGAGGCGGCGCGCATTTTTCTATGGAATGGCAACGCTCCTCGAGCCGGCACTGTGCACCGACAGTCCGATCTGGCATCGACACTTACTAAGATTTCTCGCGATGGCGCACGCGCGTTTTACCAGGGGCCCATTGCGGATGCGTTAGTCAGGCATTTGGTCTCGCTCGGCGGGCTTCACACGCTTTCCGACTTTGCTTCCCATGCGGGAAACTATGTGAACCCGATCAGTATTCTCTATCGTGGACATGAAGTCTTCGAGTGCCCTCCAAACGGGCAGGGGATTGCCGCTTTGATGATGCTTGGGCTTCTCTCCGGGTTCAACATGTCGAGCTTCGAGCCCTTCGGCGTCGATCGTCTCCATATTGCAATCGAGGTTGGCCGTCCAGCGATTCGCGACCGAGACCGGCTGATCGGGGATCCCGATTTTGATGTCAATTGGCATAGTATGCTCGATGCAGGTTACTTGGCAGGCTTGCGTGCAAATATCGACACCAAGCGTACCGCACCTCGGATTAGTCCATCGCTGATGTCGATGGGGCGCGACACCTGTCATGTAGCAGTCGTTGATCGTGACCGAAATGCCATAAGTCTCATCGCTTCGGTCTTTCACGATTTTGGCAGCGGCCTGGTTGCACCGACCACAGGCGTTCTTTTGCAGAACCGAGGCCATGGATTTGTACTGACGCCTGGGCATCCCAACGAATTGAAGCCGTCAAAGCGGCCCTTGCACACAATTATCCCGGCCTTGGTCTGCAAGGGCGGGCGGGTAAGCTATGTCCTCGGTGTTGTAGGTGGTCATTACCAAGCCTGGGGCCATACGCATGTTCTCTCCAATCTTCTCGATTTTGGCCTTGATCCACAGGCGGCCTTGGATGCACCTCGCGTTTTTCATGATGGCGCCCTCGTGGAGATCGAGCGTGGAATAAATCCTCGCGTTGTCGAAGAGCTTCGAGCACGTGGGCACCAAGTCTACCATCATCACTCAGATGACGGGCGCGCTCCTCTGGGCGGGGGACAGCTGATAGCGATCGAGTGGGAGAGCGGCACGCTTGTGGGTGCATCAGACCCACGTCTTGACGGGTGCGCGATCGGATATTGAACCACGAGTGTCGGTGCTCCTGCCAAGCGAAGCTCAGAGCGATTTGGGGCTTCAGCCGTGACATACGCTACAACAGTTGTGGGCGCTCCTACTCGCCATCAACCACGAGATTGTCGTGGAGCCGGCCGTCAACTCTGTTGTGCGCGCCAGTTGCCGGCATGACGGTGGCACGGTCCGTGACGGAACAAAGATCTTATTCTCGCCGTCTTTATTGTGTTGTCATTCGGGCCGACTCGAACCGGGCCGTCGGTAGACGATAGGTCAACACCTAGTCGGTGTGGCGCCGAATGATTGGGGCCGAAACCGGCTGGCGCCGCTCTGCGCCCGGTCGCTCAGCCCGTGCAGACCGACATCGCGGTGTACCCCGTCAGCGAGAGTTGGACGGAAGGGGCGGATTGAGGAAGGGAGGGTTTCTGGCTCATCGTAGCCCTTTGAGGAGCGAAGATGAGACGGAAACCCGACGAGCTTTCGAACGACGCTGAGAAGACGGTCCGCGACATCAAGCGAGCGACCCGGCGGCATTTTGGCGCCGAGGACAAGATCCGGATCGTGATTGCGGGGCTGCGGGGCGAAGAGAGCATCGCCGAGCTGTGCCGCAAGGAGGGCATCCACCAGAACCTGTATTACCGCTGGTCGAAGGAGTTCCTGGAGGCAGGCAAGAAGCGGCTAGACAGCATCGCGATCCCGCACCAAATAGCTTGGCGCTGTATCCCATCGGAACGCCTCAGTGATCTGTCGGGCAACCCACTCCGCCGTCGGATGCGCCGTTACGGCATAGTGAACGAACTTCCTTCGGCCGTGCTCAAGGAGTACCAGACAGCAGAGCAGCTTGAATCCGATCGTCGGCACGACAAGCAGGTCAGCGGCGGTGATCCCTGCCGTATGGTTGCGCAGGAACGTCGTCCAGCTCTGACCCGGTTGCCCGGGGCCGTTAACCATGTACTTGGCCACGGTCGATTGGGAGACTTCGATACCGAGCTTGAGGAACTCGCCATGGATTCGGGGTGCGCCCCATAGCCAATTGGCGCGGCTCATCTCCCGGATCAGGTCGCGGATGTCTCGTGGGATCGCTGGACGACCGCCTCTGGACCGGGACTTCCAGCGCCAGAAGGCGCTGAACCCCTGCCGGTGCCAGCGAATCACGGTCTCCGGACGGATGATCGTCACGGCATCCGCCACGACCGGACACAGGCGATAGAGCCAGACGAACGTCAGCCGATCGGCATTGGACAGCCGGCTGCAGCTGTGTGCCCTTCTCCGCAGGATGTTCAATTGATGGCGGAGAACAAGATTCTCAGCTTCGAGCCGATGCCGCGATTTCACCAGCGACGTCAGCCAACACAGCAATAATCCGACCACTCCAAGCATACCGGCGCATGATGGCACGATTCGCCAGTTTGGCCGTCACCTTCAGCTGGATGGAGTTCTCGGTAACCACACCCTCTGCAAGTTGAGCGGCTGGCTCGCCAGGCCCTCGGCCGTGCGCCGGTTGACCTTGTTGCGCAAAGCGCGGTTGGGCGGCGCAAAAGTATTCTCGCATTGGACATGGAATCGACCATCGTCACCGCTGAATTGCTCGATGAGCTTGCCGCCTCCCTGGGTATCGCGGATGCCATCGCGCCGATCACGGCGCGAAGCATGCGTGGCGAGATAGAATTCGCCGAGTCGCTCCGCGAACGGGTCAGCCTCCTCGCCGGCCGGATGCTGTGCTGGGGCCCGCGGCGGCAGGCATCAAACTCATGCCCAGCGCCCGGCGGCTCGTGCGTACCATGCAGGCAGGGGGTGCCCATACGGCCCTGGTTTCCGGCGGCTTCGACATTTTCGCTGCCATCGTTGCCAATGCCTGTGGTTTCGACGAGTACCATGCCAATCATCTGGTTATCGCCGACGGCAAGCTCGCCGGCCTGGTAGCGGAGCCCATCCTTGATCGCGAGGGCAAAGCCAAGGTCCTCCGGCGACTGGCTGCGGATCTTCGACGGCATAGGATTCAGCTTCCCTGGATTTCGGGGCCGGCGCCGGTCGCTTCGCTCCTCAGCCGAAGTCGAGAAGGACCGTTGAATCCTAAGCATGTTATGTTATAACATTAAAACCTCAAAAACAAGCTTCCGCGCGGTTCGCGGGGGCGGACCGCAAATGAGAGATGGTGAGTGGCAGCGATCCTTCCGACCTTTACACCGACGATCGACGAAACAACGCCGCCGCCCGGCTTCGCGCGGGCCCGTGAAATCGTCTGTCAGGCCTTTGCGCAGGGCAAATCCGAGGAGATCCCGGCCCATAGCCTTTTGGCGGCGATGACGGTCGAGCTGGTGCCGCGGCTGGTCGAACTCTACGGCGCGCGAGGCGCCTCTCACGTGCTCGGCACGCTGACCCACACCGTGCTGGCCGATGCCGGCGAGACGACGCGCCAATAGTCTTTTCAACAATCTGGGTCGCATACGATGCATGGACGGCTCCCGGTCACGGTGCTCTCAGGGTTTCTCGGCGCCGGCAAGACGACTCTGCTCAACCACATCCTGAACAATCGCGAAGGCCGTCGTGTCGCCGTGATCGTCAACGACATGAGTGAAGTCAACATCGACGCCGATCTGATCCGTGAGGGCGGCAGCAACCTCTCGAGGATGGACGAGACGCTGGTCGAAATGACCAACGGCTGCATCTGCTGCACGCTCCGCGACGACCTTCTGCAGGAAGTGCGCCGTCTGGCGGCCGAAGGCCGGTTCGACTATCTGCTGATCGAATCGACCGGGGTATCGGAGCCCCTTCCGGTCGCGGCCACATTCGACTTCCGCGATGATGCCGGGCGGAGCCTCGGTGATGTTGCACGGCTGGACACCATGGTGACGGTTGTCGACGCCGTGAATTTGCTTCGCGACTACGGCTCGACCGAGTTTCTCCGGGATCGCGGCGAGGCGATGGGCGCGGACGACAGCCGCGCTCTGGTCGATCTTCTGGTCGATCAGATCGAGTTTGCCGATGTTATCATCCTGAACAAGATCGACGTCGCGACGAAGGACCAGGTCGAGGCCGCGCGCAAGATCATCCACGCCTTGAATCCGGACGCCGATTTCGTCGAGACGGCGATGAGCAAAGTTGAGCTCGACCGAGTCCTGGACACGCGGCGCTTCAACTACGAAAAGGCCCAGGAGCACCCCCTGTGGTTCAAGGAGCTGTTCGGCGCCGCGACCCATACGCCGGAGACCGAGCAATACGGCATCCGAAGCTTCGTCTATCGTGAACGGCGGCCGTTCCATCCCGAACGGTTCCATCGGTTTCTCAATTCGAGCTGGCCGGGAATCATTCGTGCGAAGGGACACTTCTGGATCGCGACCCGACCGGAATGGGTCGGCGAGTTGAGCCATGCCGGGGCATTGCTGCGGCACCAGGGCATGGGATCCTGGTGGGCCAACGTGCCGAAGGAGCACTGGCCGGACAATCCGGACTGGCGGCGGCAGGTCCTTCGCAACTGGGATCCGGTGTTTGGCGATAGGCGTCAGGAGATCGTGTTCATCGGCGCGGATTTCGATGAAGCGGCGCTGCGGCGGCAGTTGGACGCCTGCCTTATCGAGCCCGAGCAAGCCGGATCGCTGGACATTGCGGCCTGGCGCCGCCTGCCCGACCCATTTCCGGCTTGGCGGCGGGAATAGGCCCGCATGTCTGCCTGCCTGCGAAAGCGCGCGACGACCAGCCGTGCCGGCTCCATCGTCGTCGCCGATCGGCCCAATATCCTCGCCGAGATCAGAAAGCCCGGAATCGGCCTTGCCATATGGGACCGCGGCATCCACCCTGTCCTGCACCGATGGCTCGACCAGCGCCCCGCCGGCAAACTTCCCTCCGGACGCATTCTGGTCGCCTTGCCGGATATCGAGGCGGCGGTGGCGACGCTCTTTCCGGACTCGAAAGCGGCGGCGGATTCGGCGTGGCTTGGTCTGGCGGCGGATATCCGGCAGCTCGCCTTATGGTACAGCCTGATCGCGGAAACACCGATCATCGATATCAGGCTCGAGGAGCTCACTCACGATGCCTGCTGGCGCTATCACAGGGACGATGTGCAGCTTCGTCTGGTCACGACCTATCTCGGCCCCGGCACCGAAATCGTGCCGGCAGCCCACGCGGAACAGGCGCTGGCGCATCAACGGGAATATGAAGGCCCACGCGACACCCTGGCGTGCGGAACCGTGGCACTCTTCAAAGGCGACCGGGCGGGTGGGAACGCGATCGTCCACCGCTCGCCGCCGATCAGACGACGCGGCATCCGCCGTCTGTTCCTCTCGCTCAATGCGCGTTCTGCCGCATCGCCGAACCTGTGGTCGAAGTCGTAGGTCGGCACCGCTCAGTGACTGTACAGATGCCGTTCGGAGGCAGCCCTTGCCGGCTGACGGCCGCCGGCGCGCAGCAGAACCAATGGTGTGAAGGTCGCGAAATAAACCGCGGCGGATATTGCGGTAACGCAGAAGCTCGCCGGCCAATCCGAATGATAGGAAAGCACCAATCCAGACCAGTGTGCCTGCCGAAAATTAGATTCGCCCGTAGCGATGATGCAGGCCACCGACCACGGGCTCAGCAATGATCCGGCCAAGTCGCTCGATACAGCGGCTGACCGGGGCGTCCTTTCGTAGAGCCAAATGCGTGCGGGCTTGATTGTAGTAGTCGGCGTAACTGCACATGATGCGGCGCAGATGTGTCTCGCCCAACACCATCAGATGGTCGGAGCACTCGCGTCGTATCGTGCCGATCAATCTCTCCACATGCGCATTTTGCTTGGGCGAGCGAGGACCGGTGGGGCGGTCTCGGATCCCCAGGCCACGCAGACGACGCTTCACAACATCACCATAGGCGGCATCACGGTCTCGCACGAGATATTCAGGTGCCTGATCCCACGGAAATGCCTCGACAAACTGTTGAGCGATCCACTCCGCAGTGGGATGCGCCGTCACCGCATGATGAATCAACCTTCGCCGCCCGTGAGCCAGGATGACCAGGCCATAGAGCAATTTGAAGCCGATCGTGGGCACGACGAAGAGATCGGCTGCCGCAATCCCGTCCGCGTGGTTGCGCAGGAACGTATTCCACCCCTGCCCCGGTCGTCTGGTACGCTTGATACTGTCGATTGAGCGATCTCGATGCCGAGCTTGAGCAGTTCGCCATGGATCCGCGGTGCGCCCAACAAGCAGTTGGCTCGGCTCATCTCCGGGATCAGCTCTCGGATCTCCTGGGACACCGAGGGCCGGCCCGCTCTGGAACGCGACTTCCAGCGCCAATACGCCCGGATTCCCTGTCGATGCCACCGGATCAGCGTCTCAGGGCGGATGATCGCGACGGCATCCAATACAGCCGGGCAGAGGCGATACAGCCAGACGAACACCAGCCGATCCAAAAGGGAGAGTCGAAGGCGTCTCGGCGGCCGCCGAGCCACAATATTTAGCTGGTGACCGAGCACCATATTCTCCGCTTGGAGCCGCCGGTGCGATTTCAGGAACGACGCCAGCCACCTGAACAGAAGTCCAATCCAGGCCACCATGGCGCTGGATCATGCCATGATTCGCCAGCTCACAAGCGATCTCGCATCAGACGGAGTTTTCGGTAGCCACAGGTATTGCCGCGTGGATCGCGGGTGATGTTCACCCGCATTCTCGCCTTATGATGGGCGATCCACCGGATTCTTTCGGGGAGTCCTGACCTTATGGACCACGCAAGGACTCAAGCAACGCTTTGGCCTGTTGGTCATTCGGGACGACGGCGACTAACTTCTCCGCATAGGCCAGCGCGCCCTCGCGGTCACCGATGTCGCGCGAGATTGTAGCCAGAGCCGTCAGGATATCCGCATCGACCGGATGTTGACCATTCGCCCATTTCAGTACTGTAAGGGCGTTGCCGGTGTCCCCGGCCGAGTTCAGTGCAATGGCATAGACATAGGCGTAACGCGCGTCTTGCGGCGCCAGCGCGACCGCCTTTTGCAGCGCAGAAAGCGCGTTCGGCATGTCATGGGCCCGGGCCAGAAGCAATCCCAGGGCGTGGTAGGCTGGCGCATAGCTCGGATCCGTGGCGATCGCCTGGCGCAGCAACTGTTCGGCATCGCTGTCCCGATTCATCTGGCGATAGAGATCGGCCAGATTGACCATGACCGGCGTGAATTTGGGATCGAGACGCAAGGCCTCGTGGTAGGCAGCTTCCGCCTCCGCGTAGTGCCCGCGCTGCGCCTGGAACGATCCGATCGACAGCTGGGCCTCGGGCCGCTCGGCATTCGCTTCCTCCGCCGCGATCAGCTCGTCGCCGGCCCGATCGAGTGCTGCTTGCTGTTGAGACGTGAGGCTCGTCGCAGGTGCCGCTGCCAGCGCCCGAGCCGCGGCGATGCGGACGGCCTTTACCGGGTCGTCGAGGAGCGGCGCGACCACGCCGACCCGCTGGTCCGGCGGGAAAGGCGCCATGGCATCGATCGCCACCTCCCGGATGAGAGCATCGGAATCCTTCAGGCCATCGAGGTAAGCCTTGATCTCGTCCGGGCCCGTATCGAAGGAAAACTGCGGCAACAGGGAGAGCGCCGTCGCGCGCACTATCGCCGGCTCTTTGCCGTCGGAGACGACGGCCGCAAGAGCCGCATCGGCACCAGGCTGTTCCGTTCTCCCGGCTTCGATGACGGTGCCGTAGTGGGCCTCCAGCCGCCGGTTTGGCCCGTACCACCCAGCGATCTGATCGGCCGCCCATTGCGCCGACTTGTCGGTATGGCAACCGTTGCAGGCGTTGGGGGTGCCGAGGGCGACCGAGAGGTCAGGGCGGGGAATGCGAATCGCATGATCGCGCCTGGCATCGACCACCATGTAGGTGCGGGTCGGCATGTGACAGTCCGCGCATGCGGATCCGGCCGCGCCCGGGTTGTGATGGTAATGCGCCGCCGTATCGAACTTGGCGGGGAGATGGCATTGAGCGCAGACCTGATTCCCCGGCGCCCGCAGCTTCAGGCTGTGCGGGTCGTGGCAGTTGGAGCATGTCACGCCCATGGCAAACATTTTGCTCTGGAGGAATGAGCCGTATTCATAGTCCTCGGCCTGAATCTGGCCGTCGGGGAAATAGAGGCCTTCCGCAAGCAGGCTCGGCACCGCGCTGTCAAGCAGGGGATGGCCATAGGCGAAGGTTGAGGCAATCTCGTGCCGCCGGCTGTGACAGAGGCCGCAGGTCTCGATTTCGGCATTCGAGGATATGGGAGCGGTGCGCGCCGCGGTGCCCAGGGCCGGATCGAGGGCCCAGCGTCCGCCGCCGGTGTCGGCAAGAAAGGCAACCAGATCCCTTTTATCGTCGTCAGAGACGCTCCTCGGCGAATTCGCCCAGGCGACATGGCGAGAACCCGGTCCGTGGCAGGCCTCGCAGGAGACGTCGATCTCCGACCAGGTCGTGTGATAGCTGTCGGTGGCGAGGTCGAAGTTGCGCTGCAAA
>Ga0070734_10004107_pt1 | contig 14223 bp, 11 predicted proteins | sample Coa_R1_8_FD_66444 | JGI IMG/M metagenome (GOLD analysis project Ga0070734, IMG submission 66444) | Surface soil microbial communities from Centralia Pennsylvania, which are recovering from an underground coalmine fire - Coalmine... | ecosystem: Environmental > Terrestrial > Soil > Unclassified ...
GCCCGCTCATCCAGGTCCACCCGAAGCGGCCGGTCGCGCCCAGATCGATGATCGCGCGCCGGAGCGCGAACCGCGGCCCGGCGGTCAGCGCGCCCGCCGCCAGCTGGGTGCGCACGTCGCCCAGGTCCACCAGGGGATCGGCGACCATCCATTGCAGGTCCAGCGCGGCCATCCAGCGCCCGCGCGCGAGGCCCGCGGAGGCGCCGAAGCCGAGGAGCGACATGTTGTTCCCGGGGTGCGCCTCGACCTCCAGCATCGCCGAGAGGAACAGGCCGGGCTGGCGCTGCGGCGCCGCGGCCTCGGGCGGCGGCGGGGGCGCCGCGGGGCGCGCCGCGGGCGGCGGGGTGGCGAGCAGCGCGTGGACCATCTCGGCGACCGCCAGCGCCAGCGCGCGCGGGCGGGCCTCGCCACGGATGTCGCCCAGCTCGACGCGGCGCTCGGCCTGCATCGCCCGGGCGGGATCGCGCAGGTGAACCGAGACCGCCGTCGCGCTGGCGGCGCAGGGCTCGATCGCCAGCGTGACGAGAGGGCCGGGCGCGCCGGTCTGGCTGGCCGCCGCCGTTCCGGGGGGCGCCAGCAAACAGCAGGCGGGCACCTGGCCGGCCAGCTCCACCTCCAGCGACCCGAGGAACGCTTCGACCGCGAACGGATACGACGGGCAGGCCGGGACCGAGACGCGGATGGGCGGCGGGGCGTCGGCCGCGCGCGCCGTGTCGCCGGCCGCGCCGGCGCGCGAGGGATCGATCGCCAGCGCCAGCGCGACGGCCGCGATGGCCGTGCGGGGCATCACCCTCGAGAACGCCGGCGCCCACATTGGGGGCCCGGTTATCGCATGTGTGACTGAACGATGCCCAGATCGCGTCCGTTCGGGAACTCGTGGAGGTAAGCGGCGGCCGCCTGCCGGGCGGCCGGTCGATCGCCGGCCCGGTCATAGGCCTCGACCAGGCGCGCGCGGACGTCCTCGCGGAGGCTGCCGGGGAGGTCGAGCGCGAGCGCGCGGTTGAGCGCCGCCGCCGCGTCGGCGGGCCGCTGCAGGTCGTCGAGCTCCAGGCGGCCCAGCGTCAGCGCGGCCAGCGGTGCCTGCGGATCGCGTGGGAAGTGGCGCAGGATCCGCTCGAGTGGGGCGACCGCGTCGGCGGGGTGCCCCGAGAGGCGCGCCACGTCCGCGAGCACGAAGAGATCGGCGGCGCCGCGGTGCCGGGTCTCGCGCGAGATTCCCTGGGCGCCGAGGGCCGCGAAGGCCTCGCGGTTGTGGCCGCCGCGGGCCAGCTCGCGCCAGCCGTTGTCGCCGCTCGCGGCCGGGGCGGCGGGCGCCTCGACGTGAGCCGCGGGCGTCTCGACGGCAGCCTCGGGCACGGCCGCCGCCGGGGACGACGGGATCGGCGCCGCCAGCACCTCGAGCGAATCACCGGCCGCCAGCCGGCGCGCGCGGTCGGGGACGCGCTCGCCCCGCACCAGCACGGCGCCGTGCTCGACCGTGACCCGCAGCCGGCCGGGAGCGCGCGCGCAATCGAACCCGGTCCCCACCACCTCCACCGTCGCCAGCCCGCACTCGATCTCCCATCGCCGCGGCCCACCCGGGCGGACCTCGAAGTGGGCGCTGCCGCGCGCGAGCGCCGCCACGAACGACGTCCCGCTCGACTCGAGCGGCTCGAGCCGCGCGCCGCCCGACAGCTCGACCCTGGAGCCGTCGGAGAGCGACAGCATCTCGCCCGCCGCAGGCGCGTCGATCGCCGCGGCCAGCGGGCGTCCGTCGGAGAGGCGCAAAGGTCCGTGATCGCGGCGCTCGATCCCCCAGACCGCCACCGCCACGGCGGCCGCCGCCACCATCGACGTCATGCCCCAGATGCCGGCCCGCTCGCGCCTCCCCGGCCGCTCGCGGGCTTCGATCTTGCGCCAGATGCGGGCCAGCGCTTCCTCGCTGGTCGGGCTGACGAGGCCATCCTTGATGGGGTCACGCAGCCGGCTCACGACGCCGCCTCCGACACGGTGACGTGCCGACCGACGATCGTCTCGGCCTGCGCGATCCGCCGCTTGGCGGTGGCCAGCGAGCAGCCGCAGTGCGACGCCACCTCGGTCAGCTCCAGCCCCTCGACGTGGCGGAGCATCCAGGCGATCCGCAGCTGCCCCTTCATCGCCTGCATCACCCGGTCGAGCAGGGCCAGCTCGGCGCGCTCGTCGACCGAGGCGCCCGCGTCGGCCAGCGACTCGAGCGTGGCGTCGTCGGCGCCGCGATCGAGGCCCACCATGCGCGCCAGCTTGCGGCGGCGAAACCGGCGGCGCACCAGGCTGACCGCGATCTGCCCCAGCCACCCGCGCACCGCGGCCGGCTCGCGCAGGGCGGGGAGCTGCTCGAACGCCGTCACGAACGTGTCCTGGACCACCTCTTCGGCGTCGCCCCGGTTGGCGAGCAGGCGGGCCGCCATGGCCAGCAGGCCGGACGCGTGGCGCCGGTAGAGCATCTCGCGGCCCCAGCGGTCACCCGCCAGCGCCCGCCGGACCAGCTCCTCGTCGGCGATCGCCTCCGATGATCGGAGGGGGAGAGATCTGGTCACGAGAACGCCCATTCTAACAGGTATGAGGCCCGGGCCGGCCCAAACGGCTCACGCGCAATGCCCGAAAATAGTTTTCGGCGCAGTGAGCCGTTTCGTACGTCCGGGGGCTCTAGCCCAACATGAGCAAGCCCTCGGCGACGACTCTCTCCATCGCGGCGCTGTTCGCGCTCATGCTCGCGGCGCTGCTGGCGCTCCCGAGCTGCGGCAACAGCTCGACGAACGTGATCAGCACCGGCACGGGCGGAAGCGGCGCGTCGACCGGGCAGGGCGGTTCGGGCAATACCGGCGGCGTGGGGGTCAGCTGTGGGGTCGTGGGCATCGCATGTACGACAAGCGCGCAGTGTTGCTCCGGCTCGTGCGATCCGGTGGCCAAGACTTGCGCCTCGTCGGTCACCACCTGCAGCGGCGCGGGGAGCTCGTGCGCGGTCGCCACCGACTGCTGCAACCTCCAGTGTGACACCGCGAAGGGGACCTGCTCGACCGCGGCGAGCTGCACGGCGGACGGCCAGGCCTGCACCGATTCGTCGGCCTGCTGCGGCGGCAACTGCACGGGCGGCAAGTGCGTGGCGCTCAACACCGCCTGCCTGACCGCCGGCAACCCCTGCACCGCGACCGACGGCGGCGCCGGCGGCTGCTGCTCGGGCCTCTGCACGGGCGGTAAGTGCGTGCTGGGCGCCTCGTTCTGCATCCAGCCGGGCGACGTCTGTGCGCGTGACCTCGACTGCTGCGGCGGCTTCTGCTCGATCGCCTCGGGCGCCACGCTGGGCGTCTGCATGGACGTGGGAACCACGGGCGTCGGCAACTGCACGCACGACGGCGTCCTCTGCAACGGCTGCGGGAGCTGCTGCAGCCGGAACTGCGGCCCCTGGGCGCTGACCGGCGTCGACGTCTGCCAGCCGGGCCTCGGCTGCAAGATCATCGCGAGCCTCTGCACGCGCGATAGCGAGTGCTGCGGCAGCAGCACCGGGCAGGTGACGTGCACGCTCGCCAAGAGCGGCAACACCAGCATCGGCGTCTGCTCGACGAACACCGGGAACCAGGTGCCGGGCGGCATCTGCAAGCTCACCGGCGGCGCCAACGCTTGCTCGAATTCGCAGAGCGACTGCACCTGCGCGGTCTCGCCCAAGATCGCCTGCTGCGCGTACGACACGCTCGGCCTGCCGCGCTGCCTCGGCTCGGGGACCTGCGCCGGCGCCGACGGCGGCACCGGCGTCTTCAACGGGAGCGACCCCACCTGCTGCCGGAAGCCGGGTGACACCTGCAACACCGCGGCGGAGTGCTGCGGCCTCTCCCCCTGCGTCCCCGACTCGACCGGCACCTTCCGCTGCCTCACCACCACGAACGACGGCGGCATCACCTGCGTCGCGAAGGGCGGCACCTGCACGGCGACTGGCGATTGCTGCACCGGTCTCGTCTGCAACATCTCGGGCGGCGGCACCGGGACCTGCGGGCCGCCGCCGACGCCGCCGCCGGCCGACGCGGGGGTCTGCGCGCTCTACGGCCAGGCCTGCAACGCCAACACGCCCTGCTGCAACAACGTGCAGTGCACCTACTCGCCGACCAATGCCGCCTGCGCAGGGCAGCAGGGGTGCACCTGTTACAACCCGATCACGATCGGGGCGGTGACGCCTTAGTCGGCGCGTGAAATCAGGGCGCCGCGCCGCACGTCGAGCGCGGCGCCGCGCGAATCCAGGCCGCGCGATCGATGTCGATCTCCGCGACCGCGCGGTGGATGGATGGGGGAGGGGGCCCGGCGGCGGAAGCGTCGCCGCCGGGCAGCGGGGTCTCGCGTCGCTCGAGCACCAGCGCGCGCGCCTTGGGCCGCGTCCAGGCGAGCACGTAGCGGGCGTCGACGTGCGGGTCGCTGCAGGCGAGCAGCGGGAGCCCTCCCGGCGCCAGCTCGACGGTGCAGCTGCCGGGGAAGTGATCGCGTGCCACGCCGCGGAGGCCGGGCGCCACGTCGGTGGAGACGTTGGCCACCACGTCGGCGCCGCCGCCGTCGCGGTCGCCGCCGCTGGGCGCGCGGGTCGCGGGGCAGACGTCGAACGACAGCAGCACGGCCAGCGGGCGGTGCGCGCAGCCGGCGGCCAGCGCGGCCGTCACGGTGAGCGCACCGAGCAGACGGGCGGGACGCACGGGCGCGCATGCTACCCGAGCCGGCGCCGGCCGCGAAGCGCGCCCTCGCGTATGCTGGCGGCATGTCCATGTCCGGCGGAGCGATCATCGTCCATGGCGGCGCGGGAGACTGGAGCGCCGACGACGGCGACGGCGCGGCCCCCATCGCCGGTTGCGCCGCGGCCGCGCGCGCCGGGTACGAGGTCCTCGGCCGCGGCGGCTCGGCGCTGGATGCGGCCGTGGCCGCGGTCGTCGTGCTGGAGGACGACCCGCAGTTCAACGCCGGGCTCGGCTCGGCGCTGACCGAGGACGGCGACGTCGAGTGTGACGCCTCCGTGATGTGGGGAGACGGCCGCGCCGGAGCGGTGGGCGCCCTGCGCGACGTCCGGAACCCGATCGTCGCCGCGCGCCTGGTGATGGAGCGGACGTCGCACGTGCTGCTGGTCGGCGCCGGGGCGTCCGCCTTCGCCGCCGCGAACGGGGTGGCGTTGCTGCCGGCCGGCGCGCTGATCACGCCGCGCGCCCGCACCCGGTGGGAGGCGGTCCGCGCGCGTCGCGCCGCCTCGGCGTCGGGCGGCACGGTCGGCTGCGTGGTGCGCGACGCGTCCGGCGCGCTGGCGGCGGCGACGTCGACCGGCGGCATGCTCGGCAAGCGCGCCGGGCGGGTGGGGGACTCGGCGGTGATCGGCGCCGGGACCTACGCCGACGCGGGCGCCGGCGCCGTCTCCTGCACCGGCGTCGGCGAGGCCTTCATCAAGGCGGCGGCCGCCAAGCAGGCGGTCGAGGCGATGCGCGCCGGCCAGTCGCCGGCCGACGCGGCGCGGGCGATCCTGCCGGCGGTCCGCCGCTACGGCGGCAACGGCGGCCTCATCTGCGTCGACGCCGCCGGGCGGATCGGGGTGGCGTATGACACGCCCCGGATGGCCCACGCCTGGATCGACGGCGACGGCCGCGAGGGCAGCGGGTTCGGCGGCTGAGCGCCCGCCGAGCCCGTCGCGGCGGCTACCAGCCCAGCTTCGAGGCGATCTCGGCCGACAGCTGGGTCGCCATGGTCGTCTGCTCGGCCATGTTCGGGTGGTACTGGCAGGCGGCGGCCGAGCTCGGCTGCGGCTGGATCTGATCGAAGTACTCGACGCGCGCGTCGCCGGCCGCGTTCTGCGCCGCCACCGCCGTCGAGATGTACCCCTGGATCGTCGTCAGCTGGCTGCCCGAGAGCAGCGGTCCGATGATGCAGAAGATGTAGGCGTGCGGGTAGTGGCTGCGGACGGTCTGGAGCAGCGTCTGGTACGTCTGCGTGAACGCCGTGCCCGGATCGCTCTTGGCGATGTCGTTGGTGCCGAGGTTGATGACGACGGCGTCGGGCTCGATGTGGAAGTCCCACGCCGGGGTGGGAGCGTTGGTGATCGTTCGGCCATAGAGCATCGGCAGCGTTCCGCCGGTGCTGCCGTCGTAGTTCTGGACGACGCCGCGGCCCGAGGCGCAGATGTTGCTCACCTCGGCGCCGAGCATCTGCCCCGTGACGCCGGCGTAGCTGTCCCAGGCGCTCTCGGTGGGGAAGCAGTCGGTGTCGGCCAGCGCCCCGAGGGTGCCGTAGCCGCAGGTGATCGAGTCGCCGATGAACTCGATGAGCCGCGCCGGTCCGGGCGGCGGATCGGCGAGGGTGCCGCCCTCGGCGGTCAGCCCGGTGAGCACCGCCTCGCCTTCGCCCCCCTCGGTCTGGCGATAGAGCGAGACGGTGTGCGTTCCGGAGGCCAGGCCGGTCGCCAGCGTGTAGGTCCCCGCGCCGTTGGTGGCGGTGAAGACGGGCTGCGCGGTGCCGTCGACGACCGCCCTGAAGAGCCACGGCTCGTTCGAGGTGGTCATCGTCAGGTCGGCCGAGAGGCCCGTGCCCGAGAGCTGCGCCACGAATCCGGTGCCCGACCAGGAGAAGCGCGGCCCCGTCGCGTTGGTGGTGTCGACGCGGCCGAACCAGCGCACGCCGGACGCCACCACGCCGGCCGGCGGGACGCGCCCGCCGCCGTCGGGGCCCGCGTCGCCGGCGCTGCCGCCGGTGCCGGTCTTGTCGCCGCCTCCGCTCGAGCAGCCGACGAGCGCGGCCGCCGCGAGCACCATCTGGATCGTTCCCTGCCGGTGGGTCATGCTGTTGTCGTCCTTCTGGTCGCCTCTGGCGACGCGCACCATACACCGAAATTGATGGAAACCAGCAGAAGTGAACGTTACCGACAGCGTCTCCTGGCGCTGAAGACCGAGATCCTCGCGGCGGGCGACATCGAGCCCGAGGCGGCTCGCCAGGAGGCGACGGCGGTCGGCAACGACGAGGACGCGCAGCCGCTCGCCGAGATGTCGCAGTCGATCGCCTCCTCACGGAACAAGAACCGCGCCGGCGTCCTCGGGCGGGTGCTGGCGGCGCTGGCGCGGCTTGAGTCGGAGCCCGAGACGTTCGGGCTCTGCGTCGAGTGCGAGGAGCCGATCGCCGACAAGCGGCTCGAGCTCATGCCGTACGTCGACCTATGCGTGGAGTGCCAGCAGGCGCAGGACGGGCCGCGGCAAAAGAGTGGCCGCCGTCACCTCAGGGACTTCCGGTAGCCCGCCGGCGCATTCGGCGGGGAGTCGCTGTAGGTGCGCCGCGCACGTCCTCGCAGGTGGGCGTAGATCATCTCCCAAATCAGCGTTTCTCGACGGTGATTTGGTCATCCAACGCACGTCATCCAATTGACCTCGACCATGTTCGGCGATAGCGTTAGCGACGCTTTTCGCGGCCTCTTCGCCTCGTGTTCCACGCCCCCAGGAGGTCAGATGTTTCGCTTCTCCGTAGTTACGTTTGCGTCCGTCGCGCTACTCAGCGTCGGGTGCGCCGGTCGTATCGAGGGCGGGGAGACGGGAACGGGCGGGTCCTCGAGCGGCAACGGCGGCAGCTCGACCGGCAACGGCGGCAATTCCAGCGGCAACGGCGACAGCTCCACCGGCAACGGTGGCAGCTCGACCGGCAACGGCGGTAGCTCGACCGGCAACGGTGGCAACACCGGCAACGGCGGCGACACCGGCAACGGCGGCGACACCGGGAGCGGCGGCGCCAACGCCGTCGACGGCGGCGTCATCATCCCGCCGAGCGCGCTGGCCGCGCCCGATCCCTGCACCAGCCAGGTGCCGGGGCCCCGCAAGATGTGGCGCCTCTCGGCGCCCGAGTTCGCGGCCAGCATTCACAGCATCTTCAACGACACCGCCAACGCCGCGCCGGTGGCCACGGTGTTCAGCGATCCGAGCGTGCTCGGCTTCTCCGTCGACGCCAACGCGCTGCTCGTGCAGGGGCTCAACGCCTCGCAGCTCGAGGACAACGCCGAGGCGATCGCCGCCTGGGCCGCCTCGGCCGGCAAGCTGGCCTCGTTCGCCAGCTGCGCGTCGAGCACGTCGGGCGCGCCGGTGTCGACCTGCGCGACCTCGTTCATCCAGGCGTTCGGCAAGGCCGCCTTCCGCACCACGCTGGCCACCAGCGACCCGCGCCTCACGACGTACAGCAAGCTGTTCATGGCCGGCAGCTCGAACTCCGACGGCGCGCAGGCGGTCATCTCGGCGATGCTGCAGTCTCCGTACTTCCTCTATCGCAGCGAGCTGGGCAAGCAGAGCGGGAGCACGTTCGCGCTCACCCCGTACGAGGTGGCGAGCGAGCTCAGCTACACGCTGACCGGCACCTCGCCCGACAGCACGCTGCTCTCCGCCGCCGACTCGGTGAACTCCGGCAGCCTCTCGATGGCCAACATGATCGATCAGCAGGCGATGCGGCTCGTCGCCTCCAGCGCCGCCAGCAACTCGACGGCGGTCATGGGGTTCATGAACGGCTGGCTCGGTCTGCCGCGTCTCTTCACCACCGCCCACGACGCGACCGTCTACCAGATCGCGGCCACCGTGCAGAACGAGATGCAGACGGAGTCGCAGGACCTGATCATGGAGGCGTTCAACGGCTCCGGGACCTTCGCCAGCGTGCTGACGCCCGACCACTCCTGGCTGAACGCCGACCTGGCCAGCTTCTACGGCATCACCGCCAGCGGCCTCACCACCACGTTCAAGAGCGTCAAGTACGCCGGGGTGACCACCCGCGATCCCGGCCTGCTGGCGACGGGGACGATCCTCAACGGCTATGCGCGCCCCGACACCGACTCGCCCACCCAGCGCGGCCACCTGGTCCGCTCGCGCCTGCTGTGCCAGGACATCTCGCCGCCGCCGCCCGGCCTCAACACCACGTTCATGCCGGCCACCACCGTCGAGACGACGCGCCAGCACTTCGTCAACGAGCACGAGAACGGCGTCTGCGGCACCTGCCACAAGCTGATGGACTGGATCGGCTTCGCGTTCGAGAACTACGACGGCTGGGGGCGCTACCGCACCACCGACAACGGCCTTCCGACCGACGACACGGCCACCATCTACAACGATCCGGAGGGGAACACCGACAACGTGACGGGGCTTTCGGGGACGGGGAGCTTGTCGGCCTACCTGGCGCAGAGCGACGACGTGACCCGCTGCATGCAGAGGTACTGGACCTACTACGTCTACGGGTCGAGCTCGTGGACGCAAGATGGCTGCACCTACGATTCGGTCTATAACGAGTCGCAGACCAACGGGTACGGGCTCAAGAGCACGTTGATGGCCATCATCCACGCACCGAACTTCACGACCCGGGTTCAGGACCAATAAGGAGCCGACGGAACAATGCCGACTCGTAGACAATTCGTGGGCAGCGTGGGCGCCAGCCTCCTGCTGGCCCCCTTCATCGACATGGGGCTCTCGCGCAAGGCGTACGCCGGCTCCAAGCAAGCCAAGCGCCTGCTGGTGTTCTGCAGCATGGGGACCTACCCGCCGCTGTGGACGCCGACCGGGATCTCCAACGGCACGGTCACCACCTGGAGCGCGATGACCCAGCCGCTGTCGCAGATCGCGGGCAACGTGATCCTCGTCGAGGGGATGCCGAGCGGCAACCCCAACGACGGCCACGGCAGCTCGGACAGCCTCACCGGCCAGGGGTTCGGCTACTACGCGGTCAACAACGTGCCGGTCATCAAGATCTCGGTCGACCAGTTCGTGGCCAAGAACCTGGTCGCGCAGGGGATCAACCGGCCCATCGCCTCGCTGCTGCTGGGGGCGAACTGCAACGAGAACGGCGGCCTCTCGCAGTTCTACGGCGGGTCGAACGGCGGCAACCTCCCGACCATCGGCTCGCCGCTGTCGGCGTACAACACGGTGTTCGGCGCCGCGTTGCCGACCGGGACCTCGGCCTCGGCGCTGCTGGCGCGCCGCCAGAGCATCCTCAGCACGATCAGCGCCGAGATCACCGGCCTCGAGGGGACGCTGGGCAGCAACGAGAAGGCCAAGCTTGACGCCCACCTCGACTCGATCCAGCAGCTGGAGAACAAGCTCTCCGCCAGCATGTCGTCGGGGAACGTCTGCACCAAGCCGTCGACGCCGGGGGCCGACAGCACGTTCCAGTACATGAACGACATGGACGCGCTGGCGGCGAACCTGATTCACCAGCAGATCATCGTCAGCGCCTTCTCCTGCGACATCACGCGCGTGGCCTGCCTCGAGTACGGCAACGATCAGAAGCTGATGGTCAACGCGCCGGCCAGCTACAGCCTGACCTACGACGACCAGCACGGCGGCTACATCCACAGCGGCGCGGCCTCGAACTACGCCAACCTGGTCAAGTTCGAGGCCTACCTGGCCACGCAGTTCGTCAACCTGGCGAACGCGCTCAAGGCGGTGAAGGATCCGCTCGACGCCTCGGGCGCCACGACGATGTTCGACAACACGCTGATGATCTGGGCGCGCGACATGGGCGACGCGCAGAACCACAACCAGCAGTCGATGCGCTTCGTGCTGGCCAGCGGCAACGCCGGTTACCTCAAGCTCGGCGGCACCGCCGCCCGCTACGTCAACTCGACCGAGCGCCACGAGCGGATCCTGCTCAACGTGTGCGACGCCTTCGGGATCACCAACTTCACCGGCTTCGGCGACCCGGGGCTGACCGGCACCAGCAAGACGCCGCTGCCCGGCATCGCCGCCTAGCGCGGGAGGCGTGTTAGAACAGGGGCGCCATTCGTCGGGCGCTCCTCCTCACCGTTCTTGCGTCGCTGGCCGCTGCCCCGGCGCTCGGGCAGACCACCGACGACGACGCGGCGGCGATGCCGTACGCGACGCCGCGCCAGACGCTGATCCCCGGCACCCCGGGGATGGCCGGCGGTTTCCACTTCATGGTGAACGGGTTCGCGCACGTGCTGAACCCGGGCCTCCCCGGTTACATCATCGACAACCCAGGGACCGACCGCACGTTCAACGCCGGGCAGGCGCAGCCGCTGCTCACCGACGACTGGGCCATGGGTTACGGCCGCGACGCGCACGGGTGGGTCGAGGCCCTGCTGATGCTCAACTTCGAGCCGGCCACCGTCGGTCCCGCCGGCTACCCCGAGCTGGGACAGTCGGGCGAGGGGCTGTGGGACGCGCAGCACTCGCACCAGTTCCTGCACCAGGCGATGCTGGCCTTTCACCCGCTGGCCGGAACCGCCGGCGGCGCCGCCAGCATGATGAGCGAGGGGGCCTACGACCTGTCGATCTTCGGCGGGCAGGGGAGCGCCACCATCGGCCCGCCCATCTTCATGCACCGCGCGAGCAGCCCCGGCCCCACGGTGCCCCGCAAGCACCACAAGGGCGAGAACCCGCACGAGACCTTCCCGGTGCTGGGGGCGTCGTTTCGCTACGGCGCGACCTGGCTCGAGGCCTCGGTCTTCAGCGCCAAGGAGCTGACGCCGGCCGACTCGCGCTGGGTCCCGCACGCGGGCGCGCCCGCGTCGTACGCTGCGCGCATCCGTCAGGTCATCGCCGGCGCCATCGAGGCTCAGGTCTCGGGCGAGCGGCTGCACGATCAGGGGAACGGCGAGCCCGACGCCTGGCAGTGGAGCGCCAGCCTGACGGCCTGGGGCCGCGCCGGCGGCTGGCGGTTCGACGGTCTCCTCGACTGGGCGATCGACGTGCCCGACGTGGGCGGCAGCGCGAACGGCGCCCTCGCCGAGCTGGCGGCGCGCGATCCTTCGCTGCGCAACGTCTTCTGGGGCCGCAGCGAGCTCAACCAGCGCGAGGAGCCGGCCGAGCGCGGCGGCGGCGTGAGCACGCCCTGGCTGTTCGAGACGCTGGGGTTCGAGCGCGTCGTCGCCGGCAGCCACGCCCGCGGGATCCAGCTCGGCGTCTACGGCGAGGGGACGTTCGTGCACATCCCGTCGTCGCTGCTCGGCCCGCCGCCCTACTATCCGACCTCGACGGCGGTCACGCTGGACATCGGGCTGCACCTGTTCGGCATGTGGATGCTCGACGGCAGCTTCCGCCGCATGGAGATGTGACCCGGCGCGGCTCGGACGCCGCCGTTCGGTGCCGCTCTGACGAATCTTGAGCCGTCGAGCGGGAATCGGGGCACCGAACGAGCACGGTGAAGAATCTTCTGTCGAAAGTCATGGTGGCCACGCTCCTGCTCGGCTGCTCCAGCAAGAGCGGCGACACGGGAACCGGGGGGAAGTCGGGCCAGGGCGGCGCCACCGGCCAGGGCGGCTCGGGCAGCATGACCACCGGCGGCGCGACCGGCGCCGGCGGCAGCAGCGCCGGCGGCAGCGGCACCGGCGGCAGCGGCACGGGCGGCAGCGGCACCGGCGGCAGCAGCACCGGCGGCAGTGGCACCGGCGGCAGCGGCACGGGCGGGACCGCGGGCGCGTCGAGCGAGGACGATTCGGTGCTGGAGCGAAACCACCACCCTTCGCGCGACGGCCTCTACATTCAACCGACGCTGACGAAGTCCGCCGTCGCGAAGCTGGCGATGGAGACGAGCTTCAACGCCACCTTCACCGGCAGCACCTGGGCCTCGCCGCTCTACCTCCAGAACGGGCCCAACGGACACGGCGCCTTCTTCACGGTCACCAACGGCAACGACGTCTTCGCCCTCGACGAGACCAGCGGCGCCGTGGTCTGGACCAAGAACATCGGGACGGCACCCGGCCGGAGCGGCCAGACCTGCGGCGACATCATGCCGATCGGGATCATCAGCACGCCGGTGATCGACGCGCAGGCGCGCACCATCTACGTGGCCGGTGCGATCGGGACCAGCAGCACCATCACCGCCCACCAGATCCACGCCCTCTCCGTCGACGACGGGACCGAGCGCACCGGCTGGCCGATCGACGTCTCGACGATCAAGTCCGGGACGACGACCTTCGTCGCCTCGCCGCAGAACCAGCGCTGCGCGCTGTCGCTGGTGAACGGCATCCTCTACGTCGCCTACGGCGGCCACAACGGCGACTGCGGCAACTACCGCGGCTGGGTGATGGCGGTCGACACCAAGAACCCCACCTCGACAGGCGCCTTCGTGACGGGCGGGACGCGCGGCGAGGCGATCTGGGCGGCGGGCGGGATGGCCTCCGACGGCAACGGCATCTTCGCCGTCACCGGCAACAACCTGGCCGGCGCCACCACGCACGCCGACAGCGAGGAGGTGGTTCGCCTGACCGGGCTCGCCGCCGTCGATCGCAGCGGGACCCAGGACATCTTCTATCCGACCGACTGGAAGACGCTCGACGGCGCCGACGAAGACCTCAGCAGCTCGAGCCCGGTGTATCTCACCACGCCGCAGCCGCTGGTCGTCGCGGCCTCGAAGAACGGCAACCTCTACTTCCTCGACGCCACCAACCTGGGCGGCATGGGGGGCGAGCTGGCCAGCCTGACGATCGCCAGCGGCGGCTCGATGATCGTGCACACGGCGCTGGCCAGCTACACCACGGCGATGGGGACCTACGTGACCCTCACCACCAACAGCGGCGCCCAGTGCCCGTCGGGGATGACCTCGTCGGGCAAGGTGGTGATGTCGGTGCTGGTGCCCGCCGGCTCGCCGTTGAAGCCGAAGGCCGCCTGGTGTGTCCCGACCGCCAACGCCAGCCTGGGATTCCCGGCGGCGCCGGCCATCACCAGCACCGACGGGACCAGCAACGCCATCGTCTGGTTCATCGACGGCACCAAGCTGATGGGCGTCGACGGCGACACGGGAGCCACGGTCTATTCCGGGACCGACACCTGCAGCGGCGTGCACAAGTGGACGGCGCCGATCGCGGTCAACGGCCGGATCGTGGTCGCTGGTGACGGCCATCTCTGCGCCTGGTCGATACCGTGATCGCCGCCGCGCGCGCGAAGTAGCCCTCGCAGTCGGAGCTCGAGCATTCGCGCGGTGACACGAGTCACCGCATCTTTTTCCCCGCGGGCGCAGGCTGGATCTGCTTTCGGCCATTGCAGTGTCTCGTGGTCATCATGTCGCGCGTCGCAATCGGATTCGTCGGCTTGCTCGTCGCCGTCTCGGCGTGCTCGAGCGGCGGCAAGGCCAACCCGGGCGGCGGCACGCCGGGGACCGGCGGCGGCACGCCGGGGACCGGCGGCGCCACGCCGGGGACCGGGGTTGGTGGGGCGGACGCCGGCGGCGCCGCTGACGCCGGGCCACTCGCCTGGCAAGCCGAGCCGCCGGCCGTCTACCTGG
>Ga0070734_10004109_pt1 | contig 14221 bp, 8 predicted proteins | sample Coa_R1_8_FD_66444 | JGI IMG/M metagenome (GOLD analysis project Ga0070734, IMG submission 66444) | Surface soil microbial communities from Centralia Pennsylvania, which are recovering from an underground coalmine fire - Coalmine... | ecosystem: Environmental > Terrestrial > Soil > Unclassified ...
AACTCGGCGAATCGCATGGCGTCGAAGCGCGTATCCGACGTCGTCGTTTTCGAGGCGTAATCGGTTACCGGGCAGGTGAGATGACAGGTGACTGGGAGGAAGGCAACGGTAAGACTGTTCTTCTGCCCATTATCCGTTCCACGTACAAAGGTATCCTTGGTGGAATCAACCGGCCCTTGCTGAGAGCGGATACGGAAGAAGACGATCAACGCAAAGCAGAAGGCGACTGCGGCGATAATGAGCGCCGTTCTGGAGTTTTTCATGGTTTCTCCTCCCTTTCGGCAAGAACGGGGGTACGGTCCGCATGCCAGGCCCGATCCCGCTCGGTGAAATTCTCTCTTCCCCGGCTCTCCAATCCCAGTTCGGCCAGGATACAGTGCGCGGCTTCGACGACTTCCGGATGGGTCAGGTCACGGGGGCGCGGCGTGGTCAGTCTCAGTTCGCTGCGGATCTCGGCGGGTCGCTCGGAGAGGATCACTACCCGATCCGCCAGTTGCGCGGCCTCCTCGATGTCGTGGGTAACCAGCACGACGGTGCGGGGGCGCTCATGGAGGATCCGGCTCAACTCCTTACGCAGTCGTAGCCGGGTGATATAGTCGAGCGCTGAGAAGGGCTCGTCCATTAAGAGAAGTTCGCTCTCACCGGCCAACGCGCGCGCCACCTCGACCCGCTGGCGCATCCCACCGGAGAGTTGGTGGGGATAGTGGTCGGCAAAGCCCTCCAATCCCATCAGCTTTAGCATCGCCTGGAGTTCGATCTTTCGGATGGCCTCGGAGTGGACATGGCGCAGCCCCAGAGCGATGTTCTGCCCGGCGGTCATCCAGGGGAAGAGGCCCCCCGCCTGGTAGATCATCCGCACGCTTCCGGTCCTCGATATGGTGCCTGAGCTGGGCTGGTCGTAGCCGGAGAGCAGATTGAGCAGCGTCGTCTTGCCGCAGCCGGAGGGTCCCACAATGGCCGTAAATTCACCCTGCGCGATCTCCAACGACAGATTGCGCAGCACCTCCACGGAGCCGAAGGCGCGCCCTACATTCTCCAGTCGGATCAACTTATCGCTCATAGCCCCACCGAACGCTTGGAATACGTGTCAACTGTACGAGCAGGCGGTCCAAAACGACCCCGATGATGCCGACGATAATCATCCCGACAACCACCACGTTGGGCAGGAGCCGTGCGCGGGCGTCCCAGATCAGAAAGCCCAGTCCATCACGGCCTGCCACCATCTCCGCCGCTACCACGACCACCCAGGAGAGCCCCGCCGTTACTCGTAACGCGGTGATGACTTCCGGAAGAATCGCCGGGAGGATCACCCGTGTGAGGCGCTCCAATCCCCGAAATTCGTAGTCCTCTGCGACGCGGAAATAGACGGCAGGGATCGTAGTCACTGCGGCCATCGTCGCCAGAATGATCGGGAAGACGGCAGCCATAAAAATCAAAAAGATCGCGGGGGCATCTCCCAGCTTAAACCAGATGATAGCGAACGGGATCCACGCCAGAGGCGACAGGTTACGAAAGAAGTTGACGGCAGGCAGCAGCGCCATCCGGGCGTAGATGCGCAAGCCCATCAGCAGCCCCACCGGAATGCCCACCCCTACCGCAATGGCAAAGCCGATCCCCACTCGGTAAAGCGAGGCGATGATATGGTTGAAAAGCCCCGGCTCGGTCCGAAAGCCCTCCCATACGTCCTGGGGAGATGGAAACGCCGATTCGGGAAACACCTTTCGGGCGGCCAGCACATACCAGGTAAAAAAGAGAAGGAGGGCGACACTCAGTGGGAGCAGAATATTTTTATAAGAAAAGCGCGCTTCTTTCATGGTTTCCTGGTGCATTATAACATATCATGCCGCTTGACTTTTTCGGATCTCTTCCTGCGGACTGGTTCCTTAAGATAATTTAATGTAGGGTTAAGGGAATTTTAACGTTGCTCCGCTAAACTGCCTTAAGATTTATTAATCTTTCACGCTCTTTCACGATTCTGGCAAGAATTCCCTTTCAGAAAACACGATTATGTCTGAAGTTTCCCAATTGCATCGTCGTTTCCCGCTCCTGCTTCTGCTTCTAGTGGCGCTCGTTCTCTTTTTTGGCGCCGGCTGCGATCAACCTAAGCACGTCAGCACAGATACGGGTCCCTCTCTCCCGGATGCGGAGGCCGTCCACTACCGTGACGTCGTCTCCGACTTCTATACAGGCACCATCGCTATGCGCGTCACCGATCCGGATCACCCGGAACGCTACCTTACGCGCGCCAGCGAACTCGAGCCGGATGAGCCGGCAATATGGGCCAACCTGGGTCTCTACTATCTGCGCACATCAAAACAGATTGAGAAAGCAACGATCTGCCTGGAAAAGGCGCACTCCCTTGCACCGAACAGCACCGAGATCGAGGCGCTGCTCGGCCACCTGGAGGACCAGCAGGGCCACATCCCGGAAGCGATCGCCCACTTCAAGCAGGCCGTTCAGTTAGACCCCAAAAACCTGCATGCGCACTTTACCCTCTCCGAACTGATTGAACGGCAGCAGGACCCCAACAGCGACGCCGACTATCAGGCGCAGATGGAAGCGATCCTGAAAGAGCAACCGAACAACCTCAAGGCGCTGTTTGAGCTGGCTCGCATCGCCGCGAAGCGCAAAGACACGGCCACATTCCAGCGGGTGCTTCAGCAGTTGAAAGTTCTCTCCAGTACCTGGCCCGCAAACCCCCAGCTCACGGAAACCATGAAGATGGCGCTCAGCAGTTCGGATATGATCGCGGCGAACGCCAACCTGATGCGCACGCACAATCTCCTGAAACAATCGCTCATTTACCGGAAGAGCCTGAGCGCCCTTACGCCCGATAACAATGCGATCGGCATTCCAATGGAGCATTTTCTGAAACTGACGACGCCCTCGCCCACCCCGGCTCCCCCCGACCCGTTTACCTTCAAAGAGGACCCGATCAAGGGCGGTGAGAATGGCAAGGCGGCCCAGGCTCTCTTCCTCTGTTTGACGCCGGAAGTCCTCCCCGCTGTCGCGCAGAACTTTGAGAAGAAACCTGTGTTTCAGGGCTCTAATTCGCTGATAACGGCGGACGGACATAACGTCCGGATCACCACCAACGATAAAACAATCACCCTCCCGTTTCCCGGAGGAGGGAGCGCTGCGCCCCCCTCACCGGCAGGCGTACTGCCTGTAGACCTCTTTTACGACTTCCGGATGGGGCTGGTACTGGCCGGGGAGGGTGGTCTGCGAATCTACCGTCTGGACGAGAACGGCGCTTTCCAGGATGTCACCGCGCGGTCCAAATTGCCTGCCGCAATCCTCAATGCGCGCTGCTATGGCGTCTGGGCGGCGGACGTGGACCTGGATGGGGATCTGGACCTGATCGTCGGTCTTATGGAGGGCGGCACGCTCACCCTCAGAAACAATGGCGACGGGACCTTTACCCCCCTGCATACCTTTGACGAAATCAAAAACCTGCGCGGATTTCTCTGGGCCGACATTGATGGCGACGGCGCACCGGACGCGGCCTTTCTGGACGCACAAGGGCAGGCCCATATCTTTATGAATATGCGTGCCGGTCAATTCGTTCCCCGCTTCCTGCCGGAGGACTTCGGCGCTGTTGCGGCTTTGGGTGCAGGCGATGTGGATCGAGACGGCCTGCTGGACTTTATTATGTTAAAGGCGGACGGTGAGATCGTTCGCCTGTCGGATAAATCGGAGGGGCACTCCTGGGATACCGCAGAGCTTGCTCGCTGGCAGGGATTCTCCGCACCTCCGATTGGGAGCGCCCGCCTCTTCATTGCAGACATGGATAACAATGGCGGGCTGGACATCGTCGCCTCTACCCCGCAGGGCGGACAGGCCTGGCTAAGCGACGAAAAGGGCGTGTTTCAGCCGCTTGAGGCCTCACCCGGCGCCAGCGTGACTATGATCGCCGATATAGACGGGGATGGGCGGCTCGATCTGCTTGCGCTGGATGCCGGCGGCAAGGCGGTGCAGCGGATCAATAAATCCGCTCCGTCGCCGAAGGGCAAGAACTATCACTGGATGGAATTGCGCCCGCGCGCCACAAACGTCGCCCGCAAACAACAAGCCGGTGACTCCAACTCCTTCACCCAGGATGCTTCCGGTGATTCCCGCATCAACTCATTCGGTATCGGTGGCGAGGTCGAGGTCCGCTCCAGCTTACTCGTTCAAAAACAAGCCATTACCGGTCCCGTCGTCCACTTTGGCCTGGGTGAGAACTCGGATGCTGACTACACTCGGATTGTATGGCCCAATGGCGCAGTTCAGGGCGAATTCGGATTTAAGGCTTCCCAGCAAGCAACGGTCGTCCAGCGCCTGATCGGCTCCTGCCCATGGCTCTTTGCCTGGGACGGACATAAGATGAACTTTGTCACAGACTTCCTCTGGCGCTCGCCGCTGGGGCTCAGGATCAACGCACAGGACACGGCAGGCGTCATGACGACCGAGGACTGGGTCAAGATCCGGGGCGACCAGCTTGCGCCGAAAGACGGAGTGTACGATATCCGTATCACTGCCGAATTGTGGGAGACCCACTTCTTCGACCTGGTCTCGCTCATGGTGGTGGATCACCCGGTGGGCTCCGAGGTCTATGTGGACGAGCGGTTCGCCTTCCCGCCTCCCAGGTGCGAGGTCCACGCCACGGATCCCCCGCACCCGATCCTGCGCGCCGTGGATGACCATGGCACAGATGTCACCGACATCGTGCGGGAGCGGGATGGGAAGTACCTAGATACCTTCGGACGCGGTCAGTACCAGGGCATCACCCGCGACCACTATGTCGAGGTGGAGATCCCACGCGACGCAGCCAAGACCGGCGGCGCGGTCACCCTCCTGGCGAACGGCTGGATCCATCCCACCGACAGCTCCATCAATGTCGCGGTGTCGCAAGGAGAACACGATCCGCCCCATCCGCTGAGCCTGGAGATCCCGAACGGCAAAGGCGGCTGGGTGACCGTAAAGCCGAACCTGGGCTTCCCGTCCGGCAAGACGAAAACCATCCTCATCGACCTCTCCGATGTGCTGCCGAAAGAGCCGGCCAACGATCCGGTCTATCGCCTTCGCCTGCGGACGAACCTGGAAGTCTACTGGGACTGCCTCCAGTGGACCACGCTGCGGCCTTCCACGCCTCTCAAAACGGAGCGCATGGCCCTGAAGACGGCGGAACTACGATACCGGGGGTTCTCCGCGATCTCCCAGGCCAATCCCTCCTCGCCGGAACTGCCCGACTACGATAAGATCCAGGCGAAGACGCAGGTCTGGCGCGACCTGATCGGCTACTGCACCCGCTTCGGGGATGTGCGCGAACTGCTCCAGAAAGTGGATGACCGGTATGTCATCATGAACGCCGGTGACGAACTGGCGCTCCAATTCGAGGCTCCGCCGCCTCCGCCGTCGGGCTGGGTTCGCGACTTCGTCCTGATCGGAGACGGCTGGGAGAAGGACGGCAACTACAATACCGCCTTCTCAAAGACGGTGCTGCCGTTGCCCTCCCACAGCCGGCCCAACTACAATGTCCCTCCTGGACGCCTGGAGGATGATCCCGTCTATCGCCAGCATCCGAAAGACTGGGAAGTGTATCATACGCGCTATATTACGCCGGACGCGTTCCGAAACGCCCTCCGGCCGGGGCCCCTACATTGATCGAAAAACCATCGGCGCGTATCGCGCTTACCGTCTTCTTTCTCACGCTGCTCTGCATCCCTCTGGCAATCCGCTGGTGGAGTACGCATCGTCAGCCCGCAGCAACGTCTAAAGATACCTCCTCTATTCTGTCGCGATACGGTTTCCGGCTGGAGGAGGTTTCCAAGGCATGCGGGATCGACTTCGTCCACCAGGCCCCTACTCTCGATCCCAAGTTGAGCCACATCATGCCTCACATCGCCTCGATGGGAGCGGCGGTCTCCATTGTGGATTATGACCGGGATGGCCTACCGGACATCTATGTGACCAACAGCGCCGAGGGGAGCAAGAACCATCTCTACCACAACCTGGGAAACGGCAAGTTCGAGGATGTGGCGGAGCAGATGGGCATAGCCGATGTGAACAAGCCCGAGACCGGCGTCTCGATGGGTGCGGTCTGGGGCGATTACGACAACGACGGCTACGAAGACCTGCTCCTGTACAAATGGGGCCGCCCGGAGCTGTTCCACAACGATAAGGGCAAGGGGTTCACACGGGTCACGGATACGTCGGGCCTGCCCAAGTGGGTGAACGCGAACAGCGCGATCTGGGTGGACTTCGACCACGACGGCAAGCTCGACCTGCTCATTGCGGGTTACTTCGACGAGAAGTTCGACCTCTGGCATCTCAACACCACGAAAATGATGCCGGAGAGCTTCGAGTATGCGGAGAACGGCGGACGCAAATACCTGCTGCGGAACCTGGGCAACGGCCACTTCGAGGATGTGACCGCGAGGATGGGGCTCAACAGTCGCCGTTGGACGCTGGGGGTCTTCGCCGCTGACCTGCGCGGCACGGGCTACCCGGACATCTTCTTCGCCAACGACTACGGGGTCTCCGAACTCTTCTTCAACGAGAACGGGCAGCACTTCCGTGAAGTCGGCAAGGAGACCGGGGTGGGCTACGCCCCCAAGAGCGGAATGAACGCCTCCTTCGGCGATGTAATGAACAACGGGCGTTACTGCATTTATGTCTCCAATATCTCGGAGCCGGGCATCCTGCTGCAGGGCAACAATCTCTGGGTTCCCAAGGACGGGACCAGCGGCGACGGGATCAAGTATGAGAATGGCGCCAGCGCCATGGGCGTGGAGTTAGGAGGCTGGAGTTTTGGCGCGCAGTTTGGCGACCTGAACAACGATGGGTGGCTGGATCTCTATCTGGTGAACGGCTATATCTCCGGCAACAAGCAGCGCGACTACTGGTACGACTTCTCCAAGATTGCCGGAGGCCATAGCTCCATTATCTCCGATGCTGAGCGCTGGCCCCCTATCGGCGACCGCAGCCTGGGCGGATATCAGCAGAAGAAGGTCTGGATCAACGATGGCACGGGCCACTTCGATGAAGTCGCTCAAGGGGTCGGGGTGACAGACCTCAATGACGGCCGTTCGGTCGCCATGGCGGATCTCTGGAACAGAGGGGTGCTGGACGTGGTCGTCGCCAATCAGAGAGGTCCGCTGCTGCTCTATAAGAATACGGTCGCTCCGGAGAACCGCTGGATCGAGTTCGCTCTGGAGGGCGCCCAGAGCAATCGCAGCGCCATCGGCGCGCAGGTAACGGTCTATTGGAATGGGCGGCAGCAGGCGCAAGAGGTATCGGGGGGGAACGGCTTCTGCTCGCAGAATGATCGCCGCCTCCACTTCGGTCTCGGCAAAGACCCGCATATCGAGAAGGTCGTCGTTCGCTGGCCTTCCGGGAAAGTGCAGGAGTTGCAAAACCTCGAAATCGGGAAGTTGCATACGATCAAGGAGCCATTATGATTCCAGATACGAAAGCCTCCGGCATCCAAAAGCCTCCGACGTCCGGGCCTCCGGTAGCAACAGCGGCGCCCGCGTCTATGCCCGCTCCCCAGAGTAAGAAATTCACCTTCGATCAGCGCTATATCCCGCCCATATTTATCACGCTGATCCTGGTGGTGGGCCAGATCACCTTCGGCGTTCTGGAGAGTATTCCCTATACACTGGCCGCCATCGCCGCCTCCATATTGATGGAGATGGCTCTGGGCATGCTCTTCTATAAGAAGATCCCCCACCTCGCAAGCGCCTATATCTCCGGCATCAGTGTGGGGATCCTGATCCGCTCCCCCTTCTGGTGGCCCTACATCCTCTGCAGCGCCATCGCCATCACGTCCAAGTACCTCATCCGGGTCCGAGGCCGCCATATCTGGAACCCATCGAACCTCGCCATCGCCGTGATGCTGGTGATCGCTTACGATTCCGTCGCGCCGCTGAACATTCAGTGGGGAAATTCCCACTGGGCGATGCTGGCTATCTGGGTACTCGGCTCCATCATCATTTATCGTTTAAAGCGCTTCCACATCTGCGCCACCTACGTGATTAGCTTTATCGCCTACGCCCTGCTGCGCAGCCTTATCATTCCGCATGGTGCGGGCGAAACCTTCTCAACTCTCTTCCTGAGAGAGGTAGCGCCCATCACCGGGCCGATGTATCAGCTCTTCATCTTCTTTATGATCACCGACCCGAAGACGACGGTCACGACCAAGAAAGGGCAGATCCTGGTAGCCTTCCTAATAGCGACGATGGAGAACATTCTGCGCCTCACAGGGACCTTCACGGATTTCCATTTCTTTGCGATCCATGCGCCCTACTATGCACTGTTCATAGTTGGGCCTGTCGCCAATCTGATCGAAATCTGGAAAACGCCACGAGCGCCCGGCGGCGCAAACGCCCCCGTTCCTGCGAAATAGGCTACCGCTGCACCAGTTTGAATAATCAGCTCCATAACAACAAATCATCCCAGATTGTGAAGATCCGGGATGATTTGTTTTAACCGTGTTGACTCCGCGTCGTCAATCTCCTATAATCGGGCAAAAGATCCAGAGAGAGGAGTTAGCAAGTGAAATGCATTTTACCGGCGCTTGCCGGATTGTTGTGCCTGGGATGGGCAGCCCAGGCGCAAACGCTTTCGCCGCCGGATGCTTATGCCCTGGTGGGCGTGCGTATCGAGGTCGGGGATGGACGCGTTATCGAGAAGGGCACGGTTTTGCTGAGGCGCGGTCTGATCGAAGCCGTGGGCGCCGACCTGCCAATCCCACCGGACGCGGAAGTCATCAAGGGCGACGGGTTGACGGTCTATCCGGGATTTGTGGACGCTCAGATGACCACAGGGCTTGCGCTCCCCACGCCCCAGCCGGATCAGGATAGGCCGCCGGATGTGGCTTCGGAAGCGCCAGCCGCCATGCGGGAAGCCAATCGGAAAGGTATCCGCCCCGAACTACGCGCGGTCAACCATCTGGCGCTTACGGAGACCAGCCTTAGCCCGCTCCGGCAGGCCGGGTTTACCACAGCGCTCATCGCGCCTTCCGGCGGGATGATTAATGGCATCTGCGGGCTGGTGAACCTGAGCGGCCAGCCGAAAAGGGAGTGTGTCGTGCGCTCCGAGGTCGCCATGAGCTTCGGCTTCACTGCCGGACCGGGCCGCTTTAGTTTTGACACCCCCTCCACACCGCAGCCTCGTCCGACCGGGACCGGCTATCCCGAGAGCCTGCTGGGGATCATCGCAGAGATCCGCCAGACGCTGCTGGATGCGGGCTATTTCCATACGGTCCAGGAGGCATTCGAGAACGGAGGCAGCCGACGCCCACCGGCAGACGATTCGTTGCTCGCCCTGCAGCCCGTACTCGCTGGCAAGATGCCTATCCTGTTCGATGCGGACAGTGACAACCAGATCTACCGCGCCATCAAGTTGGCGGACGAGTTCGATCTACACCTGATCCTCAGTGGTGGCAGTGAGGCATGGAAGTCCGCACCGAAGCTGGCGCAGCGCCACATCCCTGTGCTGGTCAGCCTGAACTTCGGCGACGACCCCGCTGCACCCAAACTCCCTGCAGGCTCCGGTCCTCCCGGTGGCTTCAATCGTCCGAATGGAGGTGGCCCGCGCCCCAACGGCGACGGACCGCCTGCAGGCCGTCCGGGCGGACGCCCTGGAGGTGGCGCCGGGCAGCCCATGCCGCCGCAGAGCGCCGAAGACGATCCGGACAGAGACACTCCCAGGGCAGTGATTGCGGAGCGCCATCGGAAGTGGGAGGAGCAGACCGCCAATGCAGCCAAACTGCATCAGGCGGGCGTCGCCTTCGCCTTCACCATGAAGGGCACGCGCACCCCGACGGAGTTCTGGACGAACCTGCGCCAGGCGATCAAAGCCGGCCTCCCACGTGACGCCGCCCTTCAGGCCCTCACCCTACAGGCCGCACGGATCTGCGGCGTAGATCGGCAGATGGGTACGGTCGAGGCGGGAAAGATCGCCGATCTGATCGTCATGACCGGGGATTTCGCCAGCCCTACGGCGAAAGTCCGCTATCTGTTCATAGATCACAGCAAGTTCGACATCGAAAACGACCGCACGGCGCGCCCCTCCTTCACGCCGATGCTGCTCCCCGGAGAGGACGACGACCATGAGAATTAATTCTGATGCGCGCGAAGCCCGGCGACCATGGTCGCGATTATTCAAAAACGCAGGTAGGGGCGCTGCTTGCTGCGCCCTGGTACTGGAAATGATGGCAACTGCCCCTGGTTCGTCCGCTCAGGAGAATAAAGCCCCTACTCCCCCCGCGCCTCCGCGCCCGATTGAACTGGAAGCGGATCGCAAGACCTCCACCGTGACGGGAGGAACCTGCTTCCTGAAAGGCGGCACGGTCATCACGGTCACCAGGGGCATTATCCCGAATGGCAGCGTGCTGGTCCGCAATGGTAAGATCGCGCAAATCGGTCCAAACCTGACGCCGCCCGCCGGAGTTCCTGTAATCGATGCGACCGGCAAGTTCATCACCCCAGGCATTGTGGACGCCCACTCGCATATCGCGGAGGATGGCACCAACGAGGGATCGGACAGCATCACCGCCGAAGTGCGGATCACCGACGTCCTCGATCCCCAGAGCCTGACGCTCCAGCGGGGGTTATCGAACGGCGTTACCGCTTCGCTGCTGCTGCATGGCAGCGCCAATCCTATCGGCGGACAGAGTGTAGTCATCAAGATGAAGTGGCAGCATCCGGCGGAGGAGTTGATCGTCCCGGATGCGCCCCGCATGATCAAGTTTGCGCTGGGCGAGAACGTCATACGCTCCGGCGGTCAGTCCGATTCGCCCCGCTTCCCCGCCACCCGCATGGGCGTCGAGGCGGTCTATCGCCGCGCCTTTGCCGAGGCGCGGGAGTATATGGCGGAGTGGGAGCGCTACGATCATGAGCGCGCCAACAATCCGAAAGCCCTTCCGCCTCGCCGGGACCTCCGCCTGGAGACCCTTGCGGATATTCTTCGCGGTAAAATCTGGGTGCAGTGCCACTGCTACCGGGCCGACGAGATGCTGATGATGGTCCGGCTGAGCCAGCAGTATGGCTTCAAAATCGGCGCTTTGCAGCACGCGCTGGAAGCCTATAAGATCGCGCCGGAACTCGTTGCGGCCCATATCCCCGTCTCTACCTTCGCCGACTCCTGGGCCTATAAGCTGGAGGCTTTCGACGCCATCCCCTACAATGCCGCCCTATGCGAACGCGCCGGGATCATCACCTCGGTGAACTCGGACAACACGGCAGGAACCTATCGGCTCAACCTCGAAGCCGCGAAGTGCATCAAGTACGGCGGCCTGAGCCCGGAAGAAGCCTGGAAGCTCATCACGATCAACCCGGCGATGCAGTTGGGCATCGACCGGCGCACCGGAAGCCTGGAGGTAGGCAAGGATGCGGACATCGCGCTCTGGGAGGGCGATCCGCTCAGCGTCTACTCGAAGTGCGTGATGACGCTGGTGGAGGGCGAAGTCTACTTCCAGCGGCGGGACGCCTTTGGTGTGGACAAGAGCGCGACGATCCGGCAGGAGCTTGCGTCCTGCTCCACCGACCACCTGGCTTTCCCGCATCTGGCCGACGGGCATGTCTACGCCATCGTCGGCGCGACGCTCCATCCGATCAACGCCCCGGATATCGTCAACGGTACGCTAATTATCGAAGACGGGCGTATCAAAGCGATCGGTAACGCCCTCACCGTTCCGAAAGGCGCGATTATTCTTTCGGCGAAGGGCCTGCATGTCTATCCGGGCCTCATTGATGCGGGTTCGCAACTGGGGCTGACGGAGATTGGAGAGGTAGCTTCCAGTGCGGACTACAGCGAGGGCGGCGCATTCCAGCCCGATCTGCAGGCGCTTACGGCAGTCAATCCGGCCAGCGAACACTACGCGATCACGCGGAACGAGGGCATTACCGCTACTCTGACCCACCCAGGCAGCAGTCGTGGCTTCGGCGGCGGAGGCAGCCTCATCGTCGGGCAAGGCGCCGTCATCAATCTGTGCGGTTGGACGCCCGAACTGATGAAGGTAAAGTCAGACGCCGCGCTCCATGTCACGTTCCCGGAGGGCGGACGGTTGCCCCGTGCGTTCCGGGCCGCCGCACCTGCCGACTTCCTGCAGCGCCAGCGCGACCAGCTTCGGGAGCAGACGCGCCGCCTGAAGGACTACTTCGACAGGGCCAAGCGCTACGCTGCGGCGAAGACGTCCGGCAGCATGCCGGTCGACCCACAGATGGAAGCGATGCTTCCCTACGTGACCGACAGATTACCCGTGGTCTTCACGGTCAACTCCCTATCCGGTATCCGGCAGATGATCGCCTTCGCGGACCAGGAGGGGTTGAAACCGATCATCGCAGGCGGCGCGGAGGCGTGGGTCGTCGCGGATATGTTGGCGCAGAAACACATCCCGGTCATCTACAGCCTACCCATGGAGAACAGCCTGGCCACCAGCCCGGACCGAAACGATTACGATCCCTACGATACGCTCTTCGCCGCGCCGGGCGTGCTGCAGCGAGCCGGGGTGAAGGTCTGCTTCGAATCGTCCAGCGCCCCCATGGCGAAGAACCTGCCCACCCAGGTCGGCATCACCTGTGCCTACGGCATGGACCACACAGCCGCACTCCGCGCCCTCACGGCGGATGCGGCGGAGATTCTAGGGGTCTCGGATCAGATGGGCAGCCTGGAGGCGGGAAAACTCGCGAATGTGATCGTCACGGATGGCGATCCTATGGAGATCACGACCCATCTCCACGCGCTGTTCATCGCGGGTAAGCCCTGTCCCTTGGAGAGCAAGCACACCCGGCTCTATCAGACCTATCTCCAGCGCCTGCCTGCCCTTACACCAGCCAAAAACGGCGCAAAAGCTCAGCATACGGCCTTGCACTAACAGGAGTTTCCCATGATAGCCCGTACCCAATGCGCCAAATGCGGCTCCCATAAGATCATCCCGGAAGCCCGCATTTGGGTCCGAGGTCCATCCGACATGACGAACGAATTGCAAGTAGAGGTCAACGAGAAACCGAATGCACTCCTATTCAAAGGAGCCCACTATGGAGTGCTGCGAGCATGGATTTGCGGTACATGTGGCTTTACGGAGTTGTATGTAAACAATCCCGAAGAGCTCTATACCGCTTATGAGAAGAACCTGGAGACAGGAAGATGACCAAATGATTGCTTACAAAAAAGACCGCCCTGTGTCATAGGACACAGCCTGTCGATTCTGGTGTGCTATACTGATTCGTATAGCACACTTTTCTTTTTTCAGGAGAGATTACGATGGCTCTGCCAGAGGTCGAATATACGCGGCGACCTACACGCGCCGTGCGGGTCGGTGTTTCAGATAGTAAGGTATTCATAGGGAGCAATCATCCCATTGTCATCCAGTCCATGATAACCGAGGAGACGCACAACGTCCCCGGTGCGGTGGAGCAGATCATCGCCATGCACAAAGCGGGTTCCGAGATCGTGCGGGTCACGACCCCGAACCTGGCGGAGGCCAGGTGTCTGGCGGAGATCAAGGCGGAGCTGAAGAAGCGCTACATGGACGTACCGCTGGTCGCCGATGTCCACCACCAGGGCAGCGACATCGCGGTGGAAGTGGCGAAGTATGTGGACAAAGTCCGCATCAATCCAGGCCTGTTCGTCTTTCGCAAGCGGGTGCAGCGGACCGTGGACTACTCCGAATCGGAAGTACTGGAGGAGCTGGAGGCGATTGAGAAGGAGCTTCTGCCGGTCATTCGGGCCTGCAAGGAGCGCGACCTCGCCATGCGGATCGGCGTCAACCACGGCTCGCTTGCGGAGCGCCTGACCGTCATGTATGGCGACACGCCGGAGGGCATGGTGCAGTCCGCCATCGAGTACATTCAGATCTGCGAACGGCACGACTTCCGCAACATCGTCATTTCGCTCAAGGCATCGCGTGTCGCGGTTGTGCTCCAGGCGAACCGTCTGATGGCGCAGCGCATGGCAGAGTTGGGGATGCGCTACCCGCTCCACCTGGGCGTGACCGAGGCGGGCGACGGCCAGTATGCGCGCATCAAGAGCACCACGGGCATAGGAACACTGCTTGCGGAGGGGATCGGCGACACGATCCGCGTCTCGCTCGCCGAAGACCCCATCCATGAGATTCCGGTATGTCGAGAGATCCTGCAGGCGCTGGGCATTCGCCGCTACCAGACCGAGTTTATCGCCTGCCCCTCCTGTGGCCGCACCAAGTTCGACCTCCCGACCGTACTGGCCCAGGTCA
>Ga0070734_10004110_pt1 | contig 14221 bp, 10 predicted proteins | sample Coa_R1_8_FD_66444 | JGI IMG/M metagenome (GOLD analysis project Ga0070734, IMG submission 66444) | Surface soil microbial communities from Centralia Pennsylvania, which are recovering from an underground coalmine fire - Coalmine... | ecosystem: Environmental > Terrestrial > Soil > Unclassified ...
TTGGCAATGACCAGATCAATCCCCTGTCGTGCAATCAGCACTGGCAGCCCTCGCTTCACGAAGGCCACTCCGGGTTTGCCGACGATATCGCCGAGGAACAGGATGCGCATAATTGAGTCCGTAGACCGTAGACCGTAGTCCGTAGCAGTCCGCAATGGACTACGGACTACGGACTACAGACTACGGAATTGTTACCGTGCATACTCCACCGCCCGCGTTTCGCGGACGACCGTCACCTTGATTTCGCCGGGGTAATTCAATTGTTCTTCGATCGCCTTGGCGATATCCCGACAAACCCGGATGGCGTCGCTGTCTGATGTTTGCGATGCGTTGGCGATGACGCGAACCTCGCGGCCGGCCTGGATGGCATACGCGTGTTCGACGCCGGGAAATCCGGAAGCGACCGCCTCCAGCTCTTCCAGCCGCTTCACATACTTCTCCAGCGTCTCCCGGCGGGCGCCGGGACGAGAGGCGCTGATGGCATCGGCGGCGGCAACGAGCACCGTGTAGACGTGGTCGATCGTAACATCATCGTGATGGCCGAAGATCGCGTGGAGCACTTCTTTGCTGGTTTCGCCATAGCGTTTCGCCAGCTCGGCGCCCACTTTGGGGTGTCCGCCCTCCATTTCATGATCGGCAGCCTTGCCCACGTCATGCAGCAAGCCGCACCGCCGGGCGAGCTGGCCATTCAAGCCCAGTTCCTCGGCCATTAACCCGCACAGGTGAGCCACCTCCAGGCTGTGCTGAAGCACATTTTGGCTATAGCTGGTGCGGAATTTCAGGCGGCCCAAAAGCTGCATCAGCTTCTCGTGAAGCGCGTTGATCCCCGCTTCCAGCACGGCTTGCTTGCCGACTTCGAGGATATGCTTGTCCATCTCCTCCTGGGTTTCTTTGACCACTTCCTCGATACGGGAGGGGTGAATCCGGCCATCCTGGATGAGCTTGGTCAAGGCCAGGCGGGCGACCTCACGACGAACATTATCGAAGGCACTGACGATGACGACACCGGGCGTATCATCGACGATAACGTCGACTCCGGTGGCTTTTTCGAAGGTCCGGATGTTGCGGCCTTCGCGGCCGATGATCCGGCCTTTCATGTCGTCGCTGGGAATGTCGACCGTACTGACAGTGGTGTCGGCGGTGTGGGCAGCGCCGTAGCGCTGGATGGCGGTTGCCAGGATCGCCTTGGCCTTTTCCTCACAGGCAACCCGCAGCTGTTGCTCATGCTTTTGGATGCGGGCCGCAACTTCTTCGCTCAGTTCCGACTCCAGCCGTTCCAGCAATAAACTTTCGGCCTGAGTCCGGTCCAGGGTGGCGATCTCTTGCAGCTTTTCGGTTTGTCTCTGGATCAGGATTTCCAGCTCGCGGCTCCGTTTTTCGACCTGCTCCCTTCGTTCATTGAGCTTTCGCTGGTTGTGTTCGAGAGTCCGCTCTTTTTTGAGCTGGAGCTGATGTTTTTGATCGATTACATCCTCGCGCTTCTCCAGACGCCGTTCCTGCTCACGGTGCTCACTCCGTGCCTGTTCCATTTCGCGGTTGAATTCTTCGCGCTTGCGGAAGAGTTCGTCCTTGGCTTTCAACTCCGAGTCTTTGAGAATGTTCTCCGCTTCCCGGAGAGCTTTGGCGGTAATATCGGCAACTTTGGTCTGCGCACTGATAAGGCGAAGGCGGTCGCGGAGGCGAGCAAACCCGTATCCGGCCACCAGAGCAACGACGACCAGAGCGCCCAGGACAATATACAACGGATCCATGGGGCCACTCCGACTGGCGGCCCGCCGGACTTGGGATACACGAACCGATTCAGCGTCTCCGTTCTTGTTTAGCGACGGTCCGGAGAACCGCGCGGGTTTTCCGAACCGCCGCTAAACGGATTCAGCAATTGACACGTGGACAGAAGAAAAGTACAGCGATCCGGGCACCTTCCCAACCGCGCGGTGAAATGGGCGGACCAGGGAATCACACCTGGCCTTCCCAGCCGCAGCGCCATGGCTACCCCAGCCGACCTCGGCAGACACTTCAGAAGGCCGTGAGCGAGCCACCTCTCTGACCCAAGCCGGGATAGTGGGGTGGCGAAAACGGCATCATGTGGCAGACGGCCAAGGGGGCGGACCCGCACGGGTTACCACCCCACCAGGGAGGGGCAAGAAACTATCTCCTTCCATCGAGGATTTGAGGGCACCCCAATCACGCTGCCATGCGGGGCGGCGCACCGGCGCCGGCACCCGTCCCATTTGAAGCCATGTTCCGCGCAGAGCCTCCCAAAACCAGAGGCCTCCAGCCACTCCTCCCAGCACCAGACTGAGCCACAACAACCCGATAAGAACCATTCTGTGATCCGTGGTTAGTGGGTGGTGCCGTGTTCCGGCGGTTGGTCGAGGTTACCGCAGCGCTCCTGGCCACGAGCCAAGGTTTCGTACCCGCGAAGCGGCGGACCTATGTTTAAACTACGAGTACACGGAAATAACCATCTCGTCCTTGAGCCGCACCCCCGGCTCTACTCAGCAAGCCGGCGGTGATCCTTCGGCGGGACCCACACTCGGGGTCCCAAAATCATTCTCATCATTATGCGGCAGAGCAGGGGCAGAGGTCAATCAAAAAAATCAGCGGCCCCGTTCTCCCGCGGATCGGGCCGTGCAATCGACCACGGATCTTCCTCTCAATCCTTCGTCCAAGCGCTCATGAACGCAGGCTGGCCAAGGATGCGCAGTCGGATTTGGCGTTCGTAGTTCCAGCTGACGGCATTGGCCGCGTCCTTGAGGGCCGTCGGATCGCTCACCAACAGGACGGCTCTTCCGCCCGGCCGGAGGACCCGGTCGCACTCCTGCAAAGACCGGCGATAGAGCGGGCCAATCTCCTCAGGTCGGCTCAGCTGCTTGCCGAAGGGCGGATTGCAGACGATGCGGTCCACACTGCGGCCCGGCAGGGGCAACGCTCGCGCATCCCATCCGGCAAGCAAGACATGGCCTAGCCGGCGAAGGTTTGGCATGGCAGCGCGGAGCGCATTGGCTTCAAGGTCTCCGCCCCATGCAGCGGCTAGCCGCATATCCTGTGAGCGCGCGAGTTCGAGCACCTCGGCCAAGATCGTGCCGGCGCCGCACATGGGATCCAAAACCACCTGGCGGGGTCGGATCTGGGCCATCCGTGCCATCGCAGCTGCCACCGTGGGACGCAACGAAGCGGGCAGATGTTCCAGCTTGTACGAACGATGTCGCATCGTCCGGTCCGACAGACGCAACCCACAGACCGCCGTGGCGCCGTGGATCGTGAGCCAGATTTCGACGGCAGCATGTTCCTCGGCCGGCCGCCAGCTGGAGGGCAGTTTCCCTGCCAAGCCATCCGCCAGGGCTTCGCGGGCATCGGTGCGCCGATAACCATGTTCCCCAGTCATCTGGGTCACCAAACGGTAGGTAGGTTTCCCTTTCGGCTTCGGTCGGATCGCATGGTGGATGCGGAGGAGACGGTCCCAGTCGACATCATGGGCTGTCCAGGAGCGGATCCGCTTCAGATCACTGGCCCGGTGGCTCAACTGATCGGTGCCCCAAGCCAGCAGAAAAACATCCTCGACGGTTCGGAGCTGGAGCACTGCCGGATCGACTTGCGGGACTCGAAAAATGACGAACCCGGGCGCCCGCCGCTTGACCTGAGCGTCCAGGACGGATTCGATTTCGTCCGCCGCCAGTTCTTCGAGACCGGCGAAGACCATGGCATAACAGGGCGGCGGTTCCGGCTGCGATCGGTGCTTTGCCATCTGTGGGGCCTGTTCCGCCGCCGGCAGCCCGCCTCCCTTGGACGCGCGTGGATGCCCGGCATAGCATAAGGGGATACGATTAAGGCTGCCCTTGCAGCAAGTTCTGTTCCAGTTATACTAGCAAATTCGAGATTCTGGCCTGAATGGGTGGTTCGCAAATTTCCTCCGTCGTTCCTCTGTGATTGCCATTGCCGACCAATCCAAGGGTCTGACGACGAAGGAATACCGGAGGGGTCCGCACGATGGAATCGACGATTGATCTGAAAGCGCTCCTGGTAGAGCGAGAAGATTGCGATGCCGGGACGGTGCAACAGCTGCGCAACGCCCTGGCCCAAGGGGGCACCCAATACCGTTCCCTACGCGATGTCGCAGATGCCTTGAAAAAGAAACTGGAGACCGCCACCGGGGCCGCGGCCAAGCGTTGGCACTTGAAGCTGGGCATCGCTCAGTTCTTCCTGGGGTACATGGCCGAGGCCGCGGAGCACTTGCAGCAAGCGGAGGGCGCCCTGGCAAACTTTTACCTGGGCCGCGTGCTAACTGCCCGACAGCAGTACGATGACGCGCTGAAGGCGTTTGACCGGGCCGAAAAGGCCGGTTACACGGCTAGCCAGGTCAATTTGCAACGGGTCGGCATTTATCGCCAGAAGGGGGACGTGGCCCAGGCCCGCACCGTCCTCTCCAAGCTGGAAGACCTCAGTAGCCATAATGCCGAGTATCACTTCCAATTGGCCAGCGCCCTGTTGTCGGAAGGAGAGCGGAGTACGGCCATCCGCCATTTGGAACGCGCCGTGGAGCTGGACCCCAGTCATACCGGTGCCCTCTTCCAGCTAGGCCATGCCAACGACCTGGCCGGCAACGATGAGGAAGCGATCAGCTACTATGAACGCTGCCTCAATCATCCGCCGGTGCACGTTGGCGCACTCATGAACCTGGGCGTTTTGTACGAAGACAACGAAAAATACGACAAGGCCGAGGATTGTTACCGCAAAGTCCTGGCGGCCAATCCAACCGACGAACAGGCTCGTCTGTTCATGAAGGATGCGCATGCCTCGTTGACCATGTATTACAACCCGGAGGAAGAGCACGCCTTCAGCCGCTTCAGCCAGGTCCTGGAGATTCCCGTCACGGACTTCGAACTCTCCGTGCGTAGCCGGAATTGTCTCAAGAAGATGAACATCAAGACGCTCGGCGACCTGACTCGTGTCAGCGAACAGAATCTGCTCAGCAGCAAAAACTTTGGCGAGACCTCGCTGACCGAGATCAAGGAGATGATGGCCAGCAAGGGGCTTCACCTGGGCCAGTCCCTGGAAGAAGGGGCGCAATACGACATCCGCTACCGGTCCAACCAGCCCGTGAGTGAACAAGAACAGGCGGTCCTCAGCAAGCCAATCAGCGACCTGAACCTGTCGGTGCGCGCGCGCAAGTGCATGAACCGGCTGGGAATCAATACGCTGGGTGATGTCGTGCAGCGTAGTGCCGACGAGCTCCTCGAATCGAAGAACTTCGGGATGACATCGCTCAACGAAGTGCGCGAAAAACTGTCACAGTTCGGCTTATCGTTACGCGGCGATTGATGCCCTTCTTCGAACTGCTGCAAACCGATGGGGACGCCCGGCTGGGTCGGCTGACGACCGCTCATGGCAGCGTCGAGACGCCGGTCTTCATGCCGGTCGGAACCCAGGCCAGCGTGAAAGGCCTCACCCCCGCCCAACTGAGGGAGGCGGGGGCACAAATCCTCCTGGGAAACACGTACCATCTGACGCTCCGGCCGGGCGACGACACGATCGCGGCCATGGGTGGCCTCCACCGTTTCATGGGCTGGGACAGGCCCATCCTGACAGACAGCGGCGGCTTCCAGGTTTACAGCCTGGCGTTGAGCCGGCGTATCGATGACCGAGCCGCCGTGTTTCGTTCGCATATTGACGGTTCCCTGTTGGAGTTGACGCCCGAACGGGCCGTGGCGATTCAGGAGAACCTGGGTTCGGACATCGCCATGTGCCTGGACGAATGCCCACCATTCGGAACTCCACCGGATTACCTGGACGTGGCCGTGCGCCGCACCATTCATTGGGCCGAGCGCTGCCGTGCCCAGCACCGCCGCGAAGACCAGGTGCTCTTCGGCATCGTCCAGGGGGGGACGGATCTGGAGTTACGAAAGCGCTGTGCCGAGGCCCTGGTCGGGCTTGCCTTTCCTGGTTATGCCCTGGGCGGGTTCAGTGTCGGGGAAACTCCCGAACAGATGGCGGCCGTCTTGCCGGCTTCAGCGGTTTTGCTTCCTTCGGATCGGCCTCGATATTTGATGGGCGTTGGCCGACCGCAGGATATTCTGACGGCGGTCGCCTGTGGCGTGGATATGTTCGATTGCGTCTTGCCGACCCGCAATGGCCGCAATGCCGGTGCGTTCACATTCGATGGTCCCCTCCGCCTCCGCAATTCCCGTTTCAAGCGAGATCCGGGCCCGATCGAGTCCGGTTGTTCATGCTACACGTGTTGCCATTTCAGCCGGGCGTACGTGCATCATCTGTTCTTGGCGGATGAAATGCTTGGCCCGACGCTGCTATCGCTCCACAATGTAGCGTTTTACTGCCGGCTCATGGCAGAGGTTCGCCAAGCGATCCACCAAGGGCGGTTCACCGAGTACCGGATGGTTCGCCTTGCCCGGTGGGGCGCATCGGCTTAAGATAAGGGCTTCGTTGGCTCTTTGACGCCGAGTGCAGCGTTCGGTGAGCCTGCGGTGGCACGCCGGAGGATGCTCATGTTTTCTACCCTGATGCTCTTGGCCCAGCAGCAATCCGGCGATGCGCAAACACCTCCGCCCGGCAGCTCGCTGGGCATGCTCGTGCCGTTGATCTTCATCGTGGTGCTGGGCTATTTCCTCATGATTCGGCCGATGCGGAAGCAGGAGCAGCAGCGTCAGGCCCTGCTCACGGCGCTCAAAAAAAATGATCGCGTTGTCACCTCTGGTGGCATCATCGGCACCGTGTCGGCGATCCGAGAAAAAGAAGACGAAGTCACTCTCAAAGTGGACGACAGCTCCAACGTCCGCCTGCGCGTGACGCGCAGCAGCATCGTCCGCATCCTCGGCGGCGATGAGTCTGCCAAGGAATCGAAAGAGGCCAGCGCGTAAATTCCAAGAACGGATGACGGGCCGTTTTGCCGCCGTTTGCGGAACGGCGGCAAAACGGCCTTCTTTAAGAGAGCATTTTCACCAGCCATGAATCGATTTGGATGGAAGATCTTTTGGTGTCTCCTTCCCGTAGTGTTGGCCGCGGCCGTGGTTGCTCGGGCCTATGTTCAGTATGAGCGGGAAGGGGGAGGCTTCAAACTCGGCGTCGACTTGGTGGGCGGTACGATCCTTGTCTACGAAGTTGATGAGTCGAAGTCCCTGCAAGACAGCGACAAGCGGAACACCCGCGATGAGCTGGCCGCGGCCCTCAAGCGGCGCATCGACCCGGCCGACCTGTACAACATCACGATTCGGCCGGTCGGGGCGGAAGGAAAGCGCGTGGAGATCATCCTGCCAACGGGCGGCCTCCATCAGCAGCAACTCGAAGAGGCCGACTGGCAGAAGCTGCTGAATCAGGTCAAAGCGCACTGGCCGGACGTTGATCCGGCCAAATTGGACAACATTCCTCTGGGTAAGATCGATCAATTGATCGACCTGCTGCGGAAAGATCATCCGGACAAGGTCGCGGATATTGAGACGTTCATGGATGAGAATTATCAGGGAGGAAGGCGGCGCCGCACCCTGACGGAAGAAGCTGTCAACAGCATCAAGGACAAAATCTCGCAGGTCGGCAGTCTGGAGTTCCGCATCCTGGCCAACGCGCGGGACGATGACGCCGCCATGAAAAAGGCCGAGGAATTCTTCGAAACCAAGAAGAACAAGGAACAGGAAACGGCCCTCAAGAATACACTGGAGAAATTGGCCCTGGAAGGAAAAGTCCCCCCGCCCCCGGCACCCCCGGAAGGCCAGCCGGGTTTCGAGGTGACGAACCGCGGCTACCACACTTATTCGTGGGTCGAGCTAGATCCGCACGAGCGGCACAACCTGGAGCTGGACAATGCAATGGAAAAGCGGGCCGGCCGCACCCAGCTGTGGGCGTTGGCGGCCAGCGCCCGCGAGAAAATGCAGCCGATGCGTGTCGATATGCTTGGCGGGGCCCTGCTGTATAGCCGGAAGTGCGAAGACCTCCATTTACCGCCGGAAGAACGGGCCCGCAAGAAGTACGAGTATTTCCTGCTGACCCGTGATCCGGAACGGGATGAGCGGGGCGTACCGATGACCATCACCGGCCAATACCTCGTGAATGCTTATGAGACGATCGAGGAGATGCGGCCGGCGGTGGGTTTCCGGTTTGATACCACGGGCGGCAACTTGTTTTACGACATCACGTCGAAGAACAGCCCGGAGGGGACCGGCCCTGGATCCTTCAAACGCCACCTTGCCATCATTCTGGACGGCAAGATCGTAACCGCGCCGTCGATCAATCAGGCCATCCGGACCGACGGGCGCATCAGTGGCGGCAACTTCACCAAGAAGGAAGTCGATAACTATGTCACCATCCTCCGCTCCGGTGCTCTGCCGGCAACGTTGAAGCCCCAACCGGTCAGCGAAAACACGATGGGGGCCACCCTTGGCAGCGACACCATCCGCGACGGTACGATTTCCGTCGCCATTGCCTTTGGTGCCATCTTGTTGTTCATGCTGGTCTATTACCGGTTTGCCGGCCTGGTGGCTTGCGTCGCCTTGCTGGCCAACCTGCTGTTAACCGTCGGCTTCATGGTCGCCGTCAATGCCACCTTCACTTTGCCGGGTCTGGCCGGGCTGGTTCTCATGCTTGGCATGGCGGTGGACGCCAACGTGCTGATTTACGAACGGCTGCGGGAGGAACGCGATCGCGGCGCCAGCCTGGCACTGGCTCTGCGGAATGGCTACGACCGCGCCTTCCCGACCATCATCGATACGCACCTGAGCAGCATCTTTACCGCGATTGTGCTCTACGCCGTGGGCAACGACCAGCTCAAGGGTTTCGGCATCAGTCTAACGGTCGGCCTGATCATCAGCTTGTTCACGTCGCTGTACATGACCCGGTTGCTGTTCGATATCTGGCAGACCAAGGGCTGGCTCCGCAAGCTGAGCATGTTCCGGCTCTTCTCTCGGCCGAGCATCGATTTCATGGGGATCCGCTATTACTGGTTCACGGCCACCATCTTGTTAACCTTGTTCGGCATCACGGTCTTCTTGATCCGTGGCCAGCAGGGTCTCAACATCGACTTCACGGGCGGAACCGCTTACGGCGGCCAACTGACCGAGGCGGTCGATATCACCCGTTTACGAGAGCTGTTTAGCTCCGAGCGGCAAAAAGAGCGGCTCAACGTGGTGGATGTCAAGCAGCAGGACACCGAGGGCCATGCCTTCGAGATCGATTACGGCGATGGCACGAAGCGGACAGTGACTTTGTCCGATAAATTTACGCCGGATGAGCTGAAGGCACGGGCTCGGGAGTTGCCCGACCTCTCGGTTGAGCAGATCTTCCTGAGCTCCTTTGCCGAGGACAGCCGCGAAAACAAGAGCCGATTTTTCACCATCCGCACTTCGGAAAAAGCGCAGGATCTGGTCCGCGTTTCGGTGGACCGCTTGCTGGGCAATTTACAGAAACAGATTACCCTGACCTATTCCATCGACCCGAGCAAGAAAGCCGCGACGCTGAACTTCACCGATTTTGCATCGCCTGCTCAGATGAAAATGCTCATCGACCGTGAACTCCGAGCCCAGGACCTCGCCAGTCTCCAGGCACAATCGACGCTCAACGGCATGGGTGAGGAGAAAGACGGCCGGTACAAGCAGATGAGGTTTGAACTGAGTGAACCAGTCGCAGGCAATAAACTCGACACGGTTTTGAAGCGGGCCCAGGAGGAAGCCGCGGCCCGGCCGCAGCCGGAGCGGCTGGAAGTGTTCGACAGCCAACTGGCCCAGGATACCCAGCTCCGAGCCATGTACGCCATCCTGGCAAGCTGGGCGGCCATCTTGCTTTACCTGTGGTTCCGTTTCGGCAACTGGACCTTTGGGCTGGCGGCCGTGCTATGCCTGATTCACGACCTGTTCTTCACGATGGGGATTATTGCCTTTTGCCACTACATCCATGCGTATTGGCCGGGCGTGGCGGGATTCCTCAAAATTCAAGATTTCAAGATCGATCTCCCGGCCGTCGCGGCACTTTTGACGCTGGTCGGTTATTCGGTCAATGACACGATCGTGGTCTTTGATCGGATTCGCGAAGTGCGCGGCAAGAATCCGCTGCTCACGCCGCAGATGATCAACGACAGCGTCAATCAAACCTTGAGCCGAACCTTGCTCACGTCGTTTGCCACCTGGCTGGTGGTGATCGTGCTGTACCTGTGGGGCGGCGAGGGTGTTCACCTGTTCGCCTTTGTGATGGTCATCGGCGTGATCGTCGGTACGTACAGCTCGATCTACATCGCCAGCCCGCTGTTGCTGATCTTCGGCGAAGGCGCCAAGCCGACGACGGCCCGGCCGCAGCCGGAAGCGCAGCCGGCCGGGGTTGCTTGAAGCTGGCGGATCGTATCGTACGAGCCCTATGCCGGCCCACCGAGCTTGGCCCGGCTCAGGACGGTGTAGATCGGCCCCTGGGGCGTCAGCTCGCTGCTCAGGACGAGGATTTCGCTGACCATGATCTCCCCACCTTGCCAGCCGGCCTGCTGAGCCAGCGCCGGGCTAAGGGAATCGGTGGATCGCTCTCCTTTTACCCGGCCGATTGTAATGTGGGGTGTATACTTGCGTTCTTCGCGGCGGTAACAGCCCAGGGCCAAGAGCGGCGGCTCCAGATCATCATGCAGGGCGCACAACTCCTGGGTTCCTGCGCCGACTCCGATCCACACGATCCGCGGCCGTCGCGGGTTGGGAAAGCAACCGAGTCCTTCGACGCTCAACCGGAAAGGCCCATGCCTCTGCGTTTCCTCGGCCACGACCCGGCAGATGCTGGGCACCTCTCGGTCGTCGACTTCACCCAGGAAGAGAAGCGTGATGTGAATGTTTTCTGGCTCGACCCACTTGACCGCGGTGCCAGTCTGGGCAAGTTTTTCCTGAAGGGCAGCTGCCCGATCGCGGATCGTTTTGCCAAGATCGACGCCAATGAACGTACGAAGGCGAGCCATGATGCCCACTGCTCAAAACGAGAGCATGTTGCGGTAGTTCTCGAGCCGTGAGTCGATCTCTTCGCGCCGGGCAGCGCGGAGCCGGTCCAGACCGAACCCCTCAACCGTCAAGCTTGCAACCACCGTGCCATAGGCCATTGCCCGGCGAAGTCGCCCGGGAGGGAGATGGCCGTCGGAAGCCAGGTAACCCAAAATTCCGCCGGCGAAGCTATCGCCTGCACCCGTGGGATCGATCACGTTTTCCGTAGGGTAGGCGGGTAGGACATAGACCCCATCGTGGCTAATCAGCATCGCGCCGTGTTCGCCCTTTTTGAGGATGACAAACTTGGGGCCCATCCGGCGGACGGCTTGGCCGGCCCGGACCATGTTATCATCCCCCGTCAGCAGCTTGGCTTCGCTGTCGTTGAGGAGCAGGCCGTCCAGGCGCGGCAGAAGCTGGAGAAGCTCCTTCCGCTGCGTATTGATCCAGAGATCCATCGTGTCGGCCAAAACAAGCTTCGGCTTGCGCACCTGGTCCAGCACCAATGCCTGGAGTGTCGGGCTGCCATTAGCCAGGAAGACATGGGTGCTGTCCCGAAAGCGCTCCGGCAACCGGGGATCGAAGGTGCCAAAGACGTTCAAGTGGACTTCGAGCGTATCCCGGGTGTTCATGTCCTGGTGATAGCGCCCTTTCCACCGAAACGTCTTGCCCGGCTGCGTCACCAGTCCTGTCGTATCGATATTGCGCTGCCGGAACACCTGCCGATGTTCATCCGGAAAGTCTTCCCCGACGACACCGACCAGCCGCGGAGCCGTGAAGAAACTGGCCGCGTAAGAAAAAAAGGTGGCCGAGCCACCGAGCACATCGTCTACCGAGCCGTTGGGCGTCTCGATTGAATCGAACGCGACCGAACCAACGACCAACAAGGAGTGCTCGAGAGCCTCCGGCATCGGCAGATTCTCCCCAGGAGTACGGGCACGGGGATATGGTAGTAGCTGGGGAGGCCGGTGTCACGGTGTGTTTCCGTCCCCTGGAGCAGGTACCGACAGGGCGGCCCCGTTTGCCGCCCGGCATTCGACCAGCGTCAGGCTGATGCCTTGTTGCACGACCTTGCCCGCTTGGTTGAGGATATACCGCTGCCAGGTAGCGACGCCGCGCCGGCCGCGGCCGCGAAGTTCCTTCTCCACAAGCTGGGTCCGCACATGGATGGTGTCGCCGATAAAGACCGGAGCCTTGAACTGCCAATCGCGAATCCCCAGGAAGGCCAAGGTGCGCAGCGGCGGGCAATTGACGCCCAGTCCGCTGGCCATGGAAAAGACCAATAAGCCATGCGCAATGGGTTGGCGAAAATGGGTAGTCCGGGCGAACTCGTGATCGATGTGAATTGGGTTGAAGTCGCCACTTAGGCCGGCGAAATTAACGATATCGGCCTGGGTCAACGTGCGTCCCTGAGACTGCCATTCTTCGCCGACCGCGACATCATCGAGATATAAATGCAACCCTGTAAACGACATGAGCTGCTCTCCTGCTCCGGGTTATGTCGTTGGCGCCGATGATCTTCGGAGGAGTCGAGCCGCTGCAAGACAACCTTTGCATCGAACGAAAGCGTGCTAGGTGCTGGAGGAGGGACTCGAACCCTCACGGGGCTTACGCCCCACCGGATTTTCGTACTACGATAGCTTTCGCTACCCTTGCGGTTCGTAGTCTGGACTTTCTCTTGGCCATGGCGATTCGCTGTAGGCCTCAGCCGCCAAGTCTCTACACCTTCTTTTTTCGGCCACCGGGGGCCGGCAGCTGAAAAAAGCTTGGCTCGGGATTGCCATCACCATGACGTGTTAAGGTTTCCCCGAGTTCGACTGAATTCACACAGGGAGTTTCCTGCCCTGGTGCTCAAATGGTTTAAGTCCGATGCGTCTGCCGATTCCGCCACTCCAGCGTGCGGGCACAAAGCAGCTCTTCACTTTATCGCGAGATCCACGGGCCAGCAAGACTTATGAGATGCAAGCCGCGTAATCCCATGCGACTACTTTGACCAGGTTGTGTAGAGCCCGCGACGGGGCCCTCACTCCTTGATTGCGTAGTCCGCTGCCGCTGCCGCGCCCGAGGCTTTTCGCGCCTGCCCCGCTTGCAATTCATCCTGGAAAAGCTGGCGAACACGGCGAGCGGCCAAACGATCAAATAAGCCTGGAAAGAATCGGCTCACAAACACCATGAGCTTCCCTTGCATAGTCAGACAGACCTCGTGCCGGCCCCGTTCGATGGAGCGCAAGGTGGCCCGAGCAACTTTCTCGGGCTTCATGCCGCGCAAATGGTCGACCGGCATACGTGCCTTCTGTTCTAGCATGTTCTTGGAGAAATTCGTGTCGGTCAACCCGGGGCATACAAGGAGCACATCAATGCCGTCCTTGGCCAGCTCGGCGCGCAGGGCCTCACTGAAGCCGTGGATGGCAGCCTTGCTCGCTGAGTAGTCGCTCCGTGCCGGGATCGCCCGTTTGCCAGCGATGGAAGAGATGTTCACGATGGCCGGCCGGATGCCAGCCAGCAGGACCGGCAGGAACAGGCGAGTCGTTTCGGCGACCGCGAAGAAGTTCACTTCCATGATTTTTCGCAAACGTTCCGGGGACGCTTCGGCGAAGTGACCTGTGGCGCCGATGCCAGCATTGTTCACGAGGATATCCAGGCCGCCAAGATGCTCCACGGCTGCCTCGACCATCCGTTCTCGATCACGGGGTACGGTGATGTCGGCCACGACGGTTTCCAAGGTGCCGCCGCGGGCACAAACCTCGTTCGCCAGCTCATGCAAAAGATGCTCCGAACGGGCCACCGCCAGAACCTTGGCCCCGCGAGCCGCGGCCGCTTCTGCCAGCGCTTTGCCTATTCCCTGCGAGGCCCCCGTGATCAACATGCGCGAACCGAAGATGCGACGACGGCTCATGGGTATTCTTCCGGACGAGTGATTTTGTCTACCGTTGTTCACGGTGGAAACCTTCGCCTATTTTGACGCGTTGTGCCCGTCGGGCCAAGTTGAGAGCGACGATGAGATGGGCCGAACAAGTGAAAAGCAGCGCCGGCTGGAGGAACTTTGCTTATCTTGCGGGCGAGCTTGGTCCGAAGTGTAGGCAAGCTCCGAGCAGAAGTGGATGACCCCGACGGGATTCGAGCACGATTCCGTAGCGATCAATAATGGAAGCACTTTAGGGAATCTGCATCCGACGGGCGCTGCAAAATCCGGTGCAGTTGTCGCAAGTTGCACGTCCGAACCAGACCTGGCTTGCGTCGTGGCAGCCTGGCCGGCGCTGCCCGCTCACGTCAAG
>Ga0070734_10004113_pt1 | contig 14204 bp, 8 predicted proteins | sample Coa_R1_8_FD_66444 | JGI IMG/M metagenome (GOLD analysis project Ga0070734, IMG submission 66444) | Surface soil microbial communities from Centralia Pennsylvania, which are recovering from an underground coalmine fire - Coalmine... | ecosystem: Environmental > Terrestrial > Soil > Unclassified ...
CCGCAGTCTTCCTCGGAGCCCGTCGACAAGCTTGATCTGGACTCCGTACATTGGCGGTCGGTGCTGCGAACCTTGCGTTCCGCAGTGCTTCAGCGCTCGACCAACGTACCGCATATCGTCGGCGCGACGTCCTGTCGCGCCGACGAGGGCAAGACGACCCTTGCCACCAAACTCGCCCGCTTCATCGCCTGTGAAGGATCGCCAGTGCTTTTGATCGATGCATCTTGCTCTGATGCGACGAATGGTCTGGCTCAGGCCGAGATGCCCGGTCTCCAGGAGCTGCTGCGCGGCACGGCAACCCTCGAGGATGTCATTCTGGACGACATTTGTCCGAACCTCGACTTTCTCCCCGCCGGAAATGAATTTGGCGATCTCGACCTGATGTGGGGCAATCTCGTTCGTGCCATCAATGGCGATCGCGAACGTTGTTATGAGTGGATCATCCTGGATTTGCCAGCGCTCTCCAGCGCAATCGACGCACGCTGCGCCGCCCAGGTCGTCGATGACCTGCTCATCGTCGTGGAATGGGGCCGCACGTCCGAGGCGCAACTCAGCCAGTCGCTGCGCGCGTTGGGATCCCTGCGCGAGCGAGTTCTGGGCACCGTCATTAACAAAATTCCATCGAATTCGCTCGAGCCAGAGTCTCCAAGCCCCGCACAGCTGGCAAGCCGGCTGGTTTCCATGATCATCGATCCGCAATCGCGGCAAACGAAAAGCAGCCATGACAAAGAAAAAGTCTCGTAAGATCGCTGCAGCCCTTGGTCTCGCCATGGTCGTGGCCTTGGCGCCGGCCACGGCGCTGGCCGATTACAAGCTCGGAATATCCGATCGGGTGAAGATCAAGGTGCAGGAATGGCCGGATCTCACGGGCGAGTATACGGTGACCCCCGACGGTGTCGTCTCGTTGCCCTTGGTCGGGAACATCAAGGCCGCCGGCCTGAGTCTCAATGAACTCGCAAACCAAATTTCGGATGCGCTGCAGCGGCGTTCGGACGGGGCACAACGGAGTTTTACCGCGGTCGAAATCGCTCAATACCGTCCTTTCGCGATCATGGGAGACGTTCAAAAGCCCGGTCAATATCCGTATCGGCCGGGTCTTACGGTGCTCGAGGCGATCAGCCTGGCGGGTGGTTATTATCGGCCGGAGTTGGGGTTGCTCCGGCTTGGTCGGGATGTTGCGAATGCAACCGGCCAAATCCACACCGAGTCGGCCAAACTGAACCAGCTGCTCGTGCGCGAAGCGCGGCTAACGGCGGCGCTCGATGGCCGTGAAGATATTCCCATGCCGACCGAACTCGCGAAGCTGAAGGACGACCCTGATATCTCACAGCTCATGAAAAATGAACAATCGGCTCTCGCGCTGGAAAATGAGGTCAAGCGCGCCGACCGGGCGGCGCTCGACAGCATCAAGACGCTCTACAATAACGAGATCGACACGCTTCAGGGACAGGTGCAGGCCCTCGCGCAGGAGAGGAGCAGTGTTGAAACGCAGCTCAATGAACTGCGTTCAATGGCCTCAAGAGGTCTCGCGCTTGCCCCGACCATGTTTGCCTTGGAACGCTCGCTTGGCCAGGTTTCGAACGAGCAGATGAGTGCAGAAACAGCCATCGTGAGAGCCCACGAGAATATCACGTTGGCCGAGCAGAAGGTTACCCAGGCGCAGCAAGAGCGGAGCCGTGTCGACAATAAGGAATTGCAGGAGACGAGAGACAAAATCACCGAGGCGCGCGGAAAAATCGAGACAGAAACCCAGCTGCTTCACGAGGCGCAGACCGGCGCGCCGGCCGAAGCTCGCGAGCGATTATCACAGGAGGGCGAACGGCCGGGCTTCACTATCCTTCGAAGGGACGGCGACAAGGTGCGGGAGCTTGTGGCGGACGAAGCGACACTCGTGGATCCGGATGACGTCATCAAGGTCCCAAGCGTCCGGCCGCCGCCGGTTGGCCCGAGTAGCACCATCAACCTCTCGCGAGCAGCCCCACCGGACCGCTAGAGCATGATCCAGCACAGCTGTGGCTTGGCTTGCTTTCCGTCATCGCGGCGGCGCATCTACTCCCATTTCCAAGCTATATCGTTGAGTGTCGCGCGCCCCGCATTTCTTCCGATCTCGAATCCAAAATCAAAACCGCAAATGTAACTGTCCGTCGGGATGATCCCGCGAGTGACGAGCTCTCGGAGCACGCCGAGCACAGGCAGCGTCTGCGTTCCGCTCATCATATCGCGTGGCGTTCGGCCATGAGCTTCGGTCACCGGAACGATCAGAGTATACGGCGGGCTTTGCGTAAAAGCGTTGCCGGGTCGGGTCGCGACATAGGCGTGAAATGTTCCGTCGGATGACGAGTAATCGAAATGGTCCTTTAGTCCCAGGATCCAGGTCCACAAATAGCGCGGCACATGAGGGACGAACCCGATTTCGTTGGTCATCGTGTTTGTGACGTTTGGTGGGGACGGATCCGATGCCGTTGTGGGGTAAGTCTCGATAAGAAAGTCAAAATCGTTGGGATCACCGGCGACCGACACATCATAGGTGACAGCCAGATCGCTGAACTCGGACACTTTTTTTGGCGCAGGCCGCTTCACCGGGCGCCAATAACCACCCGATCCTATTCCATACCCTGCGATTACTCCGTACGAATAAACCCCCACGTCATTTGGCTCGCTTGGATACGACCATTCGATCGTGGTGCGCCTGGGAAATGTGAGCGGATAGTTTGTGATCACTTGATTGAATATAAGACCGTTGTTCACCAGCCCGAAGGTCCCGGCCTCTCCCGTTCCATCCCTTGTGGGCGCATTGGAGACGACGATCGAATTTGCCCCAACGCTGACAATGTTGGTGTTGGCGGGCAGTGTATCCGGCGTGATCTCGACAATCATTCCCGGTAAAAGTCCCGTCGTATCCGAAAAACCCGATATGGTTGTGCTGCCGGCGGCAATTGTGAGATTGTATTTTCTTGTGGAGGCATTCCAAATATTCTGCGCTGAAAAAAATGGCCCGCGCGTGCCAGTAGCAACATTGTAGGTACCGTACTCATTGGATTTTGAGTTGAGAACGACAGTGCGCTCCGCGCCCTTGTCCAACTCGGAAGGGGAACGATCAACTCCTGGATCCAACGATTTCCGGCTTTCATTATTTGTCTGGCCGACAGTGGAAGGCTTCGTCCTCTCCTTCGCAAACAAGGCCGTGCCCAAGGAGGCGACCAATACTGCCGCCAGGACCAAAGAACGCATACGCTTTCCCTCCGTTCAATTGGCGTTTGAAGATGTACCAGCTTCAAACGGGCTCGACTTCCGCAGGTTCACGAGCTTTTGTTGTGCTCCAATTCGCACTCCGCCGGCGCGCGCAGCGCTACCTGCTCGTGGGAGGCTTCAACTGCGTTCAAACATTGCATCCAGGAATCAAGACTGCGCTTCCTCCACGTTGCCGGTGCCAGCACTGGCCCGCCGCAGCCGGATCGGCTCGCAGCCATAATCCGGTTCGCGAACTCTCTTTCATCGCCAAGCGGAACAAGACCATCCCGCGCCACGACATCGGAAAGAGCGCCTGTATCGTAGGCTATCACTCTCAACCCGCTTGATAGCGCCAGAACAACCGTTCCGGATGCGCTCACGAACGGGTACGGGGCGATCAATACGTCGCTTTGTGCCAAGACGTTCGCAATCTCGACGTCGCTCAAGTTGCTTTCTGATGGCCGACGCACGACCGTCGTGAGCTGCGCCACATTAGCGACGATCTCGCCACAGTCCCCTCTTCCGGCAAACGCAATCGAAATGCGATTTCGATCGGCCGCCCGCAGATGACCCAAGATATTGGGAATGCGATCCAGGCCCTTATCCGGCCGCAGCTGCCCCAATACGAGCAAGCGACAAAGAGATGCAGGCTCCGAACTGGGCACCGCCCCTTTCGCCCATGCTGCGTATTCCAGGAACGGAAGATGAGGGACGACACGGGCTGACCGGCCAGCTGCGACGGTAGCCTCCTCCGCCAATGTCTCCGAATGAGCCGCCAGCGCTGACGCTTGTCGCCAGAGCAGCCGTCGACAGAGTCCACGCATCGGTGGCAACGCTCGCTTTGGCTTTGGATCATGTGCGATCACTACCACCCGTGCGCCCAGACGAGCCATCAGCGCAAACGCCAACTCATCGTACCAGCCTCTGGTCATGACTACGAGAACCGTAGCGCCAGCCAGGACAGCGCGTGCGGTGACTGCCAAACCATACAGCTGGCGAATGATCTGAAGGATTTTGTTGGACTGCGAATTCGATGGAAGAATGCGTCGAGTGAAGACATGACAAGGACTCCACTCGGTTCGGACCGGGGCCACGACCTTGACCTCAAACACATGGGAAAGCAAAGCGGCGAGTTCTCTCCCGTAAGGGTTCGCACCGTCCGTATCATAGACCAAAAGCGGGCTATTTCTTCGTATCTTCAATTTCTATCAGTGCTCCTTCTTTTGGATCCGCAGAGCTTTGCGGACATTCGCCTCGGGCGCGCGGCGAGGTGTGGCGTGGCCAACGCCGTTCGCAATCACTCACAGGCGCAACTGCTTCCACGAAGGCTTCCTGTCCGCCATCACTGTCATAATCGCGGAAAGGTAGTTTTCCGCCGTACGCTCCGGGGTCCGCAAACGCGCCAGCTTGTAGGCTGCGAGGCCAAGATCCCGAGTCAAATCGGGGGAGTCCGCCAGCTTGGCGATGAGTTCTGCCAGGGCGTGCTCGTTGCGCGGGTCGAATACGAACCCGCTCTCACCGTCTTTGATGAAATCCAGGGTCGCGCCGGCATGTTCGGAAGCGACTAAAGCAAGGCCAGTCGCGGCCGCCTCCAAAAGGACCATTCCAAAGGGATCATCGAGCGTAGGGAAGACGAATACGTCGGCCGCAGCGTAGTGGGCCGGCAATCTGTCCTGATCCACAAAACCCACAAAACGAACCCCACCAACCCCAAGACTTTGGACGAGCGCCCTTAGTTCGGGTTCCTCAGGACCGGAGCCCACGATCGTGAGGCTGACGGGGCGCCGGGTCGGACGCATTGCAGCCAAAGCCCGAATAAGATGCCCCACGCCCTTTCGGGGAATAAGCCGTCCCACGACCAGGAGCCGAAGCTCCGCACGCTCGGACCAGTTCCTGCTGGCACCGATCGTGAGTAACGGCGCCATGTTCGTCGTATGCGGCGCTAAAAAAATGCGGCGTCCTTCGGCACCGAGTTCCTCGAAGCGATCGGCAGCCGGCCTACTCTGGGCAATAAAGCCGGACGCCCTGGGCACCAGGACTTTTCGCGCAGCATGTTGAAGCCGACCGAATTTCTTCTCATAAGCCGACGTTCCGTCGCTGTAGATGATGAGCTTGGCTCCGGTCAGCTTGCAGTACAAATAGGCATAAACGCTGGGTATTGAGAACCCGCCCGATATAATCGCCTGGGGCCGGGCGCGCAGCAGTCTCCAAAATATCCGAGGACTGATGTAGTAGTCCGTGGTGTCGGCGTTCCGTTTGATCCTCATTCCGCCGATGACGAGGTGCTGAAACCCGAGCTTGCTTTCAAAATTCCAATTCATTCCCCGCCCGGCGCTGGCCGCGCAAAACATACAGAGCAGGTCGGCATTCAACGACAGCGCGCGCATGATTTCGATCATGTACGGCGTCGGAATATCGGTGAGAAAAACGACCCGAGGGCGCGCGTACACGGGGGTTGGGTCGGGGGCCGAAGGCTTGCTCACGGAAACGGAATCCAGCAACTCGCATCTCCGTACTCACATAAATACCCCAATAATAATCTTGTATATTATTTCATATTAACTGTACAATATTAATTAGCGTACTTAGAATGTATTAAATGACATTATCTTTCAGCAATCTCCCCCGGATAGTTCCGCGGTCGACGAAGCGACGTTGCAACATGACAAGCGTCGCCATGACATCAATGGGTCACCGAACTGAAATGCCCGCAAATGCACAGCGCAAGGCAAGAACGCCCGCTGGCCCCCCGGCGCCCGCCCTCGGAATTTCGACCCCATGAGCAGCTTGATGTCGACCGAGCCAGCAAGAGCCCGAAGATCGGTGACTATTGCGGACGTGCGACAGGCCGGTTTTGCAGATCGCGTTGAAGATCACGCATTCGCGGATACGGTTCGTAACCTGCTTCTCTACGGCTTTCTCTTTCACCTGTTTGCAATTCAGGCGTCAGGCCTTTTCCCAGATGTAAGTGGATCGAGCGAGGCTATCTCAACCGACGCCGGAAACCTGTTCAATCAATTGGTGCTTCCTGCCGCGCTTCTCACGGCGTGTTTCCTGGCCCATCAATATCGCGTTCCCGTTCGGGTTATATTGGCTGCCATGCTCCCGATGGCGCCCCTCTTGCTCATCATCGCGCTTTCCACCGCGTGGTCCGAATATCCGGACCTGACGATCCGAAGAGCGTCGCACGAAGTCGTCGAAGCGACCACGCTGGCCCTGCTTGCCACGTGCTTCTCTGACGCTAAGGTCGTGTTGAGAATTTTTTTCCGAACCTTCGTCATTATAGGCTGTTTGGATCTCATTTCGGTTGCGGTTTTTCCAGAGACGCTCACGGCTCGAGGATTTGCCGGTATCCATAGTGACAAGAATATTGCCGGCCAGTTTTTCTTCATGGCGCTGCCGGTGTACCTTTTGGGAGCGCTCTACGAAGCGACACCGGGAAAGAGGTTGCTCGGAGTATTCTGCCTGGTGTCGGGCGTCGCAATGCTCGTCCTGACAGAATCGAAGACTTCTATTGGAGCCACACTCGTTGCGTTCTCGCTAGTGTTGCTTTTGCGAGGACTATTCAGCAGAAATCCCGCTGTTCGCGTTCCGCTGGCGTTGATTTGCTTTTTAGCGGTCGTTGCTGCGACCGCCGTTTACATGAATTCCGACAACGATGATGATCTGCTGCAAATGCTGGTTGGCGACCCGACGCTGACGGGTCGTGACCAGATTTGGAGCTATGCCATCAGCAAATATGATGCAAGTCCGATGGTTGGAGCAGGTTACGGAGCGATTTGGCAGATTGGGCCGGCGATCAAGTTTGCTCTCAGGGAAGCAGGCGTCATGATGGTCTTCAACGAAGCTCACAACGGTTACCTGGACATAGCCGCGCAATTGGGCAACGTCGGCATCGTTTGCCTGTCGATCTTCCTGGTAGCGACCCTGTTCAACGCACTTTCCTACTGGACCAGAATCGAGAAAAATACGTTCTATGGAGCAGGTGTGCTTACAATGTACGTTTTTTTCGGAATGCTCCTGTCCAACGTTACGGAGTCGATGTACTTCCAGGCCGGCGTAGCAAATTCCGCCGCCTTGATCTTTCTTGGCGCGTTTGTCGCCGGCCGTAAGGCAATGTTGACCGCCAGTCCGCCTTTTGCCCCGTACGCAGCTTGATCATCACGTTGCGGGATGAACGATAGCGGCGGAAAAATGAGGGTCGGCAAACCACGCCGGCTGACCGCCTCGTTCACTCGAAATCCCGAGTAACCACCTTTCCGGTGCTTTGCATCACAGCAATGGATTTTTGTCTTCGCGCAATTGCTTCCCGTCGCTCGCATTGGGCTTGTGATGCACTTCGGCGGACTGCGCTGCTCGCTGCGCGCGGCAAGTCGCTCACGTATTTCATGGCGAAACGGTATCCACTATAGTAGTCGCGCGACTAAACAGGTCGATGGTTGCAAAGTCGAGATGAAGAGCATCAACGATCTGACACCGCTGTTGAAGCCGGTTCTGGACAGGTTCGCTTGGTATCGTGCCCGTCTTGTGGCGATGGACGCAGCGGAGATTGGTCACCGCCTGTTTGAGGCTGCTGCTAAACAGGCTTCGCGCCGGCTTAGTCGCGGGTGGGAGGCTATTGAGCCAGCCGGTTCGTTGGCGATCATGCCCGCTGTTGGCTCCCGGATTTGCGCCCTTCCGCCGGATCTCTCCGCAGTCGTAGAGCGGGAAGCCGACGACGTCCGCGCAGGCCGTTTTCATCTCCTCGGTGCGCGCTGGCCAAAGCCGCCTGTCATGCCGGCAGGCCCCGGATTCTGGCGCATTGATCCCGACGACGGCCAACCCTTTCCTCAATGGGACGCCTTTACCTTTGACATCTCTTTTCGACATGGCATAGGCACACGAGAAATAAAGCGTGTTTTCGAACTCAATCGGCTCCAGTTTTTGGTTCCTCTTGCCGCCGATGCAGTCTTTCGGAAAGATCAGCAGTCCGCGCTCTTGGCTATCGGCCTGATCAGGTCGTGGATGGCAGGCAATCCACCCTTTCGCGGACCAGCCTGGGTTTCCAGCATCGAACTTGCACTTCGCATTATTTCCGTTGCGCTGACCCTTTCCATCATCGGGATAGAGTCCCTCGACGCCGCCACGCGCAGTGCGGCGGTTCGTTTCTTTTTTGCACATGTCGACTGGATTAGACGATTTCCATCGCTTTATTCTTCCGCGAATAATCATCGGATCGCCGAACTTGCGGGACTGATTGTCGGATCGACGATGGCTCCTGGGTTTCCCGATGCGGTCGCATTGCGCGAGGGTAGCTGGCGCGCGTTGCTCGTCGAGATCGGTCGGCAAATTCATCCGGATGGCGTGGGTGCCGAACAATCTCCAGCTTATACGGCATTCTCGATTGAGCTGTTCCTCCTTGCAGCCGCTGCCCTTGGATACGAAGACAAGCTGCCCGCGGCTACCTTGGATCGACTCTCGGCGTGGGCAGAGCATTCCCTTTGGCTGATGGGTACCGATGCAAGAGTACCTGCGATCGGGGATTTCGACGATTGCCGCGTTATCGCCACCACACAAGCGTCTGAGCCAAAATACGTCGCGTCCCTGGTCGCCGTCGTATCGAGCCGCGTTGGCCGCCCGGATCTCGCTCCGCCGACGAAAGATCCAGGCATTCGCGATGTCATTCTGGGATCCGCCAACGCGTCACCAACACAACCCGCTGGACTACGTTCATTTATGACCGGGGGCTATTCGATCATCCGAAGCAAGGATAAGGAGCCCGTCGTCCTGACGTTTGATCATGGGCCACTCGGCTACTTGTCGATCGCCGCCCATGGTCACGCGGATACGCTCGCCATCTGGTTATCTGCAGGCAACGGGCCGATCATCGTTGATGCAGGAACGTACTTATATCATTCGGGCGGCAGAGACCTACGTGATCTGTTCAGGCACACTGCGGTTCATAACACTTTAACGCTTGACGGCGTCGGATCTAGTCGGCCTTCGGGCCCGTTTAATTGGGCAACCAAGGCCAAGGCGCACCTGGTCTCGTCTGAAAGCGCCCCGGTTTCGCGTATCGTAGCGGAGCATGACGGCTACTTCGCACAATATGGTCTGGTACACCGACGAACGGTAGAATTTGACGGCACGTCTCGATTCACGATTATTGATCAGCTTCTCGGAGCCTCGCCTGACAAGGCCGTTACCGTGTCATTCCTGCTCGACCCTTCCTGCCGATCAACACTAGATGATCGCGGCGAGATATTGGTTACCAACAACGGAGATCACGTCGCACGGATCGCAAGCATCGGTCCCCTGAAAGCCAGGATTGTGCACGGCGATGAAACAACGAGACTCGGTTGGCTGTCACCGTCCTTTGGCGTACGCTTCCCTACGGATCAGATTCTTTTTGAAGGCCATCTGGACAACCCCTCGACGATCACAATTAGCGTTCTCCAGAGCGCGATGAGACCAGGATGAATCGCCATCGCCGCGCTTCTTCCGGATCATGCCCTACCAGCCGATACGAATTGACCTTCGAACTCTTCGTCTTGTGACGGCTTAAATGTTCGCATGAACATTTCGAGATTGATCAATGACCAAAGAATTCTTTCATGATTCTGCCGGCCTCTCATATGTTCGGCAACGAGACTGCGAAGCTTCGACCCGCTACACATCCTCGCTACAATCGATGCCTCGCTTGCCAGCATATCCTGGACGAAGTCACGATAAGGGCCTTTGAACCAGTCTCCGACCGGCACACGGAAACCGACCTTCTTCCGTCGCACGATTTCCGCCGGTAAGATCTTGTCCATCGCCGCACGCAGCACCGTCTTGCCACCCTTGCCTCCAGTCAGAAACTCGTCCGGGAAGCGTGCCACGATGCCGGCCAGCACTGTGTCCATGAATGGCATCCGACCCTCGATCGACCCCGCCATCATCATGCGGTCGCCTCGTTCCAACAGATTATCCGGGAGCCAGGATGTCTGATCGAAGAACAGTGTACGTCGCAGGCTGGATTCCATCTCTGACGAATATGGGAAGAAGTCCGGCGGCGTTGCCGACAGGAGCCGACCGAGCATTGCTTCGCCTTCGCCAACCGAAAGGCCGCCGAACCACACTCGCATGCGGTTCACAAGGTCGCGCTCGCCCGCAGCCAATGCGAGAATCTTGACGCGGCGCATCCCATAGGGCAACGAACGCACCAACGGATGGATCAGCCGATCGTGCAACAAATGCGGGATCAACCATTGGTACAGACCTATCCACCGCTCAGCCCGATGCTTCGGATATCCCCCCATCAACTCATCGGCGCCTTCTCCCGTGAGCACCATCTTCACGCTCCTGGAAGCGACCTCCGAAAGCATAAAGATCGGAACGTCGGAGGCCTCGCTGACTGGAGCACCGCGGCGCAAGACGGCGGTTGGCCAATGGTCCATGAAGGAGCCCGGTTCGACGACTACTTCGTTGTGAACCGTACCAAACCGATCTGCAATGACACGCGCATGATCGAGCTCCGAATAGTCAGCCTCCCGAAACCCTACCGAAAACGTTCGCACAGGTTCCGTGCTGTGCCTCACCATGGTTGCCACGACCGCCGACGAGTCAATGCCGCCCGAAAGAAAGGCGCCGAAGGGCGCATCGCTACGCATGCGAATTCGAACGGCCTCATCGAACGTCGCCTCAAACAGCCGAATTGCGTCGTCGAATGACCTAATTTGCGGCACCGTCGTCGCAACTGGCGGTGTAAAATAGCGCGTCGTTTTCAGCGTTCCGCTCTGCCACACGGCATAGTGACCAGGCTGCAACTTCTTCACCGCGCGGAAGAAGGTGGAAGGCCCCGGAACGTAGCGATTAAGAAGATAGTGGCCGAGCGCTTCGGGATCGAATGCTCGGTTAAAGCCCGGAAACCGAACGAGCGGCTCAATTTCGGAGCCGAACAGAAGAGCACCCGGCAGCTCGGCGAGAAACAGTGGTTTTTTGCCGAACGCATCGCGCGCCAGTATTAGCCTCTGCTCTGCTTCATCCCACAGCGCAAAGCCGAACATGCCGCGAAATCGACGTACTGCGTCGAGCTGCCAGGCGCGATATGCTTCAATAAGCACCTCAGTGTCCGAGTTCGTTCGAAAACGATGGCCAAGAACAACAAGCTCCTGTCGCAGTTCAACGTAATTATAGATTTCGCCGTTGAAGATTACGGTGAAGCGGCCATCCTCACTCGACATGGGTTGCGCCCCGCCACCGATGTCGATGATCGAAAGCCGACGGTGGCCGAAGCCGATTTGAAATCGCTCGTCAGACGTTTCCTGAAGCCAACAGCCCGAGCCGTCCGGCCCCCGATGAAACATCAAATCGGTGAAGCTGATAAGAGCCTGGCGGTCCTGATGGCTTTCGGCTCCAAGGACCCATCCAAATATCCCACACATGGCTAACGCCTTATCTGGACGACAATCGGACGATAGCCGACATACACTCGTTCTCGCTTCTTGGCGCCGCCGCGACTAAGCTATTGCCCGCCCAACAACCTCTCTCAGCTTGAATGTCTTTTCGTAAGCGCCCAAGAGCTTTGTCGCCTCATAGTGCCAAGCGAGTTCATCGTAGATTCTTTTCTGGCCGAACGCGCCCATCGCGTCCCGCCGCGTCGGATCATCGACAAGCTCCAATATCTTGTCTCCGAACTCCGCAGTATCCGCATTCTGTACATATAAGGACGCCTCTCCGGCCGAAACGCGCCCTTCGGTGAGGTCAAATTGCACGATAGGCTTACCCAACGCCATGTACTCCATGATCTTGTTCATCGTTGACTTGTCGTTCATCGCACCAGGGCGGTCCGGGTTCACGCAGACGTCCGCCGTCGAGAGTATTGTCAATAATGTGGCATCATCGACACGGCCAGTGAAGGTAACCAATTCGTCCAGTTCAAGGACGGTTGCAAGTTTCTTGACCTCCTCCAATTCCGGCCCACTCCCGACAATGACGAACTGGACATCGTCGCGGCCTCGATTCCCGCTGATGTGCTTGATCGACTCCAGCAGAAGATCGATACCCTCCTGTTTTCCAATAACGCCCACATATCCCACGAGGAATTTCCGTCCCTTCTTCCAGGCCGGGTCTGATGGAAGTGACCGAACGCGCGAAAGGTTTGGAGCGGAGCGTACAACGAACACACGATCTGGGCTCATTCGCCCTCGTTCAATCGCGATGCTCCGATAGGATTGGTTCGTCGCGATCGATACGTCGGACAACGCAAAAGTAATGCGTTCAAGCAGAACCATAACCCGCCAGAGTAGGCCACGACATCCGAATTTTGCCTCGTAAAGCTCCGGGTTGATATCGTGTTGATCGAAGACAAAGGACTTTCCGAACAGAAACTTATGAAATGCGCCGACTACGAAAATGAGATCCGGCGGATTACAAGCGTGGACCACGTCGAACCCGCGTGTAGCGAGAATTTTCAAACTCAGCACGAACTCCCAAAACAACGCCGCGCTGTACTCGGCGAGATAGCCCAGGAGTCCGCGTCCCTCTGTCGGCAACCAATGGCGATAGATAGCGATCCCGTCGATAATTTCGAACGAGGCGGCTGCGCCGGGCCCCTTGGGACAAATTACAGATACTTCGTAACCATGCCGCGACAAGGTGCTGGCCTCCGACCACACTCGGCGATCGAACGGTACCGGAAGGTTTTCCACGATGATAAGCACCCGGCGGCGAACCGAACGAGCAGTCGCTTGATCAGAGTGGCGAGCAGCGCCTTCATCATGAAAGAGTATTGACATCGATGATCCGCTTGGCGCGTAACGCCATGTGTTTCGCCCATCCTCTGGTATCGATCACAAGATCGAACAGTTCCGACTCGGCGATGGATTTTGGGATTAGTAATTTGCGGAGCGCGGGCAAATTGGAGAACGCGTAACCAAGATTCTGACCCAGCAACTTGGACGGCTCGACATGGGGATCGTAGATCGACAAGCCGATGCGCGACTGAAGGAATTTGCGAGCCAAGTCGATGTTGGGGCTCTCGCGAAGATCGTCGCTGTCCTCTTTGAAGGCTAGCCCCAGCATGAGCACCTGCCCGCCCGCCGGGACTGCTCTCAGGCAATTCTCAAACAGGAAATTCTTATGCTCATCATTCGATCTCAGAACTGAATCTACAAGACAAGCATGCGCCCCGACGTCGCTGGCGATGTATTGGAAGGCACGAACGTCCTTGGGCAGGCACGAGCCGCCGAATGCGCCGCCTGGCCTCAAATAATAGGGCGAAATGTTGAGTTTCGTGTCGGAGATGAAAATCTGATGAACAGTGGTCGCGCTAATTCCAAGCTTGTCGCAGACGCGGCCGACTTCATTGGCAAAAGCAATCTTTACCGCGTGAAACGTATTATCGACGAACTTCGTGATCTCTGCCGCGCGATAAGTCGTGTAGAAGACCGGCGCGGGTATGCCTGCATTCAACTCGTCGAGCGCCTTGCACCTTCCGCCGTCCTTCGTTCCAATCACGATCTTCGGCGGATTCAAGAAATCGTCGACCGCCACCGATTCGCGCAGGAACTCGGGGTTGTAGGCAACCTCGACCAGATCCATCCTGCCTCCCAAGGCGTCCTCGAAAATCGGGAGGACCAGTTCATCGATCGTACCTGGCCGGATCGTGGAGCGAAAAACGACGGTTAATGCCGTCGTGCGGACGGGACCAACCAACTCTGCGATCTGATGGGAAACCTCGGCGATAAAGGTCATGTTGTGGGACCCGTTCGGCGCACTGGGGGTCCCCACACAGACAATAGCCAAGGTGCAGCTATCGAGATGCAGGCTCGCATCCTTTGTCGCGCTCAGCAAACCCTTCCTGACGGAACGTTCTACAAGCTGGTCGAGACCGGGCTCCGTGATCGGCGACTTGCCCGCGTTGACGATCGCCACTTTTTCATCACTGACGTCGATACCGACGACTTCATGGCCCTGCCTCGTGAGGCAAGCGGCAGTCGTCATGCCTACAT
>Ga0070734_10004114_pt1 | contig 14203 bp, 9 predicted proteins | sample Coa_R1_8_FD_66444 | JGI IMG/M metagenome (GOLD analysis project Ga0070734, IMG submission 66444) | Surface soil microbial communities from Centralia Pennsylvania, which are recovering from an underground coalmine fire - Coalmine... | ecosystem: Environmental > Terrestrial > Soil > Unclassified ...
CTATACCTGCGCCAAGTGCCACTCCGAATCCACCGACAGTGACTACTGCTCGGTCTGCGGCGCCAGAATGGCGGGTGCGCCCAGCGCCCTGAATACCGCCATCGGCAGCGCTCCCGCCGTGGCTCCGCCTGGCGTAGCCACAACCGGCGGGGGCGAGATCTGTCCGGACTGCGGGACGCCACGCAGCGGCAGCGCAAAGTTCTGTGAGGTCTGCCGCTACAACTTTGAAACGCAAGCTTCCGGCATTGGCGCGCCCCCGCCGCCAACTCCTGCGCCTCCTCCGCCGCTCCCGGATAGGCCCAATAGCCTGCCGGTGGAGGCAGCGCCGGTCGTTACCTCGCCTCTGGTAGCCGACCTGCCGACGGCAGCCGTGGCCGCCATCGGAGACGCCATTCCGGCAACGCCGCAGCAGGGAGCGGATGCCGCGCTGCTGGCGAAGTGGGAACTCCATGTCGTGGTGGACCCCTCGCTCTACACCGACCCCGACCCGCAGCTACCCTGCCCGGTCGGAGAGCCGGAGCGCGCCTTCCCGCTCGACTTCGTCGAAAACCTGATCGGGCGGCGCAGCGACCGCAAAGATATCCATCCGGAGATCCCGCTCAACGATCCCGGCGTCTCCCATCGCCATGCCAAGCTGCTGCGGCAGGCGGACGGCGGCTTTGTCCTGCTGGATGTCGGCTCGACCAACGGCACCCATCTCAACGAAGTCGAGGTCAAACCCGGCGTGCGCACGCCCCTGCAGGAGGGCGACCAGATCACCCTGGGCTGCTGGACCCGTATCACTCTCCGGAAACAGCCCTGAAGGAAATGAGGCGAACCTTGTCCCTCTCTGTGCAAGCCAACGCTCCTACGCTCAATCCCGCGCCCGGCCTGCGGCAGACGCTGATGGATCGGCATAACTGGACGACGCCCTTTCGGCTCCAGGTGACCGTCGCGAACCTATGGCTCCTCTCCGTCCTCCTGGCGCTGATCGTCTTTGCTGGGGCCGTTCAGCTCCGCAGCGCCGTCAAAGCGGTCGGCCAGGACTCCGCGCCCAGCATTCTCGCCGCGCTCAAGATCCGGGCCGGATTGGCCAATATGGACGCCAATGCCGCCAACGAACTGGTCGGCCTGCCCGGCCAGAACATCCAGGCGGCCCTGGATTACGAGCAGGAGCGCAAGAACGTCACAGTCAACCTGATCGCCGCCACGGAGAACATCACCTATGGCGATGCGGAGCGCAAACCGATTGCCAACCTCACCAACGGCTTAGCCGTGTATGAGAACTGGGTCACCCAGGCCCGTAGCCTCCACGAGCGGGGCGATGCCGCCTATCTGGCGGCCTATCGCCACGCAGCGCGTCTCATGCAGAGTACCCTGCTGCCCAATGCCGATGCCCTGGAAAAAGCCAATGACGATGCGATGACCAGCGCCTATTCGCACCAGGCGACGGTGACGGTAACGCTCTCCCTCCTGGGCCTGGCGATCTTTGTTGCGCTCATCCCCGTGCTCATCACCACACAGATCTTCCTCTTCCGCCGCACCAACCGCATCTTGAATGCCGGAATGCTGGCAGCGACCGGCTTCGCCCTCCTTCTGCTGCTCTGGACCGGACGCAATTTCGTCGTCGCCACCCGGAGCCTGCATCTCGCCAAGGAGGATGCGTTCGATTCGATCCACGCCCTCTGGCAGGCGCGGTCTATCGGCTACGATGCCAATGGCGACGAGAGCCGCTGGCTGCTCGACCGCCCGCTGGCGTCCGGTTATGAGAAGGAATTCTCCGAGAAGTCGAACCAGATCGCGGTCCTGCCCCAGGGCCAATCCTACAAGAGCCTGGCAGACCAGATCGAGGCTTCGAGTTCCAACACCGTTCCCGCCGGCTTTCAGGGCGCACTGGCAAAAGAGTTGGGCAATATCACCTTTGAGGGGGAGAAGGCTGCCGCGCTCTCGGCCGTGCGCCACTATGGCGAATACATGGCCCTTGACCAACAGATCCGCCAATTGGCGAACGCCGGGGAGCACGGAAAGGCGGTGGCGCTCTGCATCGGCAACGATCCCGGCCAGTCCAACTGGGCCTTCGATCAGTTCGACGGCGCGCTGGGCGAGACGATCCAGATCAATCAGAAAGCCTTTGACGAGGGAATCAAGCAGGGCTTTGCCGCTGTGGCAGGCTTCGATCTGCTCGGCCCGGCCCTGGCGCTGCTGATCGCGCTGGCCGGCACGTTCGGCCTGCGCCCCCGCATCCTGGAATACTACGGCTAGGAGAGAACACCATGTCCCACACCCTATCGCCCCTGCGCCTCTCCGCCGTCGTCGGCTGCCTGCTGGCAGGGCTACTCGGCGGCTGCAACTCCGCGCCTCCGGATACGCCGCTGAAGCTGGAAGACGTGGCGGAGAACGTGCCCATTGTCAAGCCTACCACCACAGCGGACGCGCCCTTCACCCGTATTACCGCAGGCGATCCCTCCGAAGCCAAAGCGCTGGCGGGCGTGGGAGCCACCTTCCCACAGCCGCTCTATGACCGCTGGTTTGCCCTCTACGGCAGCCATATCGGGGTCCGGGTGAACTATAACCGGACGGAAGAGGGAAAGCCGCTGGACGACAAAGCGAAAGGCTCCCTGGCCGGCATTCAGTCCATCAGCAATCGAGCCGCGGATTTTGGGGCTTCGGACGCCCCGATGACCGACGAGCAACTCCAGGCGGCAAAAGGCGGCAGGATCCTGCATATTCCCACCGCCTTCGGAGCGATCGCTATCGCCTATAATGTGCCCGGTCTCAACGGCAGGCTCCGCTTCACTCCCACGACCCTCGCCGGCATCTTTCTGGGCAACATCACCCGCTGGGATGATGCCCGCCTTGTCCGCGACAACCCGCAGCTCGCGCAGCTCAACCAGGAGCTCATCACGGTCCATCGCGCCGACGGCTCCGGGACGACCTATGGACTCAGCGACTATCTCACCTCCGTCAGTTCGGACTGGCATGAGCGTGTGGGGCAGGGCACTTCCATTCCCTGGCCGGTAGGGATCGGCGCGCGCGGCAACGCCGGCGTGGTCGCTGAATTGAAACAGAACCCCTATTCGCTGGGCTATGTGGAGCTAGGCTACGCCATTGCCAACCAACTGCCCTACGGCCTGGTCCAGAACCGGGCCGGCAACTTTATAGATCCTACCCCCGACACCATCGCTGCTGCCGCTGCCAGCAAAAACGCCCCCGGAGACTTGCGCTTCAGCGTCGTCAACGCTTCCGGTGCAAACGCCTATCCGATCTGTACGGGCACCTGGCTGCTGGTCTATCAGAACATGTCCGACGCCTCAAAAGCGCAGGCGCTAACGCGCCTGCTCTGGTGGGCGATCCACGACGGCCAGGCGGTCAACCCCAGCCTGTCGTATGCTCCGGTTCCCGCCAATATCACTGCGCGCAGTGAGGAGTTCATCCGGCAGATCCGCGTCGCCGGGCAGCCCGCCTTCACGGAACATTAGCGCTCCCCTTTTCAGGGTTCAATCGGCGTTGTCCACAATGAGTTTGGCGACCTGCGACTCCGGGTCATCCAGTTGGAGTTCCTTGATCTTATTGGCGATACGCCGGGCGATCTCTTTCGCCTGGGGAAAGTCCTCGTGCGTCCAGTAGCGATTCTCTTTGTTGAAAAAGCCGATCTCATATAGAAACAGGCAAGGAAACTCGAAGGACTCGCCGATGGTCCCTTCATCGCCCAGATTGAACGAGCCGTCCGGCTTGAGCGACCTGGTGAGGCAGAAATCGAGCATCTTGCGGATCTCCGTCTTCGCGAGGGTTCTTTGCGGTTCGGTCATGGCGGACCAGCCATAGTGGAACAGGCTGACGACATCATAATTGTGATGATCCGACATCTGCCCCTCTTGCAGCCATCCGAAAGGCCATTCCAGATCCTTCATGGCCAGGGTGGTCCGGATGATCTCGGGCCAATGCTTCACCTTGCCCTCGCGATAGTGTACGATGTGGAAGGTGAGGCTCATGTCGGCGGCCTTGCGCACACTGCCATCTTTGGTTTTGTACCAACAGCCCCAGAAGCCGGTTTTGGGGTCCTGCCAGGTGTTATCCAGATAGTCCAACAGGGTGACCTTGAGTTGTGGGTGGAAGGGATAGCCGGAGGGGAGCGTGCCCAGGATCAAGCGGACGAGGTCGCTACCCCCCAGGTTCAGTTCGAACCGGGTGTCTTCGCCGGTCTTGCGCACATCGGCGATCCGCAGTCGGTCCATGTAGGCGCGGAACCGGTCGGGGCTGTTGATCTGATCCAGGAAGCGCAAGGGGTATTTAGGCTTTAGGTCCAGGAACTGCATCACCACGAGTTTATCGCAAGCCACATCCACTTTATAGAACCAGGCCTGGTTGCAGGGATTGAAGCTGCCGTCTACCGGGGATTGCTCCTTTGCCTCCGGGGGATCGGCAGGCTGCTTGAGCAGGGCGCGCAACGCCTGCAGGCGGTCTTCGATCTGATCGTAACGGGCGGTGTAGTGTGCCAGCCAGTTCGCTTCGACGAAGATCTGTCGTGCACAGGGAGTTTTGCGCCCAGCCTGCGCCTGCCGGAACATCTCCTGCCGTAACTGCTCCAACGCGTCCTTATACCCGTTGATCTTTGTACGGTATTGGGGATCGTAGGCCAGAAAGTCGGCGGACGCATCGTAGCCGAAGACAGACCACGCCTCGCTCCGGGAGAGCGGCTTCGAGGGCGCGGGTTGTTTTTGCGCCGCTGTCGGCATGGCGGACGCCAGGAGCGCGCTCAGCAGCAAACGGAGCAGAACACGTGATTTTTGGTGTGATTTCATGGTACCTGTCTCCACTTCAGCATTCGTCTCTCTGCCGTATACAGCCGGACTGTTGGGAGGTTACGACGGGTTGAAACCCTTCGCTCCAAAAGGCGAAGTTGGAAGGAGGTTCGTTAGAACGCCCGTCAGCCGACAGAAACAGATTGCTCGGAACGGGCAGGCTCCATGCTGCGTTCTTCCTCCGCGTCTCGGAGCTGGCGCGAATAGACCGACCATTGCCGCCGTCGTTCACGCATTTTGTCGGCGAGACCGCAAATGTGCGTGCGCATTCGGGGCGTCAGTGTAGGATCGTTGATCAGTGCTTCGTAGCCTTGCAGGGCGCGATACAGGTCTCCCGCTCTCGCCCACAGGCCTGCCGCGCTCACAGCACTGATGTACGCCTTCTCAAGCAGACCGAGGCCGCGACAATACTCTGCGAGTTGTTCCTCTATCTGCGCGGCCTCCACATACAGGCCCAATGCCGTGTCCACCTCGCCTGACGCTTCCAACATCGCTGCCCGAATCATCTTGTTGGACTTGTCCACTACTTTGGCAAGCCATTCCGGTTCCATGCCCTTGATCGAAATTCCTGCGTTCATCCTGTCGCCTCCAGCGGCGCGTGATACGACAAAATGATCTCACGCCGCGCCAATCCGACAATGACCACATAGCCGCCAACCGTCAAAGACGAGAACAACTGCGCCCGTTTCTCCCGATGCCGACTCTGCATCTCGCCTGCATCTTCCGAGAGAGTGCCGCTGATTTCCATCTACGCTGAGCCGATGTCTTGTTCTCCTCACGCCGCACGATGCATTCCCCGATGGGTATCAAGCTGCTGCTGTGTCAGCTTCATTAAGGTTAAAATTCCTTCAAATCCTATTAAAGCAAGGAACGCTCATGCGAGCAACTCGTGTACGACGCTGCCCTCCACGTCGGTCAGGCGGAAGTCGCGTCCGGCGTAGCGGTAGGTCAGCTTCTCATGGTTGAAGCCGAGCGTATGCAGGATCGTGGCCTGCAGATCGTGGACATGGACGGGTTTGTCGACCGCCCTGAACCCGAAATCGTCCGTGGCGCCGTGGATATAGCCGCCCTTTACCGCGCCGCCCGCCAGCCAGGTGGTGTAGCCCCAGTGGTTGTGGTCCCGGCCATTGGCTTTCGCCTGCAGCTCCACGACCGGCGTTCGCCCAAACTCTCCGCCCCAGATGACGAGGGTATCGTCCCACATCCCGCGCTCTTTGAGGTCGGTGAGCAGCGCGCCGATGGCCTGGTCGCACTGTCCCGCCAGCATCCGGTGGTTGGCTTCGATGTCCTCGTGGTTATCCCAGGGCTGCCCCGCGCCGTGCCAGATCTGAATATAGCGTACCCCCCGCTCCAGCAATCTTCTGCCGATCAGGATCTGGCGCGCTTGCGTCCCTGTGCCATAGCGCTCCCGTACCTGCTGCGGCTCCCGGCTGATGTCGAAGGCGTCCGTGGCCTCCATCTGCATCCGGTAGGCCAGCTCCATGGACTGGATGCGCGCCTCCAGTTGCGCATCCTGGGGATGCGCCTGCTCATGGCGGCGATTGAGCTCCTGCACCAGGTCCAACTGCTTGCGCTGCTGCCTGGCATCCAGGTCGGAGTTGCGGATATTCTCGATCAACTGGTCGATCCGGGAGTTGGCGGTGTTGATGTAGGTGCCCTGGTAGATGCCCGGCAGGAAGGCGCTGCGCCAGTTATTGCCCTCCTTGATGGGATACCCGCCGGGGCACATCACGATGAAACCCGGCAGGTTCTGGTTCTCGGTCCCCAGGCCATAGAGCACCCAGGAGCCCATGCTCGGACGCTCCCGCTGCGAATCGCCGCAGTTGAGCAGCATCAGGGAGGGCTCATGGTTGGGCACATCGGCATGCATGGAGCGGATGATGCACAGATCGTCCACATGCTGCGCGACGTTGGGAAAGATCTCGCTCACCTCGATCCCGCTCTGCCCGTACTTCTTAAAGGCGAAGGGCGACTTATAGGCCGCCCCCGTCTTGCGCTCCGTGGAGAGGCTGGCGGGAAGCGGCTTGCCGTGATACTGGGTCAGCATCGGCTTGGGATCGAAGGTATCCACCTGGGACGGGCCGCCGTTCATAAAGAGATGGATGACCCGTTTCACTTTGCCGGGAAAGTGCGGGGGATGCGGGGCCAGCGGGTGGAGGGACTGCGGCGCGGTCTGCGCGCCCGCGCCCAGCATCCCCTGCTCGCCCAGCAGCGCGGTCAGGCTCAGCAGGCCAAGGCCGGCGCCGCAGCGCTTGAGCAGTTCGCGCCGGTTGAGAAACAGATGTTCCAGGTCGGGTTTGTGATAACTCATCGGGTTTTGCCTCGGGCGCCTCAATCAATAAAGGGGGCGCCTCAATCGATAAATAGGAACTCGTTGGTCAGCAGCAGCGCCTGGGTATAGACCTCCCACGCGTTCATCGGTTGGCGTGTCTCGGGATGGAGCGGCCCGGTGAAGTCCGCCGCCGCGTCCCAGCGCGTCTCGCCGCTATGCTCGGGGTCCGGCGGGGTGATCGCCTCGACGGTCGGCGCCCAGAGAAAGCTATCCGAATTGACATCGGCACGGCAGGAGAGGACGAAATCCAGCGTCTCGCCGCGCAGGACCACGACACGCGCCAGTTGGACATCCGCGCTCCCATGGTGTGCGATCCAGCTTCCCAGCCGCCCGGACCGGCTGGAGACGACCATCGCCTCCACCCCGTCGCCCGCTTCCGCGGGGTGTTCCAACCGGCCCTGGATGGAGACGGTCATGTCGTAGGGCGCGGTCCAGCGACGTATGGCGCAGTGTTTGCTGTCGCCGGGATGCCCGCCCTCGGCGCGCAGGGTGACCCAGCCCAGCTTCGGATCGGGCAGTTGCGGGCCGCCCTGCCAGGCCTGTCCGGTAAAGAAAGGCAGCAGCGTAAAGTTGTTGACGCGCTGCGTCTCCGTATTGTACTCCCCATATCCGTTTTGCCAGGCCGGCACCGACGGCTCCGTGCGTGCATGGCTCTGCCAGCCGGTGAGGAACGTCAGGCTGGAAGCGAGCTCCGGCGCGCTCGGGGCGCGCCCATAGATCTGCAGGAACAGCGCGCGCACCCTATCGGCGGGAGCGGATGCCGTCGCGATCTCCGGGCGGGCCAGCAGCCCCCGGATCTGTTTCAGCACAAAGGGGTTGTTCATCAGGAACAGCGCCTGCTGCGGCACGGTGGTGACGCTGCGCATAGGCGCATGCGCGCCGGGGTCCGCAAAGTCGAAGGTACGGAGCAGGCCGGGCAGATCCTGGCGGTCGATAAAGGCATAGAGGGTGCGGCGGGTGTTATCCCCCAGCAGCGCCTGCACGGGGCGTCCGCCTACGGTCCGGTCCAGGCTGCCGGACAACTGCAGCAGCGTATCGCGGAGCGGCTCGAACTCCAGCCGCTGCCGGTTCATGCGCCCGAGCAGGCGGTTCTCCGGATCGCTCTTAACCGTGATCGGCGCGGCGTCGCTGGACTGCTGATAGACCCGGGACAGCATAATCTCCCGGTGCAGCTTTTTGAGCGACCAGCCGTTCTCCATAAAGGAGGCGGCCAGGTAATCGAGCAGTTCCGGCTGGGCCGGAGGCTCCCCCCGTGTGCCGAAGTCGCTGGGGGTAGCGACGAGTGGCTTGCCGAAGTGATGCATCCAGACCCGGTTCACCAGCACGCGGGCGGTCAGCGGATTGCCGGGCGAGGCGATCCGCTCGGCCAGCTCCAGCCGACCACTCCCCCTGGTAAAGGGTCGGCGCGCGTCGCCTTCGACCGCTGCCAGGTACTGGCGCGGCACAGCGACGCCGGGCGTGCCGGGGTTGCCGCGCAGGAGGATATGGGGCTCGCTGGGCGTAGCGTTGTCCTGTACGATCATGGCGCGGGGCGGCGCACCGGGATCGTTGAGCGTCAGCAGCTTGAGCTGATCCCCAATCTTGTTCGCCTCCTCCTCTTTCTTGTCCTTCAGCAGTTGGGCGCGTTTCTCATCGAGCGGGGTTGCCTTCTGCAGGAACGCCTCATACGCCTTATGGTCGGCGGGCTCCCCAATCTGCGGCAGGTTCTCGGGCTCATGGATGCTATCGAAGACGCCGTAGAGCGCATAGTAGTCGGCGGCGGGGATGGGATCGAACTTGTGATCGTGACAGCGCGCGCAGCCGACGGTCATCGCCTGCAGCCCGCGCATCACCACGTCGATGCGGTCGTCGATGATCTCCTGGGTGTTGCCCAGATAGCGATTTCCGACGGTAAGGAAGCCCAGAGCTGCCAGGTCGCGCTTATCGGGCAGGTCGAGAAGGTCGGCTGCCAACTGCTCTTTGATAAACCGGTCGTAGGGCTTGTCGGCGTTGAAGGCCCGTACCACATAGTCCCGATACGTATAGGCGTAGGGATAGATCCTGCTCGGATCGCCGACGTTGCCTACCAGGTAGCCCAGAGTGTCCGAGTACCGGGCCAGGTCCAGCCAGTGCCTGCCCCAGCGCTCCCCGTAGTGGGGCGAGGCCAGCAGCCGATCCACCACTTTCTCGAAGGCGTCGGGCGACTTATCCGCGAGGAAGGCGTCGCGTTCGGCAGGGGTGGGCGGCAGTCCGATCAGATCGTAGGTAGCCCGGCGCAGCAGCGTGATGCGGTCGGCGGGCGGTGCGGGCGATAGCCCCTTCGCTTCGAGCTTAGCCAGCACAATGCGATCGATAGGAGACCGCGCCCAGGCGGCGTTTTTAACGGGCGGAAGCGCGGGCTTTCGCACCGGCTGGAGCGACCAGAGCCGGCTGCGGGCCTCCTGGATGCGCTCCGACATAGCCTTGACCGGCGTCACGGCGGAGGCGGGCCAGGGAGCGCCCTGCCGGATCCAGGCCGTGAAGTCCGCAACGGCTCGGTCCGACAGCTTGCCTGACGGCGGCATCTTCACCGTGCCCGTATACTGCAGCACGCTCAACAGGCGGCTCTTCTCCGGATTGGCAAGGTCCAGAACCGCTCCGCCATCCCCGCCTTTCAGCAGCCCTGCGCGCGAATCCAGGCGCAGGTTGGCGAACTGGCTCTTCTCACCATGGCAGGACTGACACCTCTCCACCAGCACCGGGCGAATGCTCTTTTCAAACAAGAGGGCCGCCTCGGGCGTGGGGACAGGAGCGGGCGGATCCGCAGTTCCGACGAGCGCAGCCCCTATCAGCAGGCTGAAGATCCCGATCAGCCGGAAAAGTATCTCCGGCATACGCGTACAGGCTTTTTCCATACTATCAGTATATCACAGACACCCCCGCCTGCACACATCCCTGATGTAGTCACCGACCCAGCTTCACTCTTTGCTTGACGTCCTGCGGCCTGTCGGCGTATACTTCAACTTCTGCAGAGACTTTGACCCGTTTCTCCTTGGTAGTAGGTTGGGCGTTGCGGGTTTTGAAGGCGGAGCGGGAACCGCTGGCAGAGATGGAATGAATTTGGAATAGAAGGGCAGTTAGCTTATAGGAAGTCGAACAGATGCGAGTTCCCCATTGCTGAGGACTACCCAGAGGGTCGAAGAGATATGGTCGAGCGCTAAGGACAATATATCCTCATCGGTGTCGAAATAGTAGCGCCGGAGGAGCATTCCGCTCATTACATCGTAGAACAGCAGCGTTCCGCCGGTAACACCGCAGACAAGCTCCGTGTTATTGATAAAGAGCACCTCCGTATGATTCCGCCTGTCAAAATAGTCTCTCCAGAACAGGCGCTCTTCGCCAATCGCCTCAATATCGAGTGAGGTATGCCACAACATATCCCCGGATTCCAGAGAGTGAAGGATGAGTTCGCCCAGACTGTCCGGTGGCGGATACTCATGGGTTCCAAAGTAAGCGAGCCAGCGGGAATCGGGACTAATCGCAGCATGAACGAGAAATAGAGGAGGTCGGTAGACATCTTTGTCTAGTCCCTCTGCCGTATCGGAATCGATTTGTCCTCTGGCTTCCCACCTTGCCTCTTCGGGTTCCGGATTGTTCCAGGCACGTTTCAACAAAGGTGCATGGGTCGTCAAACCGATATGGTAAACGCAGACGTTGTGTTCGTGAGCCCCTTCGGCAAAAGCGAGCCAACGCGAAGAGGGATCAAAGGCGATCCAGGTATGCCTCCCTGCTGCGTCCAGATGCGCTACTATCTGGCCTGTAGCCCGCTCGATCAGATGAACCCTTCCATCCACGCTGAAGGCGAGCCAGCGACCATCGGGTGAGAAAGCAAGATCCTGGGAACTCTTGCTTCCCGGCAAGGCAATCTGCGCAACGAGTGTGAGATCGTCCCATCGCCGTAACTCCAATGTATCTGCTGAAGCGATGGCAATCAGTTCGCCATCCGGGGAGATAGCAAGATGGCGAAAATGGGGCAGCACGGTCTGAGCGCGGACCAGGAGGCGTTTCTCTCCATCCAGGGACCAGCGTGCCAGTCCACTGTAGCGGAGGATGGTCACTGCTTCTTGCCGAAACGGATGCATATGTATTCTTTCGGATTGCGGTGGACCAGGGAGCGGCGGGAACGGATCGTCGAGAAGATCCATAGTGCGCTTGAGGATCGTAAGAACATCCTCGAATGCATGTTTTTGCTTCGCGACATGATAGGGAGTATCCCCGTTCTGATTGCGCGCGCCGAGATTGGCACCTTGATCTATCAATTTCTGTACGATATCGGCGAGGGTATGAACATACGAGCGCGTCCAACCAGTTTGGCTAAGCTTCATAATGGTGTGTAATGGTGTATTGCCCTCGTACGATTCCACGATATTCGCATCTGCGCCGGCTTCCAGTAGCAGAGCCGCTATGTCTAAATGACCGTAAGTCAGTGCTTCAATGAGCGCCTCTCCAGCGTTGACATCCGCACCCTGATCCACGAGAAAGCGGGCGACTTCCATATGGTTACTAATTGCTGCATATTGGAGCGCCGTCTGCCCACCCATGTTTTGTGCATTAACATCAGCCCCATGCTCAAGCAGTAGCCGGGCTACTTCCACGGTTGTTGCGCGATAAAGAGGGGCATCTCCCCGATTGTCAACAGCGTGAACGAGAGACGGATCTTTTTCGAGCCACTCTGCGACTTCCTCTGCATCACCTTTGTAAGCAGCAAAATGGATGGAACGGTATTTCAGCATTGATCTATTCCAAAACAGACGGGATTTTCTTTATATTCACCATCCAATCACTCACTCCCTACCAATTGGGTTTTTCCTTGCTCAGGGGCGTCAAGGCTAGGTGTGCGTTGGGCGTTTCAAAATCTGTCCGACCCTGCCATATAGATCCCCATCTAAACCATCAAGCGTGTCGTGTTCGATGTCTTCCAACTGCCCAAGTTTACTCGTCCATTTGCCGGAAGGTAATTGGCGGGCAGCATGGGTAGGTTGGTCCTGGGAGTCTCTATAGAGGGCGATTTTCTCGTAACCAGGCTCCAGGTCGGCAGTTTCACAGGGCTTGTACCCGAGCAGGCCATAGGCTACAACAAACGCCTCCATCGTTTCGACACGCGGCGCATCGGGTGGCCAGTAATAGTCACCGAAGACATCGGGCCACCACCAGTCTGTATCCTCCGCAGCGGCCCAGGCGATACAGTTATACTCCGGCGTGGCAGGGCTTGTCTCTTGATATTGCGTCTCTGCAAGGAGGGGAAAAATCGTTGCGAAATGGCGGCTCACGAGATATGCCCGCGCTCTTTGCCCCATTGTATCCAGGCGGCAGCCATAGCGCGTACTTTGCCGCGCTCTTCCGGCGAAACGGGGTCTTCCCCAGTAATCGCCCGCAATGCCCAGAACCAGTGTCCCGGCTTGCTCTGAAGTTCGCGGAGGATCAGCGGAACTGCAGTGTGTCCCATGCCGATGATCTCTTGATAGGCCGGATGCATCGCTATTTGAGAAACAGAAGAGAGAGCCGCAGTCTCTTGATACCAGCGCGTTGCGAGCGTCGCAAATCGGCGGACGGCATCCGCCGGTCCGAAGGCAGACGGGAGCGTAACGACCACCTCCACGTCTGCGCCTTCGGGCAGTTCGGGGGCCGTAAATTCGATACGATGACCTGCCTGCACGGTCGTATTGAGTTTCAGGGCGGCTTGCATTTTTTGATCTCCTGCTGTTATTATATCATACTTGGAATGGAGAGCTGCCTGATGTGCCAGACAGGAAAGTGGAACGAAAGTGCTTAAAGGTTTGGCGCAGCTATTATCAGGGACTCACAGGAAGAATCACTGGGCGCAGTGCGTGTAAATATGTCTGCTTGTGCCTTCGGAAAAAAGTCGCTAGAATAGCGCAGCGGCCTAGATATAGGGGAGCCGTTTTCTTCCCGTCTCTATATAGCCGCACAGGATTGATAGCGATGTCTACCTGATTTTTCCGCGAGGCAAACCCCTAACATGACGACTAGCAGCGATTTCTGTCACCTGCACGTACACTCCGAGTTCTCCCTGCTCGACGGCGCCAACCGCCTCGACCCGCTGATCGCCCGCGCGGCGGAGCTGGGCATGCCCGCGCTGGCCCTCACCGACCACGGCGTCATGTACGGCACGGCGGACTTCTACTCCAAGTGCAAAGCGGCCAATATCAAGCCCATCCTCGGCGTCGAGGCCTATGTCGCGCCCCGCCATCGCACCCTCAAAGAGCCACGCATCGATCAGGCCGCCTACCATATGGTGCTGCTGGCCCGAAATAACCAGGGCTACAAGAACCTGCTGAAGCTCACCTCCATCGCCGCCCTGGAGGGTTTCTACTACAAACCCCGCATCGACCGGGAGATCCTGGCGAAGTTCAGCGAGGGGCTGATCGGGACGACCGCCTGCCTGGGCAGCGAGATCAACCAGCACTTGTTGCGGAACGACTACGACGCGGCCCTGCAAGCCTGCGCTTTCTACCGCGACCTCCTAGGCGACGGCAACTACTACGTCGAGATCCAGAACCATAACCTTCCCGAACAGATCCAGTGCAACGAGCAACTCCTTAAGATCGCGAAAGAGTTGCATCTGCCCGTCATCTGCTCCAATGACGTCCACTACCTGAGCAGCCAGGACGCCGACGCCCACGATATCCTGCTCTGCATCGGGACCGGCTCGACCGTCAGCGACACTGACCGCCTCAAGTACGCCACCCAGGAGTTCTACCTCAAGACCAGCGAGGAGATGAAGCAGCTCTTCGGCTACCACCCCGAGGCCATCGAGCGCACTCTGGAGATCTACGAGAAGTGCAACGTGGAGCTGGAGTTCGGGCGGTGCCCCATGCCCTCGCCCGGCATTCCCGACGGCGTTAGCCCGCACGAGTACCTGACACAGCTCTCTCAAGAGGGCCTGATGCGCAAGTACAACGGCAGCCCGCCGGAAAAGGTCATCGAGCGGCTCAACTACGAGTTGGGGATCATCGAGAAGACCGGGTTCTCGCAGTACATCCTGATCGTCCGGGACTTCGCCAAATTCGCCGAACAGAAGGGCATCTTCTATGGGGTGCGCGGCTCGGCG
>Ga0070734_10004116_pt1 | contig 14184 bp, 10 predicted proteins | sample Coa_R1_8_FD_66444 | JGI IMG/M metagenome (GOLD analysis project Ga0070734, IMG submission 66444) | Surface soil microbial communities from Centralia Pennsylvania, which are recovering from an underground coalmine fire - Coalmine... | ecosystem: Environmental > Terrestrial > Soil > Unclassified ...
TGATGTGGGGAATCATCTGGACGGTGGCGCTGAGGTAGTCGCCGCGCCGCTCTTTCTCGATGACCGTGCGATAGACGCTGCCGGTAGTCACGCTGGCCCGCCGGGTCAGGGAGATGTCCACAAAACGCTCGTAGTGGCCGAGGTCCAGGTCGGTCTCGGCGCCGTCGTCGGTGACGAAGACTTCGCCGTGCTGGAAGGGACTCATCGTTCCCGCATCCACGTTGATGTAGGGGTCCAGCTTCTGAAAGGTGACGTTCAGGCCGCGGCTGCGGAGCAGGCGTCCGAGGCTTGCGGTGGTGATTCCCTTCCCGATCCCGCTGACCACGCCGCCGGTCACAAAGATGTACTTGGTCATACTGCTCCTTCTCTCTTCACTTCGACCCGTCTGCTCCCCATTTCTATTCGGCCGGCGGGGCGTCTCCCGATGGCGCGCGCTTCTGCTCCAGCGTCTCGAAGCCGATGCCCTGCTCTCGCAGGAGAGGCAGCAGGCTCTCTTCGATCACATAGACCTCGTTGGGAAGCACCTGCATCCTGCCGCCGGAGGACTGCATGAGCAGCAGGTAGGCGCGCGTGGCGTCTTTGGGAAGCACGCGAATGCGGACCTGGCCCTTTTTCTGCTCCTGATACTGTGGCATTCCCCGCCTCCTGTCTTCGTGCCGCGCTCGGCCAAACAGAAAGAAGGCTCAACGGGGACCATCCCCGTTGAGCCCGCACCTATTATATCCGAATTCCCCTGCCATTGGCAAGTAGGAATTTTCGACACGCGGGGTGAAAACCTGGTGATTAGGCGGTTCCGTGGATTAAGCAGGAATGCGGCGAGCCTTGCGTCTAATTGGTGAAGAAATCTGGCGCAGGTGTGAGAGCGAGGATGAGAGTTCTATTTCTGCTGTTTTTTCTGGGGCTGGCGCTTATGATCGGGTTCCATCATCGGGAGGGCTTTGCGCCTCTCCCACGGCTGAAGCATCGGATCGCCGTGATCGCGCATCGCGGCGGGCGGGCGCTGGCGCCGGAAAACACTCTGGCGGCCCTACGCAACGCCATCCGGCTCGGCGCGGACTATGTGGAAGTGGACGTTCGGGCCACCCGAGACGGCCGGCTGGTCATTATGCACGATCGCACGGTGGACCGAACGACCAACGGCAGCGGCGCGGTCAAAGACCTGGACTTCGCGACGATCCGCGCTCTTGACGCCGGAATCAAATTCGACCCGCGATACGCCGGGGAGAAAGTGCCGACGCTAGACGAGGTGTTAGAACTTTGCCGGGGCAAGATCAACGTCTATCTGGATCATAAGGAGGCGCCGACCGCGCAGATACTGGAAGCGCTCCGCCGGCATTCTATGCAGCGGCATGTCGTTATCTACAACGACGTGGAGGATCTTCAGGAGTGGAAGCGGCTGGCGCCCGATCTCCCGGTCATGCCGAGCCTCCCGGATAGCTACCGGCGCGCTGGCGGTATCGCGGAATTCGAGCGGACGCTGCCCGCCGAGGCGCTGGACGGCAACCTGGAAGAATGGACGCCGGAACTGATCGCGCAGGCGCATGCCGCTGGCGTCAAAGTGTATGTTGATAATCTTGGTTCGAACGACAATCCGGACGGGTTCCGCAAAGCCCTGGCGATGGACGTGGATGGAATCCAGACGGACTACCCGAACCAGTTACTGGCAACCCTGAAAGGGAGACAATCTGTGGAGAATCAGCAGACGGACCGGTCGGGACGCGCCTTTATAGGCATTTCCGATTTCACCGCGTTCGAGCGTGCGGCGGGGACCGGGGTGAGCGATGTGGCGCTCATCTCGCCGAAGATCCCGACCGGGATGCCCGCCAATGAGGTGATCGTCTCGTGGAATGCCGATGCGCCGGAGGGGACGGGCCTGAAGATCGAGGCGCGGGCCTTTGGCGACGACGGCCATGAGACGAAGTTCTACACGCTGGGCCTCTGGTCCCGGACGGGCAGCCCGTATCCGCGCGAGAGCGTGAACGGCCAGAAGGACGCCGACGGTGACGTGCAGACGGACACGCTGATCCTGCGCCATCCCGCGCAGGCCGTGCAGGTGCGCGTGACACTGCAGGGCGCGGACTCCGGCCGCATTCTGCCTCGTTTGAAGTTCCTCGGCATCTCCCTGACGGACACCCGCGCAGACCCCGGCCAGCGGGAGCCGGACCGGCGCGTCTGGGGCAAAGAGATCGTCGTTCCGCAGCGCTCTCAGTTGGGCTGGCCGAAAGGATCGGGCTGGTGCAGCCCGACGAGCACGGCGATGGTGCTGGCGTTCTGGGCAAAGATACTGGACCGGCCGGAACTGGACATCCCCGTGCCGGATGCCGCTGCGGCCATCTATGATCGGGTCTATAATGGAACGGGCAACTGGCCGTTCAATACAGCCTTTGCCGGCGAATTTCCAGGCCTGCGTGCCTACGTCACCCGTTTTGCCGACGTGCGCGAGCTGGAGGAGTGGGTAGCAGCCGACATCCCGCCCATCGTCTCCGTCTCCTACGATCTGCTCAAAGGCAAGCCCAAAGACGAAGACCCCGGCCACCTGATGGTCTGCGACGGGTTCACAAACGACGGCGACATCGTCCTCAACGATCCCGCGACTCACCTGGACCGCGGGGAGAGCGGGCGCAAGGTTTTCCCGCGCGAGCAGTTCATCCGCGCCTGGCATCGCTCCTACAACACGGTCTATCTCATCTACCCGGATGACCATTCTGTAAATGATCCGGGCATTCGATTGTTGACGGCATCTGCTGGAGTGTCCGGTCCGTAAACGAACGGCGGCCATCAGAACAGGCGGGCAGTTGAAACTGCAGCAACAAAGGCCCGAAGTCCCCTGCGGGGACTCCAAAATCAAAATCTCCCCCTCTCCCACAAGGGGCGAGGGGGCCGGGGGGTGAGGGGTGAAGATTGCGACAACGGTAGGAATTGGCATCGCGGTGCTGGAGGGCCTGCTGGCGCTCTGTTGGGGGCTGCCGGCGCGCGCCGAGCCGCAAGCGGGGGCGAAGGCCGGGCCGGTCAGCTACCACAAGCAGATCTGGCCGATCCTGCAGGCGCACTGCCAGGGCTGCCATCAGCCCGCCTCGCCGGGCGGCCACCTCGCCGTGACGACCTATGCCCTGTTTCAGAAAGGCGGCGAGAGCGGCCCGGCGTTCCAGCCGGGTAAGCCGGAGGCGAGCAGCGTTATGGCCCACCTCACCGGGAAGGCATCTTTAATGCCCAAAGGCGGCCCGCCCCTGGCCGATGCCGAGATCGCCCTGTTCCGCCGCTGGATCGCCGAAGGCGCCCAGGACGATACCCCGATCGAGAAAGACCCCATTGACGCGGACCATCCGCCCGTCTACACCACGCCGCCCGTCATCGCCGCCCTGGCCTTCTCGCCTGACGGCAAGACGCTGGCCGTCTCCGGCTACCGCGAAGTCCTGCTGCACCACGCGGACGGCTCCGGCCTGATCGCCCGCCTCGTCGGCAAGTCCCATATCCTCGAATCCCTGGCCTACTCGCCGGACGGCAGGCTGCTGGCCGCCGCTGGCGGCGCGCCCGCCCGCTTCGGCGAGGTCCAGTTCTGGGACACGGCCACCAATAAACTTGTCAACGCCGTCCAGATCGGCTACGATACGCTCTTCGGCGCCTCCTTCGCCCCCGATGGCAAGGAGCTGGCCTTCGGTGGCGCGGACAACTCCGCCCGCGTCATCTCTGTGCCCGACGGCAAGCCGCTCCTCAAGTTCGACAACCACAGCGACTGGGTCTTCGCGACCGCCTTCTCGATGGATAGCAAGGACCTGCTCACCGCCTCCCGCGACCAGGCGGTCAAGCTCACCGTGGTGGACAGCGGCTCTTTCATAGACGATCTCAACACGCACGCCTCCGCGCTGCGCAGCCTGGCCCGCAACCCCGCTCCGGCCGCCGCCTTCACCCAGACCGGCCCGCGCCGATTCCATCTCGCCTTCTCCCGCGACCTGCGCCGCGACTTCGAGGGCGCGCCTGCCTCCGTCCACATCAAAGGCGACGGCGCGACGGACAAAGGCGAGATTGCATTCCCCCTCAAAGCCGCCGCGATAGACATCACGCTGCCGGACGGGGTCAAGGACGGCATGTACGCGGTCACCGTCGCACCCGATAAAGCGCCGCCGGGCCAGGAGGCCGATCCGCCCCGACTCTTTTTGGGCAGCCTCACCGTCGCCGACGCCGGCAAGACTCTGCGCCTGCAGGCGGACGAAGTCCTCTGCGGCGGCGCGGACGGCATCCCGCGCCTCTACCAGGTATTCCGCACCGAGGCGCGCACCATGAACATGGAGGACCATAACCTGATCCGCGCCTTCCCGCGCCAGACCGACCCCATCACCGCCCTGGCGTTCTCGCCGGATGGCGCGCAGGTCGCCGTTGCCACCGAAGGACCGAAGGTCAACCTCTACCGCCTCGCCGACGGCAAGCTGCTTACGTCTCTATCGGGCCACCAGGGCGCCATCTACGCGGTCGCCTTCCGTCCGGACGGCGCGCAGCTCGCTACCGGCGGCTTCGACGGTCGCGTCCGTCTCTACGCCCTGCCCTCCGGCCGGCTCCTGAAAACCTTCATCCCCGTACCCCTGCGCAAACGCGTGCCGGAGCATACCGCCTCTCGTCCCGAGTGAGCGTCCGGTTTCTCATAAAAAGCAGGTATAAAAAAGATGTAACTTATCTGCGGCACGATCACTCGAACCCATCGTAGTTTGATACAGGCGTTCCGTAGGAAGAGTATCATGAGCACGAATCTCCCTATCAAGCCGGAGTTACTCCTGTGCGTCTGCACGCTTATGCCTGGCGCTGCAGGCGCCAGGGCCCAGAAGCAGCGCCTAGGCCGCGATGTCATGCGCCTGCCTGCGAACTTCAGCAGCGCCGGGCAGATCGCAAAGATCATCCAGGCACAGCCTCCCGGCAAGGCTTTGGAACTGGACGTGGTCAAGCCGCCCGCCGTGCAAGCAGTCGCCAGGCTGCTGCCGGTAGGGACACGGGTGAAAGGCAGCGACCTGATCTTGCCCAACGGCAACGATTTCACGATCGTCAAAGCCAGATCGGACCGGGAGTATGCCTCCGCGTTCGCGGCGCGAACGATAACGCGGGCGAAGCTTATGAAGGACCTTCAGTCACTACAACAGCAATCATCCGACTGGACCGTGAAGGCGAAGAGTCCTCATTCCGCACGATACGTTAGCCTCGGCGACATAGCGCATGCTCTTGCCCGTGTGCCGGCGCTTCCTTCGGGAACGCTCGTCATGGCCATCGATTCCAGAGGGGCGACATGTCAGTTCGCGCGATTGAAGTAGGGACGAGGTAGAAGTTAAGGGCGCCAGTCCGCGAAGGCGGACTTCGTGCCTTTGTTGCTGCGGCTTCAGCCGCCCGACTAACTGCAACGCGAGAAGAGGACAATGGAACGATCCTGCAGGCATAACTTTCGAGGCTCAAGCTGGACGCTGATGGCGGCGCTCCTGGCCTGTCTGATAGGCCCGGTCGCAACGCGCGCAGCGGAGACGGCGCCCAAAAAGCCGCCGCTGCCGAAGATCGTCGCGATCTCGGTGCAGCCCGCCTCTCTGACCTTCCTCGACCGCCGGGACGCCCGCTCCGTCATCGTGACCGGGCGCGCGGCCTCCGGCATCCTGGTGGACCTCTCGCCCATCGCAAAGCTGCAGCCGGCGTCCCCCATCGTGCGCGTGGATGCAGACAGCTTTATAGCGCCGGTCAAGGCGGGCAAAACCTCTCTGATCGTCTCGGCGGCCGGGCAGCGCGCTGTCGTGCCCGTCACCGTCAAAAGCGCGGCGGACCCACCCATCAGCTTCGTGCGCGAGGTCATGCCGATCTTCAGCAAGGTCGGATGCAATGCCGGTACCTGCCATGGCTCGGCCAAAGGCAAGAACGGGTTCAAGCTCTCCCTGCGCGGCTACGATCCCGATTACGACTACCACGCCCTCATTGACGACATCTCCGGCCGCCGCTTCAACCGCAGCGACCCGGCCCAGAGCCTGATGCTCCTCAAGCCGACCGAGACGGTCCCGCACATGGGCGGCATGGTCCTCAAGCCCGACTCCCGCTACTACAACGTCATCAAACGATGGATCGCCGAAGGCGTCCGCTCGGATACGGCGAAAGTTAAACGCTCTACCCATCTGGAAGTGCTGCCTGCCATCCCCAACGTCACCCTGCCAGGCATGACACAGAAAACCTTAGTCCTGGCCCACTACCCGGACGGCACGACCCGCGACGTGACACGCGAAGCGGTCCTCACCAGCAGCCTGCCGGAAGTCGCCACCGTCAGCCCGGATGGCATCGTCACGGCCGCGCGGCGCGGCGAAGCCGCGCTTTTAGTCCGCTACGAAGGCGCCTACGCCACCACCGGCATCACGGTCCTGGGCGACCGCCGGGGCTATCGCTGGGCGCAGGCGCCAGAATACAATTACATTGACCGCCTGGTGGATAAGAAGCTGCAGAAGATCAAGGCGCTGCCCTCCGGTCTCTGCGACGATGCCACCTTCCTGCGCCGCGTCTCGCTCGACCTGATCGGACTGCCGCCCACCCCCGACCAGGCCCGCGCCTTCCTCGCCGATAAGACGCCGTCTAAGATCAAGCGCGCCAGGCTCGTGGACTCCCTGCTGCGCTCCCCGGAGTTCGACGAGCGCTGGACTAACAAGTGGGCGGACCTGCTCGACTGCAACAGCAAGTACCTGGGCGATAAGGGCGTCTTGAAATTCCACAACTGGATCCACACCGCCGTCGCCACGAACATGCCCTACAATCAGTTCGTGCGGACTCTCTTGACCGCCTCCGGCGACGCCTACGAGGATCCGCCCGCCAACTACCTGCGGATCGTGCGCGATCCCAACACGGCCACCGAGAGCATCACCCAGCTTTTCCTCGGCGTGCGCTTCTCCTGCTGCAAGTGCCACGACCACCCCTTCGAGAAGTGGACCCAGAACCAGTACTATCAGCTGGGCGCCTTCTTCGCGCGGGTGGGCTACAAGCCCGCCGTGATGTCCGGCGATGAAGTGGTCTACAATCAGGATACCGGCGAGGTGATGCATCCCAAGACCGGCCTGGCGGTCGCCCCGAAGGTCCCGGTCGGCGCGACGCTGCGGACGGCCGATCTCTCCGACCGGCGCGAGGCGTTCGCCCACTGGCTCACCTCGGCGGACAACCCCTACTTCTCGCGGGCGATGGTCAATCGCCTCTGGAGCTACTTCCTCGGGCGGGGCATCATTGACCCGGTGGACGACATCCGCGCCAGCAATCCGCCCGTCAATCCGGAGCTGCTGGAGGCGCTGAACAAAGATTTCGTGGCGAGCGGCTTCGATCTCAAGCACATCATGCGGGTGATCGTCTCCTCCCGCGTCTATCAACAGGCTCTCACCTCGAACCGCTGGAACGCGGACGATAAGACCAACTTCTCGCACTATATCCCCCGCCGCCTGGAGGCGGAGCAGCTCTTAGACGCCATCTACCTGGCAACGGGCACGCCATCCAAATTCGAGGGGATGCCTGCCGGCACGGAGGCGAAGGACTTGCCGGACGCGACGGTGGCCGGCGGCAGCGGCTTCCTGGACCTGTTCGGGCGACCCGCCAGGGAGACGCCCTGCGAGTGCGAGCGCTCCGGCACCGTCAGCCTCGGGCAGGCGCTCGATCTCATCAACGGCCCGACCATCAACGACACGATCCACAGTAAGGACGGGCGCATCGCCCGCCTGATGCAGTCGCACCCGACCGACCAGCGGCTGATCGAGGAAGTCTTCCTGGCGACGCTCTCCCGCTTCCCGACCGCGAAGGAGCGGGCGACCGCCCTGACCTATCTCAAGACCGCGCCGGATCATACCCAGGGCGCGCAGGACCTGATGTGGGCGCTCATCAATAGCCCGGCGTTTCTGTTTAACCGCTAGGAGCAAAAGCCATGTTATCCATTCCCGGTCAACAAGGGCGTTTTTGCGATAGCCTGTCGCGACGCGAGCTGCTGCGCGTAGGTGGGGCGGCGATGCTGGGCATGAGCCTGCCCGGCCTCCTGCAGTTGGAGGCGCAGGCCAAATCGGCGCCTACCGGACAGGGCAAGAGCGGGTTCGGCACGGCCAAGTCCGTCATCCTGCTCTACCTGCAGGGCGGGCCGAGCCACATTGACATCTGGGACCCCAAGCCCGACGCGCCGGACAACGTGCGCGGCGAGTTCAAGCCGATCCGCACCAACGTGCCAGGCATCTGGCTCTCCGAGGTGATGCCGCTGCTGGCCCGACAGATGGACAAGGCCACGCTCATCCGCTCCGTATCCTACACGCCCAACGGCCTGTTCAACCACACCGCCGCTATGTACCAGATGCTCACCGGCGAGCAGGCCGACCGCGTCTCGCCGTCGGGCCAGTTGGAGCCGCCGTCACCCTCGGACTACCCGAACTTCGGCTCGCATATCGTCAAACTCCATCCGCCGGACGTGCCGATGCTGCCCTTCGTCATGCTGCCGCGCCCGCTACAGGAGAGCAGCGTCATCGGCAAGGCGGGCACGGCGGGCTTTCTGGGCAAAGCCTACGATCCCTACTATCTCTACCCGCCCGGCGACGATACCGACCAGACGAAGATGGACCATATCCCGCTCGACGACTTCGCCCTGCGCGCAGAGGTCTCGCGCACGCGCCTACAGCGGCGGGCCGAGCTGCGCACCCTCATTGACAACGGCATGCCCGATCTGGAGAAAGCGGTCAGCAGCTACGCCCTGGATGCCTACTACGCGAAGGCGCTGGGATTGATCCTCTCCGGCAAGGCGCGCAAAGCTTTCGACCTGACCGAGGAGCCGGCCGGCGTTCGTGACCGCTACGGCCGCCACACATTCGGCCAGTCCTGCCTGCTGGCGCGCCGCCTGATCGAAGCCGGCACGCGCGTCGTGCAGGTCAACTGGCCTTCCGTCGCCAACGGCGACCCCAAGACGACCGCCTGGGACACCCACGCCGCCAACTTCGGACCCCTCAAAAACCTGCATTGCCCCAAGCTCGACAGCGCGCTCTCCGCCCTGCTGGAGGACATGCATCAGCGCGGCCTGCTCAAGGAGACGCTGGTGCTGGCCATCGGCGAGTTCGGGCGCTCGCCGCGTCTGGGTGTCAGCACCTCCGGCAACGGCAACGCCCCCGACGGCCGCGACCACTGGCCCTACTGCTACACGGCCCTGATCGCCGGCGGGGGAATCGTGCCCGGCCAGGTCTACGGCAAATCGGACGCGACCGCCTCCTCGCCCGTCGAGAACCCGACCCATCCGACCGACATCCTGGCGACCCTCTATCACATGCTGGGCATCTCGCCGGACACCATTGTCTTCAACCACCTCAACCAGCCGCGCGAGCTGGTTAAAGGCAAGGTCATCCCCGGCCTCTTCGCCTGATCGATGTGGCCGGCACTGAAGTGCCGTTCTGTCGCTGCAAAGTCCGCCTGCGCGGACTACCTTACTCAACCCCTCTCCTCCTATTTGAAGGAGAGGGGTGTTTTACGCCATAAGTGCGAGAATATCTTCAAGTTCAACGTGAATGACTTAAATAGCCGGTTTTGTTGTGTATGCCTTTCTATGGTACACTTGGAAAGGCCGGAGGACACAAGCGTCTTTCCCTGGAAAGTAAGGATACGAGCAAATGAAGAATAGAGAAAAGGCAATGTCAGTAGTAACGTTTTCGTCCAGATTAACAGAAGATGGCTCCTTCACCATTCCACCGGAAGCGGTCGAGCAGCTTGGAATCCATCCTGGCGACGAGATACGAGTCCGGATTGAAGCTGCCAACGGTATGCCTGACCAGGCAGAACTTCAGCGTAGGTCGGCTAAGCTGTTTGAAGAAGACGACCGCACCATTCGAGAGCCGGGGAAACCTCTTACCGATCCCTATGAGGCTGCCTGGGCGCAAGGAGTTGAGGAGAAGGCGCGCAAGATGGGGCTGAAACTGTGACGCTTACGGATGCCGGAGTTCTTGTTGCCCTGGTGGACAAAGGGCAGCCGCAGAACCCACGATGTCGCGCCATCTACCTAACTGCCCGCTTGCCCTTACTCACCACCTGGCCCGCATTTGCCGAAGCCATCTATTTGCTTTATCGGATAGGAGGATGGCCGCTGCAGCGAAGGCTCTGGCAATATGTGCAAGAGGAGACATTGATCTTTCATGCTTCCTCGACAGAGGAGCAATTGAGGATGAGAGAGCTTATGGAGCAGTACCGCGACAGGCCGATGGATCTGGCGGATGCTTCCCTTGTCGCCGCTGCAGAGGCGAGCGGAGACAAGCGTATCTTTACCATCGATAGCGACTTCTATATCTACCAATGGAACGGGCGAGAACCCTTTGAAGTCGTTCCTTAATGAGGCAACCTCACAGCCTTGATTTGCTAGCATTTCCATCTGCTGCCCAAAGATGACAATCAATTACATCAAGGACAGTAATTCGTGCGTCTCCACCTCTAGTCTTCCCATTTTCATCTATTTTTCATGTGCAGGGGATACATTAATAGCATGAAGATCCTGCTGATCGAAGACGAGCCGGGAATCGCCAGCCTGATCCGCCGGGGTCTGGAGGCGGAGCGTTACCAGATAGAGACCGCCACGGACGGCAGGCGCGGGCTGGAGATGGCCCGAGAGAACGACTATGTGCTCATTCTCCTGGATCTGATGCTTCCCCAGACAGACGGCTGGCAAATCTGCCGGGAGCTGCGCGCCGGCGGCAGCCGGGTTCCCATCCTGATGCTCACCGCCCGGGAGGCGGTCGAAGACCGGGTGCGCGGGCTGGACCTGGGCGCCGACGACTACCTTCCCAAGCCCTTCGACTTCCAGGAGCTGCTGGCGCGTGTGCGCGCGCTCCTGCGGCGCGACAAGGTCCATCGCGCGCGCATCCTCCGCGTGGACGATCTGGAAATTGATACTGCCCAGCATCGGGTCTTTCGCGCCGGGCAGGAGATCCGGCTGAGCCACCGGGAATACGCGCTCCTGGAAGCCCTGGCATCCCACGAGAGTCAGGTGCTGACAAGAGAGGCGATCCAGGAGCGGATCTGGCAGGACAACGACTCCTATTCCAACACGGTGGACGTCTACATCGGGATGCTCCGGAAGAAGATAGACGCCGGACATCCGGTCCGGCTGATCCACACCGTGCGCGGGGTGGGGTACACGCTGCGCCGGGGCGCGCCGGAGAGCGGCCCATGAGCCGTCGGGCCGCGCCGGCCCGGTTCTTCGCCTTTCTGGCGGGCCGCCGCTCCGTGCGCCACGAGCTCATCCTGTGGAACGTGGCGATCCTGGCGTTGCTGCTGGGCGCGCTGGGGCTGTTCGCGCGCTCCCTGGTGCGCCAGAGCATGATGGCCTCCATAGATCACGACCTGGACCAGCGCACGCGCGGACTGCTCCATGCGCCCCCGCCGCCACCGGATCGGCCGCCCGGTGGGCCTCCGCCCGATCTGGGGTTCGGGGGGATAATGTCGGGACCGGGGCCGGGCGGACCGCCGCCGGGCTTCGGACCGGAGCCGCGACGAGGCCGGCCGCCGATGGACAACGACCCGTTTCGCCCCCGCCCTTACGATCTCCAGGGCCACGCGATGGGCCCGCCGAACAGCGCCCCGATGCTCGATCCGGCCGGCTTTGCCCGCGCGAAAGCGCGGGGCGAGGACGTCTACGCCACGATCGAGTTTCAAGGCAAGCCGGTGCGGGCGCTCTCCCGCCCCTTTCCCGTCGCCGGACCCGTGCAGGGCGTGGTCCAGGCCGGCTACGGGCTGACCGAGGTGTACCGCGCGCTGGCCGGGCTGAATACCGCGCTGCTCACGCTCATTCCGGTCGGGCTGCTCTGCGCCGGGGTCGCAGGCACTGCCCTGACGGACCGCATCCTGCGCCGCGTCCGCGCGATGTCGCAGGCGGCGGAGCGCCTGAGCGCACGGGATCTCTCCGCGCGGCTGCCGGTGCTGGGGCGCGATGAGTTCGCCGGCCTGGCGGAGACTTTCAACAGCCTGCTCGGCCGTCTGGAAGCAGCGTTCCGGCAGCAGGAGCGGCTCATCGCCCAGCAGCGCCGCTTCACCGCCGACGCCTCTCACGAGCTGAAGACGCCGCTGACGGTCATCAAGGGCAACGCCAGCATGGCGCTGCGCGGCCGGCCCTCGGAAGAAGCCTTCCGGCAGAGCCTGCAGGAGATAGACCGCGCGGCGGACACGATGGCGCGCCTGGTGCAGGACCTGCTTCTGCTGGCCCGCTCGGATGAGGGCCAGCTCGGCAAAGACCGTATCGAACTGCTCGTGCAGGAGGTCCTGGAGCGGGCGATCGCGAATGTGGCGAACTGCCGGCACGCGCCCATTACGCTGCAGATCGAAGGCGAATCCCCGCGGGTAGTGGGCAACGAGGCGGAGTTGACGCGGCTGTTTTCCAATCTGCTCGACAACGCCGCCCGCTACACGCCCCCGGACGGCAAGATCACCGTGACCGCTCGCCGGGAAAGCGGCCAGGCCATCGTGACCATTGCGGACACTGGCATCGGGATCGCCCTGGAGCATCTGCCGCACCTGGGCGAGCGCTTCTACCGCGTGGACCCCTCTCGGACGCATCAGGACGGCGGCACGGGGCTGGGACTCTCCATCTGCAAAAGCATTGTGGAAGCCCACGGGGGAACCCTGTCTTTTGCAAGCGCGCCCGGCGCGGGAACCGTTGTCACGGTTATGCTGCCGGTATTTTAAAAAGCAGCCTCCGGTTCCGGGCCGGAGGCTGCTTGCGTCTCGGTGGGCAGACCGAGCCGCAACATGGACCCTATTGCGGCAAGGTGACACGTAGGGAGCCGCTGAACTTGCCTCCCGTGAAGGTGGCTGACACCTTCAAGAACACGCTCGTTCCCGAACTGCCCGCCGAGCCAGGGAAGCTCAGGCTGGCGCTGCCCAGCGAGCCGGCAGCGATAGAACCCACATTCACCGGCAGAACGCTGCTGGTGGCCGCCAGGCCGAGCGTTGCTTTGGTGATCTTGACATTGTTGGCAGCCAGGTAGCCACTGTTTTTGAGACTGATGTTGGCCGTGTAGACGCCTGTGGTGCTGTTCTTGGTAAGGCTGGCCGAGAGCATCTTGAGGGTGGTGACCAGGATGGTAAAGGTTTTGGCCGTCGAGGCGCCTCCTCCCGGCGTAGCGACGGTGACATGAGCCGCGCCGGGACTGGCGATCAGGGATGCGGGCACGGCGGCTTTCAGCTCCGTAGCCGAGACGTAGGTGGTCGTCAGCGGGCTGGCGTTCCAGTTGACGAGCGAGTTATTGGCGAAGCTGCTGCCTTTGACGAGAAGCGTGAAGGCGGGTCCGCCTGCATCAATAGAGGCCGGGCTCAAACTTTTGAGGACCGGGGTTGGGATGCTCACCTGGACGGCATAGACCTCACCGACTCCGTACGTTCCCCCATACTCCGTGGTCCCGTAGAAGGCGCCATTCGCGTCTTGCCAGAAGCTGCCGGTGGGGCCGGACCCTTTTGGAGAGCCCGGGAAAGTGTAGATCGAGGTGACCGTGTCATTCGGAGCGATTTGAAAGATGTTGCCATTCTCGCTCGCGCCTGCCGTGGTTCCGTAGAGGTTGCCATCTATACCGCGAATGAGAGATGCGGCAGGATCGAAACCGTCCGAGCCATTGAACGCATGAACCGTGGTCTCCGCACCACCTGACGTGATCTTAAAGACGGTGCCGTCATAATACGCGCCACCCTGAGAGCAGGTGCCATAGAAGCTGCCGTTGGCGCTCTGAACCATCCCTCCGACTGGCGTCTCCCCGTCCATCCCATTGGAAGGATCAAAGGCATACAAAACGGAGTACGCGCCGCTTGTAGTGATCTTGAATACCGTGCCGGCTCCATTTCCAGAGCCGCCTCCCCACGCTGTCGTGCCGTAGAAGCTGCCGTCGCAGCCCTCTGCCAGCGTGCCGAGAGGGGATAGTCCCTCGGGGTATGACTGAGAAGTGTAATCGTAAGCGGCCAGAGAATGCAGGGTCGTGAAGGCGCCGCTGGGCGTGATCTGGAAGATCGTTCCGTTGTTAAAATCTCCTCCGCTCTCTGTGACGCCGTAGAAGTTGCCGTCGCTTCCCAGGGTGAGCGTGCCGGCTTGCTGCCCTTCGTTATTACCGGGATTGAAAGAGTGGAGCGGAACGAAATCGCCTCCTGAAGTGATGCGGTAGATGGTACCCTTACCATAAGCGCCACCCGCGAAGGTCGTTCCGTAGAAGC
>Ga0070734_10004118_pt1 | contig 14175 bp, 14 predicted proteins | sample Coa_R1_8_FD_66444 | JGI IMG/M metagenome (GOLD analysis project Ga0070734, IMG submission 66444) | Surface soil microbial communities from Centralia Pennsylvania, which are recovering from an underground coalmine fire - Coalmine... | ecosystem: Environmental > Terrestrial > Soil > Unclassified ...
GTCGCCGGGGTCTATTGGCACTGGTATTTCCTCTCCCAGCCGGAGCCTTTTCCCGAGCGTCTGATCGGCGCCGATCCGGATTATTTATACGAGACCTGCCTGCTGGGCTGGGGTGCAACCCGAGTTCAAGACTTCGATCCGGAGCTGTTGGCCGAGTATCGGCGCTGCTGGCGCGATCCGGCAATGATCCACCGCTCCTGCTCCGACTATCGCTCGGCGGCCACCATAGACCTCGAGCATGATGGAGCCGACATCGCGGCCAGGCTCGCCTGTCCCACGTTTGCCTTCTGGGGGTCGGAAGGCGCCATGCACAAGAATTTCGATATCGGCGCCGCCTAGCAGAAACGATGCGCCAATCTGCGCAAGGCCTCGCTGCCGGTCGGGCATTTCTTCATCGACAAATATCCCGAGGACACGGCGCGGATCCTGATCGAGTTCCTGGGCGGGGTCAGGCTTTAGGCGGGGTCGGGGGTTCGGGCTCGGCCGCGGGCATCCTGCCGGCCTCCGGCAGTCGTAGGAGTTCCTGGCCCGGCATCGGGCGCAGCCGACATCTTTGGCTGCGGTGCCGAGGGATTCTGGTCTGTTCCGCCCGAATTGCTCAGAAAGGGGGGCGGGTGCCCAGTGCCACCCGAGAAAGTTGGTCGCCAATTCAGGGATCTGCGACAAGCTCAGAAAAGAGCTTGTCAGCATTTTCGTGTCCTGCCGCTGCAGTCTTCACTAGGTAATAGCCGCGTCCGGTAACTAGCTTGTTTGGAAGCACTTTGATCAGACGGCCGTTCATCAGGAATTCGTCAATGAGGGTTTCCCACCCAAGAGCCACGCCCTCACCCTCCGCCGCAGCCTCCAGCAACATTGGGTAGTTATTAAAGCGGACGACCCGGTGAAATCCGATGTCGCATCCAGCGGCTCTGAGCCAGTCATTCCAACTCACCCATCCGGGCCACAACAGTTCTTCGTGCAGCAGAGTGGCACGTGCCAGGTCTTTCGGTGCGCGGATTCCGAGCGACTTCGCCAGTAGCGGCGAGGCCACAGCACAAATTGCCTCGGGGAATAGATGGACGCTGCCCGCAGGCATTGATCCTGCGGCGCCATAGTCGACTGCGAGATCAATGTCATCGTTGACATAGTCCAATGGCTCGTCAGTTGCGATCAGCCGAATGTCAACCTCGGGATTGCCGTGAAGGAATGTCATGATCCGAGGGCGAAGCCAAAGAGCCATGACGGCGACATTGGCAGCCACGGTGAGGCCGGCCTTCTGACGCCGGCGCTGAATCCGTGCGATTGCCTCTGAGATATGGCTGAGGCCGAGCGAAACTGCATCTGAGAGAGCAGCACCTTCAGGCGTCAACTCTACCCGCCGGTGCAGACGTCGAAACAACTCGACCCCTATCTGCAACTCGAGCTGCCGGACCTGGCGGCTGACGGCAGCCTGTGTGACGGCCATCTCCTTTGCTGCAGTAGAGAAGCTTTGTTTGCGCGCTGCAGCTTCGAAAAAGACGAGGCTCATCGGCGTTGGCAAGGATTTGCGCAAGTTTGGCACAACGATTCCTTATGCCTGGCCTTAGAATTTTGACCATTTACAAAGGCTTTTCGAATGTCATTGATAATGAAAAGGAGTTCAAAACGTCAAGCATAAACTGGGAGGTTCATCATGAGCAGCTTGTATGGTGGGTGGCGAGGTCGGTTCAGCCGGCGTCAGTTCCTGGCGGGAACTGGGATGGTGGGTCTGGGACTTGGGCTGGGGCTGGGGCCTCGTGACGCTAGGGCGGGGTCTGTAGACATCCGGGGTCAGACCATCCGTTTCGTGAACTACACGAACTGGATCGGCAAGGGCGAGTACGACGCGTTTAAGGCGGCGACAGGGTGCGAGGTGCGCGAAGTTCCGATCAACGAAGGACGGTCGGAACGCGTGGCGACGGACCCGACTTCGACGGACATGATCCTGGACCCGACCGGATCGTTGGGGCTCTTGGAGGCGGCTAGCCTTCTGGCACCCCTCAACCTAGCTAACATCCCCAACTACGCACTCATCCGCGACAGCTTCAAGCAGGATGTGGCGAGCCCGCAGCAGAGCAAGGCGGTGCCGACCGACTACGGGCGGACGGGTATCCTCTACCGTACCGATTTGGTGACCGAGCCGATGGAGAGCTGGGCGGATTTCTGGAAGGCAGCACCGAAGCACAGCGGCAAGGTGGTCATTCCCGATGGCCCACCGGAGGTGCTTCGGAACACCCTTCTGATGCTGGGTCTAAACGGCAGTAGCCACGATGAAGCGGAAGTAGGGCGCGCGGCCGATGCCGTGATCGAGCTGAAGAAGTATGTGGGCTACTTTGGCAGCGTAGATGTCGTTAAACGGTTGCTGGAGGGATCGGCGGCCATGGCACATTGCGAAGATTGGCAAGGCTCCTCGGCTGTACGTGAGAATCCAACCAAGCTTCGCTGGGTCGATCCGAAGGAGGGGGCGGCAGGCTATCTGGATTGCATCGCAGCGATTAACAAGAGCGAGGTAGTGCCTGCGATCGAGCAGTTCCTCAATTTCCATCTCGAGCCGAAGATTGCCGCCAATTTCTGCAATACGTTGTCGGCGGCACCGATCGAGCAGGCCTCCGAGCAGTATGTCGACGCCACAATCAAGAACGACCCGATTACCAACCCACCGCCCGAAGTGCTGAACCGAATCGTCTACTGGTCCTACCTAGGGGAAGCCCAGCGCTACTGGGATGATGCCTGGACGCGGGTCAAGGCGGCTTAGGAATGAACATCTTAGGTTGGCGGTGGCGGGATGATTGGCTGGACCAATTGCCGAGTTTCTTGACCTTGGCGTGGCTCTCGCCGTTCTTTCTCGCCCCGCTCGCCTATCTGGGCGTCTATGCTTTTGCAACGCAGAACTATCTAACGGGGGTAATCTCCTTCGGCTGGACTCTCTCGGCCTGGCAGCGAATCGCCAACTCTATTGTCGTGGAGGCTTTCTGGCGTTCTGTACTGGCGGCGGGGATTACAACTCTGGTGACCGCGCTGATCGGCTATCCGATCGCCTATTTCGTGGCGCGACATGCCGGTAGGTTTCAGGGCCTAGCGCTTGTGCTGGTCATCCTGCCCTTCTGGGTCAGTTTCATTGTGCGCGCATATGCCTGGGTGGATCTGCTGGCCGAGCACGGGTTAGTTAATCGCCTGCTCCTAGGGGCCGGTCTCATCTCTGCCCCGATCGCGCTGGTCCACAATATGACCGGCGTGGCGATTGGCCTCGTCTATGGTTATTTGCCTCTCATGGTCTTTCCGCTCTACGCCTCTCTGCGAGCTATCGATCCGCGACTCCTGGAGGCCGCGCGCGACCTTGGTGCTTCTTGGTGGACGGCGTTCTGGCGGGTGACTTTTCCTCAGGCGAGCCCTGGGCTTGTCGCGGGAGCCACCATCGTCTTCATTCCAGCGCTTGGGGAGTTCGTCATCCCCTCAATCCTGGGTGGGGGCAAGATATTCCTGTTTGGCAATCTGATTGCGATCAAACTCTCTCGCTTCACTTGGCCTGAAGGGGCCGCATTGGCGTTGGCAATTCTGGTGCTGGCGCTTGTTGCGATAGGGCTTGCCACCGGCATTCTCGGTCGCAAGCGCTTCGGCGAAGCTGTGGTCCGATAGAATGCGCCGTCCGTGGCCCCTCTATGTGTATGCCGTACTCCTGTACGGCTTCATTTTTGCCCCGATCCTGTTTCTGATCGTCAATTCGGTGAACGCGGACCGCTACGGGGAGACGTGGAAGGGGTTCACCACGCAGTGGTATGTCGAGGCTTGGTCAAGCCCAGGGGTGATCGAGGCGACGCGGAATTCGCTGCTAGTGGCGGCGGCATCGACTGCGGCGTCGCTGCTGCTAGGAACTTTGGCGGTGCTCGGTCGGCGGCTTCGGCCGGTCGCCCTTGTCATCGATGGCTCAACGCTTGCACGCATCCTAATCCCAGAGGTCGTGCTGGCCCTGTCCGTGCTGGTGTTCCTGACCAGCATCGGCTTCGCCCGCGGGTTCACGACAATCGTCATCGGCCACACCCTGTTCTCCACCGCCTATGTCAGCATCATCGTCGCGGCGCGGATGGCGCGGATGACCCCCGCGACCTGGGAGGCGGCACGTGATCTTGGGGCTACGGCTTGGCGGGCCTTCTGGCGTGTGCGGCTGTGGGAGATCATGCCGGCGATCGTGGCCTCTGGCCTTCTCGTCTTCATCTTCTCTCTCGACAATGTCGTCACCTCCTACTTCCTCTCGGGCTCGACGGTTACCCTGCCGCTTTACATGTACGGGCTTATTCGTTTCGAGATCTCCCCAATGGTGAACGCACTGGGCACCTCGATCATGCTGGTGACCAGCGTGCTCATGGCGTTGGCAGCACTGGCGAACTGGCGCTGGGCAGTGGGCCGACAGACCGTGCGCCAGCTGAGGACAGCATGAGTCGCAGACAAGTCGCCAATGAGAGCAGCAGCCCGCCTGTGGTTGCACTTCGGCATATCTCACGGATCTTCGGTGGATCCGCGGCGGTTAGCGATCTCTCGTTGGAGTTAAGGCGCGGCGAGTTCTTTTCTCTATTGGGTCCGAGCGGCTGCGGCAAGACAACGACCCTGCGTATGATCGCCGGATTCGAGCGGCCCGATGCCGGCGAGATAATGATCATGGGGCGCGACGTCAAAATGGCGCCACCGAATCGCCGCCCGGTGAACACAGTGTTCCAGAACTACGCGCTGTTTTCTCATCTGAATGTGGGAGAGAACGTGGAATTTGGCTTGAGGGAGAAAGGCGTTGCCCGGGCCGAACGCGCGACGGCAGTGCGCGAGGCATTGGCGCTGGTGCGATTGGCTGGCCACGAGGCGCGGCGCATCCAAGGCTTGAGCGGGGGCGAGCAGCAGCGTGTTGCATTGGCCCGGGCAATCGTGAATCAGCCGAACGTACTGCTGTTGGACGAGCCCCTGGGAGCCCTCGATCTGAAGCTGCGCCGAGCCATGCAGGAAGAGCTGAAGATGCTGCAGCGCAGGTTAGGCATTACCTTCCTCTACGTCACCCACGACCAGGAGGAGGCGTTGCTGATGAGCGACCGGGTAGGGGTGATGTCCAAGGGAAGACTGGAGCAGGTAGGGTCGCCTGAGGAGCTCTACGCCCGGCCGGCGTCGGCCTTCGTGGCGGATTTTGTCGGTGAGGCAAACATACTGGCAGCGCAAGTGGAGGAGGGGCCGCGTTCGGGGAGGGTGACACTGCGGTTGGCCAACGGTCAGACAGTCACCGCCGCCACTTCGGGGGAGACTGGCGCAAGCGCAGGAGCGCTAGTTCTGCGTCCGGAGAAGATCGAGCTGGAACGGGGGCCGATAGCAGTCGGCGGCTGCCGCCTCTCGGGAATCGTCGAAAATGCATTCTTCATCGGCGCCTTCCGGCGCTTTGTCGTTCATCTCGGTCAAGATGTACGGATCACTGCGCTGACGACCGACGCCTCATCTCCTATTGCCCCAGGAGCCGCCGTTAGCCTCGTCTTCGATCCCGACCAGGCCTGGTTCCTTCCGGGCGAGATCCCTCCGAAGAGTGCTGAAGGGAGGGCATCGCCGAACACAGCACAACCCCAAACAACAACTGGACACAATCATGAAAACCCAAGACCTGATGCGCTGGCTCGACAGCTATAAATATGCCTGGGAAAATCAGGACGCGGAGAAATCCACGTCAAGATTCTGACTTTGCGCACCTAAGAGACCAGAACGCTAGTCCAAGAGACACACAACAAGGACTGCCCCTGCGACACTAGCTGCGACATGGGATTCGTTCTCGAGGTCGAGGGCGTCAAGGCCGCCTGAATTCTATAATCGGAGATAACCGGCATCAGGTTAGGAATGGACCCAGTGACCGCATTAGGCGGGGATGTGATGAACGCGTAAGTCACGGTTGTCTCGCTGCTCACGTTTTCCTTTCACCTCCCGGCCGCACAGCGGCAGCGGAGCGGAAGGCTTCGCTCATCGGACCAGCCGCGCCGGGGTCAGGGCAGGGAGAGCCCGCCGTCGATGATCAGGTTCTGGCCCGTCATCCAGGCGCTGGCCTCGCTCGCCAGGTAGACCGCGGCGGCCCCGATCTCCTCGGGCTTGCCGAGCCGGCCAAGGGGATGCTGCGCCTCGCGCCGCGCCAGCGTGGCCGCCGGATCGCGCTCGCGCGAGAGGATTTCGCGCGACAGCTCCGTCAAGACCAGGCTGGGACTGATGGCGTTGACGCGCACGCGCTTGTCGGCGAGGTCGAGGGCCATGGCGCGGGTCATGCCGACGATGCCGGCCTTGCTGGTGCAATAGGCGATACGCTCCTTCATCGGCGTGGTGGCGACGACCGAGGCGATCAGGATCACCGAGGACGGCGCCGCCGCGACGAGGTGGGGTGCGGCGGCGCGCGCGGCGAGGAAGGGCCCGGTCAGGTTGACGCTGAGGATCTCCTCGAATTGGGCGAGGCTGGCCTCGAGGACGGAGCCGATCGCCGAGCGCCCGGCGCTCACCACCAGGCTGTCGAGGCCGCCGAGGAAATCGACCGCGGCCCCGGTGACGCGCGTAACGTCGCCTTCCTTGGTGATGTCGCCCTCGAGGAACGCGATGCTCCCCAGCCGGCCGAGATCCTGGGCGGCCTCTTCCAGCTTCTGCCGGCGGCGGCCGGTGATGAAGACCCTGGCGCCGTTTTCCAGCATCGCTTGCGCGCAGGCTTGGCCGAGCCCGGTGCCGCCGCCGTAGACGAGCGTCCGCTTTCCGGTCAGTGCCGCCTGCATCGCAACTGGCCCCTCAGGCCCTAGCCCCGACCGTTGGCTGGGGAAACAGGTCGCCCGTTTCCCAATACCTGGCGACAAGCATCTCGGACAGCTTCCCCGTCGTGTCAAGTGATGGCCGGCAAGTTCCGCCGCCACAAAGTCCGAACGACGTTAGACACCACCCGAATTTCGCGGTCTTGATGTCTTGAAACTCCAAGAAGAATCATATCGACCATAGCGACGGATGCAAGGGCGATGTATACATTCAACAGACCATCCTCTGAATCGACGGAATAGGACATTTCAGACTATGGAGAGCAGGGAACGCGTCAGCATCGCCAAGCGAAAAGCACCATTAGGCCTAAGCGCCGCCGATGGAAATGGAAGTTCTTTGACTGCCGTTCAAGCACGCAGTCTGGCCCAGCAGGTAGCTGACTCGATCGTCGACGGAATTGCATCCGGAGTCTTGGCTCCGGGCCAGCGAGTGCTAGAGGTTGAATTGGCGCGTAAACTCCGGGTGAGCCGGGTGCCTGTTCGGGAGGCTCTCAAGTCCCTTGGGGCACAAGGGATATTAGAGTCTGCTGCTCATCGGGGAACCTATATCGCCCTATTCGATGATGCGAACGTCGACAAAATTTGCGAAGTCCGTGCCGCGCTGGAAAAGATTGCGGTGAGGCATGCAACAAAAACCTACGCTGCACTGCCTGAAGAGTTGGGCAAGCTTCGAGCGATTATCCACACCATGGAGCAATGTGTTGGGCGCGAAGATTGGATAGGCGTAAACAAGGCAGATATCGCCTTCCATCGCGAGATCTGCATTGCGTCCAGGAACGAAATAGTCATGACTCTGTGGGATACTCTTGCCCGCCACGTGTTGATAATATTTGGGCGAGAGATTTTGTCCAAGAAGGAACGGTCACGCATTGTTCAGCAACATGAGCTGGTACTCAGCCTGCTCGAGGCGGGAAACGAAGCTCAGCTGGAGGTCGAGATCGACACTCACATTATGCAATTGAGACGTAAGGTTTCGGCGACGAAGACGATGTTGGGAGCACGCTCAAAAACGTCGCTTACAGGCCGCCGTCGACTAGCAATATCTGACCGGTAACATAGTGCGAGTCATCAGGGCAAAACAAGTAAACAGCTCTCGCAATATCCTCAGGCCGTCCGGCGCATCCAATTGGAATTCGTCCATATTTTAGGTGGATGTCCCGAAACCAGGCGGTTTCATGTTCATGACCGTTGCCACCTAGCGACAGCGGCAAGCGAGTACCTACAAAGCCCGGCGCTATCGCGTTTACCAGAATGCCGTGAGGCGCCAAATCGCATGCAAGCGAGCGGGTCATATTGACGATGCCCCCTTTGCCGTCAAATAGCAGGCCGAATCACGACTGCCACGTATTCCCACGATGGATGCGATGTTAATGATCATGCGCTGGGTTTCATCTAGGAGCTCTGCCGTAGACGCAGGATTCACAATACCTGCCTTCAGGCTCGTGGCCGCCCCTTCTACCATTCCAATTTGAGCAGCGGCCTCGGCTGCTCTGACGCTATCAATATCCGCTAAAATGACAGCCGCTCCCTCGCGGACGAGCCGTTGAGCGATCGCGAAGCGAATGCCTTGGGCTGCGCCAGGGACAATCGCCTTTTTACCCTTCAGTCTCTGAGCTTCCATTTCGAGACCACATCTGCCTCGTAGAACCCGTTGTCAGCCCACGGTGAAACGCTTAAGTGCGGCCCAATCGAGCTCGAAGCCGAGCCCGGGTCGCTTGGGGAGGGGAATCTCGCCATCTACTAGGGCGAGTTCCTCGTTCACGAGCTCTTTGCGTAGGGTTTCAACGCAAAGTGCTGGGGGCAAATATTCAATGAACGTACAATGCGGTGTGTTGAAAGCGAGGTGGGCTGTCGCGGAAATGGAGACTCCGGTCTTCCAGCAATGGGGCACGATCGTGATACCTCTTTCGGCCGCCATGTCGCATACGACTTTGGCCTCCCCAATTCCACCGACCCTACCCACATCCGGTTGGGCAACCTGCACTCTGCCGACGTCCATGAGTTCCCTAAATTCATGGCGGGTCGCCAGCCATTCTCCCGCCGCGATCTTCATCGGAGCATCGGCGACAAGCTTTGCGTACTCGTCCACACGGTCCGCCCAGATGGGGGTTTCGAGAAAGTAGAGGTCGAAATCTCCCCAGTCTCTTACGATCTCGAGGCAACTCGCAGCATCCGACCATAGGTATTGCACATCAACCATTAGGACGATATCTGGCCCGAGTGCTTGGCGAACCGCAGCGACCGTTTCGGTGTGGCGATCGTAGCTTTCGTTCATGCCGCCATGCGCGTAAGGCCCATTCATCGTTACTTCAGACTTTACCGCCTTGAAGCCCAGGTGCTTGGCATTGAGCGCCGACTGAACCAAAGCATCGCGGTATTCTCTGAAACTATGACCCGCGGGCTGTAATGACGCATAAGGGACAATGGTACTCCGCCGGGCACCTCCGAGTAGCTCGTATACCGGCTTTCCGAGCGCCCTTCCCTTTAGATCCCACAAAGCCATTTCGATGGCGCTTATGGCGTGAATGACCACGCCGCGCCGGCCATTCATCGCGGAGCCTAAATATATTTTTTGCCATATCCGATCGATAGCGAACGGATCAGCGCCGATCAGCATTTCGCGTATGCATAGACCCATAGTGTGGGTGCCAGGTGCTTCGATGCATGCTTTGGCCATCCATGGATTCACATCTGCCTCGCCGATGCCAATCACGCCACCGTCGGTGCGTATGACGACAATGAAGCTGTCCTGCGCCGACGATGTGAAACCCGGATCGTGATTTGGTGCCAGGAGCACGTGGCACTCCACGGCAGTGATCGTGAGGCCCGATTTACCTTCGATAGCATCAACCATTTGAACGCGAGCCTCACTGGATAAAGAACCGGGCATTGATCCCCCGTTGCAGAATGTATACATTCAGCAAGGAAGCGCTGTCAAACAGCAGATGGAAAAGCCTTGGGCAAGGAGAGCGAGTCATTTCCCAGCCGGAACCGGCAGGCTTGCGCTGTTGCCCGTCGGCCCACACATGGAGGCTTGCCGCAAGCGGCGAGCCTCGCCCCTCAGATTGCGGAGTTCATCGTCGACAGCATCGCCATGGGACACTTGGAGTTTGGCGAGCGCCTTATCGAAACGGACCTCGCCCGCCAGCTCCACGTCAGCCGGGTTCCGATCCGAGAGGCGTTTAACTTACTTGAGGCCCAGGGTATCCTCGTCGCCACGCCCCATTGCGGGGCCCATGTCGCCGAGTTCGACGATCTCAAGATCGACCGCATCCGGGAGGCGCGGATCGCGCTCGAGCGTTTAGCCCTTCCGGAGGCATTGGCGGAGCTTCGGGTACATCCCGGGAAGCAGCGGGCCCTCGAATCCCAAGTTGCGCGGATGGAGGATGCCCTCGCCCGACGTAACTGGATTGAAGCTGGTAGGGCCGACCTGGAGTTTCACCGGCTGATTTGCCGGGCCTCCAATAACGAAATCGCGATTTCCCTCTGGGAAGCGCTGGCGCACCATATCAGCATTGTCTTTGGCCGAGAGCTGCGCGCCGAAGGAGGTAACGTGCGCCTAGGAGAGCAGCATAATCGATTGTTGTGGTTGATCCGGAATGGCGGCCTGAAGGCCCTAGACCAGGAACTTCTCAGGCATGTAATGCGTTTGCGAAATCTCGATCTGGAGAGCCAGGCAGAGCCCCGGCCGAAGCTGATCAAGGGGTGCGAGGCTGCGCTAGGTCCGGCAGACAATTGGGATTCAACGCTTCGAATGGCGGTCAAGAAAGTTAGCTCCGCGTCCTGACCTCTGTGCGCCGGGCGTAATTTGCAGGCGGTCTGAGTAGCTCGGCCGGCTGGACCTAGAGCGCTCACGTCATCGCTGCATTTCGCGGGCAATGGAGCGACGGCCTGGGAGGAGGGCCGCACAATGAATCCTAGTGCTCAGGGCAACTATTATGAGGGTTTACGCCTCGCTCACCTCCGTCGCCTTATGGCGAGGAAAACTTCCAAGGAGTGGTGCGGAAAATGTCGGTCGTTAGCGAATTCCCATTCAAAGTCAGGGAAATCGAGACACTGTGGATTCCGATGACCGACGGCACACGACTTGCCGCCCGCGTTTGGATGCCCACGCTCGCCGAATCCAGTCCAGTACCTGCGATACTCGAATACATTCCCTATCGTCGACGCGACGGTACCCGGGACGGGGACGACCTGACTCATCCGTATTTTGCCGGACATGGCTATGCCTGCATCCGGCTCGACATCCGCGGCAGTGGTGATTCAGATGGGCTGATTCTGGATGAGTATCTACAACAGGAACAAGACGATGCGGTCGAGGCTATCGCTTGGATTGCGCGGCAGCCGTGGTGTACCGGCAAGGTTGGGATGATGGGAATTTCCTGGGGTGGTTTCAATTCGCTCCAGGTCGCCGCTCGAAATCCGGCGCCGCTGAAGGCGATCATCACCGTCGCGTCAACGGACGATCGCTACGCCGACGATATGCACTATATGGGCGGCCAGTTAATCAACGGCAATCTTGAATGGGGCGCTAGCTTCTTTTCGCGTGTGGGGCTGGCGCCCGATCCAGCTGTGGTGGGCGAGACTTGGCGTGAAAGTTGGCTCAATCGGCTTGAGCATATCGAGCCCTTCCCCGTGGTCTGGCTACATCATCAGTGGCGGGATGCTTATTGGCGACAAGGTTCAATTTGCGAGAACTTTGATCAGATCAAGTGTGCAGTCTTTGCTGTTGGTGGTTGGACCGACGGCTATTCCAATGCCATTTTCAGAATGCTAGAGAAGCTGAGCGCTCCTCGGTTGGGACTCTGTGGCCCTTGGGGCCACAAGTATCCTCATAATGGCGTACCAGGCCCGGCAATTGGCTTCCTTCAAGAGGCGTTGCGTTGGTGGGATTACTGGCTTAAGGACCGAGACACGGGCATCATGAATGAGCCCCTGTTGCGGGCCTACATTCAGGAAAGCATCGAACCGAAATCACACTACGATATGCGCCCAGGCCATTGGGTTGCGGAAAGTCAGTGGCCTAGCTCGCAGATCCGGCCAAAACGGATGGTCTTTTGCGATGGCATGCTGGCAGCCTCAGCGATTGTGCAAGGCGAGAAGACCTTGCGCTCTCCCCAGACGACTGGATCCGCAAGCGGAGAATGGTGTCCGTACGGGCTGGGAGGCCTCGGCCCAGAGCTGCCCTTGGATCAGCGAGAGGACGACAGCAACTCCCTTATTTGGGACTCCGCTCCGTTGGAAACGACGATGGAGATCCTAGGCGCGCCGATTGTCACTTTGAACCTAGCAGCCGACCGTTCAGTGGCGTTTGTCACAGTGCGCCTTTGTGATGTGGCACCATCCGGAGCTTCGACGCGCGTGACCTATGGCGTGTTAAACCTCACTCATCGCGACAGTCATGCCGCGCCAACGCCGCTCACCATCGGCGAATTTTACCGTGTTCAGATACGGTTGAACGATTGTGGACATCGGTTCGTAGCAGGCCATCGGTTGCGCCTCGCGGTATCTACCGCCTATTGGCCGATTGTTTGGCCGGCACCGGAAGCTGTGACCATCACCTTGCGCGAAAATCAAAGCCATATCGAACTACCCGAGCGGCCGCCGACCACCAACGAACATTTAGTGCGATTCGAACCTGTGGTAACAGCGCCGCTCACACAGCGGCTATGGTCTCGGCCGGGCCGCGTCAAACGCACTATCGAGCGTGACATTGAGACGGGTACAACGACCATGACTGTAGTACGCGATGACGGCTTGTCAAAAATCGAGGCGATCGGCACGGTTACTGGGCATACGAAAACTCTGCGCTATAGCATTAAGCCAGATGATCCCGTCACGGCGCGGACGACGGCAGAACAAGAATTCGTGAAGCAACGGCCAGATTGGGACACCCGCGTTAAGACCCGAATGACAGTCTCCTGCGATGCCCAGTTCTTCTTTGTGGAGACAGATTTGGAGGCCTACGAAGACAACCGACGGGTTTTCGCGCGAAGCTGGAATCAGCGCGTTCGCCGGGAACTTGGTTGACGGTCTGGTCTTAGGCCCATTGATTTCAGTCCAGTTGGGCCAGGAACTGCAGTTCCTATCTTTGGACTACCCAGGAGATCGCGAGGACAGCCAATTATGCGCCCCAATTCGCTCCGCCAGCGCCTCGACGCCGGCGAACCCAGTCTCGGGACTCACATTCTTTCCTGCTGGCCCACCCTGGTCGAGCTGATTGGGCAAGCGGATGCCTACGACTATGTCGAATTCACGGCCGAATATGGCCCCTTCACCATGCATGATCTCGACAACCTCGGCCGCGCGTTGGAACTGGCCGGCCTCGCCGGCATGATCAAGATCGAGCAGACTCAGTGGACCCATCAAGCCATGCGGGCAATAGGCTCCGGGTTTCAATGCGTTCTATTCGCGGACGTGCGCGCGGTTGCGGATGCGCGCGCCTGCGTGGCGGCAGTGCGGGCGGAAACGCCGGCTCCGCGCCGCGGTCAGGGACTCCTCGGTGTTGGGATGAGGCGCGATGTCGGCACGATCCGCGAAGCCGGCACGCTTGCCTATGTCGAGGCCCTTGACGATGCCGTGGTCGCGATCATGGTAGAAAAGCGTCAATGCGTCGAAGATCTCGACGCCATTCTTTCTGTACCGGGAATCGACATGGTTCAGTTCGGCCCCGCGGACTACGCCATGAGCATCGGCAGAGCCGGAGAATTTTCCCATCCTGATGTTCGCAAGGCTGAGCAAAAGACGATCGAAACGGCCCTGAAAATGGGAATTCATCCGCGTGCGGAGATTTCCGAGCCTTCCGAAGCCGACCGCTACGTCGAGTTGGGCGTCAGGCACTTCTGCATTGGCTGGGACGTCGACATCCTTGATAGCTATTGGCGAACCCGCGGTCAGGCCATGCGGGAACTACTTGTCGGTCAGGCCAGCAAGTCGGCCAAACCCAAGCGCCGAGCGACCGTGGGTGGCCGCTATACCGGGGTAAAGAATGCGTAGGGGGCAGCGCATTCCTTCCACGGCTGCTATGAAAGCAAGCGGGGCTGCCGTGAGCGCCGGTCCGATGCAGTTCCCGGGGTTGGAGCGAAGGACGGTCGATGTAGCTGGCATCGCCATATCCTGCGTGACCGCCGGCAGCGGCCCGCCACTGCTCCTGCTCCACGGCTTCCCGCAATGTCTGGCGATGCGGGCCAGGACGGCCCCGCGCCTGGCGGAGAGTTTCACCGTAGTTTGCGCCGATCTGCGCAGCTACGGCGATTCAGCCAAGCCCAGGGCCGCGCCCGATGGCTCGACCCATTCCTTCCGCAGCATGCGGGCGACCAACTGGGACTCATGCGCGAGCTGGGCCACGATCGCTTTCGCGTGGTCGGCCATGACCGGGGCG
>Ga0070734_10004119_pt1 | contig 14175 bp, 10 predicted proteins | sample Coa_R1_8_FD_66444 | JGI IMG/M metagenome (GOLD analysis project Ga0070734, IMG submission 66444) | Surface soil microbial communities from Centralia Pennsylvania, which are recovering from an underground coalmine fire - Coalmine... | ecosystem: Environmental > Terrestrial > Soil > Unclassified ...
TCGAAAGCGCCGTTGCTGCCCGCGCGATGCGAACCCCTTCGACGGTCGCAGTCGGCGCGCGGCGGGTGAGATAGTCGGACCTGAGCTCGATCATCAGCGCGGCGAGTTCGGCGAACTGGCCGGGAACCGGAATGAACAGCTTGCGGCGGCCGCTCGCGGCAGCCATCAGCGCCAGCACCTGGCCGAGCGGCAGGCAGTCGCCGCCGATGATGTAGCGGTGGCCGACGCGGCCCTTTTCCATCGCCAGCACCAGTCCGAGCGCCGCATCGCGGACGTCGACCAGATTGACGACGAAGTCGAGATAGAGACGAACCGGACCGCCGCCGAGAAAGTGCTGAAGCATGGCGGTCGGCGGGGTCAGGTTGTGATCGTGCGGGCCGATCGGCATGGTGGGGCAGCCGACGACCACCGGAAACCCCTCTTCCGCAGCTCGCAACGCCAGCCGGTCGGCGAGCATTTTTGAGCGCGTATAGGGGCCGGGCATGAGGTCCACCGACAGTGTCGCCTCCTCCGCCGCCCCCTCATCCTCTCCTGATGTGTGGAACAGGATCGACTCGGTCGAGCAGTGCAGAAAGCGTACAACGCCCAACTTGCGGGCGATCTCGAGCACGTTCTCGGTGCCGCGGTAATTGACATCGTGAAACTCGGCGCGGTCCGGCTTCCACATCCCGGGCAGGCCCGCCAGATGATAAACCTCGTCGACGCTGGCCATGGCGTGCTGAACCAGTTCGGCGTCAAGCACCGACCCCTGGACGTAGTCCACCGCCGGCAAAAGGCGGCTTGGCAGACGGATGTCGAGCACCCTGACCTGCCGGCCACGCGCGACAAGCTCCGACACCAGATGTTGACCGATAAAGCCGCCGCCGCCGGTAACAAGGACACGTGTCATGAATAAAGACTTCGGTTCACCTCACTTCGCCCGAAACGGACGAAGCATCCGGAGCGGCGCGTGCGGCCGGTCCGATCATTTCGGCAAGGTCATCTCGAAATCCGAGCGCGATGAATAGCTTTGCCATCACGAACGGTGGCCCGAGCAGAAAATGAGCCGGGTGGTCGGCCATGGACGGCTTCCTGCGCTCGAAGACCTGATGCCCTGCGATCTGGGAGCCTATCCCAATGACGATGAGGGTAATTGTGATCTGCCACACACCCGCGACGCTGACATGATCGACAATCAGTCCCGCGGTCGCGAGCAGCAGGACGGCAGCCGTCGCGATGGCAAGCCCGATTGCCGCATCGAGCGCGACCCAATAAATCAGCACGGGTAGCGCCAGCAGCACGCCCAAAGTGGTATGGACGCCGAAAGCCGAAATCGGCCACATGGTGAGCGGAAGTATCGCCCCCAGGAACAGCAGGATGATACCCACCACATGAGCGGCGCAGTTCCGGGGATCGCGATGGTATTCCACGTAATCCGTCATCTGACGCCGAAAAAAGGCGGCCATGCGGGTCCTCTTCCGATCTGTCCGGTCGCGACGCATGTCGGGCCCGAGCCGCGCTAGATAAGCCGGCCTTCCCGGCGATGTCAAAACCGCATCGCCCGCAATTGGCCAAGTTAAACAAAAATTTAGTGTCGGAATTCGCCGATTGGCTGCCGCCATCCAACACTTAACAGGCGGACACAATGCGGTTCACAATTGAATTATCACCCCTGCCGGATATCCTAGACCTCGAATTTTTGTCCCGACGAGCAGTTCATGCGAGTGATATTCGCATTGTTGCTGACAAGTATTGTCGCAGGTCTTCCCAATATTGAGGCCTTAGCCGCCGATCGCCCCGGAAAGGTAGCCCTCATCATCGGCAACGCCAAATATCCGGATAATGACGCCATCCTCAACGATGCCGCCAATGACGCGCAGGACATAGCAGACGAGCTCAAGCACGACGGCTTTGACGTGGAGAAAGGGATTAATTTGACCGGCGACGGGATGCGGCAGGCGCTTGACCGGTTTTATGCGAAAGTCCAACAAGAGCGCGGCCTCGCGGTCATCTTCTTCTCCGGCTTTGGCATTCAGTCCGGCCGAGAGACCTATCTGCTGCCGGTCGACGCGCAGATCTGGGTCGAGGGCGACGTCGTGCGGGATGGACTCAATCTCGAGACCATTCTCGATCAAATGAACAGCCACGGCGCCTCAATCAAGGTCGCCCTGCTCGATGCATCCAGGCGCAATCCTTATGAGCGGCGATTCCGCCGGTCCTCCATGGGACTGGCGCCGGCGGTCACACCGATCAACTCGCTGGTGCTGTACTCCTCGGCGCTCGGCTCCGTGGTGACGACATCGAAGAACGACCACAGTCTTTTCGTGACCGAACTGCTCAAAGAAATCCGAACGCCTGGGGTAACTGGAGAGCAAGCGCTGCGGAGCACCCAAGAGGGCGTGATCAGCGCAACCCAGGGCGAGCAAGTCCCGTGGTTGTCGTCCTCGCTGATATCGGCATTTTCGTTCACCGGTCCCATCCAATCGGTCGAGGAAAAACGCAAGGAAAACGATACAACAACCGACGAGCACAAGGTGATTTGCGTGCCGCCGCAGCCTTATCCTCCGCCAAGCCAGGAGGAACTCTCCGATGATCCGACCGTCAAGGAGATGACCCAGCGGATCGCGGCCAACCGCAATGATCAGGATGCCCACTTCAAGCGCGGCCGGACCTACGCGATCAAGCACGCCTATGCCCTTGCGGTGCCCGATTTCGATGAGGTGATCAGGCAGCATCCCGACGGCGAAACCTACAACAATCGCTGCTGGACGCGCGCGGTGCTCGGCGATTTGCAGGGCGCGCTGAAGGATTGCGACGAGGCATTGCGCCTCAAGCCCGGGCTTGCGGTCGCGCTCGATAGCCGCGGCCTCGTCGACCTCAAGCTCGGCCGGAATGCCGATGCGATCCGTGACTATTCGGCATCGATCGACAAGGATGCTCGCTCGGTGTCGTCGCTGTTCGGCCGCGGGCTTGCGACCCGGCGAAGCGGTGGCGACGGCTCGTTCGACCTTTCGCTCGCGAAATCGATGGATTCAAATATCGGCCGGGAGTTCGCAAGCTACGGCGTGAACGAATGCGCCCCTTGATTATATGCGCATGATCTCCGCGCAACGCGTTCCGCGTTTGTCGCGAGGGAAAACCGCTGCACACCCCGCATCAAGTGCGGGGCAGGCTTTTTCCGGATAATGCACTAACTAGCTCGCGGCGACACTCGCCTTCTTCACCCAGACCTTGTTGTCATGGAATGCCGCACCGCCGACCGGGGCGACAACCTCTGACCCCGTCAGCGTGTTAATGCCGCGGCCGCCGATGTGATCGCGGTTTGGGTGGATTGATTCCGCGATCAACACGCCGCGACGCACGCCGTCGAACAGCTTTGCGATCAATGTGGTCTCGCCGCGCATGTTGCCGAGGGTGACGGCGTCGCCATCGGCGATCCCGAGCGAAGCCGCATCGAGCGGATGGATCATCACGGACGCCTTGCCCTCACGCGCAATCGATGACGGCGTCTCGTTGAACGAGGTGTTGAGGAAGCTTCGCGAGGGGCTAGTCGCGAGCCGGAACGGGTGGGCCTCGTCCGATTCCTCGATGATGGTCCAGTGATCGGGCAACGCCGGCATCTCCTGCCACGGTCCCATCCCCGGCATTCCGAACGGCGGGTTCTTCCAATCCGCCTTGAAGTGGAACTTCTTGTCGGCGTGGGCAAATCCATCGAGGTAATGCGCAGTGCGGAAATCCGGCTGGATGTCGCGCCAGATGTCCGCCTCCAGCGTCTCGATGTCGCCGTGGCCCGAGAGTTTCAGCGTCGCATCGATCAGCTCGCGCGGCGTCATCTCAAAACCCGGATGGACCGCGCCGACGCGACGCGCGATCTCCTGGATCACCTCGTGGTTGGAGCGGCATTCGCCGGGCGGATCGATCAGCTTCGCACCTACCGAAATGTACTGATGACCGCCGCCGTAATAGAGATCGTCGTGCTCCATGAACATGGTCGCGGGCAGCACGATATCGGCCATCTGCGCCGTCTCGGTCATGAACTGCTCGTGCACGGCGACGAACAGGTCGTCCCGCGCAAATCCCTGGCGCACCAGCGTCTGCTCGGGCGCGACTGTCATCGGATTGGTGTTCTGGATGAGCATTGCCTTGATGGGGCCGCCACCAGCCAAGGCCTCGGCATCGCCCGTCAGGATGCGGCCGATCCTGGATTGATCGAGCACGCGCGTGCTGCGGTCAATTGCATCGTGGCCTTCGATGATGGATTCGTTGAACCGCCAAATCGCAGCATTGTTGAAGAATGCGCCGCCGCCTTCGTACTGCCAGGCTCCGGTCACCGCCGGGATGCACGAGGCCGCGTGCATTTGCGCCGCGCCGTTGCGGCTGCGGGTAAAGCCGTAGCCGAGGCGGAAGAATGTGCGCTTGGTACTTCCTACCGCGTGAGCAAAAGCCTCGATCTCCTCAACCGGCACGCCGCAGATCTTTGACGCCCATTCCGGCGTGCGGGTTGCAAGATGCGCCTCGAGCTCCTCGGGACAGTCGGTGTATTTTGCCATATAGGCGCGATCAGCAAGACCGTCGCGGAACAGCACATGCATGACGCCGCAGGCGAATGCGCCGTCGGTGCCGGGCCGCAGGATGATCTTGATATCAGCCTGCTTCATGGTGTCGTTGTTATAAACGTCGACCGCCGCGATCCTCGCTCCGCGCTCCTTCTTGGCGCGAGACGCATGGGTCATGACATTGACCTGGGTGTTCACGGGATTGGTGCCCCAGATCACGATAAGGTCGGAGACGCCCATCTCGCGCGGATCGACGCCCGCGATCTTGCCGGTGCCGATGCAAAATCCGACGCGGGCGATGTTGGCGCAGATCGTCGAATAATAGCGCGAGTATTTCTTCACATGGGCGAGCCGATTGATGCCGTCACGCATCACCAGCCCCATGGTGCCGGCGTAGTAGTAAGGCCAGACGGACTCGCCGCCGAACTCGCGCTCGGCCGCGTTGAAGCGCTCGGCGATCTCGTCCAGCGCCTCCTGCCAGGAAATGCGCGCAAACTGCCCCGAGCCCTTCCGCCCGATCCGCCGCATCGGAAATGTCACCCGCTCGGCATGGTGGATGCGCTCGGCGTAACGCGCGACCTTGGCGCAAACGACGCCTGCGGTATAGGTCTGCTTCTTCGAGCCTCGGACGCGACCGATCGAGCGGCCTTCGATCACCTCGATATCGAGGGCGCAGGCCGACGGACAATCGTGCGGACAAGTGGAATGGCGGATTTCGAGCCGGGCGTGCTGGTTCATGGCAGTACGGTTAACACCAAAACCGGCAATAGCCGAGCGCATTTATCCGGCAGTCCCCGCGGATTCCAGGCGCATGCTATGCACTATCCGCCGAGATACGCTCCGCCATTGGCGTGGATTGCCTGCCCAGTGATGTAGCGCGCCGACGGACCGCAGAGAAATCGCACCACTGCCGCAACATCTTCGGGCTTGCCGCGCTGGCCCGAAATCGTCTGATGCGTCGCATGATGCGCGGGCTCCGGCTGGCCCTTTGGCCGCGGCGTGCCGATCAGGCCGGGAACCACGCAGTTCACAATGATTCCGAAGGCTGAGAGGTCGTTGGCAAGCGCCCTTGTCAGCCCCACGATCCCGGCCTTTGCCGTCACGACATGGGCGCGGTTCGCTGCACCCGAATGCGCGCTCAAGCCTCCGATATTGACGACGGTCCCTGCCTCGCTCTCCCGGAGCAGCGGAAGGCAGGCCTTGATACAGTGAAAGGTGCCATCGAGGGTAACATCGAGGATTTCCCGCCATTCGGCATAGTCCATCTCGGCGAACGGCTTTTCGCGGCGCAAGGCCGCGTTGTTGACGAGGATATCGATCCGACCGAAATGGCTTTTGGCCGCATCCGCCATTGCCTGGACCGCGACGGGATCGGCGACATTGCCGATATGGACCAGCGCCTTGCCGCCCAAAGCTTCGATCTCGCGTACGACGGATTCGGCCTCGGCGCGGTTCGCGCGCGCGTTCACTAGGACGGAGGCGCCATCGGCCGCCAGCACCAGCGCAATCGCACGACCAATATTTCGTCCCGCCCCGGTGACGATCGCGACCTTGCCGCTGAGTTCGTTGGTCATACGCGCTCCTTCCGCGTCGTGCCCGGCCCTGTGCCGGGCATCCACGCCTTTCTTCGCACTCAACAAGAGTTGGATGGCCGGGACAAGCCCAGCCATGACGGCGATTAGCTTCGCAGTGCGCTCAAATCGACGCGGCCCTCGAAGAACCCCGCCATCAGCTTCAGGGCAGCCTCGGCTTGGGCCTTTGTCCAGCCGCCATGCACGGCATTGAGCACAAATTTGTCGACGACATCCTGTCGCGTCAGCGGCTCCTGCGCACCGCCGCGCAGATGGGGTTGCCTCTCCTCGACCGAGCTACCGTCCTTCAACATCGCCTTGAGGTGGCCGGTATAGCTGTTGGGATAAGGGTTTTGCGGATCGATCACGAATGTCACCTTGGCCGCGAGCGCCAGCACGCGCGGGTCGCGGATCGCGCTGTCGGTGAACGCGCCGACCCCGACGCTGCCATGGACAAAACCGGTCGCCAGGAGGTACGGCACCGCGAATTTGGCGGCGTAGCCGTTGGGCGGGCGCTGTTTTGCAGCCAACGGCTCCCACAACCGATGCACCGTGCCCTCCGCGACCTCGCAGACGATCTCCGTGACGTCTTCCAGCCTCACGCCGCGCATGGCCAGCCGGCGCGCGCAATCGATATAGGGCTGCGCCATCGTTCCGCAGGGATAAGGTTTGAAGGCAAGCGTGTCGGTGACCCAGCGCCTGCCAAAGTCCCCAATCAGCGCCTCATAGTCGCCCTGCGTCGTATGGGCAAAGCCGTGAAACAGCCCGTGGATGCCCTCAAATACGGTACGCGGTCCGATGAAGCCCGACCGAGCCAACAGCGCCGCGCGCAACCCCGATTGCGCCGCCCAACCCGCATGCATCCGCTTGGTCCACGCACCCTCGGCCAGATATTCGATGATGCCGCCGGCCATGCTGCCGGCAATGCCGAGCGCATCCACGATCTGCTTGGCGTTGAGTTTTAGCGCAGCACCGACTCCCGCCGCGGCACCCATGACCCCAAAAATCGCCGTCGGATGAAAGCCCGCCTTGTGAACCGCCTTGGGCACAACGAGGCTTAGCCGGCACAAGACTTCAGTGCCAACGGCAACGCCGATCAAGGCCATGCGGCCATCGAGGTTGTAACGCTCGCAGGCGGCCAGCACCGCCGGGACCACGACAGCGCCGGCATGAACCGGGCCGCCCTCGAACGTGTCGTCGAAATCCTCACCGTGCGCCGCGGTGCCATTGACGAAGGCGGCCCCGGCCGCGGTCAACGTGCGTCGATGGCCAATCGCCGTGCACACTCCATCGTCGTCACAACCGTCAAGCGCACTCCGCACATAGTCCTCATTGCGCGCGGTGACGCAAAGACCGACCACGTCGATCAAGAGATCCTCGCATTTGCGCGTGGTGATCTCGCCCAACACGCCAGGTTTGAGCGTAACGATCCGCTCGGCCAACGTCTCGGCGACGGAAATCTTCGGCAGTTCCGAGTTCATGATCTTCCAGGCTCAGACGTGGAAGATCTTGGTGTAGCGCGCCTTGATCGAATCGCCCTCTTTTTCCACCGCAGCCGGATCGTCCTTCATGGTCTTGATCTCCGCGAGCGGCTTGCGGCCGGCTTTATCCTTGGTGTCGGGATGGACCGAGCGCAGGCCGCCGACATCGATGATGAGCTGCTGGGCCTCGCGGCTGAGGCAGAACGACTGGAACAGTTTTGCCGCATTCGGATTGGGCGAGGACTTGAAGATGCCGTTGGGACCGACGATCAGGGGCGATCCCTCGGTAGCATAAACCGGTTCGACCGGGCGGCCGGCCTCCTTCAATTCAAAGATGTTGTATTCGTTGCCGTCGGCCATCACAGAGCGCTCGCCGAGATCGAGCTTTTTCGGCGGATCGGCGGACGACTGCACCTGCATGATGTTCTGTTTTGCCAGCTGCTCGAAGAAGCTCCAACCGAGATCGCGCTGCATCTGATAGGTCGCGGTCATGATCGTGCCGCTGTAGCCGGGGTGCGCTTTGACGATCTTGCCCTTCCATTTGGGATCAAGCAGATCGGCAAAGCTCTTGGGCGCATCCTCCGCCTTCACCAGATTGGTGTTATAGGCGATGATCGAGAGCCAGACGCGGAAACTCGCAAACTGGCCGTCGGCGTCGCGATGCTCGGCGGGAAACCTGGCGACGTCTTCCGGCACATAAGGCGCCAAAATACCATCACGCTTCCACACGATGAAATGCGCGGCGTCCGACGAATTGACCACGTCGACTGCATGGATGTTGGAGGAATATTCCTGCCCGATGCGCTGGAACACGCGCTCGGCGCCGGTACGCTCGACGCGCACGGCAATGTCGGGATATTTCGCCTGAAAGGCCTTGGCGACCTTTTCGGCGACCGGCAGATCGGTCGAGGTGTAATAGATCACCTGACCTTCCTTCTTGGCCGCATCGATCAGTGCCGGCGTGACCGGCTCGGGCGGCGGCGCGCTCGCCATCACCCGGGTCGATAATGCGCTGCCTGCGAGCAGCACGCCTGCACCCTTGAGCACGTGACGACGTGAGACTTTAGGATGTTTCATGGGCGTTCCGCTTGCTGGGGATGTTCGGGACCCCGGAAATTAGCTTTTATTCCTATCCGGTCCACCTAGTCTATCGTCGACAGCATGTTTGCATTGCAGCTACATTGCCGCAGAGAACACCAGAAATTTCCGGGGAGGCGAATGATCGGCCGAAGGTTGGCACTGCTGACGATTTTGCTTGGCGCAATAATGCCCATTCGGCAGACCCGCGCCGAGGACTATCCAAGCCGCGCGGTCAAGATCATCGTTCCCTTCGGGGCCGGCGGACCTGCCGATGTCGCGGCGCGCTTGCTCGGCAACATCCTACAGGAACGTTTTGGCCAGCCCTTCGTGGTCGAGAACCGTACGGGGGCCGGCGGCGTGATTGGTACGCAGGAGGTCGTGAAATCGCCGCCTGACGGCTATACGCTGTTGATGATGTCGAACACGCAGACCGCGAATGAATCGCTGGTGCCGCAGCGCAAATACGAGTTGATGCGCGACCTCGTTCCGATCGCGCCGATCAACTATTCGGACCTCGTCATCGTCGTGCATCCATCGGTACCGGCAAAGACGCTCCAGGAGTTCGTCGCGCTTGCCAAATCGCAGCCAGGCAAGTTGAACTATGCTTCGTCAGGCGTGGGCACGCCCTACCACATGGCCGGCGAGCTGTTCAAAAGCATGGCCGGGATCAATATCCAGCACGTGCCCTATCGCAACAGCGGCGATGCGCGTACCGGCGTGATCGGCGGCCAGGTGCAGATGATGATCGATGCGGTGACGGCGATGGCCCCCAACGTCCGCGCGAACCAGGTCAGGGCACTCGCGACGACGGGACTGAAGCGATCGAGCGTGCTGCCGGACGTGCCGACCGTCATCGAGGCCGGCGTTCCCGGCTACGAGGCGACGATATGGCTCGGCCTGATGGCGCCTGCGGGCACCCCAAAACCGATCGTCGACAAGCTCAACGCCGCCGTGAACGACGCAATCAAGCGGCCCGATGTCGTCAAGCTTTGGAAAGACCAGGGCGCCGCACCGATGTCGATGTCGCCGGAAGAATTCGACAAGTTCCTGCGCGCCGATATTGTCAAATGGGCCGAAGTCGTCAAAAAATTCGACAAATCGTAGATCGAGGGGCACTCGCCTATCATGCCGAGCATCCGATTTCGCCTCAACGGCACTCCAACCGAAGTCGACGCCGACCCTGATCGCGCGCTGCTCGATATTTTGCGCGGGCAGCTCGGCGTTTTGGGTCCGCATTTCGGCTGCGGCTCGGGCGAATGCGGGGCCTGCCGTGTGATGGTCGGCGATCGCGCGGTCACCGCCTGCGACACGCCATTGTGGTCGGTCGCCGACAAGGACATCACCACGGTCGAGGGCCTCGGAAACGCAAAGCATCCGCATCCGCTGCAACGCGCCTTCATCGCCGAGCAGGCGATGCAATGCGGCTATTGCGTTCCCGGTATCCTGATCAGCGCCGCGGCGCTGCTCAAGCAAAACCCGAAGCCGACCGAAGCTGAGGTCCGAACCGCCCTCGACCGCAATCTTTGCCGCTGCGGTTCACAGAACCGCATCGTGCGCGCCGTGCTGCGGTCAGCAGGTGAAATGCCATGAGCAACACCGCGCCGAAACTGCCGGTCAGCCTTGCGGTCAATCCAAGGCTCTCCTCATGGGTGAGATTCGAGTCCGACGGGGAAGTCATGGTCTTACCGGGCAAGGTGGAGATCGGTCAAGGCATCGTGACTGCACTGGCACAGATCGCAGCCGACGAGCTCGACGTCGATCTGTCGCGTCTGCGCATGGTGCGCGCCACCACCGCGGGGAGTCCGAACGAGGGCGTGACCTCGGGGAGCCTTTCCATCCAGCAGTCGGGCCGCGCGCTTAGGCAAGCCTGCGCGGAAATCAGGCACATTTTCATCGCCGCAGCCGCGGACCGTCTCGGCGTCGAAGCGAGCGCGCTCGATGTCAGCGATGGCACGATTTCCGGACCCGGCAATGTCAGCACCAGCTATTGGGAGCTTGCCGAGGAGGTATCGCTCGATCGGGATGCGACCATGGGGGTCGCGGCGAAGCCGATCGCAAAGCGCGCCCTGGCGGGGCAGCTCGTTGAGCGGCTCGACATCCCCGACAAGGTTTTTGCGCGGCCGAGGTTTATTCACGACATCGTGCTACAAGGCGTGCTGCATGGGCGGGTGCTGCGGCCTGAACAAGCGCGGGCGAAACTGCTCGCGCTCAAGGAGGATGGTGCGCGCAAGATTACCGGCCTGATCGCGATCGTGCGCGATGGCAATTTTGCCGGCGTGGTGTCTGAAACCGAGCGTGGCGCGGAGACCGCGCTTGCCGCGCTGCGCAAGGATGCCAAGTGGTCGGCGGGCGACGCGCTGCCCGATGAAAACGACCTGGCGGCGTTTTTGAAGGCGCAACCGGTTGAATCCACCGTGATCGATACACGAACGGCGGCCGCTCCTTCGCAGACGGCGCGCACGCTTCGCCGACAATATACCCGCCCCTATATCGCACACGCCTCGATCGCGCCGTCCTGCGCGATGGCGCAGTGGAGCGGCGATCGCGTCCATGTCTGGACCCACAGCCAGGGCGTCTATCTCCTGCGCGCCGACCTTGCGCTGGTTCTGAAACTGCCGGCCGAGAACATTACAGTGGAGCATCTCGAAGGCGCCGGCTGCTACGGCCACAATGCCGCCGATGACGTCGCGTTGGATGCGGTGCTACTCGCAAAGGCAGCCGGCGGTCGGCCCGTGCGGGTGCAATGGTCGCGCGCGGATGAAATGACGCATGGACCGTTTGGCGCGGCGATGGCGATCGAGATCGAGGCGGACCTCAATGCCAAGAACGAGATCGTCGGATGGCGGCATTCGATCTGGAGCAACGGCCATGTGGCGCGGCCCGGGCGCGCGGCGAAACCGGCTCTGCTTGCAGGTTACGAGTTGGCGGATCCTTTTCCGCGCACGATCTCGGCCAATCCGCCGCAGGCCAATGGCGGGGGCGGCGACCGCAATTCGATCCCGCTCTACGATTTCCCGGCCTGGACCATCGAAAGCCATCGCCTTTTGACCATGCCAGTCCGCACCTCCGCGCTCAGAACGCTCGGCGCGCAGGGTAACGTGTTTGCAATCGAGTCCATGATCGACGAAATCGCTCAGCTCCGCGGCGAGGACCCGGTCGCGTTCCGCTTGCGGCACCTGTCCGATGAGCGCGCAAAGGACGTGATCCGTGCCGCAGCCAGGCGCGCGAACTGGAAGCCCGCGGCCAAAGCCGGCACCGGCTACGGCGTCGGCTTTTCGCGCTACAAAAACACTGGCGCGTACTGTGCCGCCGTCGCCGAGATCGAGGGCGATGAGGATATCCGCGTCAGGAAGCTTTGGCTCGCCGTCGATGTCGGCGAAGCCATCAATCCCGATGGCGTGATGAACCAGATCGAGGGCGGCGCGATCCAGGCCACAAGCTGGGTATTGAAGGAGCGTGTGCGCTTTGACGGCTCGCGCATCACCAGCAACAGCTGGACGGACTATCCGATCCTGCGCTTCAGCGAGGTGCCGCAGGTCGAGGTCGAAGTGATCCAGCGATCGGACATCGATCCGGTGGGCGCGGGCGAAGCCGCGCACAGTCCCGTTACGGCCGCGATCGCCAACGCGGTGTTCGATTGCCTGTCGCTACGCATCCGCAAGCTGCCGATCACGCGAGAGAGCCTGATCGCGGCGATGGAGTCACCGTCGTCGTGAGCAGCCTCAACATCCTGAGCGGCGGCGCGGCGCAGGGACTGGTCGCAAGCCTGCAACCCACCTTCAAGCAACGGACAGGGCTCGATATCGTCGGTCATTTCGGCGCGGTCGGCGAGATGGCGGACAAGCTACGGAAAGGCGTTGCGACCGACATTGTCATCCTGACGTCGGCGCTCGTCGCAAAACTTACCGAGGAGAGGCTGGTCGTCCCGACGTCCATCGCCACCGTCGGCGCGGTCGAGACCGCGGTCGCAGTGCGCGCCGGCGACTCCAAGGTGTCCATCGGCGACGCCGGCGCCTTGCGCGCAACCCTGCTCGCCTCGGACGCGATCTTTGTTCCGGACACCAAAACATCGACGGCTGGGATTCACGTAGCGAAGGTGCTCGCCGATCTCGACATTGCCGATAAGGTCGCCCCGCACCTCAAAATCCACCCGAACGGCGCGACCGCGATGCGCCATCTGGCCGCCTCCGACGCATCGCGGCCGATCGGCTGTACGCAGGCGACCGAGATCATCAACACCGAGGGTATTGAGCTTGTTGGTCCGCTGCCGCCGGGCTGCGAGCTCAAGACCGTCTACGCTGCGGCCATCGCCGCGCATGGCGCAAGAGCGGAAGCGGCACAAACGCTGATCAACCTGTTGACCGCGCGCGAGCAAAACGACTTGCGCGCGCGCGCCGGCTTTCTATGACTTATGGAGTTGCGCCGGCCTCAGCCGTTGCGAGTCCTTCGTGTGAACGCAAAGCGCCACTGGAATCAATAATTTGCTAGTGGTTCTTTGATGTTAACATTCGCACAAGTGACCGCGGAGACGGGATGAGGACGTTGGTATCGGACCACTCGCCAAACGGCCACCAAAAAGAGCCGAACGGCCGGGCCGACAACTATGGGAGGATCGAAATGAAACGCCGTGATTTCCTCAAATTGAGCGCGGGCCTTGGCGCGACCTCTACGCTGGCGTCGTTCACGCCAGCGCGCGCGCAGGCGAAGATGGTGCTCAAGGCCTCCGACGTGCAGCCGCCAGGCTATCCGACGGTGGCGGCGACCGAAAACCTGGGCAAGAAGCTCGAGGCCGCGACCAACGGACGCCTCTCGGTGCAGATGTTTTCCTCCATGCAGCTTGGTGGCGAAAAGGAGACCATCGAGCAGACCCAGATCAACGCTATCCAGCTGTTGCGTTGCAGTGCCGGCACCCTCGGTCCCATTGTCGACGAAATCAACGTCGTCAACATGCCGTTCCTGTTCAAGGACATCGCGCATGCGCACAAGATGATGGACGGCCCGGTCGGCGACGAATTGCTCGACCGCATCACTGCCAATTCCAATGCCGGACTGGTCGGGCTGTGCTGGATGGATTCGGGTGCGCGCAGCCTTTACAACACCAAGAGGCCGATCAAGGCGATCGACGATCTCAAAGGCCTCAAGATCCGCGTCATCGGCAATCCGATCTTCGTCGACATGATGAACGCGCTCGGCGGCAACGGCGTCGCGATGGGATATGATCAGGTGTTCAGCGCGCTACAGACCGGCGTCGTCGACGGCGCCGAGAACAACGCGCCGAGCTACGTCTTCAGCAATCACTATACGGTGGCGAAGTACTATTCGCTGACCCGGCATCTCGTCATTCCCGAGGTGCTGGTCTTCTCGAAGCGAGCCTGGGCCACGCTGTCGGCCGACGACCAGGCGCTAATCAAAAAATTCGCAAGAGAGGCGCAGCTCGAAGAACGCGAGCTCTGGACCAAGTACGAGCAGCTTGCCGTGGACAAGGCCAAGGCCGCCGGCTGCGAGATC
>Ga0070734_10004121_pt1 | contig 14170 bp, 10 predicted proteins | sample Coa_R1_8_FD_66444 | JGI IMG/M metagenome (GOLD analysis project Ga0070734, IMG submission 66444) | Surface soil microbial communities from Centralia Pennsylvania, which are recovering from an underground coalmine fire - Coalmine... | ecosystem: Environmental > Terrestrial > Soil > Unclassified ...
TCCATGTCGATGCTGCTCGAAATGTCCGATGCGGGCGCTTCCACTCACATCGTGAAAGATATCGATCCGGCGGATCCGACAGTTTTATGGCGCTGGACCAGACAGAATCCCACGGTAAAAATTCTGGCCGTTACCACGCGAGATCTGAAACTGACAGTCGACTTCTCGCTCTGGGATGTCGCATTCCAGCAAACCGGTCCGGTAGAACTGACTTTTGCGGTGAACGGCCATACGCTGGACAAGATTCGATACACCTCCCCGGGGGAAAAGCATTTCGAAAAGCCGATCCCGCCGGAGTGGCTGTTCAGCGATGTGGAATCCACCATTTCAGTCGCCATCGATAAACTCTACACGGCTCCGCAGGACGGCGCGAAATTCGGTTTCATACTTTCCCGAATTGGATTTTCGCGGTGATGCCGGCAGTACTCGCGATCCTGTTCGGTGCTTCGTTCACCGTCGCCACGGCTTGGGCTCTGGGAGCGATCCTGATCGGTAGATTGTCTTTAACTTTATATCGCGCGGAAGAACGGCTGTTCGGATTTTTGCTGGGATCGGCCTGCCTGAGCGCGCTAATGTTTGCACTTGCGGCTTTGAAGATGGTTCGACGCGGGATCTTGCTGCCGTGCGGCATGGTGCTGATTGGGTACGCGATCTACTCGGGCGCGCTGCATGCGAAGGGCGCGTCGTTCCCGCCGATTCCGCGTCTTTGGAAGCTCACCTTCGCGGCTGCGTTCGGTTTATTCACAGTTCTTTATTTCTTCAACGCGCTGGCGCCCGAAGTCAGCCCGGATGGCATGGCGTATCACCTGGGCGAGGTTGCCAAGTATGCGCGCGCGCACGGATTCGTCCGTATCACGACGAACATGTACGGCAATCTTTCGCAGGGCGTGGAGTTGCTGTTCCTGTACGCTTTTCTGTTCGGCAAACATTCCGCCGCGGCGTTGGTCCATTACGCGTTTTTCCTTTGCGTGACGTTGTTGATCCTGAGCTACGGACGCCGTCTAGAATACCCGCGCGTGGGTGTTGCGGCGGCGATCTTTTTCTACGCGAGTTCGGTGATCGGAATGGACGGAACCATTGCCTACAACGATGTTGCGGTTGCCGCGATCGCGTTCGGATTGTTTTATCTGCTGCAAATGTGGGACCGGGATCGCACGGCAAAGCTGCTGGTTCCGATCGGCATCCTGACCGGCTTTGCCTTTTCCGTCAAGTACACGGCAGTGGTTGCGGTGCCTTACGCGCTGGGTTTCATCGCATGGAAGCAGTGGCGCGCGCGGCAGGCTGTTTTGCGGCCCGCATTGAACGTTGCCCTGGTGGCGGCCCTGTTCATTGCTCCGTGGCTCCTGAAGAACTGGATTTGGGTGGACAATCCTTTTTCGCCGTTCGCGAATCGCGTATTTCCGAATCCTTACGTGCACATCGCGTTTGAAGAGGAGTATCGCAAGCTGGAGCAGACCTACGGACTCACCAGCCGCTGGCAAATTCCTTGGGAGGTGACCGTAAACGGAAATCTGTTGGCGGGATTTTTCGGTCCGCTGTTCCTGCTGACGCCCATCGCGCTGATCGCGCTGCGGCGTCCCGTGGGGCGCCAATTGTGGCTTGCAGCCGCGATATTTGCGTTGCCCTTCTACGCGAACGTGGGCAGCCGATTCCTGATTCCGGCAATGCCGTTCGTTTCGTTCGCACTGGCTCTCACTTTTGCAAACGTACCGAGTTTGCTGCTCATGCTGGCCATCGCGCATGCAGTAAGTTGCTGGCCGCCCGTCGAGAAGCTGTATTGCTATTTTTCCGCCTGGAGGCTGAACAATATCCCTTATCGGGCGGCGCTGCGCATCGAACCAGAGGCGGCGTTCTTACGCTTCCGCGCTCCGCAATACGAGGAAGCGCAGATGATTGAGCGCTTAGTTCCCGCGGGGGAGAAGGTGCTTTCGTTCCAGCAGATGGCGGATTCTTATCTGTCGCGCGAGAGCGTGGTCAGCTATCAGGCGGCGTTTAATGAAGTTGCGCAGGATATCCTCTGGACGCCCGTGTTCAATAGCTTTCAGCCGACGCGCCTGCTCACATTCCGTTTTCCGCCGCGCGGCTTGCGAGCGGTTCGTGTCGTTCAAACCGCGCGGGCCAAGGATGTCCAGTGGGGGATTTCGGAACTGCGGATCTACGACGGCGCAAACGAACTACCGCGCTCTCCGGAGTGGCGATTGCGAGCGCATCCAAATCCGTGGGACGTGCAGATGGCGTTTGACAACAGTCCGGTGACGCGCTGGCGAAGTTGGCAGGTGGCTGAGCCGGGGATGTTTGTGGAAGTGAATTTCGGAAAAGCGCAAACGGTGAGCGCCGTTGTGGTGGAGAGTTCCGACGAAGGGTACAAAACCAAAATCAAGCTGGAAGGTTTGGACGCACAGGGCAACTGGTCGACCATATTGAACGACCCTGTGGAGACTTCGCGGCCCATTACGGTCAATCTGAGGCGCACTGCCACGGAAGAGTTAAAAACGCGGGGTATTCGATACTTCCTGATTGAAAAGGGGGATTTCCGAGCGGATGATTTTCAGGTTTACGCCAATTACTGGGGAATCAAGTGCATTGGCGAAGTGCCTTCCCAGGCGTGGCTCTATCGGATTGAGTAAAGTGGCGGCACATGGCTGATTACTTCCTGGGCGTGGATGGGGGTCAATCCAGCACCTTCGCGCTCATCGGCGATGGTCACGGCCGGGTGTTGGGTGCGGGGCGTGGCGGACCCTCGAATCACGTCGCGGCGCCGGAAGCACCAGCGAAATTCACAGGCGCGATTCGAGAGTGCCTGAGTGCGGCTTGCGGTAGCGCTGGTTTGGATGCTGCCGCGATTCGTTTCCGCGCTTCCTGTCTCGGATTCAGTGGAGGTCCGGCAGACAAAGAAGCCATACTGCGCGAGATTCTCGCGAGCGAACGAATCGTCGTAACGCACGACGCTCTGATCGCGCTGTCGGGCGCCACAGGCGGCGATCCGGGCATCATTACGATCGCGGGAACTGGCTCGATCGTGTTCGGACGCAATGCGTCCGGGAAGACAGCGCGCGCGGGAGGTTGGGGTTATGTTTTCGGAGACGAAGGCAGCGGGTTTGATATCGCGCGGCGAGCGTTGCAGGCATCGCTGAAATTAGAAGAAGGATGGGGTGCGGAGACTTCGCTCCGGCCGATTCTGCTGGACGAAACGGGCGCCGTGGACGTCAACGATCTACTGCACCGCTTTTATACGCCGGAGTTCCCAAGGCCGCGCATCGCTGCGTTGGCGGAGTTGGTTGACCAGGCAGCGGAACAAGACGACGCGGTGGCGCGGCAGATTCTAGACGATGCGGCGCGCGACCTCGCGCGATTGTGCACGGCAGTTCGCGCACAATTGTTCGGCGACAGCGATCCGGTTCGAATCGCCTACATCGGCGGAGTTTTTCGCAGCCGCACGGTGCGTGAACGCTTCATCGAGCTCACCGGCGGCCGAACCGGTCCGCCGATATTTGGTCCGGCGGCGGGCGCGCTGCTGGAGGCCTATCGAGCTGCCGGTGTTTCTTGCACTCTCACGAACGCGCCGCCCGAGAAGCCGTGCTAGCATCAAATTTCCGGGGTTGCGGTTGGTAGCGTTGACCACCATCCGCATCCAACACCCAACACTTTCTTATGCCCAAACTATCGATTCGCGATCTTGACCTCAAGAACAAAACTGTTTTCATCCGTGTGGATTTCAATGTTCCGCTGGCTCCCGGCGGACAGGAAATCACTAGCGACAAACGCATCCGGGCGTCGATCCCGAACATTCAATACGCGCTCGATCACGGTGCCGGTGTAATTTTAGCCAGCCATCTCGGGCGGCCCAAGGGCAAACGCAATCCGGAGATGAGCCTAAAGCCGGTGGCGAAGAGGTTGTCGGAATTATTGGGCAAGCCCGTGGCAATGGCGCCGGATTGCATTGGTCCGGAGGTGGAGAAGATGCGTCCTGCGCCGGGTCAAGTGCTGTTGCTTGAGAATCTGCGATTCCATGCCGAGGAAGAGAAGAACGATCCCGGATTCGCGAAGCAATTGGCCGCGCTGTGCGACGTGTACGTGAACGACGCGTTCGGATCGGCGCATCGCGCGCACGCGTCTACCGTAGGCATGATTCAGTTCGTCAAGCAGGCCGCCGCCGGATTGCTGATGGACAAAGAGCTGGAGTATCTCACCAAGGTCACCAAGAATCCTGAGCGGCCCTCGATTGCGATTTTGGGTGGAGCGAAAGTATCCGACAAGATCGAGGTGATTGAAAACCTGATGAAAGTGGTGGATCAACTCCTGATCGGTGGCGCAATGGCGTACACCTTCATGAAGGCGAAGGGTGAGCCCACTGGAAAATCGCTGGTGGAGGATGACAAGCTGGTGCTGGCGAAGGATCTGATGGCGCGTGCCGGCAGCAAGCTGCTGTTGCCGAAAGATCATGTGGTGGTGACGGAATTAAAAGAAGGCGCGGATTCGCGCGTCGTGACTGAGATCCCGGAAGGTACCATGGCGGTTGACATTGGTCCGGCTACCGTCGAACTTTACTCGGCCGCGATTTCGAAAGCAAAAACGATTATCTGGAACGGTCCGATGGGCGTTTTTGAGAAGCCTCCCTTCGATCGTGGGACCGTGGCAATCGCGAAAGCCGTTGCTGCATCCGGCGCGGTTTCAGTGGTGGGCGGGGGCGATTCCGAGAAAGCGATCAAGTCGGCGGGCGTTACGGACAAGATTTCTCACGTATCCACCGGCGGTGGCGCATCGCTGGAGTTTCTGGCGGGGATTGAGTTGCCGGGCGTCGCGGCGCTGACGGACAAATAATCGCCACGGATACACACGGATGGACACGGATAAGATCCGTGTGTATCCGTGGCTAGAAAAACAGGGCCGCTCCGCAGATAGCAGCCCCAACCAACGCCCAAGCGGCCAGGAGCGAGTGATCGATCAACAATCCACCGAGCGCCGGGGCTATGATCGCGGCGATTGAGTTCAGGGACTGCGTCAGACCCAACACCACGCCTTGCTCGGAGCGCGACGCGTTCTGCGTGATCAAACTCGTGAGTGCCGGGCGGATCGCGCCCATGCCGCCGGAGGCGACTGCGCTGACGATCAGGAGAAGCGGCACGCCGTAGGTGAAGCCGAGGGCGATCAATCCGACCATGGCGAAGAAGAATCCGGCGCGGACTAAGTTCGTTTCACCGAAAACCTTTACCAGCTTTCCGATCAAACCGCCCTGGAAAATCACGCCCAGCAGGCCAAGATACGCGTACACGTAGCCGACCTCCTTCACTCCGAATGGATGTCCCTGCCAAACGTAGCGGCGTTCCGCGAATAAGGGAAAACCCGACATGTACATTGAGAATGCCAGCGCGAACGCGAAGAATTGCCAGAGGAGCGGTGCGAGCGAGGGCTGGCGAAAATATCGGACGTAATTTCCCCAATCGAGGATGGTGAACTTACGGGGTGTGAGATTGTCCGCGGCAATTGGCGGGCCGGATGGCAAAAGAAAATAGGTAGCCAGGATACTGGTGGCGGATAATGCCGCTGCGGCGAAGATCGGATATTGGTAACTGAACTGGGCGAGGAATCCGGAGATGGCCGGGCCGATCAGAAATCCCATGCCAAACGCGATGCCGATGATCGCGAACGATTTGGCGCGGTTTTCCGGTTTGGTGACATCGGAAATGTAAGCTTGCGCCAGCGATAGGTTCCCGGCTGTTAATCCGTCGATGATGCGCGAAAGAAAAATCAGCCAAAGTGCGTTGGCGTACGCGAGGATAAGAAAGCCGATGAGCGTTCCGACTTGGCTCACCAGCAGAAGCGGGCGCCGGCCTAAATGATCCGACCAGCGGCCCAGGATCGGACCCGCGATCAGTTGGCAAAGAGCGTAACTGGCAACCAGCAGCCCCACCGTGGCCGGCGATGCGCCGAATTTTTCCGCGTAGAAAGGCAACAGCGGAAGGATGATCGTAAGCCCCAGAACATCGACGGATACGATCAGAAAAATGGGAAGGAGCGGAGATTTAGCCAAAAGTCAGTACGATGGTAACAGATGGCCGACCAACTCTACCTTTCTTACATCCTGGAGAAGTATTCGGAAGAGAACATGCTTCGGCATTACGAAAAGCTGCTCGGATTGTTTCCGTTCTCACGGCTGGCGAAAAATCCTTCGACGTTCAAAGTGATCCCGGTGAACCTCACGGAACCGGCGGTGTTGGAAGTCCCGATGGCGGCGCCGGTGTCGATCGAGCAGGTCATTTCGGCCGCCAGAGACTTCCAAAACGCGGATTCGTGTTATCGGCTGGAAACCTGGTGGGATTTGTGGCAGTTTGACGTGGATTGGAAGCTAGCGCCGGCGCGTGCGTCGCTGGTCTGTTTCGGCCCGGAATTCGAGCGTGAAGAGGATGCGGATCTCGAAATCGAGTTCGGCATCGATGCGCATTTCCTGCCGCAGCCGGAGATCCCCGGCAGCCTGGTGACCATTCAATCGAACATCAAGAGCTTGTTGAAACTGGTTCACGATTTGGATGACGCGCTGCCGGTGGAGACGCGGCGGCTGTGGTCGGAATCGGGGGAGAACTTCTCGGAAAAGCTGCAACAGAAATTGGCCACGGATGGACACGGATAAAAACAAGCATCCGTGTCCATCCGTGGCTAAGATTGCTTTTTCGCCATCAACTTTTCAATCTCTTCCAACAGCATCTTCGGCAGGAACGGTTTCTGCAAAAATCCCACTCTTCGCTCCAGGTCTTTGGGCAAGGTGGATAAGTAGTAGGGAGAGCCGCTGCAGATCAGGATCAGGACGTCCGGGCGTATCTCCAGCATCTTAGCGAGCATCGCGTCGCCCGAAATGTCAGGCATCCCTAGATCGGCGATCACCAGATCGTAGCGGGCCGGATTGGCCTCGAACTCCTTGAGCGCCTGGACTGACGAGGAGTGCGTTGAAACTTCGAACTCCATGCGGCGCAGGTATTTTTCGAGCAACTGCAGCAGCGGCAGTTCATCCTCGACAAGCAAGACGTGTGCGCGAGCCACGGTCACCAAATCGCCAAGGGGGTTTCGCCTGGGCTGAAGGCCAGGCCGAGGCTCAATCGATTGGAATCTTTCTGGTACACGTAATTTTGCGTGGTGTAGTGACGATAGTCGTAGCGAAATTGGATATGCGTGTCGTGTCCTACTTTATAAGTGACGCCTGTGCCGCCTTGCAGGTTCGTATATTTTCCAAGGGTCTGGCCGATGGCGGAAAGTTCCGTGTAACCGGAATTAAGCGCGAACGTCCAGCGCCGGTATCCGGTGTAGGAATATCCGAGCGAGGCCGTGGTCTGCTTGGAGGTGAGATAGACTCCGTTGCCGGGCGAAGCACCGAGCCCGTACAGCATCGAAAGGCTGGACCGGTTGAAACGCCGCGTCATCCGCGCTTCGCCGAGCGGCGCGTAGACCACGCGAAAGGATGTTACGTTGGCGAAGTTCTCTCCCACGATGGCGGCAATAGCGGGATCGATGGCGACCTGGATGATGCCCAACGAATCCACGCGGATTCCGCCGGCGCGCAAGTCGACGTCCCAGTTGCGGCTGAGTCCGATGGAATAGCCAAGCGATGTCGATTGCAGCTTAGCGTGGCCGAAAGCTCTCTGAAAATCGTAGTAGGTGTAAGCGTAATCTCCGGTGACGGTTTGCCGGCGCGTAAGCCGGTACGCGATGTTCGCGTGCCCCACGTACCCGTCGAGTCCCGCGAGTGAAAGAGACGATCTGCGAACCAGGTATCCTTCGCCTCCGATTCCGACAGAGAGCCGGGACGTCAACTGCCAGATCAGATCGACTCGCGATTGGACAAACCTGGTACGAATGTCGAACAGCTCATTAGCCGGGATCGCGAATAGATCCGTGTTGGTTAGGGGTACGTAGGAGAAGGCTCCGTTGGCAAGCGAGACTGTGCCGGCGGTGTCCTTCAGATCGAGGACCATGCGGCGCGTGAGCTGTCGGCTATAAGCCAGGTTCAAAAACTGATCCAGGCCTGATACGACGTTGTGGTTGGAATAGTCCCGGTAGGCGCCTTTGTACTCGAGGCTGAGTTTGTCGCGTTTCCATCGGCGCGATCCCACGACGCCGAATCCGGTTTCCACTCCATCGGTGCCACCTGCATCGATCAAACTGCCTTGTGCGTTCGTGCTGATCGGGGCCAATCCGGAATCGTAGACACCGGTGACTTCGGCATAATAGCGGAAGTCGAGCAGTTTTCCGCCACGCTCGCCGATCATGCTTTTGTCACGGCTGAGGATCGACGGGCCTTGGTAGGTTTGATCGGTGCCCTGCTGATCGTCTGTATTCTGGCCGCCGCTTTTCGGGTCGTCGGGTTTCGGCTCCTGCGCCAGGAGGCAACCTGCCGCGAAAAGAGCGCACAAAATCCTCACTTCCACATTCTACGCGGGCGCGTCGTCAGAACGCTATGATCGCGGAGTATGCAATTTCACACCGAACATCTGACGTTCAATACAAAACAGCATCGGCAATACATCAACATCACACCGCAGGTGGAAGCGGCGCTCCAAAAAAGCAAAATCCGCGAAGGGATGATCCTGGTCTCGGCCATGCACATCACCGCCGGCGTCTGGGTGAACGACGCCGAGGATGGGCTGATTGCCGACATCGACGAATGGCTGGAACATTTGGCGCCGTTTCGCGAGAATTACCGTCATCATCGAACAGGCGAAACCAATGGCGATTCGCATCTGAAGAGCCTGCTAGTGCATCACCAGGTAATTGTGCCGGTGACGGCCGGGAAGCTGGATTTCGGCCCCTGGCAGCAGGTTTATTACGCGGAATTCGACGGTCAGCGGCCCAAACGCGTCATTATTAAAGTCATGGGCGAGTGAAATCCGAAAGGATCGTGTCCCTGGGGGCATGTCCAGAGTAAGGAGCATCATGAAACGACTCTTTCCGCTGACCGCCGTGTGCATGTCGGCCGCGCTGGCCGCCGATATTCCGATCCGCGAAGTGATCCTTTATAAGAGCGGCGTCGGTTACTTTGAGCGCGCGGGAGTTCTGTCGCCCGGCGAATCCGCGCGGCTCGACTTCAAGGCCACCGACATGAACGATGTCTTGAAATCGCTGACACTGCAGGATCGGAATGGCGGAAAAGTGAGCGGCCTGCGCTACGATTCGAGCGAACCTCTGGATCAGAAGCTCGCCGAGTTTCCTTTCAAGATTGATGGACAAGCGCCGCTCAGCTCCTTTCTCGGCGCGATGCGAGGCGCGCGCGTGGAGTTGAAATTCAGCGCCGAGACGGTGAGTGGGACCATCGTGAGCGCGCGTTTAGCAGCTTCGGAAGAGAAGAAGCCGGATCGCGAGCAGGTGGTGCTCCTGCTCGATTCCGGCGACCTCCGCACTTTAGATTTGGCCGCGGCCAGCTCCATTCGATTCGCCGATCCGAAACTGCAAGCGCAGCTCAAGGATTACTTGTCGGTGGTCAACCAGTCGCGCTCCAAGGAAAAGCGCAGCATCTATATCGATTCGTCGGACGCCAAGGAGCGGCAAATCTCGGCCAGCTACATGATTCCGTCGCCGGTTTGGAAATCAAGCTATCGGCTGATTTTCGATGACAAAGCCGAGTCTACCCTGGAAGGTTGGGCGATCATCGATAACACCACCGGCGAGGATTGGACCAATGTGCATCTCGCGGTGGTTTCCGGCCGGCCGGTGTCCTTCATCAGCAATTTGTATGAGCCGAAGTATCTCGCCCGCCAGACTGCGGATCTGCCGGAGGATCAGGCGGCCGCGCCGGTGGTTTATGGCGGTGTGGTGGGTGGGGTTTTGGATGCCGAGAACAAGGCTGCGGCGCCACCACCGCAAGTGCCCCCTGCCATGGCAAAGTCGATGCCAATGTCCGGGCGAGACTTTGTATCGCTTGTTCAGGATGGTATACCGCGCAACGATACCCGTGTGGCCCGAAGCACATTGGCCACCAACGTCGCGTCATCCGATCTCGCCGAGCTTTTTGAATACCGCTTCTCGAATCCGATCACGGTGAAGAAAGACGAATCCGCCATGCTGCCGTTCCTGCAGCAGAAGATCGATTCGCGGAAGCTGCTGATCTATTCCGAAAATTATGGCGAGCATCCGATGAACGCCGCCGAACTGACGAACTCGACGGGTAAAACATTGGACGGCGGTCCCATCACCGTGTTCGATGCCGCCAGCTACGCCGGCGAAGCGTTGATGACCACGCTGAAGACCGGTGACAAACGGCTGATCAGCTACGCCGTCGACCTGGGCACGCGCGTTACCACGAAGTTCGACTCCACCGGCAACATCGTGCGCGAGATCCATGTCAATCGCGGAATGCTCACTTCGCGGATCGCACAGCAGGAAACCCGCACCTTCAGCATCCACAATGTGGATCAGAAAGCAAAGACGCTCATCATCGAACATCCCGAGCGCGCAGGTTTCAAACTGCTCAACCAAAAACCGACCGAGACGACGTCCGATACGTATCGCTTTGAAGTGAAGCTCACGGCCGGTGGAACGCAAAAGTTCGCCATCAACGAAGAGCAGCTTTTCGACAACACGTTCGAGGTTTCGAGCCTCACGTCGGACGTGGTGCTTACATATGTCCAGAACAAAGCCATCTCGGAAACAGGCCGGCGGCAGCTTCAGCAAATCCTCGATCTGAAGCGGCAGATCGCGGGCGCCGACAATCAAATCCATCAGACCGATACCGAAATCAGCAATATGGTGAACGACCAGGAGCGCATCCGCCGGAACATTCAGAGCCTGAACCAGGTAAGCGGCCAGCAGGAGCAAGTCCAGAAATACGCGCGCCAGCTCAGCACCCAGGAGAATCAGTTGGCGGCGTTAAGGGATCGGGCGAGTGAGTTGAAAAAGCAAAAAGCGACGCTAGAGTCCAATCTAGGGGCGCTCGTTGAGAAGATGGACTTCTAGTATCTGGGCCGCGAATGAACGCAAATGAACGCGAATCAACGTCGTTTTCATTTGCGTCCATTCGCGTTCATTCGCGGCTAAAATAGTTTTTTGCGGATCGCCCTCATCGGCTACGGCCACGTCGGACGCGCGTTTGCCGAACTCTTGAAGAAGCAAGACGCGTCCCACCCGTTTCGGATTTCCGCGATCCACACCGCGCGGCACGGCACCTCCTACAATGGCGTCGACTTTGGTCCGCCGGCTTCTTGTGTGGATGAGTTTCTCGACCGCGCGCCATCGGAAATCGTGGCCGAAATCACCACTTTGAACCCCGCGACCGGTGAACCGGCGCTGTCGCACATCCGTGCGGCGTTCGCGCGCGGCCGCCACGTCATCACTGCCAATAAGGGACCCATCGCGCATGCCTACGCCTGGCTCCGTGAGGAAGCGCGCGAATCCGGAGTGCAGTTTCGATTCGAATCCACCGTGATGGATGGAGTGCCGGTCTTCAACATGGTTCGCAACAATCTGCCTGGTACGAAGGTCGCCGGATTCTCCGGCGCGTTGAACTCCACGTCGAAGGTTGTGATCGAGGCCATGCGACAGGGAAAATCCATGCAGGAGGGAATTGAATCCGCCCGGCGGCTCGGAATTACGGAGGCCGATGCCAGTTACGACATCGATGGCTGGGATTCCGCCGCGAAAGCCGCAGTGCTGGCCAATGTCCTGATGGGCGCGCGCATTACGCCGGCTGATGTAGATCGCCGCGGCATCGGACGTCTGACGCCCGAACGTTTACGCGACCTTGCGGCCAAGCGCAAGACGGTCTGCCTGGTAAGCCGAGCACATCAAGGCACCAGCGGAATCCGGGCTCGCGTGCGAGCCGAGGTATTGCATGATACCGATCCGCTGGCTTCCGTCACCGGTACGTCCAACCTGCTGCTGTTGGACACCGATTTAATGGGAACCATTGGAATCGCGGGCATCAATTGCGGGGTGGAGCAGACGGCATACGGCTTGTTCAGCGACGCCGTCGACATCGCGCGCACTGTTCAGATCTGAACAAGGAGTTTTAAGAACGGACGGCGGCCGATGCCACGCGGCAGGACAACCATTATTCTTTTCAGTCACTTCAATCGAAACGCTTATTGGCTTTTGAACTGCCTCTCTGGGTCCGATGCAACGGCTACTGCAAGACCTGCGATTCGCTCTGCGACAGCTCCGCAAAAGTCCCGGCTTTGCGCTGACCACAATTCTGACGCTTGCGCTGGGAATCGGGGCCACCACCACGATCTTCAGTCTCGTGAACGCAGTCCTTCTACGCCCGCTTCCATTTCCGCAGCAAGATCGTTTGATCTGGTTGCAGATTGAAAACCGAACCTCGGGGGCGGCAGTACCGGGCAACATCAGCTATCCGGATTTCTTCGATTGGCGTTCGCAGCAGCGTTCCTTCACCGCAATTGCAGCTTACCGCGAGGATGGCCTCACTCTGACCGGCGTTGGCGATGCACAGCAACTCACGGCCGAAACCGTTTCGAAGGAGTTTTTCCAGGTGCTCGGAGTTCGCCCTCAGCTGGGACGCGATTTTCGCGCGGAAGAAGAGAAGCCGGATGTCCACGCCGCCATTCTCAGCCATCAGCTATGGCAGTCCACTTTCGGCGGGGCGGCGGATATTGTCGGCCGCACGATTACGCTGGATGGCGAGTCCTACACCGTCACCGGCGTGATGCCGCGGGATTTCGCGTTTCCGATCCGGAATCCGCCCATCGCGCTCTGGACCAGCATCGGATATGACACAAATTTTCAAAAACAGCGCAGTGCGGACGTTTTGGAAATCCTGGGACGCCTGAAGCCGGGCGTGACCCTGGCGCACGCCAAGGCAGGCATGGACGTCATTGCCAGGAATCTGGCCGCGCAGTATCCGGATTCGAATAAGCAGCAAACTTCGGTGATGGCGAAGCCGGTGTTAGAGCAATTGGTAGGAGATACGCGGCCGGCCTTACGCATTTTGTTTTCCGCGGTCGCGTTGGTTCTGCTCATCGCGTGCGCTAACGTGGCCGGTTTGTTGCTCGCGCGTGCATCGCGGCGCCGTAGCGATATCGCGTTGCAAGCGGCATTGGGCGCAAGCCCGACCGAAATCATCCGGCAGATTTTAGTGGAGTCCATTGTTTTGTCGCTGATCGCCGGAGCGTGCGGCATCGGTCTTTCGATTGCCGCTATGCGCTGGCTCCCTCGATTGGTTCCGGAGAACCTGCTGCCCCGCATGGATCACATGTCGGCGGATGGCGCCGTCTTGGCATTTGCCGTGGGCGCATCGATTCTCACCGGTCTCCTCTTCGGGGTGCTGCCGGCGTGGCGGATGTCGCGCTTCGATCCGTTGCTGGCTTTGCGCGAGGGTTCGCGTGCAATGACCGGCGGCCGCCGGCAGTATCGCGCACAGAGTTGGCTCTTGGTGGCCGAAACCGCGGTCGGATTGCTGTTGCTGGTTGGATCCGGCTTGCTCATCCGGAGTTTCGTCCGCGTTCTGCAGGTCAATCCAGGTTTCGATTCGCACGGCGTTCTGACCACCGCCATCAACTTGCCTGGCTCCCGCTATCAACGTCAGCAGAGAATCGATTTCTATCATCGTCTGACGGCGAGGCTTTCCGCGCTTCCTGGGGTGCATGGGGTAACCGCGGGCTTCCCGCTCCCGCTCTCGGGGAACCATATCAATATCGATATCGAGATCGGAGGACGCCCTCTAGCCAAAGGCGATCAACCATCCGAAAATTTGAGCCTGGTGATGCCGGACTTCTTCCGCACGCTGCGAATTCCCATTCTCGCCGGCCGCGCTTTTACAGCAGCCGATAACACAACAGCCAAACCGGTGATCATAATCAACGATCGATTTGCGCGCAAGTATTTCTCCAGGGAAAATCCCATCGGGAAATACGTCCGGGCGGGTCTTGGCGACGGCACTATTCGATCGCCGATGCGCGAAGTGGTCGGTGTCGTGGGGAATGTCAAGGATGTGGGACTCACCGCAGATCCCGAAGCTGAGTATTATTTGCCATGGGAACAGGCCGTGGTCACGTCGCCGCCGCTTGCCATCCGCACCACCGGCGATCCCGCTGCGTTGATTACGGCTGTGCGCTCCATAGTCGCTGAAATGGATCGGCAGGTTCCCGTGTATCGGACCGCCATGATGGATGATTGGGTAAACCAATCGTCCGCGCGTCCGCGATTCCAAACGTTCTCGCTGACTTCCTTCGCC
>Ga0070734_10004122_pt1 | contig 14167 bp, 20 predicted proteins | sample Coa_R1_8_FD_66444 | JGI IMG/M metagenome (GOLD analysis project Ga0070734, IMG submission 66444) | Surface soil microbial communities from Centralia Pennsylvania, which are recovering from an underground coalmine fire - Coalmine... | ecosystem: Environmental > Terrestrial > Soil > Unclassified ...
GGGAGCGCGGAGGGGGAGTTGAAGGATTCTGGCGATGTCGGTGTAGCCGTTGATCAGGGCGGTCAGTTCCTGGTCGCGCCCGGTGAAGTAGTCGTTGCGTTCGTGTGGCACATTCCATATCACCCCACTCGACAGTGTGCCATTCGGCGAGGGGGTTATCGAGGGAAAAGGGACGGAAACAGGGCCTGGGCGGCGGCGAGAACTGCAGGCAGTTTCGGCCCTGTTCCACTTTCGGCCCAATTGATCAACCTGGAAACACGCGTGGGAACATTACTTTCGGGGGAGTCGTATACGGATGCTCCCTCAATGGCCGTTATCAGGCTATCTATATCCGATTTGTTGAGCGAATTCAATGTCCGGATCAATTCTATTCGGTTCACAGTGGTATCTCCAATATTTCCAGATGAGGGGACGAATGTTGCTGCTGTAGCGTTATTTTGCGGTTGGAAGGTGCGTCCCAACCGCTTCGCCCAGATCTTCAAGTCCCGGATCAATTTAGCATAGCCATCCGCTTCAAAAAAGTTAAGCCACCTACCCATTCGGAGCCGTTCCGGAACCAGGCAGTCGTCTAATCTCATGGGAAGAATATGAACAGCCGCTTCGACCGCCTGATCTGTCTCTACATCGTAATAACCGGGACGGCCAACCGAGGCTTTCGACAAGCAGATGAGAAAGACATCACTGCTTTGCAGCGCCTTTTTACTCTCTATAGGCCAATTATCTCCTATAATCAGGTCTTCCTCATGGAGCCAGGGATTTACTCCGTCTGCCTGCAAGCGAAAATAGAGGGAGCGTGCGGCTTCCAGGTCTTCGGTAGCATGTGAGATATAGACCTTTAAGGGGCGGGGCGGAAAGGTCCGGCGGAGGGGGATTCCCTGGGAGTGCAACCGCACCTTCATCTGTCTTATTCTGCCCAGTCCCGTTGGAAGGTAGAGTATGATTATCCCTCAAGTTGGCATGGATGAAGGCGAGTGTGCCTTTGTATTGCAGCGCATCGGGATTGCTGACAGCGCAGATCGTGAAGTGATCCGCATCTACCTTGACTGGAGTGACACCGGGAAGACCAGGATCTGCCGTCATTTCGTCTACGACACGCACTCCCAGAGTATTATAGGCTTCGACATAGACCAATGTTTCAAAGGAACCCGCATTTGCTTTGTTGCGATACCAGGTGTTCAAGTCGCGAAGCATGGGATTGTTGGCACGAAGATCTTCCACGGAGATCGAAAGACGGAGTACCCTGCCCAATGCGAATAGAAAGGTTGCCAGGTCGGCTCCCTGATGGGGCGTTGAGAGGAACACCATGCCACGCGTCTGTTGAGGTAACCGCTCCCAGCGCTTATCGCCATAATCACTTGCCTGACGCAACATCCATTTGACGAGCAGACCGCCCATGCTGTGCGTGACGAAAATGAGTGGCCTCTGTCCCATTCCGTCTACGGTGAGGCGATCCAGAGCATTCGTTGCGCGGTCCAATAACGGCATGGTTGTTCCGAGCCACGCGGTAGGGTTTGCGTCGTAATCCAGCGACCAGATACCCACGTTAGGCAGGTCGCTGCCCAATACCTGGGGCCAGTAGACATGGCTTCTTTTATCTGTCCAATAGTCATGTTCGTTCCCGAGCATCTTCAGGCCGTGCACAAAGACCACATCGCCGATTCGTTGTTCATTCTCGCAGTTCGCCACTGGGATCAGTTCGCTCATAGCGCGTTCCCTTCCTCATGTATTCTCTCCGCGCGATAGTAGCTTGCCGCACATGCTTGTAATTCGGTGCTACTTGCTTGCTTTCCTCTTTCATAAAGATGGCTTACATAGGCCATGGTCTTCGCACTGTCGGAGTCTCTACCCTCGTCACTAGGCTACACAAGAGAATAGCGCCAAGAAGCGAGCAGATTCTTGCTCCTATATGGCTTCAGGAGGGACGATTGACGCGAAGGAGTTGACCGGCGAGGTCTGGCTGCGCTTCGATAGCAGAATGAATACGCTCCGCCTGACCGGTAAAGTCCAGGTCGAAAGTGCAAACAAGAATACCGAAATGATCGGGTTGCTCTCGGTGCAGACGAATAAAGTGTTTGCGATTGATGGTGAGGAGCGCGCGACTTTCGGAGCAGGCGAAAGTGAGGACTTCGTCATCGGGAATAGCCTGATCGGACTTGCCAGCTTCCAGCGTGGTCAGCACATCGTGTCCAAGTTGACGCAATGCCTCGACGACAGGGAGCGGAAAGTTCTCGTTGGCATAGAGGCGGGCCATATCAGGCGTTCTCGTTCTCGCGGATCTGTCCTTCGATCTCTTCACGATGCGAACGGACATAGGCCCAGGCGTTGGCAAGGTCTTCGGCACGGAGAGAGGGATAGCAACGGAGCAGATCGGCCTCGCTTGTTCCCAGGCGACGCGCCTGCTCCAGTAGCCAGACAGGAATGCGGGTGCGGACGATACAGGGTTCCCCTCCGCAGACCCTGGGATTGCTTTCGATACCGGGGAAGGCGTCGCCAATGTCACGCACAAGCCATTGAAGCGCTTGCACTTTTTCAGCACGATTGAGACGCGAAAGAAGGAGTTCAGCCTCTTCCAGCATGGTCATCGCCGGTATTTCCTTTCTGAGCAGAACGATATGGCTCTATTGTACCTTAACCACCCATTCCCCGCGAGACAGGCGGACACGAAGGAAAACGATAGGAATGTTCATTTGCCCGCGCAGGAACCTTTGCTTCCATGTGTTCCCCGGTATCCCGTGTAGGGAGTCGGCACGGGTCACCCCGCTCGACGTTGTGCCCTTCGGCGAGGGGGTTAGAGAGGGAAGAGGGTTGGGAAGTGGGTCCGTATGGCGTCCACTAACGCCTGTAGGCCAGGGCCTAGGCCACTCTCCACATACTCGATCAGTTTTGCAACGCGCGTGGGAATAGGAAGGTTAGGCGTATCGTAGCGTGATGCATCTGGAACGGATGCCACCAGTATGTCTATTGCGGATGCAGGAAGGGAACTCAGTTTGCGTGTGAGATCCAAACGACTTACCTTATCCCCATGGTTCGAGGCGGTGGGGGATGTGGTCGGGGGCGCAGGCGGATTCGATGAGGCGGTGACGGCAAGGATTTTGTTGCAGATTGCCACCCACTCGGCGTTCCGTCTGCTTTTGGGGAAGCTATCCAGAGGTCTGGCAGGATCATTGGCGGATTGGAGTTTGCCCAACGAGGTGACCTGATAGTTGCTGGCGCTGGCGGCGATCCAGAGAAGATGCTTCTTCTTGAGGAGTTCAGGCAGCTCGTTGTTGAATATGTAGTTGGAGGCGAGAAAGTTGGGAGTGACCAGCAACACGGCGATATCGGCTGCAGCCAGCGCGTTCTTGATGGCGTCGTCCCAATCGGCTCCGGGCTGGATCTGCCCATCATGCCAGGCGCTGACATGATCGCTCCGAATCAAGGGAGCCAGTTGCGTATTCAACTCCTCGAATAATTTTCTATCTTTATGGGCGTAACTGATGAAGATTTTCGGCGGATCGATCATGAGAACAACTCCTGCCTGGCCCTATTCGCTAAGTTGATGCAGCCTTTCCAAACGCGGCGCCTCGTGGGCCTTCAGCCAGATGTCTGTGGACAGTAACGCGTAGGCTTTTTTGAAATAGGCTTTCGACGGGTCGGGATGGCCCGTAACAAGAAGCAGCTCTCCCAGCTCCTCCTCAATGTAGCCCGCACTCGGGCCGCCTTCCAGACTTCTCTGAATCGCCAGCGCTTCGTCGTAACGCTTCAGCGATCTCAGGCATCTGCCGACGGTCCAGGTGGCAATTCGGAGAGGGATCTCGTTTCCCTGCTCCTTCTGAAAGTCGAGCGCGCTCTGGAAAAGGCTCAGCGCCTGCTCGTACAGCCCCCTATCGTGGTACGTCCAGCCGGTGTTGTTTAACAGGCTTCCTTTCCAGTTTCTTGCCCTTGGGTCGTTCGACGCCTCGGCCATGTGGATCGCCTTTTCGTTCCAATCGAGCGAAGCCGCGTCTGACGTCACAATCCCCATCATATGGGCGGCATCGATCGCGTAGAAGTCGAGATTGTGCTCTCTTGCCAGATGGTAGGCTTGTAAAAAGTAGGGCTCCGCGGCGGTCTTGTTGCCGGCGCTGTTTTCGAGCCGTCCGGATTCCAGGGCGACGCGAACGGCCACAACCGGCGATGGGTGAGACGAGACTTGGGCGATTTCCGCCCGTCCCTCTTCAAATTTACGCTGCAGGCCAAGACAGCGCGCGATCTGAGTTCGGATCTCATCCGAACTGTCGGGGTCGGAAGCAAGGGCTTCTTGAAACCTCTGGAAGCTTTTTGCCGGGTCATTGTAATCCCAGAGGGCGTCAATCTGTTCGCTTGTCAACTTACCTCCTTATGCATCCGATCAAACCCCTTCCTCGCCCGAACTGCACTCTCCCGCATGGAGGCAATCTGCTTCTGCTGCTTGGCGACCTGGCGCAGCGAGGCGAGGCGCTCCAGCGATGCGATCCGGACCAACAGGCAGGAGAACATGAAAGCGATCCACAGGCCGGCCACCACGAACGTTCTGGCCGGGATGAAGTAGGATGCGGTTGGCGTCAAGATTTTCATGGTTCCCATCTCCTTACAGCCGGGGTCGGTTCTGGTAGAGACCGATGGCGACCACAACCACGACAGCTAACACCGCCAGACCCACCAAGCACAACAATGGCACAAGGATGCGTATTGCCATCAGCCTCGCTCCCCCGGTTCCAGATCGATCTTTGTCGGCTCATTCCATACCAGAAGCGCCGGACCTGGATACCCTCCCGAAATCTGTGGATGTTCGTTGGCGACATCGACCAACTCCGAAACCGCGAGATAATTTGTCAAGCCATAATCATCCGCGCCGCCGGTCACGACTACAGGTGCGCCAAGTTGGATGTCGCTCAACGTCTTCAGCCATTTCTGCAAATCACGATAGGTGATCGTCTTCGGCATTGCTATTCCCTCAGCCCCGCCGGGCCGTACAACTCAAACTCTGCCCCTGCAGCATAATCATCGGTACCTTCCGCAAGACTATCCTCGATTCCTCTATTCTACCTCCCGACACCTCGGGTTCCAGAGGCAGGATTTTGGGAGTTACAAAGCGAACTCCCGTTTGACCTTCAACTCGACATTATCAACAATAGGCTCATCCCGGATCCTCACCTCGGCGCCACGGTCGTAGAGGATAACGAATACCAACGCCTCAAGTTCTCCTGGAGACGCGGCCACGGTATACTCCCTCAGACGAAGCGGAGCACGCTGGTGCTCAGGTTGGGGGTCAAGCTGCCGACAGGCAATCCGGTCCTGGTGTTGGGTTGCGGAAGCGTGGATATAGGTGCCTCTACTTCGAGGCGTAGGAAGCTTACGCCTTCAAGAATAGGCTCCTTAACTCATTTCAGGGGGTTCTGATGATCCTACATATTACTGCTTATACAGCCTGGGAGGCGGCAAAGGCGGACGGTGAATATCGGATCGAAAGCCTTGAGTCCGAAGGATTTATCCACTGTTCGCAGCCCGAGCAGGTGGTTGAAACAGCGGCGCGTTACTACCGTGGACAGACCGGGCTGGTGCTACTACTTATCGATCCCGAGCGGATCAAGGTGGAATACAAGGTCGAGCAGGCGAAGAACGGCCAGTTCTATCCGCATATCTACGGCCCGCTCAATATCGACGCCGTAATCGGGGTCAAGCCCTTCCCTCCCCTACCGGATGGCAGCTTCATTCTGCCTGACCTGACGCTCTAAACTCCCGTCCGAGTCGCACTATGATACCGGAAGACAGTTCCCCGTCTGCGGTGTCGACGAAGTCCTGTGTGCAGAAGAGAATGCGCCCTTTCGCCTGCTTGATGTACCGTTCGATAATGGCGTGATGTTCTACGTCACGGGAGAGATGGGAAACGTCATAGCAGATTAAGGCATTCGCCTGGTCCGCTTCGAACATGGAGAGCGCCGCCTGCAGCCCCGGCTTACCGACAAGAGTAGCGCCACTAATGCCCTCGTCCTTGAACGCGGGCGCAACGATCTGCGCGCCGAGGCTTTCCGCCTTCATGAAGCACGCCAACTCCTGTGATTTGAGCGATGTGCCATTCTCCGCCTGCTCCTGCGAGGATACACGGGTGACCGGGATCAGATGATACCTGTCTGATTACGGCTTTCTGGGCCTGTTTCATCATTTCTGCTCCTATGACATGACGAACGAACGAACATATGATAATATCATATCCGAACGTTCGGAATTTATCAAGCAGTATTTCACCATAGCAGGAGGGTTTCGAGATGATAACAGCATCTGAGGCAGCGGCGGCGCTGGGCAGGATCAAGACGGAAAATAAGGCGAAGCATGCGGGTGAGAATGGAGCGAAAGGCGGGAGACCTTATAAGCCTCTGGAAGAGATCGCCTGCACCTGTGGCGAGGGTGTGGAGCAGCACAAGAGTACGTGTTTGAGGGGGAGGGCGATTAAGTACCGGCAGAAGCGGAAGCTACCATTATCTTGACAAATTCTATGCTACTCCTAAATGGACGCGTTAGTATTCTGCCTGGCAAGTAGCCACTGCCCAGAGTAGTGTCGCCCGTAATTCGGGCGAAAGTTAGGTACCTAATCTGAAACGTCCTGAACGTCAAGGTGTGGATATTCAGGAGCGGGATTTCTAAGTATTCTTGATTCCCGTGAACGCATAAATACGACGTTTACCAGGTAATCCTTTAAGTTCCGTATAGCTATGTTCGATAAACAGCTTTTTCGTCTTTGGCTGTTTGTAAAGTGCTTCATTGGCTAGAACCTGATTGCTCTCGCACATAGCCATGATACGTGCTGCTTCCACGACAGGGGCACCAACGGCAGTTACCTGGCTACGAGGTCCGTCATTCATTGCTCCAAAGTAGATCTCGCCCAGAGACATTCCAACGCGAAGACCTTCAAATCCTGCATCTGTGCTGCTGTTTTCTGAAAGCATTTGATTTAGAAGAGTGAACAGCACACCTTTAATCTGGCTGACGAAGTCCAATGTTCGCCAAACAATATGCTGAGCAGATTCTTGCTCGTTGTTGGCGCTAAAGATGGCCATAAAGCCATCGCCCGTAAACTTATCGAAGAATCCACCTTTTTCATTCACTAATTGTTCCATCTGGCGGACAAATGCTGAGAGAATTATTGGTAGCATTCCAGAAGTTTTGATTGACATGAAGAGCTTCGTAGATGAGACAATATCTACTAATACAATGGTACATAGTTTCGGCTGCATTCGTGGCGGCAACAGAGTCGAGTGGACATTCTGATTATGTACAGCTGCCGCCTCCTCTACCCAAGTTCGCATCAGGCGTGCAGAGCGAACGGCCTGATCAAGACTATGGCCCGCCTCCATCTCAATCGCGATGGTACCAGTGAAGAAAGGATGGCGGGTAGTAAGCCTAGAAACCTGAAAAAAGAAATCAATCCAACGTCGGAAGTCTCCTTCAGTATGAAATGATTTGATCTCCAAATCGCAGAAGTGACTCACAGTATGGTCACTGGCATGAAAATGCACGATAAGTGGCATCATCTCGTACAACTTAGGCATGGGATCTTCACCCTCATCAGCCAAAATAAACATGTGGCCAATATCAACATTGAGGCCAATATGTCCATTGAAGCCAACACGACTTATACGGCGCAACACAGGCTGTGCAAAAATTTGGTTTACCTGTGAAATACTGTTCAACAGATAGGCAGGCCCTGGCTCTATTTCCAATGCAATGCCGACACGCAAACCTTCCTCAGCCAGCTTATCTTCTAAGAACTTCAAAGAATTAACCAAATTAGTTTGGCGTTGGCGTCGAATCTCAGTGCCTGCACGGGTATTAATATCACCGTTGGGCTGAACTTCTCGATTGAATGATGGACCACCAACAATCTCTACACAGCGTGCTCCAAGCGCATCCGCTAGACGTGCACAATTGAGGATTGCTTCCTGTGTGCGCTGTCGCTTTTTAGCATCAGGATCGGAGATTTCGGGGAAGTTGGTAGCGAGGGCGCGTACCGGAGACAGAGGTGATTGGCAATATGACCTCACGGCGGCAGGCAGCCACTGGCGAATGAGTTCAGCAGCTTTTACGGGATCGAGAGCCGCAGCTAACTCAGTGACTGTTTGGGGGTTGGGATGATCACATGCTGCTGCAAGAAGCTCGATATCTTCTTCGTGAAACGCATAGAGATCAAGATAGTATTCGCTATGTCTCCATAGCCCCGCGATGACATCGCGACTATTGCCAATCTCACAGGAGGTTATGGTGCTTACATAAGACCCATCTGCGTAAACTGCCATGTGCCGACTACCTCATCTCGATCTGGATTGTAGAGTACAAACCGGCTATCCTCAAGCGCAGCAAATAAACTGGAACTGCCTCCATTGTAGAATAGCGTCATTTCTGGTGTCTTAATATGCACTACCTGCCATATGTATTGCAAGTCATTTTCCGGATAACGCAAATGGAGGTCAGTGACAAAATCAGACTGGTTACGTTTGCGAGTGAGCAAATGAGGAGCATATAGGCGAATAAACTCCTCCCGAGACAACAGCCTACGTTTCAGGTGGGCTGGACGGCAATGCTCGCATCCATTTCCATGAAAGGTCATACAAGCTGCTTGCGTAACTTTAGTGATAGGCTGCGTTACGCCGCGTGGAGCGGGGATGACCATGTGACAAAGTGAACTAGCAGTCCGATTGCTTCTACGCGTGGTGCGCGTAGCATGAATGAGGCCATCGACATCCATCTGAATCCACGGCCCAAGAAAAGAGTCGTGAAAAAGGAAATGGGTGCCATGCCGGTCACTTTCCCGATAACCGACGAGGACAACGGCATGCCAACTATTTTCTATTACGGGTAGGTTGATCTCCTGGTATTTCCGCACACCTTGAACCCATTTCTTAAAATCCACAGCGAGAATCAACGGAAGTTCGCTAAGTACACAATCACGCAAAAGGGATATTAAGTCTGCGGCAGTCCAGTTATTATCCGACAAGTCTTGGAGGGCCGTAATCCCCGTCTCTTTGGCCCGCAGTACACGGGCTATCTGATCTAACGTAAGACCTTCATTTTTGACAAGGACGTCTGGTACCTGATCGGCTGCAGAAGCAATGAGGTTGAGGTCGAAAAGGCCAAGAGGCCGTGCACCACGTGAACTCATCAGCATTAGTGCAGTATGAGCAGCGCTTTGAGCGCAATGGCCCGCCAGCAAGCGATGGGGGAAGACCAGAGGCGTTACATCCAGTGGCAAAACACCATAGAAGGCTGTATATGGACCTTCGATCACTCGGTAGCCTGCATCACGAAGCAGCTTAGGAAGCGTGAGGTAACATTCCGCAACTGCCGGCACGTTACCTTTGAATACTTCCTTCAGTTTTCTTAGTACCTGCTCATCCCGTAAATGGAAGAAACCCCAGAACGGACGGACGCTGTGCCGATCTTCAGGATGACCAAAAACGTAAATCCGCTGTACCCATAGCCTCCCAAATTCTCCCTGCCAGAATGCGGCTTCATTGCGGGCTTCGAGTGATGCAACGCGTTTCGGAGTGGAGAGAGCAAGATTCTGCCCATAGGCGTTAAGAACTCGCGCAACCGATGGTTCTTTCAGCAAATCGCGACTTTTCTCTTCATCTTGAAGATCCGTGCCATATAAACACTCATAAGGACTCATGGTTGTATTTGGTTACAGTAGTGCAGAAACCACCTTTCTTTGTTGGAGATTTGTGAGGATCGAATAACATGTACGAAGCAATCTCGATGCGCTGAATAGTTACGAGATTACCTTGGAGAATAAAGCGAATGTAGCGTGTAGAGTTCTGAAAAAGCCGAAGACAGGTTATGTCTTCGGCTGAGATAGATACGAAATCAGGTGGTGATCTTTAGTTCAGGATTACTATTAGTCTCCACGAGATTTTGCTCATAGTGTGTTTGTGCTTCCACCAGAGCCGCGCGGGCAGATGCAATGAAAGAGCGATTGGAAACAAGGAGCTTCTTGGCTTCTACGCCAGAGCTGGGTGTCGCTTTGGCGGCTTCCGATGCATGCATCTGTTCGTTGCGCTTTTCAGTACTCTCCATACGTACACTCCTATCCCATGTCATCAGACACTGCATTAGAATCCAGCATATGTCGTGGGTAGCGGCATGATGCTGCAACGATGAGATGGCCGGAACTCTCCCAGAAGGTGACATCTCTTCAGGGCAGATATCCGTTGTACTGCAAGACGCATTCTATCTGGACGCGTTCATTCCAGTAGGGCGTCCCGCCTAGAGTGATAAGAGAACCTCCTTTACTCTGTGGCATGTATGCCCTCTCAGCCCTCATATGCCGGGAGGCACTGCCTCATGACCTGAATTGTATATTCCAGAAGCGTTCCCCATAAGTTTCGGCGACTGTGGAGACGTTTTGGAGATCATGAAAAGCGTATTGCTTGACAATATGCGCTTTTCAGTGCAAAGCGCTACACAATCCCTATGGTTATAAACGAACACACTGCACAATTTGTGCCATCTATGATCGGGCAAACGACCAGTCAATTCGTCCCTGGTCTACCCTAAGTTTAAGGAAGGGGGCTTTCCTGTCTGAAGGATAAACGCGGTAAAAATAGTCAGGCTAGGTGTGTCCGCGGAACAGCATGGACACCTCTATTTTAATCGATTTTTCCCTAAAAATCAAGGAGACGGACGTATCTACAATGTACTTCCGCACCTCAATCCTGCCTTGGTTACGAAAGGATCCGCGTCCTACCTTCAAAAACCTGTCGCCGACACGAATTGGACATCAAGAGAGTTAGACGTAGCAACCCGACTGCAAGCCGGTTAGAAGCCACTTGCCCGAAGCGATACCTACATGCCTAACTATGTCACCATGTTATAGGCTCGCCTATGTACCCTGAACAGTCTCGGCGATGATTTGGGTTAGTCATGATTGTCAACTGATAGCAGCGATTACACCCCAAACCGAGTTGTTATGAGAACTAGAAGCCTGATGGGGCTAGTCCAATTTAAAACTATGACAGGGAGCATTCAGAACAGACACCGACGGAAAAAAATTTGTTTTGAAACTCTTTTCCCGCCTGGATACCGCACCTTCCTGGAAATTACAGGGAGGCATATTACGGGTCGTAAGCGATATCCATACTATCCCTTTGTTCCGGAGTTAACAAAGGATGACCGATAGGAAATTGCACGCTTGAGTGCTTGTAATGCCATTGTATCAAGTTAGATACCTTTGTGTCAAGTGGTTGTGCAATATTTTATAATACATTTTGCTGGCATTATCTGCATTGGCATACGAGCACTGGATTGCGGACTCGTACGCCAATTACTCACTCTGCTTACAGCACAGGCTATCGAACACAGACAAAGTTCGCCCGTCAGTATGCTATAATTGATGTTCAAGATTCTACTCTATTATTTCTACCTTTTCTGAAGGTGTGGCGAATGATGCTCTCTTTGTTCCAGAACTTCTGTCAAACTCCGCGACGGTTCTACTTAGGCGAGGCGGGTATCCTCACGACCGAGGCGCTATGGAATGCTTCGGCGGAGGAGTTAGGCCGTGTGTGGGGAAGCGTGCTAGGAGAACGCTGGTGGTATATGGTCCGTGGATCGCATGAGTGCGATTATCAGCCCATGCAGACGCCGCCTACCCAGCCCAAGAAGAGTGTCGGACATAGCAACGTCTTAGCCCCCGATCACCGGTCCAGGGAGGGAGCCAGACGGATTCTGCTGGAGTTGGCGAAGAAGGCGCTCACCCGGCTAAAGAGTTACCGACAGACGGCGAGCGCGGTGCATGTGACCGTGAAGTACCGAGGGGTGCGAGGCGTCAAGGGCGACTGTGTGTGGACGCAGCAGAGTACCAGGCACCTCCCCACCAATGACGAACGGTTTTGGGCCAATATCCTGCGTCCCCTCCTGGATGCCATTCCCGACCTTTCACCGGGCAGAGAGCCGTTTTATGTGGGCATCATTTTCGGCAAGCTGCTGTTAGAAAAGGATCTGAACCTGTCGCTCTTCGAGGAGGATGTGGAGCAACAGCGGCTTGCTCAGGCATTGAATGCCGTCAACCAGAAGTACGGTCGGGTTGTGGAAGTGGGAGGGCTTCACGGAGTGGGCGGTCAGGTTCCGCTACGAATTCCTTTCGGAGCGCCAGAGGCGTCTGAGTGAAGCGGAGTTGCTCACCGGAGCAGGGCGATCGAGGTGCTCGACTACGTGTTGGCGCTGATGGAGGCGAACCGGGATTATGGAGGCTGATACAGCCGATCATCGAACGTCCTGGCAGATCAGCCAATCTGTGAAACGGGCTTGACGGTTCAGATTAAGCAGTGTCACAATAGGAGGCAACAGCGAGACATCTAACATCGCGAAACGATAGAGCCGCACCTGGTGCGTCACCAGGTTGGAAGGAGATAACATCCTATGCAACCTACCCAGGAACAGAGAGCGTTCTTTCAGGAGAACGGCTATCTCATTGTCGGCCCCGTCCTGACGGCGGAAGAGTTGGAGGAGGCACGCAGCGCTTACGACCGCATCTTTGTGGCGACGGAGAAGCCTGCTTCCTATCGCAATCTGGGCCAGAAGGAGGGCGAAGAGGTCTCTAAGGGCGCGGTCCTGCAGATCATCGATATGTGGCGGCTCGATCCTATCTTCGAGCATCTGCTCCATAAGGCGGAGTTGCTGGACGTGATCGAGGGACTGATGGGCCACCCCAACATCCGGCTCTATCACGACCAGGCGCTCTACAAGCCCGCGCTGCACGGCGACATCGTGCCTTGGCATCAGGATAATGGGTATTGGCACCTGGAACCGCCTGCCGCCATGAGCATGTGGATCGCGCTCGACGACGCGGATGAGGAGAACGGCTGCATGTGGGTGGTTCCCGGCAGCCACCGGGCGGGTGAGGTGGGCCACCAGCGGGCCGGGCAGTATGTCGCTCAGCTCAAAGCCGACGCCGATGAGGGGCTGGCCATCGCATTGCCGCTGCCCGCCGGGTCGGCGATGATCCACCACTGCCGGACGCTGCACATGACTAAGCCCAATCTTTCGCCCCGTCAGCGCCGCGCCTGGGTGATGCACTATATGCCCGCTGACACGCAACAGAACGGCGCGTACATGGCGCACCGCCCGCTGCTGCGAGGGCAGTCGCTGGTATAGCGGCGCTCACCGGAAGAAGGGATCAGGAGAGAGGGAACCATGCGCAATCCGAAAAACCGCTGGATCGTGGGCCTGTGCGTCCTCTTAATGTGGATGGCGCTAGCCTTTATGGCCTCAGCCGCTTATGCGCCCCCGCAACCGCGCCCCGCCACGATTCCCGACACCGAATTCTCGGCGGCGCGCGCCTGGGAGACCCTCACGGCCCTCGTCGGCGACAACATCCCCCATCCGACCGGAAGCGAGCAGAACCGGGTCGTGTGTGAGCGCCTCCTGAGCATTCTGCGCGACCTCGGCTACGCACCGCAGGTGCAGACCACGGACGTCACCTACAAAGGCAAAACCACCACCATCCACAACATCCTGGTCCGGCGGCCCGGCAGCCATCCCGGCCCGGCGGTGATGCTGGTCGCCCACTACGACTCCGTCCCGCCGGGACCGGGCGCATCCGATGACGCCGCCTCGGTCGCCGTGCTGATGGAGATCGCCCGCATGCTGCACGCCGCTCCTCCGGCCCGCAACGACCTGATCCTGCTCCTTACCGACGGCGAGGAGGTGGATCTGCTGGGGGCGCGCGGCTTTGTAGCGGAGCATCCGTGGGCGCAGGATGTCAAAGTCGTGATCAATATGGAGGCGCGGGGCACCTCCGGCAGAAGCCTGCTGTTTCAGACCAGCGACGACGATGCCTGGCTGATCGCCCTGTTCGCCCGATCCGTTCCCCTGCCAACCACCAGCTCGCTCTACTATGAGGTCTACAAGCACCTCCCCAACGATACGGACTTCACGGTCTTCAAAGCGCATGGCATGGAGGGCTATAACTTCGCCTTCATCCGGGACGCGCGCAACTACCACACCGCGCAGGACAACCTCGCCAACGCCGACATGGGCAGCCTGCAGCATCATGGGGACAACGCCTGGCATCTGCTCACCGCGCTGGCAGACCTCGACCTGGAGAAGCATCCGGGAGGCCGTGCCATCTACACTGATGTGATGGGCCAATTCCTGCTCTGGTGGCCCGCCTCGCTCA
>Ga0070734_10004123_pt1 | contig 14166 bp, 13 predicted proteins | sample Coa_R1_8_FD_66444 | JGI IMG/M metagenome (GOLD analysis project Ga0070734, IMG submission 66444) | Surface soil microbial communities from Centralia Pennsylvania, which are recovering from an underground coalmine fire - Coalmine... | ecosystem: Environmental > Terrestrial > Soil > Unclassified ...
AAGTAGGTAACCGCCAAGCGAGCCCGCGTGCTCCTCGTCGAGGACGAGGAGCAAATGGCCGCCCCCGTCGCCTCGGCCCTGCGCGACGACGGCTATGCCGTTACCGTTGCCTCGAACGGCCGAACCGGGCTGAAGGAGGCGCCAAATCACGACGTGCTCATCGTGGACGTGATGATGCCGGCGATGAACGGCTTCGAAATGGTCCGCGAGCTCCGCGCTCGAGGCCACTTCATGCCGGTCATCTTCCTTACTGCGAAGGACGGCGTAGACCATCGGGTGGAGGGGCTTACGATCGGCGACGACTATCTGGTTAAGCCGTTTTTCCTGGCTGAACTCCTCGCCCGGGTCAAGCTTTTGGTTCGCCAAGCTCAGCGAGCATCCGAAATCGTCGAATACGGCGACCTTCAGCTCGACTTGCGATCGCGCAAAGCGATCCGAGGCGGCGAGTCGATCTACCTGTCGAATACGGAGTTCTCCCTGCTCGAGCTCCTCTTCCGCACCCCGGAGACGCCGGTTTCCAAGCGCGCCATACTTCGGGAGGTTTGGGGCAGCGAAACAAACTACTCCCCCAACGTGGTCGAAGTGTACGTGGGCTACCTGCGCGCCAAGCTCGAGGCGGGCGGCGGGCCCCGCCTCCTTCATACGCTCAAGGGGGTGGGCTACGTCCTCTCCAACCGTGCTGAGAACGCATAGGGGTCGGCTGACCCTCGCCGCGGCAACGGCGTCCGGCGTTCTCCTCGCCGTCGTCTTCGTGGGAATCGTTCTGGGCGCCCGAGCAGCAGCGCTTAGCCAGCGCCAGGCGGAGCTGCAAAGTGCACTCAACGCGCTGGCCGGGGACCCGGATCGGTTTGAGGTCGACGAGTTTCGGGAATCGCATCCCGAGATGTCGATGCGCGCATTCGACGCTTCGGGAAGGACAGTGGCCGCGATCGGGGGGCTTCCGTTGCGGCCCAAGACTGGATTCATTCGCGAGGACTTCGTCATTTCCATCGGGCAGCCCCGCGGAAACACACTTGTCGTGGTTGGCGCTAATTGGCTCGAAACAGAACGCGGATTGACGCGTCTGGGTTTGGTATTAGGGTTACTCTGGCTACCGCTCACGTTTCTATGCGGCGCGGTGACGTGGCTGACCGCTCGGGCCGCCTTCCGGCCACTGGACCGACTCTCCGCCCAGGCCGAGGCGATTGGACGATCCAACCTACGGGAACGCCTCCAAACCGAGGACCACGCCGAGTTCGGGGCCCTGGCGGAACAACTGAACCGGATGCTCGACCGAATCGAAGCATCGGTAAAGCGGGAGGAGCGGTTCGCTTCAGATGCCGCGCACGAGCTGCGGACCCCGCTCGCGATCCTCCGAGTGAGGGTTGAGTCGACGCTGATGCGGCGGCGAACTCAGGCGGAGTACCTGGCGGCTCAGAAGGACGTATTGGCCGAGCTGGAGCGACTGTCGCGAATCGTCGAGTCTCTGCTCCAAACCACTCGAATCCGAGAAGAGGACGGGAGCGCCTGCGACGTTCAGGATGTCGTTCGGAAAACTGCTGCACGCTGGCAAGACCGCTACGTAGCCGACGGCGTTGAGCTTTCGGTCCGCGTCGCCCCCGGTGCTGCAAAGATCTCCGAGGAGGAGCTGTCGATTGTCCTCGACAACCTGCTCGACAACGCCCTTCGGTACTCGGCGGCCGGGATGCGAGTCGAGATATCGGAGCGAGTCGCAATGGACTGGGTCGAGATCATGGTTACGGATGGCGGACCGGGAATCGATCCCTCCATCGCGGCGAGGGTGTTCGACCGGTTCGTCCGCGCAGACGACGATCGAAACCGTGCTTCCGGCGGGGCCGGAATCGGCCTTTCGGTTTGCCGAGGAATTGTAAAGGCGCGGGGCGGCGAAATCGAGGTCGTTCCGACCGGTGGCGTGGGATCGGGCATGCGATTCACGCTCCCGCGGGATGCCGGGGTAGTCGAAACGAGAAGCGGGGCTCGAGCTGGAAGCTCGAGCCCCGCTCGCGTCACCCCGCCTTAGTGGTGGTGATGGTGATTGCCGTGGCCCTCATCTTCTTCTTGGGGAATCTCGGCCACGATCGCTTCGGTCGTCAGCAGCATGCCGCTGATTGAAGCTGCGTTCTGGAGAGCCTGCCGGACGACCTTGGTTGGATCGACGACGCCGGCTTTGAGCAGGTCCTCAAAAACGAGGGTGGCCGCGTTGAAGCCCTTGCCCTCGCGCTTGACCTGGTCGACAACCACGGAGCCTTCGACTCCCGCATTCTCGGCGATAGTCCGAAGCGGCGACTCGATCGCACGCTTCAGAATCGTCACGCCGATCTGCTGATCGCCGTCGAGCTTGAGTTTGTCGAGCGCCTTGCCGGCGGTTATGAGGGCGACGCCCCCGCCCGCAACGATGCCTTCTTCGAGCGCGGCGCGGGTCGCGGCCAGCGCATCCTCGATCCTGGCCTTCTTCTCCTTCAGCGCGGTTTCGGTGGCGGCGCCAACCTTAACGACGGCGACGCCGCCGCTGAGTTTGGCCTGACGCTCCTGCAGCTTCTCTTTGTCATAGGTGCTCTCGGTCGTCTCGATCTGGCGCTTAATCTGACTCAATCGGCCCTCGATCTTCGCCTTTTCGCCCTTGCCACCCACGATTGTGGTGGTGTCCTTGGTGATGACGATGCGGTTGCACGTCCCGAGCATGTCGAGGCCGACGTTTTCGAGCTGGAGCCCGAGGTCCTCGCTGATGAACTGGCCGCCGGTGAGGATCGCCATATCCTCGAGCATCGCCTTTCGCCGGTCGCCAAAGCCTGGGGCCTTGACTGCGGCGAGCGGAAGGTTTCCGCGGAGGCGGTTGAGTACGAGCATGGCGAGGCATTCGTTCTCGATGTCCTCGGCCACGATGATGAACGGCCGGCCCGTCTTGACGACCTTCTCGAGAAGCGGTATCAGATCCTGGACGTTGCCGATCTTCTTCTCATAGTAGAGAATCGTCGGGTCCTCGTAGACTGCTTCCATGCGGGTCGCGTCGGTCACGAAGTAGGGAGAGAGGAAGCCCTTATCGAACTGAAGACCCTCCACCTTTTCATAGGTGGTTTCGGTGCTCCGGCTCTCTTCGACGGTGACAACGCCGTCCTTGCCGACGTTGTTGATGATCTCGCCGACGAGCGCGCCCAAGTCGGCGTCGTTCGCGGAAATCGTGGCGACCTGGGTAATCGCCTCTTGCCCTGTAATCGACTTTGAGGCGGCTTGAAGGGCGGCTACGATCGCGTCCACGCCCTTATCGATGCCGACTTTGATTTGAGTCGCATTGGAACCGGCGGCGACGTTGCGGATCCCTTCCTTGAAGATGGCCTGGGCCAGGACGGTCGCCGTGGTGGTGCCGTCGCCGGCGGTGTCGTTGGTCTTGCTCGATACCTCTCGGATGAGCTGAGCGCCCATATTCTCGAAGCGGTTCTCGACTTCGATCTCCTTGGCGATCGTGACGCCGTCGTTGATCACGGACGGCGAACCGAACTTCTTCTCTAGAACGACGTTCCGGCCGCGGGGCCCGAGGGTCACCTTGACCGCATTGGCGAGCTTGTCGACGCCTACTTCGAGCAGCTTTCGCGCGTCATCGGTATATCGAATGTCTTTAGCGGGCATGGGTGCTCCTTATCGGGCTCCGGCGAGCGCCGGCTCGGCGGTGGTTACGGCGAGGATGTCGTCCGCGCGCAATATGACGTAGTCGGTTCCACCCACCGTGACCTCGGTTCCGCCGTATTTGCCATAGAGCACGACGTCCCCGACCTTTACATCGACGGGAGCGAGCTGGCCGCTATCGAGCCGTTTGCCGGGACCCACCGCGAGAACGGTGCCGCGCTGCGGCTTTTCCTGGGCGGAATCCGGAAGGATGATGCCGCCCGACGACTTCTCCTCCTTGGGAGCGGCCTCGACGATGATGCGATCATGAAGGGGTTTTAGATTCATTCTCTTCCTCTTACTTGAAACTTTTGACGCCCCGGCACGCCGGGACAAGCGTTAGCAGTGTACCTCTTCGAGTGCCAAAACGCACCTGATTCCGGGCACGTCATGTACAATGTGGTGAACCGGTTCAGCAGCCGGGAGAGGACCGGTGGTGGCGAAACGCTCGACGATTCAGGACGTGGCCGATGCCGCCGGTGTCGGTAAGGTTACCGTCAGTTACATTCTGAACGGACGGGCGGCGGAGGCCCGAATTAGCGAGGCGACGCGCGATCGCGTTCTTGCCGTTGCGCGCGAGCTCTCCTATCGGCCCAACGCACTCGCACGCAGCCTCGTCAGCCGTCGCACCGACGTGATCGCGGTGGTGTTCCAGTACGCGCACTTCTTCAACGCAGGCTCCACGTTTATCAACGAGCTCATGAGCGCGGTTTGCGAGGAGTGCGTTCGGCAAAACCTGGACGTGATCCTCCACACCCGGAGCTTCTCCGAGCTCAGTCAGGAGGCGGCCGCGCTCTTGGATGGCCGAGCGGACGGGGTGCTCATGCTTCGCGACTCGAACGATCCGCTCACCGCGAGCATCGCCTCGTTGGATTTTCCAGCGATTGCCTTCTTCACCCGTCCTGCGCATCCTGGTCTGCCCTTCGTGGATTGCGACAACTTTGCCGGCGGCGAGATGGCTACACGCCACCTCATCGACAAGGGACACCGACGGATCGGGATGATATGCGGCCCGAGTGGCTCATCCGCCTCGGTGGACCGGTACGCCGGGTACCGCTCCGCGCTTGAAACGGCCGGAATCGAACTGGACTTGAACCTCGTCATCAACCCGGTGTCGGAGCGAAACGGCACGTATGTGCTGAATGGCCCTGCCCAAGTGGTCGACATGGTGCGGCGTGAGGCCGCGAGCGCGATCTTCTGCTGGTCCGACGACGATGCCTTCGCTTCGATGCGGCTGCTCTCGGAATCGGGTTTCCACGTGCCAGCGGACGTGTCCGTCGTTGGATTCGACGGCTCTGAGGCGTGCTCACGGTGTACTCCGCCCCTCACAAGCGTTCGTCAACCGGTCGCCCAAATTGCCACCAAGGCGGTTCAGCTTCTTGTCGAACGCATCGGGGGCAAGAAGGTTGAGTCCGATTCCCATGTCTTCGCGCCGACCCTTTCGGAACGCGCCAGCGTCGCAACCAAAGCTCTTACTTCCTAGTTTCCAGTTTCTAGCCACCAACCACCAACCACCAACCCCATGCTCCTACCGCTTGTCCTTGCATTCGCCGCCGCCCCTCCGTCGCCGCTTCATGGGTGGACCCTCATGGATGACGCCTCCAGGCGCGCGTTCAGATACTTCATCGAACGGTCGAATCCCGTAACCGGGTTCACCAAGGACCGCTCGCGCAACTTCACTGAGCAGGACTCGGACGATCACACGGTGGCCAGCATCGCCGCCATCGGGTACGCCCTGGCCGCCTATGGAATCGGCGAAAGGCGCGGCTGGATCTCAAGGGACGAGGCGATTACCCGGACGGAGCGGACGATCCACTCCATGCTCACGCTTGCGCCCAAGCACGAGGGGTGGTACTACCACTGGCTGGACTGGCGAACCGGCGAGCGGCAGTGGAAGAGTGAGGTCTCCACGATCGACTCGGCGATCTTCTTTTCGGGTCTGATCGTCGCCGAGGAGGCGCTGAAGGATCCGCAGATCACCGAGCAAACTAACCAGATACTCGGCGCCATCAACTGGAGCTACTTCCTTACCGATGATGGCGCGAAGCCCAATTCGCTCACCTTCTGCATGGGGTGGCACCCGGAGGACGGGTTCATTCCGGCAAGGTGGAGCGGCTACTTCGAGCATATGATGCTCCTCGCCCTGGCTCTCGGAGACGATCCGAAGATGCCGGTCGGCCTCTGGGCCGCCATCGACCGCCCGGTGCTCACCAGCTACGGGTTCAGCTTCTTTGGCGGACAGGCGCTCTTCATTCATCAGATGTCGCATGTGCTCATCGACTTCAAGGGCAAGCGAGATCCGCTTGGGAACGACTATTGGGTGAGCAGCCGCAACATCACGCTCATGCAACGCGCGTATTGTGCGGACAACCCCAAGCACTTTAAGGGTTACGACGCTGACACCTGGGGCCTGAGCGCGTGTGACGTGCCGCCGACTCCGAAGGAGGAGGCTGAACACCACGATCCCAACGCACACGGATACGGAGTGCAAGCCGTTCCCAACGGAGAAGACAACGGCACATTGGCGCCGCCTTCCGCCTTGGCCAGTGTCCCCTTCACACCCAAGGAGAGCATCGCGGCGGCGGAAAGCTTCTTGCGGAAGTATCCCTCGGCCTACGGCCGGTATGGATTCAGCAGCGGGATCAACCCGAGCCGCAACTGGATCGGCCCCGACGTGATCGGAATCGATCAGGGGCAGATGATGTTGGCGATCGAGGCGGCCCGGGACGGCCTTCCCCAGAAGCTGTTTATGGGCCATCCGGTTATCAAGCGCGGACTTGAAAGAATCGGCCTTCGCAGGACGTCGGAAGGGCCGCTGGCCTCACGTCCGCTTCAGCTTCCTCCCAAGAACAAGTAACGAGCTTTCTCCGACTTGCCTTATAATGCGTGGGCAACAGCCATGACCGAAGTCGATCTGATGCTGCGCTTCTTCGTCCAGGTCCTCGTGGTCTTGGGCTTCTGCAAGTTTATCGGGTGGCTCGGTCAGCGGTTCCTGGGCCAGACGCAAGTGGTCATGGAGATGGTGGCGGGGGTGATGCTTGGCCCCACGCTCCTTGGACTCTATGCGCCCAAGTTTCAGGCATGGCTTTTCCCGTTAAACGCCACCTACGTCATCGACGGAGTTCAAAAGACGGCTCGCCACCCATCGATGTTCATCCTCTACGTGGCGGCACAGTTGGGTCTCGTCCTCTACATGTTCCTGGTCGGAATCGAGTTCAACGTAGAGATCTTGATGAGCAAGGCGAAGGGTGCGCTCGGAGTCTCCTTGGCCGGGATCGCGGCGCCTTTCGCTCTCGGCGCCGGGATTGCGATCTTCACTCGAGAGGGTTGGGGGCTGTTCGCCTCGAACATCAGCACGGGGACCGCCTGCCTCTACTTCGGCGCCGCGATGTGCATCACGGCCTTTCCGATGCTCGCCCGCATCATCTACGAGCGGGGGATCGCAGGCACCGCGATGGGAACGCTTGCGCTGGGCGCTGGCGCGGCCGGCGATGCGTTCGCCTGGGGCCTTCTCGCGGTTGTCCTCGCATTCGCACACGGGACCTGGACGTACGCCGTGTACGGTATCGGGGGCGGCGTTCTCTTTGGGTTCCTGATGCTGCGCTATGCCAGCCGAGTATTCGCGCGCTTCGCGGTGACGGTGGAGCGTGAGGGCAAGATGCCGCAGGCTCTGTTCGTCACTACGATGATTCTATTGTTCGCGGGTGCGTATTACACCGACGCGATCGGCATCTACGCGGTGTTCGGCGCCTTCATCATGGGCGCCGCCATGCCCCGCGGCCTGTTCGCGGAGGAACTTCGGCGGAAGCTCGAGTCCGTAACCGTCGGGGTGCTCCTGCCTTTCTTCTTCGTCTACTCCGGCCTCAGCACCCGTATGGGTCTCATCGACACACCCCGGTTGCTTCTGTTGGCCCTCGTGGTCATCTTGGCGGCGACCATCGGGAAGGGCGTGGCGTGTGCGTTCGCGGCTCGGGCCAACGGCGAAACGTGGAAGGAGTCGTGGGCAATCGGGGTGCTGATGAACTCGCGCGGCCTGATGGAGTTGATCATCGTCAACATTGGTCTCCAGCAGGGCGTCATCACCCTGCGCCTCTACGCGATCATGGTGCTGATGGCGATCGTGACCACACTGATGGCGTCTCCCATCTTCAAGTGGATCTACACCCGGTACCTCGGACACTTGGCCGAAGAGGCGCTCCGCCATCCTGGGGCGCCTGTGCTCGCCTCCGAACTCTGTTAGCCGGAGGCTTTGCGGTCGATCTTCTTGAGCGCTTCGTTCGTGTCTTCGTGCCACTTGATCGGGGTGTGCGGATTGATCGGCGCCACCGGCAACTTGGGGTCATAACTTCCGACGACCCAGCCGCCGGCAATCAGCGCCTCGAATGCGACCGGAACCCGATCCAACACATACGTCTTGAAGAGCTGGTTCCCCGGATTGGCCAGCTTGAGCGCCTGGAGTTCGCGCCCGATTCCGGGCAGCGTCGACGTCTTTTGGAGAATGTCGACGATGACCTCGTATACGCCGACGAGCGGTAGCAGCTTTCCGTCCCGCTCGTAGGCGTCGTATTGCTGGACGCCCCCTTGTTCGTAAGCCGCTCGGTGAATGAATTTGGCGCCTTCCAGATTCATCTTGAGCACGTTGTATTTCGTGAGTGGATGCTCGACCTCCATCGGCGTGAGGCACTCGCCGAGTCCCTTAATCGCGGTCAACGACAGGGTTCCGGTGCCGGCGTTCAGGTCATCGTCGATGAATCCGCCCTGTCCCAGCCACTGCCAGGCCTTTTGCGGCGAGAGGTCAAGCCCGTTCAACTCCGCGATCTTTCGGGTGTGATCGATCAAGTCCTCGAACTGCGCATTCGCCGAATACCAGTAGTCGGCGAACCGGATGTGGTTCAGCACGCGGTTGGTTTGAAGCCGCTGATACTCATCCTTGAGCCACTTGGCATCGAGTTTCCCGCGCTGTATCTCTAACATCGTAAACGCTGCTTCGCGGGCGCTGGCGTGGGTGATGCTGAGTCCGGCCGCCAGTATCGGATCGGCAAACCCGGCACTTTCGCCCACGAGATACCAGTTCTCGCCGTAGAGTCGTGATGCCAAGAAGGACCAGTCTTTGGTGGTGGCGAGCTTGTTCTCACACTCTGCATTGCGCATCAGGTAGGCGATCCTTGGCTCCTCCTCCAAGGCCTGTCGGTAAAGCTCTTCCGGTCGCCTGCCGCTTTGCTTGTAGTAGACCGCGGGGGTCACGAGCCCGACGCTTGTTCGGGTCGGACCGAGCGGGATGAACCATAGCCAACCGTAGGGAAGGCTCATCACCTGAACGCGTGTGCCGCCAACACCGATGCTTTCCGCCCACTCGGCGTTCTGCCAGTAATCCCACACCGCGATGTTTTGAAGGTTGGTCGGGTATTCGACGTCGACATCAAACGCGCGACGGAGGATGCCCGAGTGGCCGGAGGCGTCGATGTAAGTGTCGGCGGTGACCGCTTCGCCGGTGTCCAAGCCGAGCCCTGTGACCCGGTCTCCTTCCACGTTCACCTTTGCGACCTTCACACCTTGGTGTACGGAGCACCCCTTCTCCTCGGCGAAGTCGAGAAGGATCTTGTCGTAAATGGCTCGGTCAACTTGAAAGGCGGTGAAATGGCGCTGGCCGTCGAACTTATCGGGCCGTGGCCGGTCTTGGTACGGGTAGCTGGTTGGAAGGAAGTCGAAATCCCAAAGCTTCTTTGTTTTGCCCCACTTGTAAGTGGCGCCAATCTTGATCGGGAAGTCCGCGGCTTCAATCCGATCCCAGACACCCATCTCGTTCAGGTAGTGCGAGATGATGGGGAGTTGGCTCTCGCCGACATGATCGCGAGGGAAGAGCTCGCGCTCAAAAATCTGGACGTCGAGTTCGGGTTTGTGAAGCTTCAGGTAGGTTCCGAGCGTGCTCCCACCTGGGCCGCCCCCGATGACGGCCACATCGCAGTTCATGGAGAGCATTATTGCGCCATCGCGCGCTGTTTTTCGAATTGGGAGCCGTATCGCAAAAAACGGTGATACAATACTTGCTGAACCGCTTCAGCGCGATGAAGAGCCGAAGGATCGTTAACGTGGACGTACCTGAAATGATGAGGGTGGCCCAGGCCACCGGAAATCGTTCGGCGCACGTTGACGCCGTATCCTCATCGCGGAGCTCCCTTAGTGCTGGCCGAGAGGTCAATGCTCTTTCGTCGACCACGTCAACGCCGACCGTTCAGTTGACCTCTACCATGCTCAGGCCGCTCCGTCGGCCGGTCGCTTTCCGACACTGCCTATGAATAAGAAAGCCTTTACGCTCATTGAGCTTCTCGTCGTTATCGCGATCATCGCGATATTGGCCGCGATCCTGTTCCCGGTTTTCGCGCAGGCCAAACTCCAAGCTAAGACCTCGGCGGGGCTTTCGAACATGAAGCAGCTCGCCACCGGCAATCAGCTCTACTACAACGACTACGATGACAATCGAATGGGCCGCCAGTCGATTGACAATCAGCTTTGTATGAGCTGGAAGCAGGCATCCGAGGCCTATCGCAAGAACCTTCAGATCTTCTCCGACCTGGTGAACCCGGCGGCGAAGTACTACGACGGTTTCTCCGACCCGGCAGTCCGGACGGTCATCTGCCCGGCCACCTCGGCTCCTCTCAACGGCCTTGGCCAATACGCCCGCGGCTACTACTGGAACAACATTTTCGGTGGACGCGGCGGCGGTGGCTACTGGGATAATGGTGGCTTCAACCTGAGCCAGGTTGCTGCCCCAGCCGATGTCGGCGACGTGACCGAGGCCAAGGAAGAGTTCACCGACTACGGCCCCTTCCTAACCTGGACGCAGAATGTCGACAGCGAGACTTCGTGGCTCGGCGCCGCCGCTCCCGTGACCGGGTTGCAGTGGAACGGTACGAACGGGAAGTATGGCGACAAGGCGATGAACGTCGGCTATCTAGATGGCCACGCCAAGCGAACGGCCTTCTCCTCGCTCTGCGGCAAGTGGATCATCACGGGAACCAATACCGTGACCAATCCGAACCAGGAGACGTTCTGGAACTTCTCGGTCAACGACATCAACGCACTCGGCTCCGGCTGGTCGTGGATGGTCGGCGCGGTCGAGAACTACTGCTCGTCGATGCCTGTGCAGTTCCGCTAAGGAAGTGCGCGCTTTCAGGCTCGGGCTGTCCGCCCGAGCCTGATTCTACGGATAGCCATGGAAAGAAACAGGATGTTCAATCGAATCGGAACCCTCTCGCTGTGTCTCGTCGCGCTGAGCTATGTGCTCGCGGGATGCGGAATGTCGAACGACGTAATCAAGGAAGATCCGGCAGTTGCCAAGAAGAAGATGGACGCCGCGGTCAGCCTGCGCAGCTACTTCGACAAGAGCAACGGAAACTTCGACTCGCTCAGTGAGGAAGATAAGGCCGCCGTTATCAAGCTCCAGGGAAGTGAGGCCAACGCTCGCGAAGCGTTCAGCCACATGGTGCCCAGCAAGCCTGCCGGCGCGTCCTCCACTGGCACCACCGGCGGTAATCCCGCCGACATGATGAGCCATAACGGTCCCCAGGGCGGAAAGGTCGGCCACTAGCACTACCAGCGCGTCCCATCTTATGGAGCGTCGCTAACCGGCGGGGCTCCCCATCCTCAACCACTCCATGAAGTCGCTGTGGTTTGGCAGGGGTGTCATCGGAATCGCTGGATCGTAGCTCGCGGAGACCCAGCCATCCAGAATCATTGCCTCCAGCGTCATCTGGAACGGCGCCAGCACGTACGTGAGGAACGAGGGGGCTTCCTTGTATCGCTCGGCGACCTCCCGCAGATCGCGCGCGATGGTTGGGCGGTCCGTAGCCCGCTGAAGCAGGGTCACCACTAAGTCGATGACGCTGATCACGGGAAGCACGCGCTTTCCACGAATGAAGCAGGGGCACCGATCCACGCGCCCTTCCGCGTACTTCGCCCGCTCGGTACGGACCGCGCCCTCCAATTCCAGCTTGAACACGTTGCAGTTCGGCACGAAGTCCTTCGTCTGGAGATCGGTCAAGTGTTCGCCGAGGTGCTTGACCTGCTCCAAGCCGTAGCCGGCGAGGCCGATGGTGAGTTCTTCGTCGATGAATCCGCCCTGAGCGAGCCACTGCCATGCCTTGTCGGGCGATAAGTCGAGGCCGTTATCCGCCGCGATCTTGGCGGTGTGGTCCTTCAAGTCCTCGAACTGGGCGTTGGTGGAGTACCAGTAGTCCGCGAACCGGATGTGATTCTCGACTCGCTTGGACTGCCCGATCTGGTATTGGTCGCGCAGCCAAGCGGCATCCTGTTCGCCCCGGTCGATTTCCAGCATCGTAAAAGCGGCCTCCTGGGCTGCCTTATGGGCGAGGGAGAGACCTGCCGCGAGAATTGGGTCGGCGAACCCACCGCTTTCCCCGACGAGGAACCAATTCTCCCCGGTCATTCGATCGGCCAGGAAGGACCAGTCGTTCGTTGTTTGAAGCTTGTCTTCGCAGGTGGCATTGCGCGTGAGCTGCCGAACGCGCGGTTCTTCCGCCATCGCCTTCCGGTAGAGCTCCTCGGGCCGCATCTTGCAGGACTTGTAGTAGTCCGCGTGGGTAATGAATCCGATGCTTGTCCGCGTCGGGCCCATCGGAATGAACCACAGCCAGCCGTAGCCGACACTCAGAACTTGAACCATCGTGCCGCCGACGCCGATCTCTTCCGCCCACTCCGCGTTCTGCCAGTAGTCCCAGATCGCAATGTTCTGCAGGCTGGTCGGCGCCCGCTTCTGGACGCCCATGGCTCGCCGCAGGAAGCCGGCGTGGCCGGAAGCATCCACGTAATGCCGCGCGGTTACGATCTCGCCATCATCGAGTTCGATCCCTTTGACCCGGTCGCCCTCTCGGTACACCTGGACGACTTTGGACTCTTCGCGAACGTCGCAACCCATTTCCGCGGCGTGCTTGAGGAGGATGTCGTCATAGATGGCGCGATCGACCTGGAAGGCGGTCCATTGCCGCTGGCCCTCGTACTTTGCCGGCCTTGATTCGTTCTTAAACAATTTTCGCGGGATGAACTCGAAGTCCCAAGGCTCGGGGTTCTTGCCCCAACGGTACGTCGCGCCGAGCTTGATAGGAAAGTTGGCGGCCTCGACTTTGTCCCAGCATCCAATTTCATCCAGGATTCTCGAGATAGGGGGTAATTGGCTTTCCCCCACATGGTCCCGCGGAAACTTTTCCCGCTCGAATATCGCAACGTTGAGGTCGTTTCCGTACTTGCGGAGATAGCAACCGGTGGTGCTACCTGCCGGGCCACCGCCGATAATGGCGACGTCGCACTTCACTGCCCTCAATTATATCATTCCAAGCGGAGCTATGGCTCGAAGTAGCAGCTCGCCATTTCCACCCGGCCATCATCGGTAAAGGGCACTCCCTCTTCGCGTAAGAGACGCTCTTGTTCGACAGCCAGGGCGGGATCACGCTTCCCGGTCAGGCACGAGCCGTCCCGTCCGACGACGCGCTGCCAGGGAACATCGAGTGGTGCGGCGGACATCCATCGGCCGACCAGATACCCGGACACCGGCTGACTCAGGGCTCGCCCGAGGGCGCCGTAGCTCGTGCAGCTGCCAGATGGGATCTGCTTGACGAGCCGGTACAGCTCTTCGACCAAAGGGCTCACCAACACAGAATAACCCGGGCCGAAACCGACCCGGGCCATTCGTTCGGAGGAGAGGAGGAAAAAAACTGTTACCGAATCGTCATCGTCGGGCTGATGCGCGTCATCGCGGGAGCCACTTCCACAAATGCCGTGGCAGGGGCTACGACGTAGATATGTTCGCCGACCTCTTCCCAAGTGCCTTCCTGGGCGAAGTTGACGCCGCTCATGAAGTCGACAATCTTCTGACGTAACGTGGGATCGGTCGTGGAGAGATTCAAAATCTGTTGCTCGCCCCTCTTCAAGCCGTGGGCGGCTTCCATCGCATCGTCGAATGTCGTGATTCCTCGTCGAACGGTTACGAGATATCGGTGCGCCCGATGAACGGTAAGCGCATGCACCGAATCGCTCGGCGTGAATTCGTCGGCGTCGGCGTCTTCACGCGCAAACATTTTGCCGATGCGAGAAAATAATCCAGGCTTATCCTGGAGGACGAGTTCTTCCATGATGCGTCTCCGTGACCGGTATTAAGCTATCCCCGCCGCCGCCACCTCCATCCTAGAGGGCCATCGTCAGGCGCTCACTCCTCGAAAGGAACGAACTGCCAGGCAGTGTATGGGTTCAAACGAGCCGCTGTCAAGCCCTTTTTGAAGAAAATGCGAAAAAAATGCATTGTTCGGAAAACGAATGGTTCAGACAGTGCCGTACAGACGGTCGCCGAAGTCCCCGAGACCGGGCACGATAAACTTTCGAGGGTCGAGACGATCATCCAGGGCGGCGGCGTAAACGGATACCTCGGGGTGATCTCGCGACATCTTCTCCACTCCCTCGGGTGCGGCGACCACGCACACCATCGCGATACGGTTA
>Ga0070734_10004124_pt1 | contig 14164 bp, 13 predicted proteins | sample Coa_R1_8_FD_66444 | JGI IMG/M metagenome (GOLD analysis project Ga0070734, IMG submission 66444) | Surface soil microbial communities from Centralia Pennsylvania, which are recovering from an underground coalmine fire - Coalmine... | ecosystem: Environmental > Terrestrial > Soil > Unclassified ...
GCGCCGACATCCACTCCCAGCGCTTTTGCAATGGCAACGGCGAGCGCCTGCATATCGCCGGCGCGGACCGGCAGGCGATGGTCCGCCATAGCGCCGGTGATGGTCGGGCACGATTCCGCCATGTACATGCGGTTCATCTCGGCCGTGCCCTTCCGGATCCGTCGCTTTTCGGCGTAGTCGTGCGCATAGCGGACACTACCGGGGAGAGTGAGGAGGAAGTCGGCGTCGAGCGAGAGGATACGATCCGCTTTGTCAAAGTGATACACGGTATTGACGGGACTTCCGAACGCCAGCATGGCTCCCGCCTGAACATTGTCGCGCCCGCAGGGCTCGTAGTGGTGCCACTGGGCGCGGGGATAGCGGGTGAGGAAATCCTGGATCTGGTCGTTCAGCGTGGGCGAGGTCACCGTCTCCGTGAGGATGCGAACGCCCTCCCCACCCTGCGCCGAGGCGGTGGCGAACTGTTTGCCGAAATCGGCGCCGAAGATATCCCAATCGCTCACCTCTCCCTTGAAGTTGACCGTCTGGGAGCGATCCGGATCGTAGAGCGTGAGGAGATCCGCCTGGGTCCAGGCATCCGTCGCACCGAGGCTCGCCGAATGCAGCGGATTGCCCTCCAGTTTGATGGGGCGCCCCTCGTGGCTGGTCGCCAGAACTCCAATGGCGTACCCACCGCGCAGGATCGAAGTCGCATACGTGAGCGGCACACCCGGCAGCGTGTTATCGGGCTGGGAGACATAGGGCACGATCTTCTTGTCCGGCAGCCAGCGGCAGCCGCTCAGCCCCGCCAGCGCCAGCGAGGCGCCCGCCAGCGTCAGGAATTTGCGGCGATCCATTCCGGTATCGATCGCACGGGTCTGCTGTGGCACTTCATCCTGAAGATAGGCGAGGAACTCCGGGGTCTCGGCCAACTCTTCCAGCGAGCGCCAGTACTGCTTGCCCCGCTTTCCGGCGAGCTTGGCCCTTAAGGCGTCCAGATCGAACGTTTTGTTCTGTTTGTTATCCATAGTCTCAACACCTGAGTCTCAACACCGGACGAAAGCCGGGAGATCAGCGGTGACAGATCCAACAGTCGGTCAACTGCTCCGTCTTAACCTTATAATCCACCAGTCGCTTCTTGCCTCTAAGGACCTCATCCTCACTTCGCGTGTAGTCTGCGCCGTCCGCCAGCGCCTTCTGCTCATCCGTTAGCCGGTTCGCCTCGGGGACCTCCATATACTCCGGCAGGTCCTTGTCTCCGGGCTGATATCGCTGATACTTTTCGTAAAGCCCCCAGACATCCGCTCTCTCGCCGACAAACTCTTCGGGATTGCGGTGGCAGTTCAGACACCAGGCCATAAAGAAGGGCTTGCCCTTATACGTGATCATCTCTTTCTGGATGGGGCCGTGGCAGACGTTGCAGTTGAGACCGCGATTGATATGGACGGCGTGATTGAAGTAGACGAAATCGGGAACGGAATGGAGCTGGTTCCAGCGAAGCGGCGTTCCGCTCTCGACGCTGTACCGCACCGGCTCCAGCAACGGGCTATTGGTCCAGACCTGAGAGTGGCAAGTGTAGCATGTCGCCGTGGGAGGCACATTGGAGTAGGCGGCCTTCTCGACGGCGTTGTGGCAGTAGCGACAATCAATGCCCAGTTCGACCGCGTGGTGTTCGTGGCTGAAGGGGACAGGCTGGTCCTTCGGAATTCCTACCTTGGTATTCCAGGAAGAACGGGAGACCGCACTGCCGCCCAGAATGAGGAGCGCCGGCACAACAATCAAAAAGAGGAGGCTGACATTTGCCAGGGTGTTGGCGCTACGATGGAAAACTTGAGCCATCTTACTCGCTCCCTGTTTTTCTAGGCGGGAAGTGGAGGGAGAAGGGTATCCGCCCGAACTGTTTCAGAGTATACCTTTGTGCGCTAACCGAGTCAAGCGCGCTGCAGGCTTTTTTGTGCTTTTTTTCACGATTGGAAATGACCATAGCATCCTATGATGTTATTGCGGCGTTCTTAGCCGAGTTTTTCAGGTCTTGCCAACCTCAAGAAGAGGAAAATATCAGGAACCGTTTTGGGGCTCGACACATTTCGCCCGCAAAAACCGGGAGGGAATGAAGCACTTACAGCGAAGCCGCACAGTGAGGCTTGCGGACACAATCTTAACCTGCTATCTCTAACAGGATACCTCATATCCCGAAGAGAGTGCAACCTTTTGTACGCTTTCTCGCAGAAAAACCATGCGGATGCGCTAAAAAAAGGTCGGTGTTCACCCTTCCGCAATAGCGCGGATCAATGCAACAGCGAACGGTCCAGGGCCAGCGCCAGGAAGAGCAGCGCCAGGTAGAGCATCGAATAGTGGAACAGCCCGGCAGCGAATCTCTTCTCCAACTTTCGGTAGAGACGGAGGCTGCCCGCCAGGAGCAGGCCGTTCAGCAGGCACGCCGCGCCCAGATAGAGCCACTTTGCTTCGTGCCTGAACAGAGGCAGCAGAGTGACCGCTATGGTGAGCAGCGTATACCCGATGATCTGCACCACGGTCGCCCTATCCCCGTGCACAACCGGCAACATGGGGACCCCGACGCGGGCATAATCGTCCTTTATCAACAGCGCCAGCGCCCAGAAGTGCACGGGAGTCCAGACAAAGATGATCGCGAAGAGCAGCCAGGCCAGCGGCGTAAGGTGGTTGGTGACCGCCGTATACCCGACCAAGGGCGGGAAAGCCCCCGCCGCCCCGCCGATGACGATGTTATGCCAGGTCCGACGCTTAAGCAGCATCGTGTACACCAGCACATAGAAAGCCAGTCCCGCCAGCGCCAGGCATGCCGTTAAGAGGTTGGCCGCTAGCCAGAGGAGTACAAAAGAGCCGACCGCCAGCAAGAGCGCAAAGAGAAAGGCGTGGCGCGTGGGGATCAACTGCGTCACCGTCGGGCGCTGCGCCGTGCGATCCATCCGGGCGTCGATATCCCGATCATAGATCATGTTGAAGGCATTCGCCGCCCCCGCCGCCGCATAGCCGCCGAACATCACCGCCAGAAACAGGCCCACGGTCACCCGGTGCGCATCCGCGATATACATCGCCGCCATCGTGGTAAAGAGGAGCAGGCTGATGATCCGCGGCTTGGTCAGCGCGAGATAGTCTCTCCAGGTCGCCGTCACGGGCGCCGCTTCGGAAGATAGGGTGACGTTCATCGGATCGCGTACCCCTTTCCGGGGGCTATTCCCGTGTTGGCTTCGACTGCCTCGACTGGGTTCGCCGACAGCGCGGCGGCAGACAGGAGGATCAGACTGATCCAGAACAGGTCGGCAATGAGCAGATGTTCAAGCTGGATCCAGATCGGCGCGCGCAGCATCAGGTTCATAAAGCCGATGCCTAACTGAAAACAGAACAGCCCTATCACAAAGAGCGAGATGAGCCGGGTGAGATGCGAGGGCCGCAGCCGTCGGATCATCGCCGCCAGGAACACCAGATAGAGCCCGACCGTGATGGCAAGCATGGGATGGATCGGACGCAGGCGCAGCAGATAGTCCGCCGTAGGCAGAAAATCCTGTCGCATGCCTGCCAGTAGGCTGTCCGAGGGGTAGAGCATATCGCCCAGGGCCGCCATCGTCCCGGTAATGCCCATCAAGAAAGCGCCGACAAGCCCAACCCCCAGCGCCCAACCGACCGCCCCCTGCCCCCGCCAACGCAGCGCTCCGCCCCCATAACTCCACCAGAGGGTCAGCACCAGGGCGGCCAACAGGAGAAACGTATTGCACAGATGGGTGGACATGGCGACCGCGCGATAGACGGAGGGGTTGTGCGCCACCCACTTAAAAAGCACCAACCCCGCTCCGACCAGCGCCTCCGAAAAAGTGAAGGCGACTACCAGCAGAGCGCCCAGGCGCACCTGGCTCCCCTTCTCATAAAGCTTCATCGCCCAAATCCATAGCAGGATGACCGCCGGGATCAGCAAACCCGATGAGACGCGGTGGGCCAGTTCGATCCAGGTCTTCGTATGTGGATGCTGGGGTATGAGGTACTCACCGCAGAGGGGCCAGTGCGCTCCACATCCATCTCCGGAGAAGGAAGCGCGCACATATGCGCCCCAGAGGATGACGATGAGGTTGTAGGCCAGCAGTCCCCAGAGATAGCGGGAGAAGGCGGTTCGATTCGTCATGGCAAGGTTCCTTTACTCAGCGATTTCATTGTACCCCACAGGCCGTGAAAAAAGTCACACCTCTGCCGCAAAATCCTCAAAGGCCCCCACCCCCGACTGAAAAGGTCGCACATAAAGGTCGCGCTTCGCGCAGCCCAAATTCGCTAACCTAACGCGAATTTCAGTGCTGCCCAAATTCGCTCTTCCCCCGCGAATTTCCCCCATTCTGGGAGAGGGGGGACTGTTGGGCGGAAGCATGAGCAATGCGTACAGAAGAGAATAGCAGGAAACGATCTTGGATTTCACAAGGTGTGCGCATTGGAAAGCCTGTCAAAGGTGAGCCCCCCTCTCCCATTTATGGGGGAGGGGTCGGGGGTGGGGGCCATAATGTGCTACAATTTTCGAGCGCGGCGCAGGGTTGCGACCGCGTCACCACGCTCTCCGAAAGGATGTCAACGCTATGGCAAATCGTACTGCAACTTTGGATACCACGAAGGGCACTATCAAGTTTGAGCTTTATGAGGACCAGGCGCCCGTTACCGCCCAGAACTTCATCGATCTCGCCGAAAAAGGGTTTTATAACGGTCTGAAGTTTCATCGCTACGTCGCGGGCTTTGTGATCCAGGGCGGCGACCCCAGCGGCAATGGGACCGGCGGGTCCGGCAAGACAATCCCGCTGGAAGTCACGCCCGCGCTAAAGCACGATGCCGCCGGCGTGGTCGCGATGGCGCGCTCCGAGCATCCCGACAGCGCCTCCTGCCAATTCTATATCACCCTCGCCCCCGCCACCTTCCTGGACATGAAGTACGCCGTCTTCGGGCGGGTCACGGAAGGTTTGGAGAACGCGCTGAGCCTCCGCGAGGGCGATAAGATGACCACCGTCACCGTCAGTTAGACGAGGGAGGGTTCCCCGCGATGGAGAAGCACAAGCGCGGCATGACCCGGCGCGACCTGGTGAAGCGCACCGCGACAGCGGCAACAACATTCGCCATCCCGACCCTGATCCCCAGCGGCGTCCTGGCGTACCGGGGACGACCGGGCGCGAACGACCGCATCGTCTATGCGCACATCGGGGTGGGAGGCATGGGGCACAGCCATGTTGTCCCCGATGCAGCGGCGATCTGCGACGCCAACATCGCACGGGCGCATGAGGTGGCGAAGAACCAGGTGCAGGGCAATCCGCTGGTCTGCCAGGAGTTCCGCCGGATCCTCGACCGCAAAGACATCGACGCTGTCACCATCGGCGCCCCGGACCACTGGCACGCGATCATGACGGTCATGGCATGCCAGGCGGGCAAGGATGTCTACTCCGAAAAGCCGGTCTGCAAGACCATCCAGGAGGGGCAGGCGATGGTCAACGCCAAGCAGAAGTTCAACCGCGTGGTGCAGATCGGCGCGCAGGGCCGCTCCAACCCGAACGCGCGGGCGGCGGCGGAGTTCATCCGGAACGGCCAGATCGGCCGGGTGACCCATGTGAAGGTCTGGCACCCGCTGAATATGAGCGGGGACGGCTGGGGCGAAGAGAGAGAGCCGCCCTCCGAACTGGATTGGAATATCTGGCTCGGCCCGGCCCGCTGGCGCCCCTACAACCCGGTCTATGTGGACTTCGCCTTCCGCTGGATGATGGACTTCGGCGCGGGCTTCATCCGGGATCGCGGCAACCATGTGCTCAGCATCGTCAGTTGGTGCATGGGCACGGATGAAAAGGGGCCTGTGAGCGTCGAGGCGACCGGCAAACAGCAGCCCAACTCCGTGTTCGATGCCCCCGTGGGCATGAGCGTCACCTGGCAGTTCCGCAATCCCGACTGGACCCTCACCTGGGACCAACCCGGCGAGCCGGAGACCTTCCCAGGGCAACACGAGAAGATCGAGTGGGGAGCCAAGTACTTTGGCGACCGGGATACGCTCATCGTCTCCGGCGGCGACGGCGGTTGCGACACGGAGCAGAAGGCGAAGGACTACCACCCGCAGGCAAACCAGGGCATCCATCTCTACTGGGATAGCCAGGTGACCGCCAACGATCCCACGGAGCGACATCGGCAGAACTGGCGGCGCTGCATCAAGACGCGGGAGCGCACCGCCATGCCTATCGAGATCGGATACAAGGTCATCACCCTCCCGATCATCGCCAATATCTCGTATCTGCTGGGCCGGAAACTCCGCTGGGACCCCGAAGGCGCCCGCTTTCTCAACGATGAGGAGGCGAACCGCCTCCTCGTCCAACCCTACCGCGCCCCCTGGCATCTATGAAGGAGACTACTCTCATGAGCGTTGCATTGCAGCAGGCTTCGCCAGAGATAACGGAGTTTTTGGACAAGATCAAATCCCCGAACGGCGATATACGCATGGCGGCCTGGCAGTCTGCCGGCCCCATGGGCTCGGCGGCCATCGAGCCTCTGGGCGAGTTGGCAGCCGGCAACGATAAGGGGATCGCCAAGGCCGCGACGGAGGCGATGCGGGTCATCGCGCACCATGCCGCGCGTACCGGTTTTCGCGAGGCCGGAATGGTCTCCTCCGAACTCCTGAAAATCGCCGCATCGGACAAACCGATCATGGTACGCAGCGACGCGCTTCAACTCCTTGGATGCATCGGCAACACGCGCTTCGTTCCGGGATTGGTGAAGCTGCTTGCCGATCCCAAGGTACAGGAGGAGGCGCGTATGGCCCTGGAGCGGATCCCCGGCATCGCGCCGCTGGATGCGCTCCAGGCAGCCGCCAAACAGGCCGAGGCGGACCACTCCGGCTTCGCGCAGAACCTGGAGCAGTCCCTCTACAATCGCACCCTGACCCCCACGACCGTAGGCACCCAACTTCCAAAGAAGTAGCGCGCGTCGCATCCTGCCGGGAAATGAGCCATCCCGAATATGGCTCATTTGTTTACCGGCAGCGTGAAAAAACGCTGAAACCCGCCCCCTGCTCCAACCGTTATCACTTATGGGAATAGTCAAAATCGATCCCGCCGCCAGAGCGGGAAGGAACCATTCCCTGCATCCACTCCAGATTGAGAACGAGAGGAACACACGTATGATCGAAGCGAAGGAGCTGAGCAAACAGTTCACCGACAAGAAACGGGGCGTGATCCAGGCGGTCAACCAGGTCTCGTTTCAGTGCAGTCCGGGGGAGATTTTCGGGCTTTTAGGGCCGAATGGCGCCGGCAAGACGACGCTGCTTCGGATGCTGGCGACCATTCTACAGCCGACCTCCGGCACCGCGACGGTTGCAGGATTCGATATTTGTAAGCAACCGCAGGAGGTACGCAGCCACATCGGCTACCTCTCCAACTCTACCGCGCTCTACGAACGTTTGACAGGCCGCGAAATGGTCGCCTATTTCGGGGCGCTGCACGGCCTGACCCCGCAGGAGATCCAACAGCGCTCCGAAGAGATCTTCGCGGAGTTGGATATGAACGATTTTGTGGATGGCCGCTGCGATAAGTTCTCCAGCGGCCAGAAGCAGCGGGTCTCCATCGCCCGCACCATCCTGCATCAGCCGCCGGTGCTGTTCTTCGATGAGCCGACCAACGGCCTCGACATCATTACGGCACGCTCTATCACCCGCTTCATCCGCCAGTGCCGCAACCAGGGCCGCACGGTCGTCTTCTCCACCCACATCATGAGTGAAGTGGAAGCGCTGTGTGACCGCATCGCCATTATCTATCAGGGCAGGATCTGCGCTATCGGGACACTGGAAGAGTTACGCGAACGTACAGGCAAACGCGCGTTTGAGGACGTTTTCCTGCGCATTATCGGAGAGGACGACGAAGCATGACCCCCACGATCACAACCAACGGCAATGGCAATTCGGGCGCACGCTCGGGCAGCCGCCTGCTGCTCATCTTCCTGAAGGAGATCCGGGAGATCTTCCGCGACAAGCGCACGATCCGATCCGTGATTATCGGCCCATTGGTCATCACGCCTCTGATGTTTGCGGGTATCGGGCTGATTGTCTCCACGCAGACCGAAAAGGAGAAGACCAAGGAGCTCACCATCGGCATCGTGGGGGGCGCGCAGGCCCCCTCGCTCCTGGCTGCTCTGCAGCAGGTTCCTAATCTGAAGGTCGAACCGGTCTCCCCTTCGGATGCGGAGGGTCGGATACGGGAACGCAAACTCAACGCGGTAGCGATCCTGCCGCCCGATTACGAGCATCTCAATGCCGACTACAAGCCTGCGCCTATTCAAATCATGCTGGATGAGGGGGAAGCGAACTCCCAAGCGGCGGCGGGCCGGCTCCAGGACGCCTTTACCAAGCTGGGGGAGCAGATTGTGCTCCGTCGGCTTCAAGCGCACAACCTCTCCGCAGATGTCGCCCACCCCTTCACCCTCCAGGAGAAGCCGATCCAGTCGGGGGGCAACAGCGCCTCTTTCTTCCTGGCAATGATTTTGCCGTACACTCTGGTGGTATCCGCATTCAGCGGCTGCGTCTTCACAGCGCTGGATCAGGTAGCCGGCGAGAAAGAGCGCGGCACTCTGGAGACCCTGCTCGTCTCCCCGGCGTCCCGCCGTGACATCGTGCTGGGCAAATTCGCCGCGGTCCTCACCACCTGCATACTCAGCAGCGTGCTCTCCATCGTGGGCCTGGTGATCACCTTCAGCCTGCGCGGCAACGTCTTTGCCCTCGCTTCTCAAGGCGGGCTGCATCTCAGCCCGGTCGCGGTCGGCGTCACACTGATGGTGATCCTGCCGCTCTCCGTCCTATTCGCGGGGCTCCTCCTTACGGTCTCTACCTATGCCCGCAACCAGAGAGAGGCGCAGACCTATGTTGCACCGCTGCTGCTCATGGTCTTGATGCCCGCCATGGTCTCCATGTTCATCGGCACCGACGTGGGCCGGCCCATCGCGCTGGTGCCCGTGCTCGGCGCGACCATCATCATCAAACAGGCTCTCAGCGGCAGTTACGATCCGGCGTTCATCCTGCTGGCGTTCGGCGCCTCCATCGTCTATGCCGCCGTCGCTCTGACCTACGCCATCCGCCTCTTTCAGAAGGAGAGCGTGCTGGTCAAAACGTGACGGTTTAGATAACAAGCCGGTTGATACTACATTCGCTATCCGGAATTTGGAGACCGGGTACGGAACGTACCCGGTCTCCAAATTCCGGTGGTAGTATACTATCATTCCCAGGGGGGATAGATATCTTTGCGGCAGGAGAACCAGGGACGCTTCAGCATCTCGTAGATCTGGTGTTTGACATGCCCATCCACCCAAAGTGTGGTCGAACCGCTGCGATGTAGCAGATGGAAATGATCTCGAAACGAGCCGCCTGGCGGGGAGAGAAACCAGTTGGCGGGTTGGAGCCAGTTGCAGGCAGGCAGGGGGTTTTGATGCTCCCACATCGCCAACGTGGCGGAGGGTTCGTCTATTTCGGAGTCTGCGGCTCCGGTGGAGTTGACCATGCCGGTCGGATCCAGCATATAGGTTCGCAGGGAGGGGCCGAACTCATTCCCTGCCGCCGCCGGATTGGTGGCATAGTAGTCGGAAGGCAGATAAGTATTGAACTCGTTGATGGCGAGCGCCATCTGCCAATTGCCCGGCATGCTGGGGCAGCGCTTCACCTGTTGGTTCTTGATGTAGGGGTCTATCGCGCCGGGTGTGACGGGATGCGTTGCAGGTTGGATCATACTCCCGCCGGGTACGTTCTGGTTGTCATACCCGATCCAGGGGGACTGGGTTTCGTTTGCGGAGCCGGGATTCACGATGGAAAAGGCCGGGAACCACGTCTCATCATTGTCGGTGATATACATGCGCATGGCAAGTCCGATCTGATGAAAATTGCTGGCGCATACGGCCTCGCGTGCCGATTCTCGAGCCTGTGCAAATACCGGGAAGAGGATGGCGGCGAGAATGGCAATGATAGCGATAACGACAAGCAGTTCGATCAGGGTGAAGGCTCCCTGCCGAGATCCACGATGCGAATTTCGCATAGTCTGTCTCCTTACATTCGATCCGGGCAAACGCGTTGAGCGGGGGGATAAGACCGGAAGACCGGATGGGCAGACGTTCGTGAGGACCGCAGGGATGTCCTGCTCGTCTGGGGCACATTTTTACTTTTTTTCGCACAAATAGCAAGAATGAAGAAGTGAATCACGCAGCAAAGCTGGAGTTGAGGGAGGAGTGCGCGGCAGAAGATACCACCCCGGCGTTCGACGCCTCGCGGATCCTCTCTCGGCAGAACTCACTCAGTTTGAGGACAGCCGTGCGCTGTTCGGGGGTCAAATCCATCGGGCTGAGCATGACGATATCGATGAGGCCCATGGCCTCTTCCTCCGTCAAGCCGATATTACGTTCATTGGATGTTTCTTTCACGTATCTAGCCCTCAAATCACATCAGTTCGGAATTTCTCTTCTCCGAATCTTTTCCATATTTCGTGATCCATCTACTAATATAAGAATTGTCCGGCGGGAAAAATACCCTGAAAACCCGTATTTTTCCTGCCAAGGTGGACGGGGTCAGGGCCGGAAATGTTCACCAAAATTCACTTCCCGTTCTCTCTCTCAAGTTTCATCGAAGAGGCTGCCCTGCGGAGAGCCCGTATCTTCCGGAAGCCATTGACATCGCACCATATCGACTCGATCCGTATCCGATTCCAGAAATGTCGCCCCCTCCTGCTCCAGCAGACGCCGCTGCAGGAGTCTCAATTCCGGGCTGCGTTTGCCGATAGGCAACATACCGCCGGCCCCCACCACACGATGCCAGGGCACATCCTTGGGTACGACCGCCATCGCTGCGCCGACCTGCCGCGCCGTTAGTGCCACTCCCTCTGTCATACCAGCCGCCTGCCCATATGTCACCACCTTCCCCGGCGGTACGGTACGTATAAACGCATAGAGCGGCGCATAGATTTCCAGATCCTCGTCCATCCGATCCTCTCTCCCTTCGTTTCATCCGGCGTTCGCACCCCTCATTCCCGCCAATGCCTGCGGATTCCTGCCCGATCCCCGAAAGGAGAATCGTCTCCTCGCGCCGAATGACCTTTCTGACGAGAAACGTATCGCATCACGAGAGGAACGCTTATGCTCGAAACACCCATGCCACTGGACCTGCTGGACTATTCACGCACTCTGTTCGCCCCTCCCGATCCCCTGCTCGACACGCTGACGGAAGAGGCGCACGCCTTCGGGATGCCTGTCGGTTGGGAGATAACGCCGGATGTGGGACGCCTCTTCCAGTTGCTCTGTCGCGCCGTCGGGGCAAAGCGGGTCCTGGAATTCGGAACGCTGGCCGGGCATAGCGCTTACTGGTTTGCACGGACGCTGCCGACGGATGGCAAGGTGATCTCGATAGAGATCAATCCGGATTACGCGGAGTTTGCGCGGCAACATCTGGCGAAAATGGGCGTCTCAGAACAAGTGGAGGTGCGTATCGGGGGGTGTTTCGAGATGCTGCCGGCATTGGAGAGGGATGCGCCGTTCGATGTGATTTTTCTGGATGCCGACAAGGCGCGATATCCGGAGTTTCTGGAGTGGTCGGTGCGGGTGTTGCGTCCGGGGGGACTATTATTGGCCGACAATGTGCTGCGGTCCGGCTCATGGAACGGACAGACCCTGCTCGATCCGGCATCGGATGATCCGCGCATCCTCGCCATACGACGCTTCAACCAGCAGCTTGCACAACACCCGCATTTCACCTCGCTGATCGTTCCGATGCGAGCCGGCGTCGCCGTGGGATTGTTTCATGGCTGATTTATAAATATATCTCACAAGCCAGAAAAGGAAAACCCCCTCTCCCAGAATGGGGGAGGGGGAAGGGAGTGGGGGCTTTGATTACGCCTTGCGGGCGCGGCGGCGCAGCAGCGGAACGGCGACCAGCGGAATAGTCCCCATGGAGAGCATCCACATGGAGCCGCCTTCCGGAGTGACTTCGGCGATCAGTGCCTGGCCGGGGTATCCGCCCGCCGGGGTACGGGCAAAATAGAGGGCGTCCGTCGCCGAATGATTGAGGCTGGCGTTCATGATCGTGTTGTACTCATTGCTGACCTGAGTACCGTAGCTGGTGGGGTCGATGGCCCCGAAGAACTGATTGTAGGAGTTGGTATATGCGCCCAGTTCTCCCAAGACGCTCCAGATGGCGAGTTGCGTACCTTCGGCCTGCACAGAGCCTACAGAGCCGGCGTTCTTACCATAATGATCGTAAATCCAGGAGACGCGCTGCCATTCGGCCTCTGCCGTATTCGCATTGTAACCCGCCCCATTGGGATTCAGCCAGAGGTTATTGATATACTGGTTAACGGTAAAGGTGTCATGGACCGGATCGGTCGATATCTGGACCGAAGCGGTAGAAGGTACGCCCACGTAGTCATATCGATCTACGCAGTAGGCCAAGACGTTGAATGGACCGGGATTTCCGGTTGTAGGTGAGACGCTGATCAACAGCGCGCCTGGATCGCCATAGGTGTTGGTATAGGTGACATTCCAGGATTGATCTGCCTGGGCGGCTTGCCCAATGCCAGCGACAGCCAGGAGAGCAGCGGAAACCATTGCGAATTTTTTGATAGAGATCATGCATTTACTCCTTCCAAACCGAGAACACGAGTGGATCATGCCGGTCACCTCCCAGTTGGGAGGTTAGCATCATTCAGCGTCACTTTGATATATGCCCCCAAAATGATTTTTATGGCAATTTATTCATAAAACAAGCAATCTTATTAGGACAGTACCGTAATACTATCGGGACACATGCAGGCATTTTTACCGAATGGGGATCTGCCATCCGGCGGAAGAGCCTGTATGGTTCTCATCAGGGACGTCGGTATTTGCCAGGAGAGGGATCTACGCCATGAGGAGCGTGCGAACAGAGATGGGATTGGGGGCGTTTGCGCTGCTGGGCCTGCTGCTATGGGGTCCTGAAGTGCAGGCGCAAGAGGCGGTGCCTCAGCAGGCAGCCACCCTGCTGAGTTCCGTTTGTCTGAAGTGCCACAATGGACAGACCAGGGCCGGCGGGATCGACTTGAGCACCCGAGCCGCAGCCATGCAAGCGTCGGCGCTTGGCACGGAAGACCCTGCTCAGAGCCGCCTGATCCGAGCCGTCGCCTCTGGGAAGATGCCTCCCACGGGCAAACTGCCCGATGCCCAGATCGCGCTGCTACGACGCTGGATCGAGACAGGGGCTACCTATCCCCGGCCCACGCTCATCTATACCCCTCCTGCCATCAAACCTCTCTGGTCGCTGCAGCCCGTGAAGCGCTCGCCGCTCCCGAAAACGCCTTACGACGCCCTGGCGAAGACGCCGCTAGACCGCTTTATCTTCGACCGCCTGGCCCAGAAGGGGCTGAAGCCTTCCCAACCGGCTCCTCGTCTCGCACTGTTGCGGCGGGTGACCCTGGACCTGACCGGCCTGCCTCCTACGCCCTCCGAAATCAGCGCTTTCCTGGCGGATACGTCCCCAAACGCCTACGAGAAAGTGGTGGATCGGCTCCTGGCATCGCCCGCTTATGGGGAGCGCTGGGCCCGCCACTGGCTGGATGTCGTGCGCTATGGGGAGAGCATGGGCTACGAACAGAACCACCTGCGCCCCAATGCCTGGCCCTACCGGGACTATGTGATCCGCGCATTCAATGAGGATAAGCCCTATCCTCAGTTTATTACCGAACAACTGGCGGGCGATGTGGTGGGCAAGGGCGACCCCAAGGTGGAGACGGCGACCGGATTCCTCGTCGCCGGCATCCACGATACCGTCGGGATCCAGACGGAGGAGGGAACCCGGCAGCAGCGCTCCAATGACCTGGATGACATCGTCTCCACCACGGCAGCAGCCTTCCTGGGCCTCACCGTCAACTGCGCCCGCTGTCACGATCATAAGTTCGACCCTATCCCGCAGAAGGACTACTATCGGCTCACCGCGGTCTTTGCGGGGGTGCGGCATGGCGAGCGCCCGCTCTCCACGCGCCCTCTGACCTCGACGGAGCAGCAGGAACTCGATGCGGCGAACCGGCAGGTCCTCAGCATCCAGAACCGCTTGAACGAACTGGACAGCCTGGGGCGCGAAGCCTTCTTCAAGGCGCGCGGGGTGACCTCGACCCGCCCGGCCGTAACCGCGCGCCGCAATGTGGACGACTTT
>Ga0070734_10004125_pt1 | contig 14164 bp, 11 predicted proteins | sample Coa_R1_8_FD_66444 | JGI IMG/M metagenome (GOLD analysis project Ga0070734, IMG submission 66444) | Surface soil microbial communities from Centralia Pennsylvania, which are recovering from an underground coalmine fire - Coalmine... | ecosystem: Environmental > Terrestrial > Soil > Unclassified ...
AGGACTGCGAATCTTGCGTCGGCAAGAAGTTCGCGCCCAAGGGCACCGCGGCGGCGGGGACAGCCGGCGTGGTCCGCGAGGAGGATCTGCCACACGGCTTCCGCGTCATCTCGCCGACCAAGGGCGTGGCCGGCATCGTGCACAACATGAACCGCCTGAACCTGGTCCTGGGCGACGACAACAAGACGATCGTGTGGGCGTACTGGGAATAGCGGAGGCGATCTGACCGGCATGCCGTTTTCGTCGTCGGCCTGGAAGCCGGAAGATTCTGTTCGCGCTCCGGGCATGCGGGGTGCGCGATCCGAGGGGCGGTCTTGAGACCGCCCCTCGGCGTTTCTGTCGAGGCTAAATCCCGCCCATGCAAAGGTACTTGATCTCGAGGAAATCCTCGATTCCGTACTTGGAACCTTCGCGGCCGATGCCGGATTCCTTGATGCCGCCGAAGGGCGCGACTTCGGTCGAGATGATGCCGGTGTTGATGCCGACGATGCCGTATTCGAGCTGCTCCGCCACCCGCCAGACGCGGCCGATGTCGCGGCTATAGAAATAGGCGGCAAGCCCGAACTCGGTATCGTTGGCGAGGCGCACGGCATCTTCGTCGGTGGTGAAGCGGAACAGCGGGGCCACGGGACCGAAGGTCTCCTCTCGCGCCACCGCCATCTGGGGCGTGACGTTGGCGAGGATGGTCGGCTCGAAGAAGCTCTGGCCCAGGGAATGGCGCTTGCCGCCCACCATGACCTTGGCGCCCTTCTTGACCGCATCGGCGATGTGCTCTTCCACCTTCTGCACCGCCTTCATGTCGATGAGCGGGCCCTGCTGGGTCTCGCCCTTGAGCCCGTCGCCCACCTTCAGCTTGCCGACCGCGCCGACGAGCTTCTCGGCGAACTTGTCATAGACCTTCTCCTGGATCAGCAGCCGGTTGGCGCACACACAGGTCTGGCCGGTGTTGCGGTACTTGGAGGCGATGGCGCCTTCGACCGCGGCGTCAAGATCGGCGTCCTCGAAAACGATGAAGGGTGCGTTGCCACCGAGTTCGAGCGAGACCTTCTTCACTGTGCCGGCGCATTGCTGCATGAGCAGCTTGCCGATCTCCGTCGAGCCGGTGAAGGAAAGCTTGCGCACGATCGGGTTCGAGCTCATTTCGCCGCCGATGGCAGAGGCGGAACCAGTGACCACGTTCAGCACGCCCGCCGGGATGCCGGCGCGCTCGGCAAGCTCGGCCAGCGCGGTTGCCGACAGCGGCGTCTGGGACGCCGGCTTGATCACCACCGGGCAGCCAGCGGCGAGCGCCGGCGCGCATTTGCGGGTGATCATGGCATTGGGGAAGTTCCATGGCGTGATCGAGGCGACGACGCCGATGGGCTGCTTGATCACGACGATGCGCTTGTCCGCCTGATGGCCGGGGATGGTGTCGCCATAGACCCGCTTGGCCTCCTCGGCGAACCATTCGACGAAAGAGGCGCCATAGGCGATCTCGCCCTTGGCCTCAGCCAGCGGCTTGCCCTGCTCCGCCGTCATCAGGACCGCGAGGTCTTCCTGGTTCTCCATCATCAGGTTGAACCATTTGCGCAGGATGTTGGCGCGCTCCTTGGCGGTCTTGCGCGCCCAGGCGGGCCAGGCCGCATTGGCCGCCTCGATGGCGCGGCGCGTCTCGGCCGCCCCCATCTGGGGCACGGTCGCGATCACCTCACCCGTCGCCGGATTGGTCACCTCGACGGTCTTGCCGGAATCGGCATCGAGCCATTTGCCGTTGATGTAGCATTGCTGGCGGAACAGCCGCATGTCCTTCAGCGGCAGGGGAGCGGAAGCGGATTTCTTTACGGCTTGCTGCATGGCGCACCTCGGGAGGAAGACCGGATTTCGGGGACGGACTGGCCCCTAATATAGCGTCGAGACGCCGAAGGGCAACCCGGCGGCCGGGACCCTATCGCCGGCGCGCCAATGCCAGTCCAAGCCCGGCGCCGATCAGCAAACTGCCGGTCAGGCGATTGCGCAGGCGCCCGCGCGAGGCGAGCAGGCCCCGGGCGCGCCCGGACAAGACGGCCCAGCCGCTGTCGACCAAGATGGCGATCGCCATGAAACTCCCCGCCAGCAAAGCGATCTGCGGGCCGGGAAGCAGATCGGCGGCGATGAACTGGGGAAAGAATGCGCCATAGAAAAGCAGGGTCTTGGGGTTGGTGAGCGAAATCAGGAAACCGCGGCCGTAGATCGCCTGCAGCGATTTCATCTGGGGCCTGGTACGCGTCAGATCCACCGGCGCAGCGAGCCATTGGCGGATGCCGAGGAACAAGAGATAGGCGACGCCGAGCCAGCGCAGCCACTCGAACATCTGGGAGAGCCAGGAGAGCAGCGCCGTCATGCCGATGGCCGTAATTGCCAACTGGAGCACCATGGCCGAGCTGGTGCCGAGCACCGTCAGCAGCCCGTAGCGCGTGCCGTAGGCGACGCTGTTGGCGACGATGAGCGCCACGTTCGGCCCAGGAATGAGCATCAGGATGGTCGTCGCCAGGACGAAGGCGAGGTAGAGTTGAAGATGAATCATCGACGCCTCCTTGACCCGCGCGATGGACGGCTATTCCTTAATCTTGCCACGGTTCTTTGCCAAGCTTTCAGCATGCCGCATCGAACCGGGACAATCCCCTTTCCTCGCCTTCTCGCACTCGCCTGGCTGGTCTTGGCCCTGGTTTCCGGCGGCGCTGTCGCCCAGGAAAGCGGCGAGGATTCGCCAGGCGAGCGGGTCAGTGACAAAGCCGCGATCGAAAGCCTGCTGAAGGACCAGACGGTTTATGGCCGCTATGCCAGCGGGCTTGCCTGGTCCGAATACCATTCCCCCGACGGGCGCACGGCCTACCGCGAGAACGATTGTGTCTACGCCGGCCATTGGTGGGTCGCAGACGGTCTCGTCTGCTTCCGCTACGATGCATTCAACGGGGGCCGGCCAGCCTGCTTCCGCCTGTATCGCAGGAATGACCGGCTGAGTTTCTACTACCCGACCCGGTTCGGTTCCTGGATTCTGAACGCCTACACGATCGACCGCCGGCCCGGGAATCCCGACAAGATGCCGGTGGAAGGCCAGAGCTGCGTGGGTGTCTAATAGCTGGCATCGACTGACAGCATCGCTACAGGCAAGTCGCCTCGCACTTGGGGGATGCCGAGGCGACCGCAAAAATGAAGGCGATTTGGAGCTCTCCGATCCGAGACCTCTTCACGGAAGATTCGCCGTCCGACCGAGGACGCCTGAGCCGAAATTCTCCGGCCCCGAGCGGCCCCTGAATCCGCGGGCGGGCCTCCCTGTGCCCGTTCCATGCTAGAGTCCGCGCCCGATGGGTGGGGGACGCCGGATGCGGCAGATGATGCTTCCGCTTGGCGAGGGGGGGGCAGACAATGGCGGTTATCGTGTTTGAATTCGGACCGGCGAACTCCCTTTATTTGCAGGACCAAGGCACGATTCGACCTCCGAACGCCGTATTCGCGCGCTTCGAGGCTGCCCCAAGCGCACTTGTCTATCCTACTTTGTGGAGCCGCGCCGCAACTGGCCGTCATCTTGGCAAAAACCAGCCTCATCGAGCAAATCCTACGAACGCAATCGCACCATTGATTTCCGATCGGCTTCGGAACTGAGGCGATATTGAGGCTCGTCATCTACACATCGATAGTGGGCAACTACGATAGCCTGCGCGCGCCATTGGTCGTCGAACCGCAGTTCGAATACGTGGCGTTCTGCGGCGAAACCGACGCGCCAGTTCCGCCGCCCTGGCAAAGTCGCTCCCTTGTGCGCAGGGAGCGCAATGCGCGAATGACCGCAAGGTGGCACAAGCTGCATCCACACTCGCTCTTTCCTGGTCACGATGCGAGCCTCTACATCGACGGGAATGTACGGATACATGCACCGGTCACTGACCTCGTTGACCAGATGCTGTCGGCGTCGCCAATCGCCATGTTCCGCCACGCCGAACGCGGCTGCATCTACACTGAAGCCGAAATTGTCAAACGCTACCGCCTGGACGATTCGGCAATCGTGGATGCCCAGATGGCCTACTATGCAGCATTGGGATACCCGCCGGGACGCGGCCTCCACGTCAGCACGGTGCAAATCCAACGGCACAGCGACCCACGGCTCCGGGCGTTTCTTGACGAATGGTGGCAGCAGGTCAAAGTCTTTAGCCACCGGGACCAGCTAAGCCTCGACTTCATGTTGACGCGCCATGGAATCACCGCCTCGACAATTCCAGGCAGCATCGAGAAAAACGCATGGTTCGCCATTGCGCCACATCGCCGCTACCGCGTCGAACTGGCCAGAGATCACGATGTCGATATCGGCGACGAGGTAGATTGGTTGCGGATGTCAATGGTCACCCTGGCCCGCCGCAGCCCTTCCCGCCAACAGATCGTATCAAGGCTGTTGGACGCGACGTGGTGGCACGCGACGCGGCCGTTGCGAAGCAGCAAACGGTTGCTGCGCCGATGGCGGTGGAGGCTCGCCGAGAATGGCAAAGGCCGGTAGAAGCCTCGCGGGCTCCTGTCAATGCTTCCGGAGAGCGACTTGATGGCTATGCTGTTCTTCACGGATAGCGAAGCCGCTTCGGCCCACATTGGCGGATTGCCCGATACCACCTTGCGCCGCGCGCCATCAGGCGGTCGAGCCTGGGCCGATCCAGTTTGAGCGACATATCCATGGTCAGTATGCCGCCGAATTGTTCCTTAAATCGGGTCACCGCGCCGAGAGAGGCATTGGTCAGATCGTTCATGACGTATCCGCGCTCTCCCAGATCGACCAATGTCCGCCAGCGAAGAAGGTAGGTCGCGCCAGTCCGCAGATGCGCTTCGAAGGAGCCAGCGCACACCGTGTGGCTCCATGGATGTCTGCCGAGCAATGCGAGCTGTGCCGCCGCAGGTTCGCCCGAGGCAAGACGTGCCGAGAAAATGACGCCGAGATCGGCCGCGACCAGGTCGTTGACGTATCGCCGGAACGCGTCCCTGGCCAGATAGAGCTGCGCGCCCTTCCGACGGTGAACTTCCTCGTGGGCCCGGTATAGGCAATCGAAATCATTGTCCGCCGAAACCACAGCGCCAGCGTTTTCCGCCCGCCGAATCAAGCGCCGGGCATTCTTGTCGAGCCGCTTCCATAGCTGCGCGCTGTCGGTGATCGGCACGACGATGGTATATGCCGGCGAGGCATGCCAACCGCGTTCGATCCAGGGCCGAAAATCCTGATATGCGTCCTTGCAATATAGGGTGATGGAATCTTCCGGCTGTTGGGCCAAGACCGTGCAAAGCGCGTCGAGGCATCTCAGTCGTGTCGAGTAATCGCCTTCCAGAACCAGCAGGTCGTCTCGCAGCACGGCGCCGTTGTAATAGAGCAGCCTGCGGGGAGAGATCACGTTTCTTCCGTCCACCCGATGGCGATAGAGGCCAACGCCGGCGAGGAAGGAGTCGCCGTCCCGGATTGCAGCCACGGAGAACGAGCCGCCCGCTGCCCGACAAAGTATGTCGAGGTATCGCGCCGTGCTGTAGATCGAACCGGTCCGCTGCTGGGCGGAGACGAAATCGTCCCACGACTCGTAGTGCTCTTCCGCGAGCACACCCGCCTCCAGAGAGCGGTTAAGGGTCATCGGGGCGGCAGCGGGATGTCGACTCTGGCCTGCCGGTCCCTGCTCATCCGACCGCACCGATCAACCCGAGCGCCTGCATATCCTTCAGGCACTTATGGATAAATGCTTCGGTGATCCGCGGAGCCTCGGCCAGCGGATGCGTTCCCGAGGCCTGCGAAATTTGTGCCAGGTCCCGTCGGTACGACGCCGTGTCGTAGTTCGCCACTGTCCCCGCTCTGGGCTGCTCCCAGGCATGGAGGAGTGGCAATAGGGACTGCTGCCGCTGCAACCGGCCCAGCGCGTTCAGCCGGCTTCTGAATGCGCGGTACCATGCGCCATAGTCGTCGACGCGTTCGATGTGATAGCCGGCTGATTCTACCCAGTTCACGATGGAATCGAGACCGACGTCGCAATGGGGATTGACCATGTTGTACTCGACATATCCCGGCCGGTCGATTTGTCCCGCCATGCTCAACGCCGCGATGGATCGGGCGACGGCGTCGACGGGCAAACCGTCATAGCAGGCACGTCGCCCCGAACGTCCCAGCACATAGAATGAGCGCGGGGCCAGCGACGTGGTGACGATCCCGTGGAGAAGACGCGTGAGCGTGTCCTGCACGTTGATTTGTCGCGGAGCCTCGCTGTGCGCCATGATATAACTGGGGCGGTAAACTCGCACCGGTATTTGGAACCGGTTGTGCAACTCTCTGAGGATGGTCTCGCTCGCCCATTTGGTGGCCGTATAGCCGGCAGCGGGCCGAGCAGTCCCGGGAGCGGAACTCCTTCCATCTTGAGGCTGAACGGCGATGGTCGACATGTAGTTGATCGCCTTCGTCCGCCCAGCCAGAGCGAAGCGAATGATCTCAACCGTGCCAAGAACGTTCGGCGCGAAGAGTTCGCGGTAGCCACGCAGGTGGTCGACGACTGCTGCATTGTGGACAATGCAGTCGACCTCGTCGCAGAGCCGGTCGTAGGTCTCTTGGGGTAGGCCGAGCCTCACCTGGGTCAGGTCGCCTCCAAGCACGACCAAGCGACCGCTTTGAAACTGCTGATCGAGCAGGCCTTGAAGGGCCGGATCGTTTCCATAGGCTTCGCGAAACCGCTTCAGCGCCTCGGCATCGCCAGAAGAGCGCACCAGGCAGTAGAGCCGGCCCCGGACCGGCAGTCTGCTGAGGATTTCCAGGGCGATAAACCTTCCCGCGAAGCCGTTCGCCCCGGTGAGGAGAACCATCGTCGCGCCCCCTTGGAGGTCACGCGAAGACGCCAGCGAACCAGCCGCATCGAGATCGGACGGGGTGAGGAACGCTTCCAACCGAAGATCCGTCGCCTCCCCGGAGAGCGACACATGAGGCGGATTGTCAAATGCAGTGCGGCTGGATGCCCGAAGGTCCATCAGGTCCAGGAGAAGGTCGCAAACCGCATCGACCGTCGGATGGCTATAGGCAAGAGTTGCGGGGACCGGATGCCCGATCGCTTCACTCAGCACGTGGGACAATTCCACAACCCCGAGCGAATCCAGTCCCATCTCCTGAAAGCTCGCGCCGGCTGGGGCACCGCCGAGAGCCGAAGCGCCTACCACGTCGGAGAGATAGCTCAGGAGCTCCTGTCGCAACAATGCGCGCCGATCCGAGGGGGACGCCGTGGCAAGCCTTCGAAACAGGCCCGTATCCAGGGTTTGGCCGCGCGCTGCCTCGATGGCGTCCCGCAGCTCGAAGATCTTGACCTTGCCCGACTCGTTGCGTGGCAACGCCTCGACGAACCAGACCCTGGTGGGAACCGCGAGAGCCTCAAGATGCTTTCGGCAATGCAGAAGAATGTCGCCGGCGGCGAGCGCGGCGCCCTGCCGGAGGGCGACGCACGCGACGACCTCCTGCCCGAGGAAGTCGCTGGGAATTCCGACTACGGCACATTCCCTCACCTCGGGGAGACGTCGGACAATCTCGGCAACCGACTCCCCGTGAACGTTGTGACCGCCCTGGATGATGAGATCATCCGCACGTCCGATGACGAACAGCTCCCCGTTCGCGTCAAAACGGGCGAGATCTCCCGTTCGATGCCATCCCGCGGCACTGGCGGCGAGCGATGCGGGGGCGCGCGGATCCCAGTATTCGACGGCCCTCCCCTTCGGCAGATAGAGCATGAGCTCCCCGATCTCTCCCGCCGGCAGTGCGTGTTCTTGTGGATCGACGACTCTGGCCTGAAGATGACGGTAGGGCTTTCCGACCGAGCCGGATATTGACTTGGGCGAAGCCCGGCTTATACCCCCGACCCCCGTCATCCCGTAGCTGGCATCGATGCGAACGCCGCACGCCGCCTTGAAGCGCTCGATCAAGTCAGACGACACGACGGCGCCGCCACATACGACAGTCCGTAGCGACGAAAGATCGAACCGCCCGATGCCCGGAACGGCAAGGATCGCCTCGCACATCGCGGGCACCAGAAATGTCTTCTGGATCCGGTGCGTCTGAACCAGCTGCAGAACCTCCTCGGGATCGAAGCGATCCGGGACGAAGTGCGTGCATTTTCGCGCCAGCCCCTCGAAGAGCGAAAGGCTGCCGAAGGAGCTCGACATCGGCAGGACAGACAATTGCCGAACCGGACGACGCCAACGGGCGAAGCGCCTCCGCAGGCTTTCCAGAGTGGCGGTAAAGGCGCCGTGCCTTGTTATGACCCCCTTCGGCGTCCCAGTGCTGCCGCTCGTAAATTGAATGAACGCCATATCGTCGTCAGAGCGTGGAATTGGATCGGTCAGCGGGCGGTGCCCGGCCAGGAGTCGGGCCAGTCCGATCCATCCTGGCGACTCCTCGACACCGGTTAGAATCCGACAGCGCAGGTTCTCGCCCAGAGTACCTTGTCCAAACCCGGCTGACGCCACTACCGTCGTCGGTTCGATCTCCGTCACCAATTGCCGAATCTTTTCCGGCGGAGAGCTGTGATGGGCGACAACGGCCACGCCCCCGGCCCGCAACACCGCCCTCCAGGAGATAGCCAGATCCGGACCGTTGGGGAGCCACAGCAACACCCGCTCCCCAGGCCCGGCTCCCAAGGCCAGTAGACCGGACGCCAGCTGTGCGCTCCGACTGTGGACAGCGCTCGAGCGCCAGACCCGTCCACCGGAGACGAACGCGTCGAAATCTCCCATGGCCTTCAGGTTTCGATCCGCCCAACTCATCGCGTTCATGCAGTGCCCTTAGACAGTAACGGCCTCATGCAGTCTGGCGCTATCGTTGCACGCTCCTGTCGAGTGGTGGAAACTATGTCACAGTCAGGCATCGGCGCCTATGCGAGTGGGAAAAACGCTAGCCATAACACCGCGTCGTAGCGCATTGCCGTCGCTTTGTTTGTCTGGATCGCGAGTGGCATACTAAAGCTGCATGGGCCCCCTCAAACACTGTTTGGGTACGGATGAAATTCGCGGCGACCATCGAATTTGCGAACCTCCGATGAATTCCAAGGATATCCCTCGGTCCGAGAGCGCCTTGGAATCGGTCGAGCGCTTTCACGCGACCCTCATGGGCAATTGGAAAACCCAGGTCCTGTATGTCGCCGCCTCGCTGCGAATTGCCGACCTTTTGGCGTCCGGGCCCCGGACCAGCGCCGAGCTCGCCCGGGCTACCAGCACCCACCCGGCAGCGCTCCATCGGCTGCTTCGCGCTCTGAGCACGATCGACGTTTGTCAGGAGCGCGACGGTGGCAGCTTCGAGCTGACCGCATTCGGTGCACTTCTGCAGGAGAAGTCCCCTCACTCCCAGCGGGCGTGGACTATCTGGTGGGGACAGCATCTCTGGCCGGTCTGGGAGCATCTTCTGTACAGCGTCAGAACCGGCGACAGCGCGCGGAAGATGCTCAGCGGCACGGAAGGCTTCGCTCACCTGGAACAGGATCCCGAAGCCGCCGCGCTCTTCAATAAAGCCGGTGTCGAACAGCTTCAGTTGACCGCGCCGGATATCGTCCGAACCTATGACTTCGGCAGCCAGCCGCGGGTCGTCGATATTGGCGGCGGGCACGGCGTTCTGCTTCTGACCGTCCTGAAGGCCCATCCCGGGGCAACGGGCGTGCTGTTCGATCTGGCGCATGCCATCGAAGGCGCCCGACGCTACGTCGATGAGTCCGGCTTGGCTGATCGTTGCGAGCTCGTTCGCGGCGACTTCTTCCAGTCCGTACCTCGCGGCGGGGACGTCTATATTCTCAAGAGCGTGATTCACGACTGGGACAGGGAACGAAGTCTCCGCATCCTGCAGAATTGCCGGAAGGCAATGGAACCAGATGCAAGGCTGCTGGTGATCGAGCCGATTGTTCCCGAGCGGCTGGGAACCTCCCTCGCGGACCAGGCGATTGCGCGAAGCGACCTGACCATGCTGATCGCCCATGCCGCGCAGGAGCGCACCGAAGCGGAATTTCGGGAACTTCTGAACGCTTCGGGATTCGAGGTTTCGCGATTGCTGGCAGCCGGAGCCGGCTTCACCATCATCGAGGCGCGTCCCCGCGAGTAGTCCGTTCTGCCGTTAGACCAGTTTCTCGATCGTCTGCAAAACCCCGGTCCGACCGGCGATGACTTCCCGCTCCCAATCGCAGACCCGCTCGAGATTGACGTGGATCGCCTGCCGATTCTCCAGGATCTGCCGCAGGGCCCGCTTCATGTCTTCTGCGCTCACTGCGCCGCGAGGCGCGCCGGTCAAGGGAAGCGCGATCCCAAGCTCCCGGCATCTCTCAGCAAGGCCCGGCTGGTCCCAAAAGAACGCATAAGACAGCATCGGCACGCGATGGACGATGGCCTCGTGGGTTGAATTCATCCCGTGATGGGTGAGAAAGACGTCAGCGGCACTCAAGGCGGCCCATTGATCCGCGTATTCCACGACCTTGACATTTGGCCTGGCGATCCGGCTCGAAATCTCATCGCTCAGCGGTAACCCGCCCAGACTGATGAGCGCGCGGGCTTCCGGCATGCTCTCCAGACACTCGGCCAAGGCCTGGAGAACGCCGAGGGCAGCATCCAAATAGTAGCGGTACACGATCGTCCCGAAACATGCATAGATTCCGATCCGCTTTGGCCAGGCATTGAAATACGCCACTTCTGCCGCCGACTGCCCGATGGGGCGGCTTTCCGACGGAATGCAGCCGTAGAAGGCGATCGGCTCGAAGACCTTTCGCTCATGCTCCATGAGAAAGCGCGGCGGCTGGCAGCAAATATTCAAGTGGGGACTGAGGCCGGTGACGTAACAGAACGGCGAAGCGTCGCGGAGCTCATACCGGTCGCGAAGCACTTCGACGGCGCGATGGCAGCGATCGGAAATAGCCACACGGGGATCGGCGTGCAACTTGGGCAAAAATCGCGCCGGGTCAACGTTATGGCCCGTCATCACATTTATGAAGGGGATGCCGAGCACCTGTGCCGCCACCCGACCAACCACCGAAAATGTCTCGCAAAGGATCAGGGCCGGTTCGACCTCCTTCACCTTGTCGATGATCTCCTTCGCATAGGTGCCGGCGTAACTGACATAGCGGCAGGGGAACGGCATGGATTCGCTGTCGGCATGGTCGAGCGGAAGGTCGGCGAATACATCAACGAGCCTCGCGCCAGCCCGTTCGATTTCCGCGCCGAAGAACCCATGGGTGAAGACGTAGACGCTGAAACCCCTACAAGCCAGGTCGGAGATCAAGGGCCGGATTTGCTTGAAATGACCCGTTTCCGCCATGCAGAAGACGGCGATTGCTGGCCTGGTCACGTTTTCGCCAAACCCGGGTCTCCCAGCCAATCGTGAAGCGATCGCGATGCCTCGCCGTCGAGCTTCCTTACCAAGGTGAGCCCGGAAGCACCAAACGGCAGATCGAAAACCTGGAGAGACGTGTCCTCCTTGAGCTGATCGACGAAGTATTTGACCGTCATCTTGTAGGCTTTGTCGGCGCCATAGACCTTGTCGTCGCGCACAATCATGCTGTCGTGAAGAAGGGCGAGGCCGCGCGGAGCCAGCAGCGTCTTGAATGATTCAAAGTCAAATCGCGCCTGCTCCTGCGTGTGACGTCCATCTATGAAAACAATGCCCACTTCGCCAAGCGATTCATAATCTGGTGATTCAACAAACTCCTGCGTCGTCATGCGGAAGTGGCGGATGTTTCCCACACCGAGGCCGCCGAAATACGCCGTCACGTCGGCCTTATGCTTCCAGAAATCGTCTACCAGAGAAGGATCGATGAAGATCACTTCCCCCTGCTCGAGGTTGTCCTGGAGGGCTTTGCCGAGCATGAGCGGCACAAAGCCACGCCAGGACCCGACGACGACGGCGAGGCGCGGACGCAGGATGCGGCCGAGCGAATAGTAGAGCCAGCCGAGCCCTAGGTTCTGGTCTTCGGCCCGCTGAGCGTGCCCGGAGAGGAGCAGGCGGGGGTGCTCCATAACCCGCGCTATCCATTCCGTGAGTCCCCCCCGTTCCATCCGCCCCCGCTTCAGACAATGGCTGCCCCGCATGTAGCATCTTTTTGGCCACTCGGGGAGTGCTTCAGAGGAACGCCTTGATGCCGCCGGCGAGTGATTGCGCGATGGGAAGGTATCGTTCCCTGGGGAATGCGCCAATCATTGGCGTTCGGTTGGCATCGTACAAAACAACCCGTCCCTCCACCATCGCGTAGTCGAACTTGCCGAAGTCGAATTTCAGATCCTGCCGCAGCCGCCGCAGATCTTCAGGAACCTCTGACAGTCTCTCGGAATCAACAATGTTGGTCGATTTGACAACTGGGCCGCGGGAAAAGAAGATGGTGTGCCTTTCTCGATCGCCAAGAAATAGCCAAGTCCGCACGCAATAATACTCTCCCCGCCGCTCCGGCAGAAAGCGCTCGACGACGAGTTCGGGATCAGCCCAAATTGCCTCTGGCACGTCTCCTATCGAGCTGAAGACTGGATAGTCGCGGAATGCCCTTGGAGAACCATGGCGCCGCCATCGGTTGGCAATGCGATACGCCTCCTTGGCGAAATCGGCATAGTTTTCCACCAGATTGCCTGCGCGGGGGCGCAGGACGCCCCACTTGGCATAGTGCCACTCACGGGCGCCGAGAGCGTTCCGATCGGTCTTGACAATGACGGGTCCCCCGTATCGATCACCGCGTCCGACGAGATGCGCGCTGATCTGCCGCTTCGAGATATCGCGAACGCCGGCGTTGATTGCGCGAGGGTACCGGTTGATGTAGTCCGTGTATTCGCCGGGTACCACCGTTAGATCGACGTGCAGGACGGCCAGGTCGGCATCGACACGAACCCGGGGGCCATACACGAGTGTTGTTTCGATGCCGCTTTCGCGCCAGTGCTCGGCGATGGCCCGCAGCCAATAATCCATTTCCTGAAACCAATCACTGCGATGGACGAGTATGGCAACTCTGTACATCGGCTACGCAGAGAGCTGAGAGGTCGCATCGGCAAGAGGGGCAAGCACAATCTGCGGCCGCAAGATGGGTTATCGAAAACGCGACTGCATCGTGGTGTCCGGAACGGTCAGTACGGCGGCAGGGAGGCAACCATCTCGCCGTGAAATACTCGAGCTGGTCCTCATTCAACAGTGACGCTCTTGGCCAGGTTGCGGGGCTGGTCGACGTCGGTGCCTTTGATGACCGCGGCGTGGTAGGCGAGAAGCTGGACGGGCAGCGCGTAGAGGATCGGCGCGACGAAGGCTTCGCAAGCGGGCAGCTCGATGGTCCGGGTCGCCTTGGCGCCAAGGCGCGCGATCCCGGCCTTGTCCGAGATGAGGATCACCCGGCCGCCGCGGGCCGCCGCCTCCTCCAGGTTGGAAGCGGTCTTGTCGAACAGATCGTCGCTGGGCGCGACCACGATCACCGGCATGGCCTCGTCGATGAGCGCGATGGGCCCATGCTTCATCTCCCCCGCCGCATAGCCCTCGGCATGGATGTAGGACAGCTCCTTCAGCTTCAGGGCCCCTTCCAAGGCGATGGGATAAGTCGACCCGCGGCCAAGAAACAGTACGTCGCGCGCTTCCGCGATCTCGGCCGCCACGGCGTGGATCTCGCCTTCCGCGGCCAGGACCTGGCTCACCTGCGCCGGGACTTCGCCGAGGGCATGGATGAGCGCAGCTTCGCCCGCGGCATCAATCTCGCCCCGGGCGCGGGCCGCGGCGAGAGCCAGGCAGGCGAGCACGGTTAGCTGGGTGGTGAAGGCCTTCGTCGAGGCCACGCCCACCTCCGGTCCGGCCAGCGTGGGCAGCACGTGGTGGGATTCCCGCGCCATGGTGCTTTCGGGCGCGTTCAGAACCGCAAGCACCTTCTGGCCCTGGCTCTTGGCGTAGCGCAGCGCAGCGATGCTGTCCGCCGTCTCGCCTGACTGGGAGATCACCAGGGTCGCGCCGGACCTGGCCAGCGGCGCGGCGCGATAGCGGAACTCCGAGGCGATGTCGACCTCGACCGGCAGCTCGGCGAGCTGCTCGATCCAGTACTTGCCGAGCATGCCGGCATAGTAGGAGGTGCCGCAGGCGACCAGGGTGACGCGGTCGAGCGACCCGAGATCGAACGGCAGGTCGGGGAGCGTCACCTTGCGCTCGCCGGGATCGATGAAGCTCGCGAGCGTATCGCCG
>Ga0070734_10004126_pt1 | contig 14161 bp, 15 predicted proteins | sample Coa_R1_8_FD_66444 | JGI IMG/M metagenome (GOLD analysis project Ga0070734, IMG submission 66444) | Surface soil microbial communities from Centralia Pennsylvania, which are recovering from an underground coalmine fire - Coalmine... | ecosystem: Environmental > Terrestrial > Soil > Unclassified ...
TCGTGGATTTCCTGGCGGGAGCGCTGGAGAAGCCGATGACGTCGAGGGCAAAACGATGACCTACAAGCAATTCAACGCTTTCTGCCGCGGCCTCGCCGCGACGACCTATGTCATGCAATGGGGCGGCTCCCATGTCTGGAAGGTCGGCGGCAAGGTCTTTGCCATCGGCGGCTGGCAGGACGACGAGCCGAGCTTCACCTTCAAGGTGAGCGAGATCTCCTACGAAATGCTCAAGGACATGCCCGGCCTGCGCCCCGCCCCTTATCTCGCCTCGCGCGGCATGAGCTGGATCCAGCACTATGCAAAGCCAGGGCTCTCGGACGGGGAGCTCAAGGACTATATCCGGCAGTCCCATCGCATCGTCGCCAGCGGGCTGTCGAAGAAGAAGCAGCGGGAGCTCGGGCTCATCGAGGCGTAGGCCGGGCCGCGTCCGGGCGCACCTACCCGCGCCTCGGCTTCATCGCCGCCAACGGCGCGAGGCCGACCGGGAACGACGGCTCAAGTTCTTGCGGGACACTTGGGGGCGGGGCGCCTGGGGGCGGGCCGCGCTCGCGCCTCAGGCCCGGCGTGCTTCTTCCCGGCTTGCCCGGGAACACCAAGTTCATGCAGATTGCCGTCCGGCCGGCGCAGAAACGGTCACGCGAGACTATGGGGGGATGCGCGATGCTCCAGTCGCTCGGTCAGATTCTGCCGCGCGCCGCGCGGCTTTTCGGCGACCGCATCGCGCTCGTCGCCGACGGGCGCGAATTCAGTTTCCGTCAGCTCGACGCGCTCTCCGGCGGTCTCGCCCATCATCTCGTCAGGCTCGGCGTCGCCCCCGGCGATCGGGTCACCCTCTATGCGCCCAATTCCTGGGAGTGGATCGTCAGCTATTACGGCGCCTTGAAGGCGGGCGCGATCGTCAATCCGATCAACGTGATGCTGACGCCCTCGGAAGTCGCCTTCGTCACGCGCGACTGCGGCGCGAAGGCCCTGATCGGCAGTCCCGAGAAGATCGCGCCGGCGATCGCCGCGGGGGTCGCCGATCTGACGACGATCGTCTTCGGCGACGCGGCGGTTTCGGGCGCGACGCCGTTCAACGAACTCGTCGCCGGACCCGTCGCCTTCGATCCCGTCGCGGTCGATGCCTCCGCGACCTCGACGATCGGCTACACCTCGGGCACGACCGGCCATCCGAAGGGGGCGATGCAGTCGCACCGGGCGGTCATGACCAATGTCGCGATGGCCGCGCAGATGCATCTCAAGACGGCGGCCGACGTCGTCGTCTCCGCCCTGCCCTGTCCCCATGTCTACGGCAACGTCGTGTTTCAGGGCGCGATGCTGTGCGGGATGAAGCTCGTCTTGCATCCCCGCTTCGACGCCGCCGAAATCCTCGCGAGCATCGAGACCCATCGGGCGACCATGTTCGACGGCGTGCCGACCATGTACATGTACATGCTCGCCTCGCCGGAGCTGCCGCGCCGCGACCTCTCCTCGCTCACCCGCTGCACGGTCGGCGGCCAGACGATGCCGGTGGCCAAGATGCGCGAGGTCGAGGAGCGCTTCGGCTGCCCGCTGATCGAGCTCTGGGGCATGACGGAACTTGCGGGGATGGGCACGACCTTTCCGGTCTACGGCCCGCACAAGCTCGGCTCGATCGGCATCGCGCTGCCCTATTGCGAGGCGCGCATCGCCGATGTGGCGGACGCTTCGAAAACGATGCCGCGCGGCGAGGTCGGCGAACTGATGATGCGCGGCCCGATCGTGATGCGCGGCTACTGGGGCAACGAGAAGGCGACCCGCGAAACGATCGAGCCGGACGGCTGGCTGCATTCCGGCGATCTCGCCAGCATGGACGAGGACGGGGCGGTCTTCATCGTCGACCGCAAGAAGGACATGATCAACACCGCCGGCTTCAAGGTCTTCCCCGCCGAGATCGAGCGGGTCGTGGCGGGCCATCCCAGCGTCGCGCTCGTCGCGGTCGGCGGCGCGCCGGATGAACTGAAAGGCGAGATCGCCAAGGCCTACGTCGTGCTGAAGCCCGGCGCCAGCGCCGACGCCGAGGCCATTCTCGCCCTCTGCCGCCGCGAACTGGCTGCCTACAAGGTTCCGCGCGAGGTGCGCTTCGTCGCCGACCTGCCGAAGACATCCACCGGCAAGATCATGCGTCGCGAGCTGAAGTCGCTCGACGCCTGATCGGGCTCGCGCCGGCGCTCACGGCCACCACTTCGGCAGCCGCGCGTCGGCAATCGGTACCGGCTCGTCGATGCGGAGGGCTGGAATAAAGCGTCCCCAAATTCGGTCACGCAACCGAGAGGCCAATCCGAAATGGGCCTCCTCGGGAGATGCAATGGCCAAGCCGCGGCTTGTCACACTACGAGGCCGAAGCGAGACTTCGGGAGCCGGAGGCCTTGAGCAAAATGAGCACCGGCGCCTGACCGGCAGCGGCGCGCAGCGCCAGGACAATCGCCGTAGGACCGCTGGATCCGAGCTCGACGGGCCGGCCGCGAATCGCGGGGACTTGCACAGCCGGAGTGCCACCCCTTGCCGGCTGCCGGATTTCCGCAAGGCCCTTGGCATGTTCACGGGCCGGTGGAAGCTCGAGATCCTCTGGCTTCTCTACCAGCGCAGCTACCGCGTCGCCGAGTTGCGGCGCGCGCTGCCCAACATAACCCAGCCCGTGCTGACGGCGAAGCTGCGGGAATTGGAGGCGGACGGGTTGGTGAAGCGCAACACCTGCCAAGGCCTGCGTCCGGACGTGGAATACGAAATGACCGCGAGCGCAAGGCAGTTCGGATTTTTCGTCCATGCCGTCGTGTCATGGGCTCGGGAGAAACCCCTCGCTCAGGAACCGGACCGCTTCCGGATGGACTCCAGAAGCAGCGGAGCAAGGCCTAAGGCCTAGCCCCGCCGGCCCACTCTGCCAGTACTCCGTTCCGCCGAGCCAGGCATGGAGCCATCAAGCGCGGTCCATCGCCGCCCGGCGCCTCATCGATCGCGGCAGCATGGCGGCGAGCGTATCGTCGCGGCGCCAGAAGTGGTGGTAGAGCGCGGCCAGGGCATGCAGCGCGATCAGGCCGAGGAGAACGAAGCCGACTGCCTTGTGCGCCTCCAAGAGATACTTCGCCAGCGGGCGGTCTTCGCCGATCAAGCCAGGCAGCTGGCCAAGAAAAAACAGCGTCACCCGATCGCCGCGCGCATCGGTCTCGAGGAACCCGAGGAGCGGCTGAGCCAGCATGAGGGCGTAGAGCGCATATTCGCTCCACTGGGCGGCAAGGCGCATGGCCTCGGACATGTCGGCGGGCCAGTTCGGGAAGCGCGAGAATTGGCGCCAGGCGAGCCGGCAGAGCGTGACGGCCCAGACGGTCACGCCGAACGAGCGATGCAGCGCGGTGAGCGCCAGGGCCGCCTCCCTGGACGCGGCGAATCTGATCGAGAAGGCGAGCACGAAGATCGTCGCGACGAGGAACAGGCTCAACCAGTGCAGAATCCGGATCGCCGGGTCGAATTCGCGCAGGTCGGAATCTTCATCGGTCCGCAGCATTCGAATGCCTCTCCGTCATGCCGGTCCAAGTCCGGGCGGAGAGGAAGACCGAATCCTGCGCGGGTTTATTCCCTCGTAGCGTCAGCCCTTGGGCAATGACCTGGAAGCCGCCGATCACGCTTCCGTCAACGCTTGATCAGGCTCCAATTCAAAGCCAGCACGCGGCCCGGCCCGTGGGCCGCGGCAAAGAGCAGTCCGGCCAGAAAGGTGAAGTGATCGACGAAGAAGCCGAATTGGGCCTGGTTGCCCGCCCAGAGCGAAGGCCCGTGAAAGGTGAAGGCGAGGAAGATCACATAGGCCCCGGCGACAAGTGCGGCTTCCGAAAAACAGACTCCGGTCAGAAAGCAGGCGACGAGCGCCAGCTCGAGGAGTGCCGCGAGCCAGGCCAGAAGCATGGCCGACGGCAGGCCCGCCGCCTGGATGTAGGCCGCCGTGCCGTTGATGTCGCGGAGCTTGAAGCTGACCGCCAGGATGAATATGCCGGCAAAGATCGCCCTGCCGGCCAATACCGCCGCGGCCGCCCATACCGTTTTGCCTGTATCCGTCGCCATCGTTGTTCTCCTATCACCGCTTCCCGTCAGCGCCTCCATGCTGGCATACAGATCGGACCCGCCCCAGGCAAAAGAGCGCTCTCGGAGGACGGCTCACGGACTATATCCCGCAGTCCCATCGCATCGCCGGCGGCGGGCTGTCACAAAAGAAACAGCGGAAGCCGGGGATTATCGCGGGATAGCTTGAGCGGCAAATTCGCAGCGACTCGTTTTGCATCTCCGGCCAACTCGTCCGGCCAGCGCGCCGACCCATAGGAGGAGCCCATGCCTAACCGATTCTTCTGGTACGACGTGATGACCACCGACACCAAGGCGGCGGAGGACTTCTATCGCGGCGTGGTCGGTTGGGGCGCCGAGAGCGCCGGCGCGGGCAATGGGGACTACACCCTGTTCACCGCGGACGGGCAGCATGCGGCCGGGCTGATGGCAATCCCCGAAGACGCCCGCAAGGCGGGCGTCGGGCCCGCCTGGATGGGCTATATCAAGGTCGACGACGTGGACGCCACGGCGGCGCGCATCGCCAAGGAAGGCGGCAAGCTGCACCGGGGACCGTTCGACATTCCCGGCGTCATGCGCATCGCGGTGGTGTCCGATCCGCAATCGGCGGGCTTCATTGTCGCCAAGCCGATGCCGAGGATGGCGCCGTCCACCCTCGCCGCCGGAGCGCCCGGCACCATCGGCTGGCATGAGCTCTATGCCGGGGAATGGAAATCCGCCTTCGCGTTCTATGAAAAGCTGTTCGGCTGGACCAAGGCGGAGGCCCATGACATGGGCCCCATGGGCATCTATCAGCTGTTCGCCGCGGGGGGCGAGCCCATCGGCGGCATGATGACCAAGCCGCCGCAGGTTCCGATGCCCTATTGGGGCTACTACATCAATGTCGCCGCCATCGATGCGGCGGCTTCCCGGGTCGCCGCCGGCGGCGGCAAAGTCGTCAACGGCCCGATGGAGGTGCCGGGCGGCCAGTGGGTCTTGCAGGCGAAGGACCCCCAAGGCGCCTTCTTCGCCCTGGTGGCGCCCAAACGCTGACCGCGATCCGGCAGCCATCATCGCGCGGTCAGCCGATTCCCGCCGCCCGCGCGAGGATGAGCAAACCGGCCGCGATGGCGACGAGCCCCATGGCCTGCGCGGCCCGCCAGCCGGCCGGCGCCAGGCGCTCGAGCGTGATGGCCGCCGTCACCGCGGCCATGGCGGCCAGGTCCATGACGCCGAGGGCAAAGAGCACCGCCATCGGGCCGGCGCAGCAAACCGCGCAATGGAGGCCGAGGCGGAGACCGTGGCGCCAGGCCGTGGCGGCGTCGCCAGGCAAGGCGCGGCCGCGCCGAGGCATCTCGCGGCAGCAGGCCAGGTGATGCGCCTTCCAGGCCGTGAACTGGAGCGCGCCGGCGACGAGTACGATCGCGCCCACTGCGATGGGTACCGCGCGGGAGAGCGCCGGCTGCTGCATCTCGAGCCCCGCCAGCCACAGGCCTAGCGGGAAGGCGGCCATTCCGATCACGGTCCAGACGAGGAAATATCCCAGGCCCGCGAGCAGGGTCAGCCGGCCGAGACGCCCCTCGCCCGCTCCGCCGACGGCCCGGCGGTAGCGCACCAGCATGGGGACCAGGGACGGCAGCATCATGGCCGCCATCATCGCGACCCACATGGCGAGGAACGACGCCGCGGCGGCGAGCCAGCGCCCGCCGGGCATCCAGGTCATCGACATGGTCCAGCCGCCGGGCATCGCCATCCCGTCCATCGCCGACATGGACCCGCACCAGGCGACCGTCGCCGCGGCGGCGGCCGCGAACAGCAGTGCCGAGACGCCGAGGAAGACGCGATGGGAGGCCGGCTCCGAATCCATGGGCCGGGATGTCTCCCGTCCGCCGGTTGCGCCGATGCCGGTTGTGCCGATGACAGACATGGGGCCTGCCTCAGCGCTTGCCGTACGAATCGTGATGGCGCCACCAGATGCCCGTCTCGTTGCGCCCCTTGGGCGCGCGGTCGAGCCACTGGAACATGCCCCAGAGGCCGTCGAGACCGCGGGCATAGGTGGAATAGCTGTGATAGACGACGCCGTCCTCGAGCACGAAGCTGCTCATGCCGGGCCGCTCGCGCACATAGGCGCGCGGTTCGGATCCGGCCTGGGCGGCGTTCTGGAGGACGGGCTCCGGCAACGTCGGCGCGACCTTGGCATGGCCGCCGCGCCGGAAGTTGTATTCCGTGCCGCCCTGGCGCTGCTGCTCCTCGGTGATCGAGACGTTGAAATCGAAGTTGAAATCGCCGCCGAGCGACGAGGCCCAGGGGAAGCTCCATCCCATGCGCCGCTTGAACGCCTGGAGTTTCGCCACCGGCGCCTGCGACACCGCCGAAAGAGTGACGTCGTGGTTCGCCAGGTGGACGACGGATCCATCGAACCCGTCGGCGATCGCCGAGCAGGACGGGCAGCCCGCCTTGTAGTCGGGCCCGAACATGAAATGATAGACGAGGAGCTGGGAGCGCCCTTTGAACAGGTCCGCGAGGGTCGCCTTCCCTTCATCGGTCTCGAACCGATAGTCCTTGTCGACCTTGACCCAGGGTAGATCCTGGCGCCTGAGCGCCACATCGTCGCTCTGGCGCGTCAGCGCCTTTTCCGCGCCCAGCAGCTCGAGCCGGGCGGCAAGCCACTCCTCGCGCGTTCCGATCTTGTGGGTCGTCATGGCCATCTCTCCTTTGGTTGTCTTTCGCGTCGGTGTCGTCCGCGTTAAGACCGGCTGGTTTGCGGTCGGGAGATGATTTAGTACCGGGCCTGGAACGGCAGGAGTGACAACTGTGGCGGGATTCCCATGGACTCCCTGATCACGGCGGCGGCACGCGCGCTCGCGGCGGGCGATCCGCTCGGCGCCTTGAACCGGGTCGCGCTGCGCGACGACGCGCCGGCGCTGGCGCTTCGCGGCATCGCCATGGCCCAGCTCGGCGATTTCGCGCGCGCCAAGGCACTCCTGCGGCGCGCGGCCCGCGGCTTCGGCCCGAAGGAAACCGTGGCCCGGGCACGCTGCATCGTCGCCGAGGCGGAGATCGCGCTGGTCTCCCGCGACCTCGGCTGGCCACAGAAGGCGCTGGACGCGGCGCGGGCGGTGCTGGAACAGCATGGCGAACGGGTGAACGCCGGCCATGCCCGGCTTCTCGAGGTTCGCCGGCTGCTCCTGGTCGGCCGGCTCGACGAGGCCGAGCTGAGGCTGGCCGGGATCGACCCCGCGCCCTTCCCGCCCGCCACCAGGGCCGCCCATGAGCTGGCCGTCGCCGGCATCGCGATGCGGCGCCTGCAGACCAAGACCGCGCGGGCCGCGCTTGCCCGCGGCCTCGGCGCCGCGCGCGAGGCGGGCATCGCAGGCCTGACGGCGGAAGTCGAAAGCGCATCCCTCCTCCTCGCCACGCCCGCGGCGCGCCTGATCGCGCGGGGCGAGGAGCGGCCCCTGCTACTCGAAGACGTCGAGGCGCTGCTGGCATCGAAAGCGCTCGTGGTGGACGCCTGCCGCCATGCGGTGCGCGACGGCGGCACGGTGATCTCGCTGGCCCGGCGCCCGGTGCTGTTCGCGCTCGCCCGCGCGCTGGCCGAGGCCTGGCCCGCGGACGTGGCTCGGGCAACGCTCCTGGCGCGGGCCTTCGGGGCGAAGCATGCGGATGAATCCCATCGCGCGCGGCTGCGGGTCGAGATCGGGCGGCTTCGCAGGATGCTCCGCGGCCTCGCCGGCATCGGCGCGACCAAGCGCGGCTTTGCGCTCACGCCGCGCCGCGCGAAGGACGTCGTGGTGCTGGCGCGGCCGGTCGAGGAGGAGCACGGGGCGGTGCTCGCCTTCCTCGCCGACGGCGAATCCTGGTCGAGCTCGGCACTCGCCCTGGCGCTGACCGCCAGCCAGCGCAGCGTGCAGCGGGCGCTCGATCAGCTCGCGGCGGCGGGCAAGGTGCAGCCGATCGGCCGGGGGCGCTCGCGCCGGTGGATGACCCCGCCGCTCCCGGGAATCACGACCACCTTGTTACTCCCCGCACCCCTGCCGAGCGATTAGGATCGACCCATGAAACCATCGCCGGCCGAAATCCTCCGCGAGTATGGCCCCTTCCCGGACGTCAAGAACGTGGGCGGGGTCACCTATGACGGCAAGCAGGTCTGGTTCGCCGCCGGCGACAAGCTCGTCGCCTTCGATCCGGCGAGCGGGGAGCAGCGCCGAAGCATCGAGGTCCCGGCCCATGCCGGCACGACCTTCGACGGGCGCTACCTCTATCAACTCGCCGACGAGCGCATCCAGAAGATCGACCCGAAGACCGGCCGCGTACTCTCGACGATCCCGGCGCCGGCAGGCGGCGGCTCAGGCCTCACCTGGGCCGAAGGCAGCCTCTGGGTGGGGCAATATCGCAACCGGAAGATCCATCAGCTCGATCCCGAGACAGGCAGGATCCTGCGCAGCATCGAATCCAACCGGTTCGTCACCGGGGTCACCTGGGTCGAAGGCGAGCTCTGGCACGCCACCTGGGAAGGTGAGGAGAGCGAGCTTCGGAGGATCGATCCCAAGACGGGAGAGGTTCTGGAGAGCGTTGCAATGCCCCCAGGCATCGCAGTGTCGGGGCTCGAGTCCGACGGCGGCGGCCGGTTCTACTGCGGTGGCGGGAACAGCGGGAAGGTGCGGGCGGTCAGGAGACCGAGGCGGGGCGCCAAGGTCGGCAAGGGTTCGTAGAGATTCTTGGGAGTGCGGTGGGCGCCCGAAGCTTCTCGAAAGGCGGGAGCGCATCCATAGTGGTGCTTTTAAACACTGCGCTCGAGCGCGAGGAAAGCCTTATCTAGCCCAAATTAAGACATACATCATCTGCCGGTACCCCGCGCTGCGACAAGCGACAAGAACGCACGCGCCATATCGTGCCACGATGCTACGCACTCGGAAGCAAATTCTTGTACTTGGCAGTGACGGGGTCTTCGCCTGTCTTGTAGCGGGGAAATTCATCAGGAATTGCATACCAGGATATCTTGGACTCGATACCTGTGTGGCAAAACGTCATAGGCCAATCATCCGGTCGGTCAAAGGTTCCCACGAGTACACCAAGGTTTTCGCTACCGGTGTAGCGCATGAAGAGCGGTGACCCGCAGGTGCGGCAGAATCCGCGCTCGGCAGCTTTGGATGATTGATAGTAGGTAGGCTCGCCAGTAATTCGAAAGCCCGCCCGAGAGAAAGACCCGAAGGGCCCGAACAGGCCGCCAGAGGCCCGTTGGCACATGCGGCAATGGCAAATACCGATCCAGTTTGGTGGGTTCGTAGATTCGTACCGAATGGCACCGCAAAGGCATCCACCGGTCACTGGAAGAGTACCCATGAGATCCTCCGTGGATTAGGTTGAGACCGCCTGAGATCGTGACGTCCTATGCACCGAGACCTCAATCCAAGTTTCCGAAGTCATCTGGGTCTTTTAAAGCGTGTCCGCCGACTGGCTCGCAAAGCAGCATAGAGAGAATGCGTGTCCGACCAATTGCTCAAGCCGAAACTGGTAGTCGCAACTCTTTACTCGGATGACTTCGATCAGGTCATAAGCCAAGTCGCAGACGATTGTGTGTTGGAGACGCCACGGGGTGACCAGCCCCGGTTCGCCATTGCAGGAAAACGAGAACCTGCCCATGGCGCCGGCGGGCCAATTTGAAGGGCCGTCGGATGCGACTTTGCGGAGATCAACAGTATGTTACGCAGCAATCTCCTGATCAATGTCACGAGGCGAGACACGGGGCTCCACTCCGGCGGCGTGTATTCAACTCGCATGCTTGAGGGATCTGGCCGGCAATGCCAGCCGGGGATGAAGCGGTCATGTTCGTGAAGAAGATCGAACCGCATAGTCGTTGCCTCCGTTTGGGTCGAGGGGCTGTACCCCCTGTGCTCCTGGAGGACTTGATACCTGGATAGGCGTGAATACGCCGCTTGGTCCGGCGTGAAATTGCATGCCGCCCGAGCCAAGTTCTCGAAACTCGGCGTGAAAAATGCGCTTATAATGCGAAAAAAGTACCGACGGCCTTGCTCTGAGACATGCTGGACGAGGGCTTATGGCCTCTTTGGACCTAAAGCTGTTGGGCGGCTTCGTCGCTTGCCTGCCATCGGGACAGGTCGTTCAGATTTCCGGCAAGAAGAACCAGGCGTTGCTCTCGTACCTTGCTGTCCATCGAGGGAAGCCGGTGACCCGCGAAAAGCTGGTCGGCGCTCTGTGGAGCGACCGGGCAGATGGCCACGCCCGCAACAGCCTGCGCCAAGCACTTGTCGCATTGCGCCGCGACCTGGCTGAAGTTGATCCAAGCCCGATCTTGTCAGAGGGCGGCAGCCTTGCAATCGATCCAGAGGCGGTCTCCGTCGACGTGTCGGCCTTTGAGCGCCTTGCAGCAACAACGGAGGCCGATGATCTTCGGCGAGCGGCAGAAATCTACGCTGGAGATCTTCTCGATGGGATCGCTGTCCATGACCGGGGGTTCGAGGAATGGCTGGCGACGGAGCGCAATCGCCTGCGGCAATTGGCGATCACGGCCGTGCGCCGGCTTGTAGGAAGTCTGTCGGGCTCTGAGGCTATTGAGATGGGGAACCGGCTCATCGCTCTCGATCCCCTTCGGGAAGCCTCTCACCGCAGTCTCATGCATGCATACGCAGCCCAAGGCCAAGGCGATCAGGCCATGAAGCAGTACCAGACATGGCGGATGCTACTCCGGCAGGAGTTGCAAGTTGAGCCTTCGAAGGAGACCGAGGACCTTCATCGGGAGATTAGCGAGGGAAGATACCGGCCACAGACAAGCGAGCGGAAGCTACCGGCTCCTCGAGTTGACCAACCGGCCTTGCCATTGCGGGATAGGCCGTCTATCGCCGTACTGCCATTCGTCAACCTGAGCGGTGATCCCGAGCAGCGATATTTCAGTGACGGCGTCACCGAGGATATCATAACTGAACTCTCGCGATTCCACTCGCTGAGCGTCATAGCTCGCAATTCATCCTTCCAGTTTCGAGACAGGCCCGTCGATGTCAGGCACATAGGCCGTGAGCTCGGCGCTCAGTATGTAGTAGAGGGCAGCATTCGTAGGGCGGGCGAGAGGGTTCGGGTGACGGCGCAGCTTGTCGATGCGTCCACTGGCAATCACATTTGGGCAGAACACTACGACCGCGACCAGCAAGACATTTTTGCAGTTCAGGATGAAGTTACCCGGATGATCGCCGCGACGGCTGCCAGCCGCGTGGAATGCGTCGATGTCAGCACAGCGAAAGGAAGTTCGACCAAGAGCCCAGCTGCTTACGACCATGTGCTGAGGGCTCGCGGAATGCGGCGATTGGCCTATTTCGACACAAGTTACTTCATACAGGGCGCTGTCGAATCGGCAAGGGAGATGCTCCAAACCGCAATTGAGATTGATCCCAACTATGCACGAGCGCACGTGGAGTTAGCTTGGACCTATGTCGACGAATGGTTCACCTTAGGAAAGGATGAAAATCCAAGCAAGGCATTCAGATGTGCGCAAACTGCGGCGCAGCTTGACCCTAGCGACAGCAATGCTCAACGGACACTTGGGATGACCCTTTTATGGCTTCGAAAGTATGACGAAGCCGGCTCCCAACTTGAAAAGGCCGTCTCGATAAACCCAAATGACGTAATGGCTGCCCAGAATTTGGCTGTATACCTTGATTTTATTGGCCGGCCATCCGACGCGAAGGTCACGATGCAGAACGCAATGCGCCTTGATCCTCATTACTACTACGCGGGAATTTTTCGGGAGACTCTAGGCTATGCTCTGTACAACCTCGGTCAGTATAGCGAAGCGCTGGTTGAATTCGGGAGCCTGAACCCAAAACCCTATTGGGTTCACGCGTACCTGGCTGCCTGTTGTGCGCAATTGGATCGGATGGAAGAGGCGCGGGCCCAAGCTGCGGCATTTCTGGAGGACTCACTTCCTACATCTAGCAAGCCCCCGGTCGGAGGGATCATCATTGATCGGGATGCCCGCTTACACGCTATCAGGGCATACATGGGGACTTATAAACATAAGGCCGGTAGCGACCGGTGGTTCAGCGCGATGCGTAAAGCAGGGATACCGGTTTAGCTCGCCAAGAACAGAGATTGGGGTCAGAGTGGACCTATCAGAGGCAAGGCCAAACCGCCGACAATTGAGTTCACTTAAGTTTACTCTGACCCTTGTTTCTCGTAGAGAGTGCGGCAGGCGGCACCAAGGAGGTGCCTTCGCTGAAGGACGCCTCGCCTACCTCGTCGCCGATGTGACGAGCCCTTTTCCCAAGGAAGCGCGGTCTGACAATATTTCTCGCGGCCTGTCGGCGCGGCGCGGCACCATACGTCCTCAGGGCATCGAAACCAGATTCGAGCAAGAGGCCGACATGCGCAAAATCCTCGTAGCCAGCTTCACCAGTCTCGACGGCGTCATGCAGGCGCCGGGCGGCCCCAAGGAAGACCCGACCGGCGGCTTCGCGTTCGGCGGCTGGATCGCGCCCTACTTCGACCAGGCTCTCGGCGCGGCCATGGGCGAGCTCTTCGGCCCGCCGTTCGACCTGCTGCTCGGCCGCAAGACCTACGACATCTTCGCGGCGCATTGGCCCTATGTCACCGATCCGAATGACCCGATCGCGGGCCTCTTCAACCGGGTGACGAAATACGTTGCCTCGCGCTCTGGCCCTAAACTCGCCTGGCAGAACAGCCGGCTGCTGGGCAAGGATGTCGCGGCATCGCTGAAGACGCTGAAGGGCGAGGACGGCCCCGACCTTCTGGTCCAGGGTTCGAGCGAGCTGCTCCAGACCCTGTGGCAGAACAGCCTGGTGGACGAGTTCAGCCTGCTGATCTTCCCGGTGCTGCTGGGCAAGGGAAAGCGCGTCTTCGGCAACGATGCCGCGCCCGCCGGGCTGAAGCTGATCAAGGCGCAGACCTACCCGACCGGCGTGATCGTGGCCAACTACAGGCCCGACGGCGCGGTCAGGACCGGCGACTTCCAGTTGGCCGAACCGAGCGAGGCCGAGCTCGAACGCCGGCGCAACCTGACCTGAGGGGCGCGATCCGACCGACTTTCCACCGGGATGCTGGGCCGGAGCGGACTTATCCCATAGCAGGCTGAACCGCCGGCAATTAGGCTTGCGCTGGCCCCTTTCTCCCAAGGATGACCGCCCATGCCCAAGATCGACATTGCCGCCGTGCCGGAACGCAAAGGCACGGGCTATCCGGAGCAATTCAACGCGCCCTGCGCCGAACGCGTGCGGCAGAGGCTGGGCAATGCCGGCGGACTCACGGATTTCGGGGTCAATCTCATGCGCCTGCCGCCGGGCAACTGGTCGAGCCAGCGTCACTGGCATTCCCATGAGGATGAATTCGTCTACCTGCTGGAAGGTGAACTGACCTTGATCGAAGACGGCGGCGAGACGGTGCTGCGGGCCGGCGATTGCGCGGCTTTTCCGAAAGGCTCCGGCAACGGCCATCATATGATCAACCGATCGGGCACGACGGCCGTCTATCTGGAAGTCGGCTCGCGCCAGCCCGCCGACGTCACCACCTGCTCCGACGTCGACATGATAAGCGCCAACGCCGACGGCCGGTTCCTGCACAAGGACGGCACGCCCTATCCCGAGCCGTAGCCGCGGGCGCCGAACTCGCGAGGGAACAGATATGACTCTGTCATCATGCCGCCCGTCGAGGTGTCGGCGCGCATGGCGAGCCCGTGGTCGCAACACCGCCCGGCGCCCATGACTCCGGCGGTTTCAGCGCGAACGGGCCGCGCGGCGCGGTATGCCGGGTTCCCAGGCCGCCTCGTGGGGCTGCACCCGGTCGAGCGCTCTCGCTTTGTTTCCCATGCCCCTTGAATGTCACGCGCGCGGGCCAACTTTCCCGTCCGCGGCCATGGCATAGTCGGGCCGTCATTGGCCCATGAGAGTCCCAGGAAGGAGCACCCGATGACCGAGTACAAGAAGGACGCCGCCGCGATCGCGCGCCTGACGCCGGAGCAGTACCGCGTGACCCAGGAGGGCGCCACCGAGCGCCCGGGCACCGGCGAATATCTGCACAACAAGGAAGCGGGAATCTACGTCGACATCGTCTCGGGCGAGCCGCTGTTCGCCTCCTCCGACAA
>Ga0070734_10004127_pt1 | contig 14157 bp, 14 predicted proteins | sample Coa_R1_8_FD_66444 | JGI IMG/M metagenome (GOLD analysis project Ga0070734, IMG submission 66444) | Surface soil microbial communities from Centralia Pennsylvania, which are recovering from an underground coalmine fire - Coalmine... | ecosystem: Environmental > Terrestrial > Soil > Unclassified ...
GGGTCGAGGAGGACAAGGAGTACGGCTACATCGTCGACTATGCCGGCGTGCTGGGCGAGTTGGACACGGCGATGCACACATACGCCGCGCTCGCAGAGTTCGAGCCTGACGATCTCGATGTTGGGCACGCTATCATCGACGTGCAGGCGCAGGTCGCCAAGCTGCCGCAAGCGCATGCGAACCTGCTCAACCACTTCAAGGGCGTCAGGAAGGTGCGTGACGAGGAAGCCTACGAGGTGTTCCTGGCCGACGAGGTGCTGCGCAAGGAATTCTACAAATTGCTTGCCGAGTTCGCCCGCCTGCTGGCGACGGCACTCGCCACGTCCGACTGGGCGAACGATCCCAAGAACGAGCCTCAGGCCCGGCTCTATAAGGACGATCTGCGCCGATATCAAAAGCTCCGTACGGCCGTCCGGAACCGGTACCGCGAGGCGGTCGACTTTGAGCAATACGAGGCCCGCATCCGCAAGCTGCTCGACACGCACATCAGCGCCGACGCCGTCGAGGTGGTCACAAAGGCAGTGAACATCTTCGACACTGCTGCATTCGACCGGGCTGTGGCCGAGCAGTCGACGCCGGCATCAAAGGCCGATTTGATCGCCAGCCAGACTAAGCGCACGATCACCGAGCGCATGGAAGAGGATCCGGTCTTCTTCAAGAAGATCTCCGACCTCATTGCTCGGGCGATCGCCGATCATCGCGCCAAGCGGCTTAGCGATAACGAATACCTAGCCAGGATTAGGGAGGCCGCCGAGCAGGTCCGTCGACCAAAGCACGATGACGTGCCCGCCGAAGTCAGGGCGGACGAACACGCCGTCGCCGTATTCAATTCGCTCAACAATGCGATAGGCGGGATCGCTGGACCGCAGGGAGGCAACATCCGGTCAGTACTGGCCAGCGCCGCCCTGGAACTGGTGTCGATCGTCAGGAACCTGAAGGTGGTCAACTGGACCGAGAATGTCGACGTTCAGAACGCCATGAGAAACCACATGGACGACTACTTTTTCGAAGTTATCCGTGATCAGCATGGCATCGAATTGACGCCGGAGCAGATCGACATGATCGTCGATGCCGTCCTTAAGGTCGCGCGAGCGCGAATGGCCTGACCGATGCGTGGATCGATAGCCTATGCCGGCCAGAGCATCGACTACCGCGCCCGCCACTCTGGACGCAGGACGCTTGCAATCTCAGTTCACCCAGACGGCATAGTCGAAGTTATTGCGCCGACGGGCACCGACAAACGGGTCATCGAGCAACGCTTGTTGCGCCGCGCGGGATGGGTACTACGACAACGCCGTTACTTCGAGCAGTTCCTGCCGCGGACTCCTGAGCGGCGATACGTCGGTGGCGAGACGCACCTCTATCTCGGTCGGCAGTACCGGTTGAAGGTGGAGAATGGAGATGAAGACAGAGTCCGCCTGACCTCCGGTTATTTCCGGATAACCGTCGCGGGCAAGCAATCGCCCGAGCGTATCCGCATCCTCCTGGCCGGCTGGTACCGCGAGCACGCCGAAAGCAAGATGCACGAACGCTTTGAGGCAATCAGGAAACGTTTCTCGCGGAAATTGTCGCGGACACCCAACCTCGCCATTCGGCCCATGCAGCGGCGTTGGGGCAGCTACAGCGGCAAAGGTCGCATCACACTCAATTGCGACCTCATCCGCGCGCCGTTGCCCTGCATCGACTATGTCATTGTTCACGAACTCGCTCACGGTCGCCATCCAAACCACGGCCGCGCCTTCTTCGACTTACTCAGCCAGATGATGCCGGACTGGGAAAAGCGCAAATTTGTTCTGGAACGCATGCTGGCTTGAATAAGATTGGGGCTTTGCGTTTCCAAGGCTCCGCTTAGTCACCGCCGCGTGCCGGGGTATGAAGCCGGTCAGAGCTCGGAGGTAGGAGAAACTCCATTTTTCCGGCCGTAGCTCAAATGATGGTTTTGGCCCAGGAAGGCCGAAAATGGCTTTTCTTTCAAAAAAGTGGATTGACAGACGCCCTCGCCGCGCAGGTCGCGTTGATCTTAAACAATTCGTCTGGGCCGGACGAACTAGTTTAGACGTCTTCAATGTCAGAACCGCGCTCAGTCTTGAAGAGCGGGTCCATCCGATTCGCTTCCTCTAGGGCCCACCGTGCCCAGTCTTCGAATTCAGGAGCCTGCGTTACTTGTGAGGCACGTCTCGCCTCCACGTACTCGCGTATCAGCCCAGCACTTCGCCAGTTCATGGCTTCGGTTAACAGCCCATCGCGGCGCGCCTTTTCTTTGGTTGCAATGCGTTCCCGCTCTTCGCGTTCGGCCTTCTCCTTGGCCTTACGACGTGCTTCGGCCTCCTCTGCCTCGCGCTTGCGCTGCCATTCTGCCGTTTCGGCTTGCCACCGCCGCGATTCGCGCTCACTGACAATCGCAAGGCCGATGACGATTTCAGTCAGCTTCTCTTCGAGCTTGCCTGCATCGTCATCCATCCAATTCGAGACAATATCTGGATGGTGTCGGCCGCCTTCAGCACGTAGCTCCAGCTTGTCCTTTGCGTCTGCATCATCCGCGCGCCGGTTACGAGCCTGACGTTTCTTTGGAGAATCTAAAGTTATGCTGACGCCGGCAGGTCCGCTGATCGAAATCTCGCGAGCTTCACGATCGCGGATATAGGCACTCCCGCCACCTACCCGCGCAAAGGCGAGGAAGATTGAATTGAGAATGCGTAGGCGCCGCCGCTCGTAGGAAGACTCGAAAAGAGGTTTCTCCCAGTAGAAAGAACTCGATGCAATCTTCTGACGAATGGTTTCATCGCGCTTGAGCAGTTTGGCGATCGCGGGATCCGCGCCCGTCAGGTCCCGGGATGCGACTACCTTGCCAAGGCGCTTCCGAAACCGCTCCGTCAGCACATCTATACTCTCCGGTTCACCTTCGATACCGGGCTCGCCAGTGATCCGTGCTCTTAGCTCGGGTGGTAACTCTCCACCCATTTCAATCACATTGATCGTCGCGAGATCGCGCGGGGGCAAGGGCGTTCGCGTAACGTCTTGGCCAGCATGCAGCTTGTTCCAGTATCCGCGTTCCGGGATTGGTACTTCCGCCTTGCGGCAATGTTTGGCTATCGCCACGTCAGAAATGCCAATCGCCTTGCAAAGACGGCTCATCGCCTCCGACCAGACCAATTCATAGAGCTGTTCTCTCGTCAAGCGAAGCGTCACTTGTTCCTCCTCTTGCGAGAGTCGGGATTTAGCTGCTGCGCACTAGCTAGGCCCGTTTGGCAATGCGGCGCGACGAACGATCGGATGTGATCCGATATATGATGCGCTGAGCCATGACTAGGAGTCGAGCAGCTCGGCCAGTGGCTCGCCATTTGACTAGTGGAAGGAGGGCCTCAGGTGGCGATGAGAGGAAGTGGAGCGCCACTTGGCCGCCTAAACTCTAGCTGGCAGAGATATGGCAGGGTACGAGGCGAAGTCTTTGCGCATCGCAAGTTCTCACGGTTGAGGATCCGAGGATAACGGCAAGCCGCTCGGTCACTCGCCACGGCCGCGGAGGTGGCTGCCACACGAGGAGCGCGTCATCGGGCCGGCTCTTGCAGCACGAAGCTGGTACTAGGCCGCAGTTGCGAGCCGGATGATACGTTCTTTGCTCTCGTCGTCATCGATGACGTTCGCCGATCTCGAGAGCACGGTAAGAAGCGTTCCTAACTCTTTCTTATTGTGGACCACGGCCACCCTTTGGGGTGCGTGATCCTTCAACAGGGCGATGTCGCCGAACTTCATCGAGGCGTTGGCGATGGAGTTGGGATGTTTGGTGACCGGCTCGAAGATCGTTGGGCGCGTGTTCGGAAGGCGGACCACAGTAGCGAACTGCCATTTCTGATTGGACGCGCCAACAATCTCAACGTTCTTAGCGACTAGCTTTGGCTCGAAGACTTTGACCAATCGTTCGTAGAGACGCGTCTTGCGATCCTCGAACGTCTTCTCCGCAAGGGCGTCGGCGGCACGCATGGCCGCGTGTTGTGAGCAGTTGGCAATCGTCACGACCGCGCCAGCAAGTTGTTCGCGCGAGGCCTCAAGGACAAAGAAAGCTTGGTTGTCGAAGCGGACGCCGGCGTCAGCTGCGATTGCGTGGGCGGGCTTTGAGTACATCAGTCCCGCGCCCATCAACTCGGCTTCTTGGTAGCCGTATCCGAAGTCGGAAACGAAGAAGCGGTGCTCGCCGCGTTCGATCCTGACAACTACGGTCGACCCGCTTGGATACATCAAGGGCGTGCGGATGAACGATCCACCCACGCGATGCTCCGTGGCAACGATCTCGCGTGCGATGTCGTCCACTAGCTGATTGAACTTCTGGGTATCGGCGGTGCTCATAATCTGGTTCAGACGAGTGTCGGTTCCCAAGGAGGCACTTCGATCCACTCTACATTCGTGATAGTGAAGTCTTTCTTCACGAATTGGAGCAATGAGTCGAAATCCTTGGGACTTGTCTCTAAAGGGACAGCGATTGGCAAGTTTCCGGCTTCCGTGAGCTCCTTTCGCGCATGTTTCCAATTGAGGTCGAACGGGTGACGGTGGCATCCTTCGATCAGCTTGTTTTGAAACTCCTTCGGGCCGCGTCCCCGGTTGTTGTGTCCTCGCAGAGGCTTCCACTCGATACGAGCCAGAGGCCCGCCACGTTCGTTGGGCGGGTGGTACTCGAGCTGGACAGTCACGACTTCGTCGGGCATCCGCTTCCGCGCCCTAGCACGGAAGAATAATCCCTCGACGACAGTGCCGTCGATCTCTAAGGGACAGACAATTTCCAGCACGTCACCGTCGCGGTCGCCCCAAGCGGGCTCAACCGCAAGCATCTTCTCGGCCGCGAAGAGTTTTTCGAGATCGGCTGCCATCTGCCCCTGTTCGGTGGGCGACTCAATATCCGATCAGGTTCCTTTGCAACCGATTGTTCTTCCTTGTCCTCCCTAACCACTGACGCCGTGCGGTCGATGTAAGAAGCAACTATCGGTTGCCGTATTCGGCCTCAGCGTCGCCGTCACTAATGAGCCTCGAACGCTCGTCCTTAAAGCGAGGCAAGGTGCGGTCCGCTAACGGAACATATCACGAACAAGCTCGATTTCGAACATCTTTTGCTTAGCACTCTTCTTGCGAACATTACATAAACTAAGTATAATTGCTCAAGCTAAGCAAATGAGAGAGAGCTCGATCATGAAGCTAACAATGCGCGGATGGAGCCGTGACATGGGCTCAACGGACCTCGTAGACCAGTACTTGTCGGAAGCCACGTTTGAGGAAAGTGGCACAGTGCACCGCGGTAAGCCGCCAACGGTCTACAAGCACTGGAACTCAGTTCTCGTTGGCTGGCACCAGAAGCTTCAGCATAACGGAGCCTATCGAATGGACTTGGAACTGATGCACGCTGACATTGCGTTGCTCTTCAGGACTGCGTTCGGCGATGAGATCACCCCTAAGATCCTAAACAGATACGGATTGAGACTGTCGCCGCAAGTCGACAAGGCCGCGCTTTCGAGGGTTAAGCTCGGCGAGCTGACTCTCGAAGACCTAAAAGCAATAGTGAAGCCAGCCGCGGAAGCGGACGACGAAGACTAGCAGCGCTGTTGTTTGCCCGGCGCAAAAAACATGATGTCTGACGGTGGACAGCGGCGCGCTACGGCCGATGAAGACGGGCACTATTGTTTCGCTGTGGCGCTATAATGCTGCGGCTCCACAAGCGCTACAATCGGCAAGTCTCCGACCGCCTGCGATCTTGCGCTACGACTGAAGGTAGCAGTCTTTAGAGTGCCGACCAAATATAGCTGATCAGCGCTCCTAATAGGGCGAGAAATTTGCTGACGGCCATTCCCACGATCGTATCCTTCAGCTTTGTCCTGGCTTGCTCCGCAAGCGGCTTCAGAATCGCTATGATCGGCTCAACGCGTACTCGAATGGCTATTAACAACCGCCGTACAGCGGAAACCTCTGCTATCCGCTGCTCCTTTTCTTCCGAGTCTGTAAAATCGTTCGCTTCTTTCAGCGCTGTCTCGACTTCGTCTGCTGCATCTAGGGCGTCTGTGTAGGTCTTACTGTTGTGATCCAGTGAGACAACCCTATCGGCAGCAGGCACCGCTTCTTCTGCCTTCGCCTCCCCGATGCGACGCAGATATCGGATCAACTCTCGCGACATTGGCCGGAATACCTGGTCAATGAACGCTCTCGAATTGTCGTTGATGTTCCGGCCTGAGCCCGGAATGTACATTTTCCCCAACATTCCGGCGTTGATGTCGCCGCGCGCCATCGATCGGAACATCAGTAATTGCATGCCTAAACGCTTCTCATTTTCTGACGGCCATTCCAGCTTTGGAGCGCCCGGCTGTGGGCTTCGTCCCTGCATCGCGAACCACTGCGAGAAATTCTGTCCGCCTTGCAACTCTCCGATCGATGCTGCGGCTTCCGGTTCCCCATCAAGATGCGCGAACCATTCCTGTAGGCGTTCGGCAACGAACGAGTTCATCGCAAGCAGCACTTCCCGCGTCAGCTCATCGTATGTAGCGTGGAAGTTCGAAATATGCTTCTCGATCACCATACGCCTCGTTCCTCAGGGATGACTTTCGGGTCGAGTGAACTGGTCGCCCCCCTTAAAGCTCGTGATGTCCGCCGTCGGCACGACGTAGAGCATGTCCTTTTTTAGGAGGATCGTGTGCCGCGACATGACGAGGACTACCTTCATGTCGGTCAACGTCTTATCCTTTAGCGTGATCTCCTGACCCTTTGCCGACTCCTGCACCGAATACCCCAACCATTGGCCGAGGCTAAGGGTCGCGATGCTTAGCGATAGGAGGACGTAGAATGCCTGCGAAGAGTTCGGCAGTGTCCGGGTCGTTATGTAGCCCATGAGTTGCATGATGAGCACGATGGCGAGGCCGAGGACGGTCAAGCCCATCAGTATATGGAAATAGCCCTCACCGGCTTTCACCGAGCCCCATATCTCAAAGCCCGCGATACTTGCTACTAAAACGAAGAGAAATATGCCGTGGGTCCATCGTGCGCGGCCTTTCATGCCGAACAGGCCAAGTACCGTTTGCGCGGCGGACTGGATGAATGTCAGAGATCCCGTGATAACGCCGACGGCGAGCAAACCGAACGTGACAATGTCGCTGTACTGGACGAACCACAGCAAATGCCAGTCAAAGACCGAAAGGTATGCGGCTAGAAACATCGTGGATAGGGTAACGCCAAGCAAAACGGCGGCCGCGGAGATCAGGACGAAGTTGTCCTTGATGTAGGCCAGGATTTGCCCCGCATTGATGGTAGCGACCACCGGCTGGGGCGCTGGCGGCGTGGCTGTTGCGTCCGACATTTCCTGTCCCATACGACCGCTCGCGGTTGTGTTATGCTCAGCGGCGCACAATTTATATTGACCGCTTAGAAGTTCTGCGATCGCACAAGACCGCGGTATTCCTCGAACCCCAGGTCGGAAAGCGCGGTGCGGTCGATCCGACCGAGGTACTTCGCGACCCGCGCCGCCGTTACTTCCGCCGTGCCATTCGTCAGGTCGCAGTTAAAGGCAGTTATCGCGGCTTGCGGGGGCACCAGCTTGCCGGGGTTGGGAATGAAACCAGCGGCGACGCACGTTGCTCGGATATCCTCGTAAGCCTCGGCAAGCAGCGCCTCGTCGTCGTGAGAGCCAATGAGGTCATCTAGGTAGACCGAGATACACACACCTTTTGCTCTCGCACGGTCGATCGCTTCGGCCACTTCCGATTTCATCAGCGCAAGACTCGCCAAGAGCGGCGATTGCACGAAGCCAATGGGCAATGCGTGTTTCGGCCCAGGCAACGGATTCCGGACGCAGGACCACATGGCGAACGTATTGGCGCCCGGGTAGCTCCATTGGCGCAGCGCGCGCGTGACGCGCATGCGGGCGATAGAGTAGTAAAAATTCTGGATGTCGATCTTGAAGAAGAAATGATTGTTTAGATGGGTGTGCAAGGCGGCGACATGACCGCCCTTTTTGAAATGGTACATATAGTCTGGAAACGCGACGCGCCGCTTGAAATACGCTAGCATGCGCCGGCCGCGCCGTTCGCACTTGTCGTTAGGGACGAAGAACCACTTACCTCGCGAGCGATACTTGAATTCGTAATTGACGATCATGGCAGTTGGCAACCTTACCCGCAATTTCAATCAGAAGTTTGACGACGGTCAGGACCGGTATCAACCATTCCGCAATCTTGCGGGTAAGGGTCGCCACACGTGCTAAAAATTTGCGCATGCGGCAATCTCCATAGTTCACCGCCAGCTACCCGCGACCCAATAACTTGGAGTCGTCAACCGAGAAGCACCTGATACGTCATGTATTCCATGTCGCACCAGTTGTCCGAACCGAACGTCCGAACCATTACGATCCACACGCCCGATGTCGCCAGGTCATCGCCAGCGGAAATAACAACGTAGAGATGCGGTTCCGTTAGTACAAGGGCTGTTGAGGGAATGTTACGCGTCTGACGCGCTCAAAACGCTTGCCAGAGCAGCCCGCAAGCGGATACGGACCGACGATGGCGGCTACCGCCGCGATCACCTTCGCGCACTCGCCCGACGGAAGTCGATCGGAAAGAACTGTGCACGGCGGCGCCGAAAAGCAGACTCCTACGCACGCTCGCCTGCTGCCTCAAGCGCTGGAACGTCGCGTTTTGGGATACCAGTTTTGTACTGTCCTTCGTGAGAGAAGGGTGACCCATGTGTCCGGAATGGACCTACCTAAGCTGGCGCGCCTGACACGATTCGAACGTGTGAGTCGCTTGATGGCATTTTCGTCGATGACGGGCCGTTGGAAGAACAGGTTATGGTCGGTGGCATAATCCCATTTTGCGGCCGTAGCTCAAATGGTGGGTTTTGGTCTAGGAAGGTCGAAAATGCTCCATCTTTCAAGGGGGATTGACTGACTCCCTCTCCGCCATGCGCCCTGGCGCGGCAAGCCCCTCATCAAGCCTAGGCGAGGGCGAACTTGTTCGCCGGCGCTGCTCACGTGGGGCTGGCATTGAAGAATGGCGATAGCGACGTTGGCTCGACCGACAATCTCAGGCGCCGATTTGCGTCCTATCAGTAAGGTCGTTTGTCTCCACGCGCAACTCGCGACCAATGCTTCTTGACGCTTAGGTCGGGATCGGCCAATCGCCATCACGCCCTCAATTCTTGATTGAGCATGATCTCCGCGCAAATGCGTCCCGCGTTTGTCGCGAGGGAAAACCAGTTCACACCCCGCTATCCAAGTGCGAGGCAGGTTTTTTCCGGATCATGCTCCAGCGCGGACCCATCGCCGAACTCGCTTTCCATGGCATCCATAACTCCCGCAGAGCAAAGGCGGAGAGAGCGTAACCCATGTGTCCGGTACGTTCGCTCACCCAAGTCTCACGCCACTCTACCGTGCGAGCGCATCGGTAGACGTCCGCGGTTTCGTCGACCCGTACGAACTGTTCCAGAGATCGTCGGCCAATGGCACTCAACTTTAGGAACGAGACTGCATTCTGGAATTTACATGAATATCGAGACCATCACCGGCTGATGCGTCCTCGTCCAGGGAGCAGGCCTGGGCGGAGATCACTGGCAGCGCAGAGGGTGGCCTGTTCGGGGCCATCCTGCCCGCAATTGCTCAAAGGAGCCAGACGAGAGGATTTTGAATAATCCAAGGGAAATGGTGTGCGCGCACTGAAGCCAAAAAGGGGACGCGGAAACGGGCGGGCTCTCTTTGATTCCGGGCCATGACCCGCGTAATCACTCACCTCTCCTCCGCCAGAGCGACCATTGCGCGGCATCGGCAGAACAAGAGCTCCCTGGAGAGGGTGGCGTCGAGCCAGAGCCGACGCGGTCTCGACTGGATGAATTTCTTCATCGCGGACGTGCAGGAAGGGTTCGGCGCGTTCGTTGCGTTCTATCTCGCCGATCTCAAATGGTCGCAGGGAGCAATCGGGGAGATGTTGACCATTGGCCGGGCGGCGAGCGCGCTGTCGCTGATCCCCGGCGGCGCCCTTACGGACGCAGTGCGTTGGAAACGGGCGCTGATTGCGGCCGGGATCGTTGCGATCGCGGCTGCCGCCTTGATCCTGGCGTTCCGCCTCACCTTCCTGTTCGTAACTCTCGCGGAAATCCTCCATGGGGTGACCGCGGGCATCATGACGCCGGCCATTGCAGCGGTCAGCCTGGGCATTGTCGGGCGGCGGGCGCTGTCATCGCGCATCGGGCGCAATCACATGTTCGATGCTGCCGGCAATGCACTGACAGCGGCCGCAATGGGTGCGCTCGGCAGCTATGTGGGAAAGAGCACGATCTTCTTCGCCGCAGCCGCGCTGACACTTCCGGCGCTGATTGCACTCAGCTACGTGCGCAGGGACGAGATCGACTATGACCGTGCGCGAAATGCAGGCAAGGATCAGGAGGGGCGCCCGACGCTGCAAGGATTCACCGCGCTTCTCGGAAATCGTCAGTTGTTGTGGTTCACGTGCGGGGCGATCCTGTTTCAACTGGCTGACGCGTCCATGCTTGCGCTGGCGGTCGAGAACATCGGCCGCGCGAGGTCAGCGCAGGGCTCGCTGATGGCATCGGCGATGATAGTGGCACCACAAGTCGTCGTCGCCATCCTGTCGCCGTGGGTCGGATATTTATCTGAGCTTTGGGGACGCAAGCCGCTGCTGCTTGTCAGCTTCGCCGTTCAAATCCTCCGGGCCGTGCTTTTCGGGTTCATCCACAGTACGACGCTCCTGATCGCCGTTCAGCTGCTGGACGGGATCAGCGGAGCAGTTCGCGTCGTGTTGACAACGGTGATTGTCGCGGACGTCACGACCGGAACCGGCCGCTTCAATGTCGCTCGCGGCACGGTCGGTCTCGCCGTCGCAATTTCCGCCTCAGTCAGCACGATCAGTTTTGGATATGTTGCGCAGGAGTTGGGCCATTGGGCCGCGTTCCTGGGCATGGCGGCCGCCGCCACGGCGGGCGGGCTCGTTGTCTGGTACTTCCTCAAGGAAACCAAGCCCGCCCAGTATATCGATTGAACGTATCAGATCGAATCATGGATTTGCCAGTGGTCCTTTGATTCTGACATTCGCGAAAGTGCCACGCTGAGAAGAGATGCGAATACGTCAGAATCGAACCATTAGTGCCGGTCCGGTCGCGAGGCTTTGCCGTGAAACGGCTCCTCGCTCTCCGCTCAACACTTCAAAGCAGCTTTCGGCTTTTTCTCGCCAGAAGCGGATATCGAACTTGTGTCCGCCGACGCGCAAGTCGCGGATGGTGATATCAGGTAGCCAGTCCGGCAAATAAGGATCGACATAGAGCTTGTCATGAGGCGCATCCGGCATTAGCCCCAGGATCGCCTGGAGGAGCATGAAGATAGAACCCGCCGCCCAGGCTTGCGGCACATTTGCGCCGAGATACTGGACCGGAAAATTCATCGCATCGCGCGGCAAACCGGCATAGAGCTCCGGCATCTGGTGACGCGCGAAATACCTGCCGGCGTCGAAGACATCGCGAGCGATGCCACAGGCTTCCCGCGCAAAACCGTATCGGCGCATGCCAAGCGCTATCAATCCGTTGTCGTGGGGCCAAACCGAGCCGTTCTGGTAGGACAGGGGGTTGAAGGCCGGATGCTCCGCAGACAGCGTTCTGACGCCCCATCCGCTTGACATGTCGTTTGCCATCAAATGCCGCACCACTTTGTCGGCGCGGTCGCGTGGAATGATTCCAGACCAGAGGCAATGCCCGGGATTTGATGCGATCGTCAGCACTTTCCGTTTTCGACCATCGAGCGCATAGGCGTAAAAGCCCGCCTCTTCATCCCAAAACGTCTCGTTGAAGCGATCGAACAGCGCCGTCGCCTTGCCGCGCATCGCGCGCGCCGCATCATGTTGGCCGAGCTCCTCCAGGATTTCCGCCATGCGCTGCCAGGCGTCGAAGACATAGCCTTGCAGCTCGCAAAGCGCCTTCGGACCTTCGACCGGCGAGCCGTCCGGATTGAGGACAGCATCATGAGCGTCCTTCCAACCCTGATTTTCATAGCCGGCCGGCGAACGGGTCGCATATTCCTGAAATCCGTCCCCATCTCGGTCACCATATTGATCAATCCAGTTCAGGCATTTCTGCGCAGTCTGGTAGTGCCGCTCAAGCAGGCTCCGGTCGCCGGTGCAACGCCAAGCCGCATGGAGCACGATCAGGTAGAGCATTGTCGCATCGGCGGTCCCGTAATAGGGGCTATGCGGCACCGCCTTGAAGTGCGCGAGTTCGCCCAAGCGCAGTTCGTGCGGGATCTTGCCGGGCTCGGCGTCGCGGTAATCGTCGTGTTCGCCGGCTTGATGGTCGCCCAGTACGTCGAGGATGCCGCGCGCAAAGTCCGGATAGACGCAGGCGTTTTGCAAGGAAGCGATGAGGCTGTCCCGCCCGAACAGGGCGACAAACCACGGCACGCCGCCAGCCGGAACGAACTGCAGTCGATCCCTGCTCTCGATCGGCAAGCGGAGCGAGGCAACATCGTCGACGGCCTGCTTGAACAACTGGCCGACCAGTTCGTTGCTTGTCTCCAGCTTCAGCGCCTCTCGATGCCATTCCTCGAGGCGTTGGCCGACCCGCGAGAGCCTGCTGTCGGTCACGCAGCGCGACGGGGCTTTGGTGCGCACCTTGCCGTCGCCGAATTCATAAAGAAGGCAGCTGTGCCAGCTCTCTCGCGGCTCCAGTGCGACCGCGAAAACTATCTGGCCATTCGAATAATCCGGTGGCGAGTCGCTCGCGTTGATCAGCACCGCAATTTCGCGGCAGAAATCCTTGTTGCAATAGGTCGTTCTGAAGGCCTTATCCTCTGTCAACCATCGGCTTGAGATGCGTCCGCGCCGAACCACCTTTTCCGACTTGACCTCGAAAATGTCGGCAAAGTCGCTCTGGATCAGAATCTCGAGATTGAACTCGACCCTCTCCATTCCAAAGTTAAGGATATCGATGTCCTCGTGCATGCCCTCGTCGATTGATCGGCTGAGGACGAGCTGCAGAGTGCGGGGCGGGATGGTGCCCGCTTCCATGGAAATTTCGGGATTGGTCAAGTAAACGCGGGAGGTGTAGTGATAGAGATTGCCGCCGTTGAGCAATTGCCATTGCTCGCCATTGGCGCAAATGCTCCAGTGGCTGATCAGCCGCGTATCGCGGAAATACAACCCCTTTTGCGAATGAAGCGGAATGCAACCGTCAGGTTCGGTGACAAGAACGGTATGCCCCTGGTTGGTGACGATGTGTGGCGGACCTACCGCGACCTCGAGTATCGGTGTTTCGCGTTGCAATTGAACTCCCATGAAACATCATGGAGGGACGCCAAGCCGGGGCTCTCGGGCGGTCCTTCAGGCGCTGGCCGCATCTGCCAAACGAATCCGCAGACGGCGCGTTCCTTTATCCGGCTTCGATCCGCCTCTGTGACATTCAAGGGCATCGGGGGATTTGGAACCTTGAGCCGGGCGCGTCACACAGAACGCTCAGGCGCCGGCCTCGCCAGGTACCTCCAGCGCGACGCTAAGACAGCTGATCAGACTGGAGACCGGAAACGGTTTGGCGAGGAAGCAGGTGGCTCCCGCCCGCACCGCCCGGTCGCGGACGCCCTCGTCAGGAAAGGCGGTGATGAAAATGAATGGGGCGGCGTGACCACGCCGTCTCATATCGGTGAGCAGGTCCAGACCGCTCATGCCCGCCATCTGCACGTCGGCGATCACGCACGAGGTCTCGTTCAGTCGCGCCGAGCGCAGGAACTCTTCGGCGGATGCGAATGTATGAACGATGTACGCGCGTGATTCCAGGAGATTGTTCAGCGCGGCACGGACCGATGCGTCGTCGTCGATCACGGCGATAACCGAAGGCGTTGACAGGACGACCTCCTGACGAGGCAAAACGCTTGCAAGGCACGGCGACCCACCCGAGCGACCATCCGGAAGTTGGGCCGGCCGGTCGGGTTTGTAAAATCATACTTAGGTTTGTAGACGTCTTCGAATTTAGCCGGTCCTCTTTAGCCGGTCCTGGCGGGACGAATTCCCAGTGCCTCGGTCATCCTGATCAAGTCGGCCAATGACTTCGCCCCCATCTTCTTCATGATGTGGCCGCGATAGATCTTCACCGTGATCTCCGCGAGTCCGAGCTCGGCCGCGATCTGCTTGTTCATCAATCCGG
>Ga0070734_10004131_pt1 | contig 14152 bp, 9 predicted proteins | sample Coa_R1_8_FD_66444 | JGI IMG/M metagenome (GOLD analysis project Ga0070734, IMG submission 66444) | Surface soil microbial communities from Centralia Pennsylvania, which are recovering from an underground coalmine fire - Coalmine... | ecosystem: Environmental > Terrestrial > Soil > Unclassified ...
TCTTCCATCATAGAAGCACGACAGAGGCTGGACGAACTTGCTGCGTGCGGGTCCCTGGAGGAATCCGAAGATGAGGAACTCGGCCGCGTTGTCGTAGCCAATTTTGCGCGCTCCCGCAGAAACGACGGCGTGCCGCAGTAGAGGTCCACAACCGGGCAGCAAACGGAGAAACTTCAATGGCCTATGACGATCCATTCGATGCGACGCTCAGCCTTCAGCAGGCGCTGGACGCAATCCGGGATTCAAACTGGCTCGAATCGGGCACCAGCGGCGGCGGTGGCTATCCGCCGATCAACCTTTTTCGGAAGGGCGAGGATCTGGTTGCAGTGGCAGAGGTCCCGGGAATTGAGAAAAAGGACATCGACGTACAGGTGAGAGGAAACGTGGTCCGCATCGCCGGAGTGAAAGCTCTGAACTACGGCGAGAAAGTCAGCATCCACCGTCGCGAACGGCTCGCGGGCCGGTTTGACCGTGCGATCTCGCTTCCGGTGGAAATCGATGCCGAACGCGTAAGGGCCGAGTGCCACGATGGCGTACTGGCCGTGTACCTGCCGCGCGCCGAGCGCGACAAGCCGAAGTCTATCAAGGTGAACTGAACGTCCCGAACGGATGGAGATCGAAAATGGAAAGGTCGCAGGAACTCGCCGTCCAGAAGAAGAAGGAAATGGAAGGGAAGCAGGAGAAGACGTTTCCCGCCCGCTATTTCGTTCCGACGGCGGACATATTCGAAACCGGAGATGCCCTCACTCTGGTGATGGAAGTTCCCGGCGTTGAGAAGAAGGACCTCGACGTGTCGCTACAAAACGGGGTCCTCAGCGTCGATGGGCGTATCGATTTCGGCAAGTACGAGGGATTCGAGCCAGTCTACTCGGAGTACAATATCGGCCATTATTCGCGCGCCTTCGCCCTGTCCGACCAGATCGATCCCGCAGGAATAAGCGCCGACCTTGCGAATGGTGTGCTGACGCTCACGCTCAAAAAGATCAAGGAAGCGGCAGCGCGGCGCATCGAAATTGGGTGAGAGCCCATTTGCAGGCCCGACACCGCGTTTGTCGTACCGCTGCGAAGCAATGCCGCGCTTGCGCGCGTGCCTGAGCCGCGAGCTTGTAACAATCGGTGTCCAGTCCATTCCTTGCCGGGTTTCCATCCCGATCCACCGGGCCCGACCCGGCGACGATAAGCGCGACGGGAAACGGTCCGCCATTACCCGACGGAAGATCCAGCGTGCCCGAGACTGCCGACCGATACATCCTGGTTGACGGGTCGCATGTCGCCCGCGCCCGCCTGCGGCAGGGTTGCGAGAGCAACCGCCTACCCGATCAAAAACCGGAGAGTCTGTTCACGCATGGGCTGAAGACGCCACATAGGCCCACTTGATACGCCTGCGAGCAAGCTTAGACGATGACCGGGCGAATCGCAGGACGTAGTCTTCACACTCTGCTGCAGCGAGCACCATGCCCGGCAATATTTCATCGTCAATGCCATGGAAGCATGTTGCCGGCGTCACGGTCGGCAACGCGCTCGAGTTCTACGACTTCGTCACTTATTCTTTTTTTTCTGTCTATATCGGCCGGGCGTTCTTTCCGGCACAGAGCGAATCCACCAAGCTTTTCCTGTCGCTCGCGACCTTCGGCGTGGGATTCCTGACGCGCCCGATCGGTGCCATCGTGATCGGACGATGGGCGGATCGCGCCGGGCGCAGACCGGCGATGATCTTCTCCTTTGCAGCGATGGGCGCCGGAATCGTCGGCCTGTCGCTCACGCCCTCTTATGCGCGCATCGGGATTCTGGCACCCGTCCTCGTCATTTGCTTCCGGCTGCTGCAGGGGTTTGCGCTCGGCGGCAATGTGGGACCCGCAACAGCGTACATGGTGGAAGCGGCCCCGCCGCTCAAGCGGGGCTTTTACGCGTCCATGCAGGCCGCGTCGCAGGATGCAGCGGTGCTTCTTGCCGGCATCATCGCCACGGCACTTGCGACGATCCTGACTGCGCAGCAGATGCAGGATTGGGGATGGCGCGCCACCATGCTTGCGGGAGCCGCCATCGTTCCGTTCGGACTGGCGCTCCGGCGCAACCTGCCCGAAACGCTGCACGCGGCGGCCGACGCGATCGAACCGCCCGCCATCGCATCCGGAAGAAATCCTTCAGCGATCGCCGGTCATCTGCCGCTCATTGTCTCGGGGCTTTTGATCCTCGCGGCGACCACCATCGCGGCGTACACGACCGACTACATGACGACCTATGCGCTCACGACATTGCATCTGGAGGCGCGGATCGCTTTCGGCGTCATCATCGTGGTCGGCATAGTCTCGATTGCCGCAGACGTTGCCAGCGGGCTCCTGTCCGACAGGTTCGGCAGGCGGCCGGTGATGCTCATTCCCGGGCTGATCATGATGGTGTCGGTACTGCCGGCCTTTCACATCATCGGAGCGGAACGGACCACCTTCGCGTTCTATGCGGCGATCGGCTGGCTTGCGGCGCTGTACAACCTAGCCGGCGGGCCGATCATCGTCGTGCTCGCGGAGACGCTGCCGCAATCCGTGCGCGCGGGCGCCATCTCCACGGTCTACGCCTTCGCCATCGCGATCTTCGGCGGCTCGACGCAGGTGACAATCCAATGGCTGCTCGGTGTCACCGGCAATCCGCTCGCGCCCGGATGGTACTGGACCTTCGCGGCCGTGATCGGCTTCGCCGCCATGCTTTCGGTGCGCGAATCCGCGCCGATCAAACGCCGGGCGCGCTGAGCGAACCGATTTTGGCTTTCGGTGCGGTCGGCCCCGCCTGGCATTCGCTCAGGCTGAATCAGCGCCGCCGCCCAACAAGCGCGGCGCAGAAATGTCGGAGGATTTTTTGCTGGCGGTTTTTGATCAAAACTGTTACGAATTTTGTCATGACGGGTCGTCGCGTCCGGCGCCTTTGCGCCCACGGTGCCGAAACGTTTCGCCACCGTCAGACCCATTCCCGTGCGATGAATTGTTGCGCGCGCATTCGCCGCGGATCGCTGATATACGCTGCTAAATACGCTGTTATGGGTGCTGGCGCAAAATCGTCGTCGTGTGTTGCGCTTCGACCACGCTGCGCAAATGTTCGCTGCACAGGTGCTTTGCGACAGGCCGGTACAAATCCGCTCTTCGGCGGCGAGCTTCTGCGACAAGTGGGCGATTAAACTCGCCGCCGGTCCGCCGCGATCGGGAGAGCCATGAAACGCGAGCAGGTTTCCGAAGCGCCCCTGCCCGAGCTCGCCACGCCGCATTATGCCGGCCATCGCGAGCGTCTGCGCGCCCGGTTTCGCGAAACCGGCACCGCGGCGCTGTCGGATTACGAACTTCTCGAACTCCTGCTGTTTGCCGCCATCCCGCGGCGCGACGTCAAGCCGCTGGCGAAATCCCTGATCGCGAAATTCGGAAGCTTCGCCGACGTCATCGCCGCCTCCCCCGAGCGGCTTGCCGAATTTCTCGCCGACGGCGCCATCGCGCAGCTGAAGATCGTGGAGGCCGCGGCCTTGAGGCTGTCGCGCACGCGGCTGATCGGAAAGCCCGCGCTCAGCTCGTGGTCGGCGCTCCTCGATTACTGCAGCGCCGCGATGGCGCGCAGCGAAACCGAGGAATTCCGCGTGCTGTTCCTCGACCGCAAGAACGTGCTCATTGCCGACGAAGTGGAGAGCGAAGGCACGGTCGATCACGCGCCCGTCTATCCGCGCGAGATCGTCAAGCGGGCGCTGACGCTCAACGCCTCGGCGCTGATCCTCGTACACAATCATCCGAGCGGCGATCCGACTCCGTCGCGCGCCGATATCGAAATGACGCGCGAAATCGTCGAGGCGGCGCGCGCGCTCCGGATCACGGTTCACGACCACATCGTGATCGGCCGCGGCGGCACCGCGAGCTTCAAGGCGCTGGGCCTGCTTTAGCCGCTTCCTCCCATGCGATGGCGCGATCGTTCAGCGCCCGCGTATCGTCCGGCCTCAACGCGATTGCCCGATCGAAATCGGCGACGGCGCGCGCATGGTCACCTTGCGCTTCGAAAGCGACGCCACGCCGGTCCAGCGCGTCCGCATCGGCCGGATCAAGGGCGATCGCCCGATCGAAATCGGCCATGGCGCGTGACGCATCGCCGTGATCGAAGAGGGCGGCGCCGCGCAGCGCGTACAGCGCGGCATTGCCCGGCTGGAGTCCGACGGCGCGATCGAGATCCGCCACTGCGCGGATGTCGTCATGCTCTTCGAGCAGCGCCACGCCGCGGGCGCCCAACGCGGCGGCGTCGTCCGGCGCCAGCCTGACCGCGTCGCTGAAATCGGCGACGGCGCGGTCGAACTGGCCCTGGCGGAAATAAGCGAAGCCGCGGTTGTAAAACGTAGCAGCGAGAACGGGACTCAACCGGATGGCCGCATCGAAATCGGCAATGGCGCGGTCGAGACTGCCTTCGCCGAGATACGCGATGCCGCGGTTGTTGAAAGCCGATGCGTTATCGGGGTCGAGCCTCAGGGCGGCCTCGTCATCGGCTACAGCAAGCGCGTAGTTGCCACGGGCGTAATACATCCGTCCCCGATTGTACCAGGCCCACGCAAAGTGTGGTTCCAGCCTGATCGCTACGCTGTAATTCTCGATCGCGGCGTCGCCATTGCCTTTCAGATCGTAGCCGCGGGCGAGGTCGAAATAGGTCGCGGCCAGATCACCCCGGTCGAGTCCGCGAAACCGGAGCAGCGCGCTGCAGGCCGAAATCGTGGCGTCCGGGGCGACAACGGCGCTTTGGCAGGCGGCAAGGCTTTGCTCGAGATTGGCGGCGGGGGCCGCGGGCTGCGCGCCCGGTGTGACGAGGCCCGCCAGCAGGAGAACAAGCCAACCCGGCATCAGCGCCTCCGCTTTTTGCGTCGCGCACCCTACCATGACCCAAAGGCAATCGCCCCGGCGCTCCCGCGATTGTGAGCCCTGGCACGCGCAACAGAAGCCAAGTCCTTCACGCTCCATCAAAAAGCCGATTTTGCCCCCCATTTCCCCGGACGGCGGGCTGTGGCATGCTGGACCCGCTCGGCAAGGCGAGCCTGGCCGCCGAAAGCGGGGTATTGTCGATGAAATTCGCTGTTATGCGCCTCTTGCCGCTCGTGCTTCTGCTGAGCGCGGGCTCCGGCGCTGCCGTCGCCGGTTCGCTGATCGACGATGCGGCGCAGTCGCTCGTCTCGCGCGCGGAGCCGACCACATGGATCGAGGGTCACCGCACCGGCTCGGCCTGGAAAAGCGTCGTCCAGGCGCCGCACTATCAGACCGATCGCGATGTGGGTGCTGCGGGCGCCGGCATGGGTCTGCTTGCGGCCTACGACACCACGGGCAACGAGGCCTATCTCAAGGCCGCGATCGCGGCCGGCGATTTTCTTGTCGCGGCGCAGGTGCCGAATGAAAGCGGACGCTGGCCCGATTACTACGACGCGTCCGGTCCCGCACCTTATGGTTTCACCTCGTTCAATGACGGCGCGGCGGGGATCAGCGACTTTCTGTGGCAGTTGTTCGAGCGAACGGGAGACGCACGCTATCAAACGACGGCGCTCCACGGGATCGACTGGATCGTATCCAGGGCGGAGGCGCCAAAAGGCAAGAACTGCCCCGGCCAGTGTTACTGGCATTGGCAGGACCCCGCAGACGGCCAAGTGTACACAGGCATCGGCGAGGGCGTGGCTGGCATTGCCTGGACACTTACCGAGTTCGCCCAACGGCGCAGCAGCATTGATCCCGTCGCTGCCGCGCATTATGGCCGCGTCGCGCAAGGGGCCGCGGCGTGGCTCGAATCGCAGATGGTGCGTGTTAAACTGCCGGATGGGCAGGATGGCGCGAAAATGCCGGAAGAACCTGGCAAGGCGGTGTACGACACCGGGTTCCTGTCCGGCGCCGCAGGCGACGCTTTCCTGTTCTACAACCTCTATCGCAGCACGGGGCGGGCTCAATATCGCCGCGACGCCGATCTGCTGTTCGCCTGGGTGCGTTCCGAGGCGGAATCGGATTCTTCATGTCCGGGACTGAAATGGCCAGCAGAGGCGCAAGGCCTTGGCCACACTCTTTATGCCACCGGCTTCGGGGAAGGGACCGCGGGCATCGGCTGGGTCGCAATTCAGGCGTACAAACTTCTGATCAAGCGTGAGCCGGGCCTTGCGATCAAGGATCTGCAGTTCGCGCGCGCGGCCGGCGATTGGCTGTTGTCGCCCTGCGCCGGTTATCAGCAGCACCAGAACGCGTACTGGCCGGGGGATCAGGGACGGCAAATTGTCCACAGCAGCCTCGAGGACGGCGCCGCCGGAATCGGTCTGTTTCTTTACGATCTCTTCGACGTAACCGGCGCTCCAGCCTACCGGAACGGCGCAGCCGACGCACAACGCTGGATCAAGTCGGTCGCCATGCACGATCGGGACGGCGCCTTTTGGTGCGAGCACAACCGCAACGGCAACTGGCACCTCTGCGGCGACCCGTCCTGGATGTGGGGCACGGCGGGCATCATCGACTTCGCGGCGCGTTTGAAGGGGTGGCGTCTCGATATTCAGGGTGAAGAGACATACCTTGCCGGCGGCCGCTGAGCGCCGCGTAGTTGCTTTTGGAGCCTCGCCCTTCGACGACCTCGAGGTGAGGCTTTCTTTTTACCCCATGCTGAGCCTGTCGAAGCACGGAGGCTGAATGATTCCTCGTTATGCACGGCCGGAAATGGCGTCGATCTGGTCGCCTGAAACGCGTTACCGCATCTGGTTCGAAATCGAGTCGTATGCCGCGAATGCCATGGCGGAGGCGGGAACAATTCCCAAAGAGGCGGCCCGCGTCATCCGCGAAAAGGGGTCGCGAGCCCAATTCGACAGCACGCGCATCGACGCAATCGAACGCGAGGTCAAACACGACGTCATCGCTTTTCTGACGCATGTCGCAGAAATTGTCGGTCCCGAGGCACGCTGGCTGCATCAGGGCATGACATCCTCGGATGTGCTTGACACGTGTTTGTCCGTACAGCTGAAGCACGCGTGCGAGATTCTGATCGGCGATATCGATGCTCTGCTCGTGGTGCTCAAACGCCGGGCGCTGGAATTCAAGTACACGCCGACCATCGGCAGGAGCCACGGCATTCACGCCGAGCCCACAACCTTTGGACTGAAGCTCGCCGGCTTCTATGCGGAGTTTCAGCGCGCGCGCGGACGCCTTCTGGCAGCGCGCGAGGAGATTTCGGTCTGCGCGATTTCCGGCTCCGTCGGCACCTTCGCAAATATCGATCCGCGGGTGGAGGAATATGTCGCGCATGCCCTTGGCCTGAATGTCGAACCGGTTTCAAGCCAGGTCATTCCGCGCGACCGCCATGCGGCGTTTTTCGCAGCACTCGGCGTAATCGCGGGGTCGCTCGAGCGGTTGGCCACGGAATTCCGTCATCTGCAGCGCACGGAAGTGCTCGAAGCTGAAGAGTATTTTTCGGAAGGGCAGAAAGGCTCTTCCTCAATGCCGCATAAGCGCAATCCCGTTCTGTCGGAAAATGTAACCGGTCTCGCGCGCGTCGTGCGGAGCTATGTCACACCGGCGCTGGAAGATATTGCGCTTTGGCATGAGCGCGACATCTCGCATTCATCCGTGGAACGCTTTATCGCACCTGACGCGACCGTCACGCTCGATTTCGCGCTCGCCCGCGCAAAGGAGATTGTCGAGAAGCTGGTGGTCTATCCCGAACGGATGCAAGCCAATCTGGAGCGTACAAAAGGCTTGGTACACAGTCAGCGAGTCTTGCTCGCGCTCGCACAGGCCGGGCTGAGCCGCGAGGACGCTTACCGCCTCGTGCAGAAGCATGCGATGACGGCGTGGCGGGGCGAACGCAATTTGCTCGAGCTTCTAAAGTCCGATCCGGAGGTGACGCATGCGCTGGACTTGAAGACGCTCGAAAGCCTCTTCGACCTCGAATATCATCTGAAACACGTAGACACGATTTTCGCCCGCGTGTTTCGCGAGCAGTAATTGCTCCTGCATCAATTCGCCGGAAGGGCGGCCAGCGAGGCCGCAGCGTGCTTTGTTCGCGCGCTGTCCTTACCGAGCGCTGCCGTCAGGATCGCGACGCTCTCCTGTAGTAGTCCGCGGGCTTCGGAGATCTTGCCCTCTTCCGCCAGAACCGCGCCCAGATGCCACGCGAAATGGCCGACATCCCACTCGCCTTTCTTGAAGACGCGGCGAGCACGTTCAAGTACGTCACGGTACATCGCCTCTGAGTTGGCGAGATCGTGTGCGCGATCATAGAAATTGGCGAGATTGTTTTCAAACCAGATCGTATCGGGATGATCGGGACCGAGATCCTCCCGCTCCAACTGCAGCGTTTTCAGGCCGAGCGCGATCGCTTCGTTCTCGCGCCCCATGAAAGCGAGCGTGTTGGCGATGTCATTGTAGCCGACCCGCGACATGCTGAAGTGTTCGCCGTGCGTCTTTAGCTCGTAATGGAGCGCCAGCTGAAAAAGCGGCAATGCGTCGGTGTATCGCTTTGCGTCCACGTATTCTTTCGCCAGCTGGTTTGCAGCGCGCGCGGTCGCTTCGTTCTCGGTGCCGGATACGGCGAGCAACGACGCTCGAACCAGTTTTTGCAGAGCAATAGCCTCGACCGGATTGCCGGATTCGCTCAGAACTTCTGCGAGTTTAAACTTGCGTTCGAGCGTCAGGAGGTGATTGCTGCCGTACGACTGTTCCGTCAATGCGACAGCTTCGCGTGCCATCGGAACGGCTTCCCCAAAGCGCTGGGCATCGCTGAGGTCGAACGCAAGTTCGCTTTCGAGTTCAAGCGCCAGATCGTTGTGGGCGCCCAAACGCCGGCGTGTTTCGGAAAAAAGCGCCTTTAGCGGTGCAATACATGCTTCCGAATTCCTTGCTGAACAGTCGGCGTATGCGACGTCGAAACGCGCGCGCAGCTCGGTCTCGATGTCGAGATTCCCGGCGGCTCGCCCGGTATCCAGAACCTGCTGCGCCGCGGCGCGTGAAGCCTTGTAGTCCAGACTCCGCTCCTCCGTTTGGGCGATCGCAAGACGTACAGCCTGGGTCTCCGGATCGGCGTCGCCCAGCGCTTTGCGGCGGGCGGAAAGAGCGGCATTCAGAAGCGGCAGAGCGCGCTTCGGATCGGAAAGGCCGTCATAAGCGCGTCCGATCGCGAGTTCGATGGCGGCGCGATCAAGGGAATTCGCTTTGAAACGATGCGCAAGGTCGACCGCCGCGGGCGCGAGGAGTGACTTAACCGTGATGTTCGGATCGGCGGCCAGGAACGGGTTGGCCGCCGAAAGCAGATCGTCGGTCAGAAACCGGGTAACCGTCGTTGCTCGTTGCGCCTGATCGCGCGCGATGCCGCGTGCGGTTTCTGCGCGAACGTACAGCCAGCTGCTTACGAGAAGCCCAACGAGGAGAACCGCAACCAAACCAAGGAGCGGCGCCCGACGGGCGCGTGCGAGATCAAGTGCGCGCCTGTTCTGCTCGGCTTCCGCCTGGGCCGCCAGCGCCTTCGCCCGCTCGGCGCGCCGTTGGTCGAGCGATCGCAAGCGCCGTGCAATCTCGGCGGCATCGGCGAGGCGGCGTACGGGGTCCCCTGCAGCGGCGAGCGCAATGTCTTCGCGCAGGAGATCGTCGGAGACGTCCAGTTCCCAGCCGGGAGCGAGCGGCCTCTTCAGGTCGCCGATGACCATCTGATAGAGCACGACCCCGAGGGAAAAAATATCGGCCTGGACGGTCGGTGTTCCTCCGGCGATGAGTTCGGGCGCGCGATAATGCGGTGTACCGCTGCTGGTATCCTCCTGGGCGTTTGCGGGCGGCTCTGTCCGCAGCGGCGTGATTCCGAACGACGCCAGACGTGAAGGGTCGAGCGCACGACCGCTGCCGAAATCGGAAAGGCGGATTTGCGGGCGTCCGCCGGAGTCGCGGTAAACAAGAATATTCGCCGGCTTCAGATCCTTGTGCAGAACGCCCATGGAGTGGGCGGCGGCCAGGGCATCGGCGATTGCGGCGACCAGTCGCAAACGTTCCGCGATCAGCACGGATTCGGCGTCGCCCTGCTGCGCAATCCACGTGGAAAGGTTCCCCTCGCTGCTCCACTCCAGCTCTATGAAGTAAGGCGACTCCTCTAGATTCCAATCGAGCACGCGGACGATGTCGTCGCGCGGGCCGAGCCCGTCCTGCAACAGCCGGAATAGCGTGATCTCGCGCCTGAGCGCAGCAAGCCGAATTCCGTCATGCCCGAATTTAAAGACGCGGCGCTCATGGGTCTTCGTGTGTTCGGCAAGCCAGGCATCGCCGAACCCTCCCGTGCCGAGCCGCTCGACTAGCCTCCAGTTCGGCCGATGGGGAACAGCGTCGCCAGGATTGAAATCAAAGGAGGCGGGCAGTACCCGCGCGCCACGGCCCACCTGCTCGACCGTGACATGGGCGACAAGCCGATAACCATAACCGTGAACGGTGCGGATCAGCGTCTGCTCATCGTCCTGCAGAACCTGGCGAAGCCGCGCCATGCATTTTGTGAGTGAAGCCTCGGTGACCACGCGCGCGGGCCACAGCGCGTCGAGAATTTCGTCCTTGGTGACGACCTCGCCGGCGTGGCGCAACAGAAGGGCAAGCAGTTCCAATGGCCGCCGTTCGATCTCGACCGGAGCCCCGTCGCGACTGAGTTGAAGCGCCGCCTCGTCGAAGACGACGTTTGCGAACCGCCAGATGCCTGCTGGCTTGGCTACCGCGTGAAGTTCGGAATTTGTCGCGAGCGCCACGGATGCCCCAACCCACAAAAATCCGGCGCCGGTCGGGCGAATTCGGAAGATTTCGGAATTCCGTCACGACTTTCCGCCGTCGGCCCTCGAAGCATAAGGCCACCGGGCAGCGCCCGCAAATGGAGGCTCACATGCTGAAACTGAACCAACTCGAACTGGCGGCCGGCAAGCGGCTCGCCTCTTTCCTGATGCTGGGCGCGGTGCTCACGGGAGCGATGGGTTCTTCGCCCGTCCTCGCCAGTGTCCGGGCCAAGTACGTCGATTTCTACGACTTCACCGGCGACAACGGGCAGTACACCCCCTTCGGCGCATTCGCCCAGGCGCCGAGCGGCAAGCTCTACGGTGCCCTCTTCATCAATGACTCGATGATCTACAACCCCGCGGGCAAGTCCATCAAAGTGGACTGGGATCAGGCTAACACAGGCAATGTCTGCGGTTATGCGATGGCGGTTGGTCCCGACGGCGCCCTCTACGGCACCTGCACCGAGTACCAGGACAACTCGAACGACGGCGGAATCGTCTTCCGTTTCGATCCCTCCCAGAGACGAAACAATTTCACGGTTCTCTACAGCTTTCCGGCGCAGAACGAGGGAAGAACCGTCTATCCCAGCCCGCTGACCCTCGGCACCGACGGGAATTTTTACGGCACCACCGCTGGCGACAGTACCAACGAATATGGCACCGTCTTCCAGATCACGCCGCAGGGCAGTTTCTCAACGATTCACGTGTTCCAGGGCGGAGCCGACGACGGCGCCGCGCCGTCACACGGTGGCACCGATGTCGGCAACGCCATCGGCCTGACGCTCGGAAGCGACGGGAACTTCTACGGCACGACGGATTCGGGCGGCGCCAACGGCACCGGGACGGTTTACCAAGTAACTCCGGGCGGCAACGTTACCGTTATCTACAGTTTCAATTCCCCCGGGATTTGCCCTTGTACGGGGGTGACCGAGGCAAACGGAAACTTCTATGGCCAAAGCTTCCGGGGAGGCACCAATTCCGAGGGCACGATTTTCGAGGTCACCCCTGGTGGTACAATGACGACCCTCCACAACTTCGATTTATCTGTCGACAGCGCGGGATATCCGAGCCTTCCCTTCACCCTCGGCAGCGACGGCAATCTCTACAGCGCTTCGCCGTCCTTTACCGGCGGTTATGGACCGGAAAGCGTCTACCGCATAACGCCCTCGGGAACCTACACCGATCTGTACGACGGGTTCGCCTACCCCGACGGACCTGGCTGTTCCGAGGCCGGCCCGGGCTGTTTCGTGCAGTCGCCGCCCTACCAGGCCACGAACGGGCGGTTCTACGGCGTCACTATGTGGGGCGGCGCAAACGAGGATGGTTCCGTTTTCAGTCTGACAGTTCGCGGCGCCGACGCTTTCGTCCGCCCGATTGTCTCTGTCGCAAAACCCGGCCAGTGGCTCGGCATTCTCGGTCAGGGCTTTACCGGGGCAACAAACGTCTCCTTCAGCGGAAAAACCGCGGCGTTCCGCGTCAAGTCCGACACATACCTCGAAGCGCGGGTGCCGCTTGATGCGACCAAGGGCCGGATTACGGTCACGACCGGGACCGGCGATTTGCGCAGCAATACGGACTTCTCGCCCCTGCGCTGACGTACAGAACCGCCGCGAGGATGGGCTCGACAAGTTCCATCCTCGCGGTAAATGTTAGCGCGGCAGCGCAAACGCGACGACGCTGTCCCCGTGCTTTGTGCCGAGCTTTGCATGCCCGCCGGCGGCGATGACAACATATTGCCGGCCTTTCCACATGTACGTCATCGGCGTCGCCTGCCCCCCGGCCGGCAGGCGTCCGCGCCAGAGTTCAGCGCCTGTTTTCGCGTCGAAGGCGCGCAGGTAATCGTCCATCGCGGCGCCAATGAAAACGAGACCTGATGCTGTCACGATGGGACCTCCCAGATTGGGCGTGCCCGTTTTGCCGAGCAGATATTCGGAAAAGGGCAGCAGGTCTTCGGTCGTACCGAGCGGCACCTGCCACACGACATGCCCGTCATGCAGGTCGATCGCGTGCAGCATGCCCCAGGGCGGCGGATTGCACGGCAGGTGGAATGGCGAGGCGATGATCTCGCGTTTCATGCCAAACGGCGTGCCGGTTTGCGGAGAGATTTCGGCGTCTGGAAACTGGCGCTCTGCTACGGCAATTTCTTTGCGCGGTATCAGCGTCACCAGATGCATGAGGCTCGAGGTGTTGACGTAGGCAATGTCATGGCGGGCATCGAACGCGAGGCCGCCCCAATTCGTGCCGCCCCCGGTGAAGGGATAGAGGATTGTGCCGCGCAACGAGGGCGGCGTGTACAGGCCCTGGGCGCGCGCGGCGGCGATCTTGTTGCGACACTGCCCGCGGTCGTACCAGGTCAGACCCCACGCATCGGCGGGTTTGATCCAGTGCGGCGACAGCGGTTTGGGCGCAAGCGGGAATGGTTGGGTCGGCGACAGCTCTTCGCCCGGCGCACCGCCCTGCGGGACGCGCCGCTCTTCCACCGGAATGACCGGCTCTCCCGTCATCCGGTTGAGTGTGAACAGTAGTCCCTGTTTCGTGGCCTGAAGGACCGCCGGTTCGGTCCTGTGCTGATAGGTGACGAGACCGAGTGTCGGCTGCGCCGGAACGTCATAATCCCACACATCATGGTGGGTGACTTGAAAAGTCCAGGCGACCTTTCCGGTCACGGCGTGAAGGGCAACGACAGAATCGGCGTAGCGATCGTCGCCGGGCCGCTCGCCGCCGTAAAAATCCGGACTGGGACTCGTGGTCGGCAAAAAGAGAAGTCCGCTCTCCTCGTCCACCGACATCGGGGCCCAGACATTTGCCGCGCCCGTTTGTGAGGCACCGGCAGTGGACCAGGTTGCCGCGTTCGCTGCGACGGGACCCCGCGGTATGGGATCGAAACTCCACCGCCGCGCGCCCGTGACCGCGTCGAACGCCAACACGGTACCGTGCGGCGCGCGCACGCGCTGGTTGTCATCAATCGACGAACCGATCACGACCAGGCCGTGCGTCACGACCGGCGCAGACGTGATCTGCACTTCGCCGGGATAGATCAGCAGCGGGTCGGGCACGATGCGGACGGTGCCGTGTTCGCCGAAGCGGGCGCACAAATTTCCTGTTGCGGCATCGAGCGCAATGAGCCGGCGATCGTTCGTCGCGAGGAATATCTCCGAGGCACAGGGGCCGCGTTTCTTTGAGGGGTTGTGCCACCACGCGACGCCACGACAAACGAAACTGTTTGGGTAATGGACGTTCGGGTCGATCTTCGGATCAAAGCGCCAAAGAACCCTCCCGCCGCCGGGATCGAGCGCGCTGACTTCGTCAAAGGGCGAGCAGAGAAACAGTTTCCCATCGTCGAGGATCGGCGTCACTTCGAACGACGCCCGCCGCATAGCCTCACCTTTTGATGCCATG
>Ga0070734_10004133_pt1 | contig 14138 bp, 9 predicted proteins | sample Coa_R1_8_FD_66444 | JGI IMG/M metagenome (GOLD analysis project Ga0070734, IMG submission 66444) | Surface soil microbial communities from Centralia Pennsylvania, which are recovering from an underground coalmine fire - Coalmine... | ecosystem: Environmental > Terrestrial > Soil > Unclassified ...
GAAGTAGTTGTACGCCCACACCGCAGGGACGGCGACGAAGAGGCCGAGCGCGGTGGTGATGAGCGCTTCCGCGATACCGCCGGCGACCGCCGAGAGACCGGTTGCCTTGTTCGCCGAAATGCCTTTGAACGCGTTCAAGATGCCGACGACCGTGCCGAAGAGGCCGACGAACGGAGCCGTGGAACCGATGGTGGCGAGAGCCGAGAGGCCGCGCTTCATTTCCGCGTGAACGATGGCGACGGAGCGTTCGAGACCGCGCTTGGCGGCTTCGATGACTTCGGCGTCGCTCACCTGTTGCGAAGCGGACTGGAACTCGCTGAGGCCCGTGGCAACGACCTTGGCGATGTGGCTCTTCTTGTTGCGCTCGGCGATGGCGATCGCTTCATCGAGCTTGCCATCCTTGAGAGCACCAGCGACCTGCTGCACGAACACGCGGGACTGCTTGCGTGCGGCGCTGTACATCAGCGCGCGGTCAATCATGACGCCGATGGAGTAGATCGAGAGTAAAAAGAGGATAACGACGACGGTGAGAGCCAAAGCTCCCATGTTGTGAAGCATGCTGCGGATGTCCCAGCTAACGGCTGTATCCTGAAACATCATAGCGGCGAACAAAGTGGCTAACATTCGTTTGCTCCTTATTTCTTTGCGGTTCCGGCGATGCCGGAAGACGCGAGAGATAGATGAAACTAATCAGCCCGCCGCGCTTGTCCCACGACCGGCGCGGCGCGCCGTTTGCTGCGTCCTGCGTCCCTACGAAGCTAGAGAGAAAATCACGTCAATGGTGGTGTCCACTTCGACGGGTTCGCCATTGAGGAGCGTTGGACGATACCGCCATTGGCGCACGGCGTCCAGCGCAGCTTGCACGAGTAATGGATGGCCCGACATCACTTCGAGTTGCTGCACCGAGCCATCTTTGGAAATGATCGCGTGCAAGCGGACCGTTCCGGAGACGCGCGTCTGGCGCGCGAGCGGAGGATAGACCGGCTGTACACGATTGATGAGCGAGGCAGCCGTAACGGCGCCGCCCTGCTTAATACGAGATTGCGTAGGCTTGGGAGGGGGAGGCGCACCGCCTGCTCCACCAATCACGCCGCCGAGAACGCCGCCCATGCTACCGCCAGCGACGCCGCCGGGAACACCGCCCTGCATGCCCATCGCGCTCGGATCGGGCTCGGCTTCCTCCTTAATAATTTTGACTTCCTTCGGGATCACCTTCGGCGCCACCAATTGATTGTTCTGCATCAAGTGGACCTGCGGCTTCACCTTTACAACCGGCGTAGCAGCGGGGGGCGGAGGAGGAGGCGGAGGAGGGGGCGGAGCCACGAGCATCGTGGTCAACATACCCTTCGGCAGCGCTTCCGTGTAAATCAAGGGAATCAAAACGAGGATTGCCAAGAAGCTGACCTGCAAGAGCATGGACACGACAACGGTCCACGGCTTGTTGGTCTTCTTGGACCTTGGGCTCGAAACTACCATTTCTTCAAACATGGTCCCTACCTCCTCCCAACGGATGCGAGTCGTCCTGCGGCGCTCACACTCACGCGGGCTTACGTGCCGGCTGCGGTCCGGTTCCTGCCGCCTCGCTCTTGTCTCTGAAGCGATGCCAGAAGACAACGAGAGGAGCGGCGATACCAAAACTGGAGTACGTTCCTACCACAATCCCCACCACCAGGGCAAAGGAGAAAGCACGAAGCACCTGGCCGCCCATCAGGAACAAAACGAGCACGGTGAGAAAGGTCAATCCGCTGGTGAGTATGGTTCGCGACAAAGTCTGGTTGATGGACTTGTTCACCAACTCCGCGAATTCTTCCTTGCGCAGCAGCCTGCGGTTTTCGCGGATACGATCGAAGATGACGATCGTGTCGTTCATCGAATAACCGACCAAAGTCAAAAGCGCTGCAATCACCGTCAGGGAAATTTCGAAATGCAGCAGCGAGAAAAAGCCGAGCGTAATTAAAACGTCATGGAACACGGCGAGAACTGCGGCTGCCCCGAAAACCCACTCGAATCGAAAGGCAATATATACCAGCATCCCCGCAAGAGCCAAGAGGGTAACCCAGATGGCCTGTTGGCGAAGTTCTCCACCAACTTTGGGTCCGACGATTTCGGTATTGCGAATCGTAAACGGACCAACCATAAAGTTGTCTTTCACGGCGGAAACAACCGCCGGCGTCGCGCCGTCCACCCGGGAAAGATCCGAAAGATTGGTGACGAGACCGTTCGCAGTCTTGTCGCGATAGTCCAAAAGTTTTTTTGCAAGCTGCGTGTACTTGTCGCCGGCGGAAGTTCCGAGGTTCAGAGGATCTCTCTTGTTGAGCGTGTCGGCGAGAGCATTGAGCGGAACGAGATTGAAATCAGGTTTGGTGGAATCGGAGACGCCGTAGGTGGCATTCAAGGCCGCGATGACGCGAGCCTTGCTGGAATCCATGGCCTCGTCTTCGGTGCTCTTTTGTTCGACGAAGATCAGAACTTCGTTGGAGCTTTGACCGGGCAATCCGCTCTCGCTCACGGCTTGGATCTCTGCGCCGCCAAGACCCTGGGTCGAAAGGCTCTTGCGCAGGTTGTCGACGTTAGGAGCCTGGGCGAAGCGAACGTCCACGTTCGTGCCACCTTTGAAGTCGATGCCGTAATAGAGCCCGCCCTTTTGCCAAATGGAGATCCAACCAGCGAGAAGAAGAATGGCGCTGAGGGCATAGAAATACTTGGCTTTGCCCATCCAATCAATGTTGGGCTGTTTGAAGAACTCGATCATTCCGCTTTTACTTCCCTTCCTTAGACTCCAGGCGGTTCCGGAATGTTCCCGGTACGCCGGACAATCCAGGGCGGGTGGTAGCCCGCCATGTTGCCGTGGCAGGACTGCGGAACCAATCCCTCGAAAGTACAGAAAAGCCGTGGGAGAGGTCTCTTAGCAGTCCTAGTACGGCTTAAATGCTCAACTCTGCCTGTCGTTCCATCTTCGACAGGTGGTACTGGAAAATCGTCTTCGAAACGAAGATCGCGGTGAAAACGTTGGCGATCAAACCAACGGTAAGGGTGACAGCGAAACCCTTGATGGGGCCTGTGCCAAACCAGAACAGGAAGAAAGCCGATACGACGGTGGTGACGTGTGTGTCGATGATGGTCAGAAACGCCTTGTCAAAACCCGCGTCCACGGCGGCCGCAGAGGACTTGCCATTTCGAATCTCCTCGCGAATGCGCTCGAAAACCAGAACGTTCGAATCGACGCCCATACCGATCGTTAAGATAACGCCCGCAATGCCGGGCAAAGTTAGCGTGGCGCCGAAAACGCTGAGCGCCGCGAGTAGCAGAAGCAAGTTCAGGATCAAAGCGAGAACCGCGTTTGCACCGGAGAGCCGGTAATAAAAAACCATGAAGATCATCACGACGACCAAGCTGAGAATGGAAGCTTGAACTCCGTGGCGGATAGAATCCTGACCGAGCGACGGCCCGACGGTGCGTTGCTCCAGATATTTGATCGAAGCGGGGAGCGCGCCAGCGCGAAGTACGACCGCGAGGTCATGGGCCGTTTCCTGGCTGAAGTTACCTTCGATCATGCCGCGATCGTCGATGCGGCCATTGATGCTGGGGGCAGACTGAATTTTGCGTTCGAGCACGATGGCAAGCTGGCGGTGGAGATTGGCTTCCGTGAAGGGGCCGAAGCGCTGCGCGGCTTCCTGCGAAAGAGTGAAATCGACCTGCCACTGGCCGGGATTGTTTGGATTGCTGTGCGTCTCTTGCGCGCCACGCAAATCTTTACCGGTAACAATCGGTGCGCGACTCACGAGATACCACAATTCCGTGGAGGGCGTTGCTCCGGGAGTGCTGCGTGATTCGTTCTTTCCGGGCATGAGTTCTGTGCCCGGCGGCAAGATTCCATTGTTTGCGGCGAGCGCCTCGGATTGAGAGGTAAAAGGCGTCGGGCCTTCGACCAACCGAAGTTCCAATTGACCGCCCATTTGAATGACGCTTTTGGCGCGGGCGGGATCGCCTTCACCGGGCAGCTGAATCAGAATCTCGTTGTCCTTACGGCCGTGGAATTGAACGATTGGCTCCGTCAGACCGAGCCCGTTAATGCGGCGCTCAATGGTTTCTTTCGACTGATTCATCGTCGAGTCCTGGATGCTCGCGATGGCGGACTGTCGCAGCGTGAGCGTGTAACCGTTCTGTTCACCGGCGGCGCTGGTTGCGTCCCAATAGTTTCCGTATTGTTGCGTGATCAAATCCTTGAATTGCGAACTTTGCGAAGGATCGACGTTGCGGACGAGGATGTGTGTGTCATCGACGCGGCGAATTTCGTCGTAGCGAATGAGCTTGTCGCGCAATTGTTTGGTGAGGCGATCGACCATCTGATCGGTTTCTTGCGCGATGGCGTCTTGCACTTGCACCTGAATAATCAGGTGCGTTCCGCCCTGCAAATCGAGGCCGAGCTTGATCTGGCGGCTGAAGTTGTCCTTCATTTGCGCGACGGAGGTCGGAAATGTCGGATACCCGATCAGAAGATAGATCGACAACAAAACGACGACAACGATCGAAACGACTTTCCACTTCAAATTAGGGTTCATGATTGGAGAGTTGCGCGGGATGTCCGGCGGCAGGCGGTCTTATTTGGCATCTTCCGATGCCTCCACCTGCGCAATCGCCGAACGCGCGATGCGGATTTTTACCTGATCGGCGATTTTCAAAATTACCGTTTCGCCGTCAATGCCGTTGACCGTGCCATAGATGCCGCTGGTCGTAATCACTTTGTCGCCGCTCTTGATTGCTTGGAGCATAGCCTGAACTTTTTTGCGCTGCCGCTGTTGCGGCAGGATGAGCATGACGTAAAAGATGCCCATGACGATGATCATCATCGTCAGCGGATTGCCGAGGATGCCCGCGGCACCGCCGGTTACCTGCATTAGGAAAGCTGCCATCATCTTGCCGGTTGCCCCAATTCCTGCGAATCGCAAATTTGCCTAGCAATCCGCTTCTCCGGAGATAGCTTCAGCAGCACAGGCTGAGGTTCGGCCTGCTCCCACTGCCGGCGCGATTCCAGATCGTGTGCCGTGCGGGGCGCGCGTTGTTGGGCAGCGGTCAGGCTGGCCCGGCTTCATACTTCGCGCGCATCTCGGATGAGAATTTTGCTAGGTTCCCAAACTCGATAGCCTCGCGGATTTGGCGCATGATGTCAAGGTAAAAGTGGACATTGTGGTGGGTGGCGAGGATGGCGGCTGTGAATTCTCCGGCGGCGAAGAGATGCCGAAGATAGGCTCGAGTGTAGCGGCGACAGACGCTGCATTTGCAATTCGGGTCGATGGGATTCTGGTCTTCGGCATAGCGCGCATTCTTGATGAGAACGCGGCCTTGCGAAGTATAGAGGCAGGCGTGGCGCGCGGCGCGTGTGGGAAGAACGCAATCCATCATGTCAATGCCGAGCGCGACGTACTCCGCGATTTGCTCCGGCTTTCCCACTCCCATCAGATAGCGGGGACGATCCTGCGGTAGGAGCGCCGTGACCTCGGCGGTCATTTCGCACGTGACTTCGTGCGGCTCGCCGACGGCAAGTCCGCCAACGGCGTAGCCGGGAAAATCGAACTCAAGGAGTTGGTGAGCGCTGTCGCGGCGCAGGTCGCTGAATGTTGCGCCCTGTACGATTCCGAATTGCCACTGTTTTAAATCACCGTCCGGCGAGTGCTGCTGTTGTTCGAGAAAATAATTGCGCGCGCGGCGCGCCCATTGCGTGGTGCGCTTGAGAGCGGATTCGGTTTTGTCGCGCGGCGCGGGGGTTTCAATACATTCGTCGAGGACCATGGCGATGTCCGAACCGAGCGCGAGCTGGATTTCGGCGGCTTTTTCGGGAGTCAACAGATGCTCTGAACCGTCGAGATGCGAACGGAAACGGACGCCATCGTCGGTAACTTTGCGAAGCTCAGAAAGACTGAAAACCTGGAAGCCACCGGAATCGGTCAGAATCGCGCGGTTCCACGACATGAATTTGTGTAAGCCGCCCATGCGGCGAATGAGTTCGTGACCGGGACGAAGATAGAGGTGGTAGGTATTGCCGAGAATGATTTCGGCGCCGAGTTCTTCGAGCGCTTCGTTGCGCAAACCTTTCACCGTCGCTTGCGTGCCGACGGGCATGAAAAAAGGCGTTTCCACCGTGCCGTGCGGCGTGGTCAAGAGTCCGCGGCGCGCGCGCTGGTCAGTCTGTGAAATGGAGAAGTGAAAACCCACGTTGCGAGTCTAGCAGGCTAACCGAGCGCGGGGAAAAGGCGCCGTAACAAACAGTGGACGTAACCGCATATAATTTAGACAGGACTGAAACGGATGCACCGACATATGGACAGACCGCTGCAGTAAAGTGGAAGAGGTTTTCACACTGACGTAATGTCGGCCCCTGCAACGCGAGCTACTCACAAGACAACGGCTTTATTTTCAATCACTTACATTGGCTTAAAAAGGGCTGCGTGCGATTGACGGTTGGCCTTTGGCTTGCACTTTGTAGCCGGACGGCAGAGTGGAGTGTCCCCACATCACACTCTAGAAACGAGACGGAAAAAAGACATGAAATCATTTTTTGCGCATGCTGTACTCGCGGTGGCGTTGATGTTCGGACTTGCCGGGGTGGCAATGGCCGACGACATCCATCTCTGCGATACCGCAGCCCAATGCAACAACAATGCCCTGACCCTGACCAGCGGCCCAAATCTCTTCCTCTACGGACAGAATAACACTAACGGTAATGTGTACATAGCCGTTCTGACTCCGGAGAACGACACACTCGACGGGTTCGTTACCGGCCAAAAAGTGGGAAATTTCTACTCGCTTGTAGGTGGGATCCTTGGTCAAAGCCTGACGGTCAGTGTCGCCCAGCCTGATTTCGCTCCGCTCGAGAGCCAGTACAATGGCGCGACGGGACTAACGGCTTCCAGCTTCGATATTTCGCTTGTTAGCCTGGGTGCGCTCAGCCTCGGAGAGAATAGTTTTGTTCAAGTTGGACCGTTTGCTCCGGGCACCGTCGAAATGGCGTTTATCGTTTCGGATGGAGTGGTGACCGCCGTTACGCCCTATAGTTCTGACTTTGCGATTGGATCGCCGACGCCGGAACCGTCAACGCTCCTGCTGTTGGGCGTAGGGCTTTGTGGCCTGCTTTTCGTGGCGAACAAGCGTTTGTAAGACACAATTCAGAACAAGATCGGAGGCCGGCGAGATTCTCGCCGGCCTTTTTGTCGGCGAAGCTCAGGCTGTGCACCTCTCCGATTGGCTAGGAGAAGATGAAGGCTACGCCAACGCGGCAGACAACGTAGGCGAGCCAAACTGCGAAAGCGATGCCGATGGCGCCGCCGGTCTTGAGTTTGCGGGGATTCGTGGCAGCGAATCCAATTCCGATCAGCGCGAGCATCCAGAACGTAAAGATGTCAATCGATTTGCCCAGCGCGATCAGCCATTTGGAAGTAGCTTCCGGCATAAAAGCCGCGGCGTTTGTCGCGATCGGATTCTCGACGTCAAGAGTTCCGGGCGGCTTCAAAAAGAGAATAATCACTAAAAGTACGCTGCTTAGGACGAATACCAAATTTGCGTGGGCCACGATGCTCATCGCAGTGCTGAAATTGGTATTGGCACCACCGAGCAAATTGAATGCACCAAGCATCACGGCACCGACGATGACGGCGAACAGGACTGGAATGACCAAGCCAGAAGCATAGAGAATGTAGGGCGTAATCTTCGCGCCCATTTCGATTTGCTGCTGCTTCTGTTCGGCAGAGAGGTTGGCAGCGCGCGGGCTCTCTTCGATTTTCTTGGCGGATACATCCCGCCAGTCCACCTTCTGGTTCATGACAGCGAACGCCGCGAGAGTGATCACGGTGGAAACAATCACAGGGAAGAACCAACTGGGACGACGCGCAATGTCCGCAAAGGTGGCCCCTGGTGAGAAGAAGACTCCGATGACGCGGCCGAAATTGCTGATGGACTGTTGAGGAGCCGGAGCAGGGTCCGGCATACCGACTGTCGTTGTTGCCATGGAAAAGCCTCCACCACGAGTTGAGAAATGCGAGCTTGCCCTGTATTACGCGCCAGAGCATGAAAAATTTCAAGAATTTCCCGGGGAAGGCAGCGCGGCGGCCTCCGGCTTTCGCGCCGCCGAGACCGCCGACTCGTTCGAACGCCATGCAAAAAGCCATCGCTTCCAGAAGAAATTCACCGGCCATATTGTCTCGTCATTTCTTACGCAAGATTTTCGCGCCAAGCGGATCTGAATCTCTGGTGCTGCAACAAAACCACTGTAATCGCGGGCGGCCATGGCAATACTCAAAGAACCTGAATCTAAATTCGAGAACCGGAATATTTTTTATGCTTCAGAGATGCGGTAACCCCTTTGAATTCTGCGAATAAGCTTTGGCAAGACAGTTGCCCTCACTGTTACACGCGGAATTTCTTGCGCGGATTTTAGGAGGGAAGAGTGAGAGTGATTTTGTGGTTCGGAAGAATCTTGGCCAGCGTTTGCCTGCTCGCGGGGACGTTGATACCCGCCGGTTTCGCACAAAACGCGGGCGGACGAATCGTCGGCAACGTTACAGATCCCAATGGCGCTTCCATTCCGGAAGCGAAGGTGGCGATTGTAAATACCGATACCAAAGTTCATTACGACGTTGTTGCGAACAGAGAAGGCTATTTTCAGTCGGCTGTGATTCCGATCGGCCATTATGACGTAACCGTCGAAGCGAACAGTTTCCGCTCGATCAGCTACGAAAACCAAAACCTGCTCATCAACCAGGTGCTTCGCCTCGATACCCGGCTTGAGATTGGAGCACGGTCTGAGGTAGTCGAAGTCAAGGATCAGGCGGACGTAGTGGAGACGGTGAACCCAACGATCGGAGCTTCCATCACAGGCCGCACACTGACAGACATGCCGCTCAATGGCCGCAATGCTTTGAGCCTGGCTCTCCTGCAACCCGGCGTGACCCCCACCAACCAGGGCGACACTGGATCGGGTAGCGGCTATAACATCGGCGGTGGGCGTTCGGATTCCGTTACGTATCTGCTCGACGGCGGTCTCAACAACGAGCAGCTCGGGAATGGCGTCGTGTTTAATCCTAATCCCGACACGGTCGAGGAGTTTCGCGTTCTTGAGAACAACTACACCGCCGAATATGGAAGAAACGGCGGCGGAATCATCACCGTAGTTACAAAGTCTGGAACGAATCAATGGCATGGCAGCGGATTTGATTTCGTTCGCAACGATGCATTTAACGCAAACACGTTTTTCAACAACGAGAAGGGGATTCCGCGCGAAGTTTTGAAGCGCAACCAATACGGCGGTACATTCGGAGGGCCCATCACGGTACCGCATCTTGTGCACGGCAAAGACCGATTCTTCTTTTTTGTCGGGTATCAAGGCCAGAAACAAACGCAGGTCCAGACCAGCAACGGGATCCCCGCCTTCACGCCGGCTCAGCTAAACGGCGATTTTTCCAATGGCGGCGTGCCAGGTAACTGCCCCAATGCAGATCCGAATGTGGCGGCATTCCTGCAGGCTAATCCATTTTTTCAAGGGAACGGAGCTGCGGCGGCTTGCGCGATTATCGACCCGGCCAAAATTAATGGTGTGTCGCAGAAGTATATCGCGGCGGGATTGATCGCGACTTCGCCAACCGGGTCGCTGGATTCACGCGCCCTCAATCGAGTCGACGACAACGAATTGACGATGAAGTTTGACTTCAACATGACGCAGAAAGACCGTTTGTCTGTGACGCTGGGCGGCAATCGCAGCCCGCAAGTCAATGGCACAGGTTCTTCGGGAATCGGCTTTATCCAGGAGCCGGGCTATCCGCTTACTAACGTATTTCACAATTATTTTTCAAATTTCGCCTACACACGGACATTCGCCAGCGACAAAGTCAACGAATTCCGCGTGACCGTGCAGCGCTCGTACACTCTTCAGTCAGATCCCGCGACTACGATTCCTACGCACGCGCAGCTTGGACAAACAGGGATAACTCCCGATCTGGAGCTAGGCGGTGCGGCGCTTGTGTTCAATGACGAAGGAACAAATTATGGGTTCAGCATTCAGGGGCCGAGCACACTGATCGGAAACACTTTCTACTACGGAGATGTATTCTCCTGGACCCGCGGGCGCCACAACTGGAAGTTTGGCGGAAATTTCTCGGCGTACCAGTTCAACACTGCGTTCGATTTCGTCGGCAATGGAGAATTCGTTTTTCAAGGCGCCGGCGGTATCGGATCGGGGAACGACTTCGCTGACTTCCTTTTGGGCATTCCGATAAATTATTTTCAATCTCCGAACGCACGGACCAACGCACGGACCAAATTTTACTCCGGCTTCGCGCAGGACGAATGGCGGGTAAACAAGAACCTCGTTCTCACTCTTGGCGTGCGCTACGAATACAGCACGCCAAAGCAGGACACTCATGGCTTCACGTTCAACATCATTCCCGGATTGCAGTCCACTGTATTTCCGAACGCACCCAACGGCCTGGTGTTTCCGGGAGACAAGGGAGCGCCGCGCGGTGTGAATTTCCCAGACAAAAACGACTGGGCACCCCGCTTCGGATTCGCTTGGGATCCAAAAGGCAATTCCAAGATGAGCATTCGAGGAGGCGCAGGCGTCTTTTACGACATTCTGAAAGCGGAAGACAACTTCCAGGACAACGGTCAGCCGCCCTTCTTTGCCGGTGCGGGCCTGTTCTTTAATCCGATCGCAGCGAATCCGACACAGGACCTGCCGTTCCTAAGCGATCCATTCCCGAACGCCGGAAATGCGATTCCGAATCCGTTTCCGTCCAAGCCGGTCGATCACAACGTGAACTTCCTGAACGCGGGAATATTGCCGTTCGGAAATACATCGATTTTCCTGGACGATCCACATCTGCGTACACCCTACACCTACCAGTACAACCTCAGTATTCAACGAGAAGTTGCGCACAACACGACGCTGCAAGTTGGCTACATCGGCAGCAGTTCGCACGGACTGACCGCACTGGTGGACATCAATCCATTTCTGCCGGGAACAACGGACCGCATTTTGAATTTGCTGCCGGGAAATAGCTCCTGCACGGCAAATTCGGGAACGTGCAGTTTCACGCAACTTCTGACATTCAAGAACGCCACGAAAGCCAGTTATAACGGGCTGACTGCGAGTTTCACACGGCAGGTCGCGGACGCTCCAGTCATCGGACGCGCCTACTTCACTTTTGCCTACACGTACTCACACGCGATCGACACGGCTTCGGGTTTCCGGAACCGGAACAGTCAAGTGCCGTCGCTCGATCCACAACTGTTCCGCGCTTCCTCGGACTTCGATTTGCGGCATCGCATCAGCTTCAGTGGCGGATGGGATCTGCCTTTTGAACACGCATTCTCCCATGCCCCCAAGCGATTGACGCAGGGATGGAGCCTCTACCCGATCGTTTCCTGGAGGACAGGCTTCCCTCTCGACATCTTCGGCCAGCCCGATTCCAGTGGTGGCTTCACGAATCCGGGAGTGACCGGCGTTGGAGATGGATTGCAGCGAGCAAATCTGAGCGGACAGCCGCTGACAATTTTCGATCCGCATCAGACGCAAACGATCAACGGCGTCACGGGAAACTTCTATTTCAACCCAGCTGCGTTCAGCAACGCACAGGTTGGTGACGGCACTTGCACTACTCCGTCATCGAGTTGCTATCCGTCCACTGCGGAAGTGATCGCAAATCCGGCTCTGCGGACATATGGCTCACTGCCGCGCAATTTCTTCCGTGGTCCTGGCCGGACAAACGTGGACTTCTCGATCGCCAAGGTAACTTCGCTCACCGAGAGGCTGAAGCTGGAAATCCGTGGCGACGCATTCAACTTGCTAAACCATGCTGAATTCGCCGATCCGAGCACGAACATCACGTCGCCGAGGTTCGGCAGAATCACGACAACCGGCGATTCGAATCCGGTGATCGATCACAAAGAGCGCATCATTCAATTGGCGGCGCGCTTCACGTTCTAAATAACCTCATAACTCCGAAACAAGAAGCCTCTGGTGAAACTGCCAGAGGCTTCTTTCATTTGGACTTCGACGTTCGTGAACTACGTCGCGACCAAATGAGGATGCCGCGGGCGGTGTGTCGCTCCGGTCATCGCTTCTCCACCGGCCGCACAAACTTGAGCGCCGTATGCGTCGAGGAAAAACCGACCACCTTTACGTCTTTCAGTCCGGCTCTTCTGCCGACACCGATCACTTCGCTCTCCGTAATGTCTTTGCGGCCTTTAGGGTAAACAATCCATAGCGCCGTCGCGCCACGCATTACTTTTGCTATGTTCCTGGTCCGCTCCAGCTCTTTCGTCGTTTCCGCACTCAAAAAAATGCAGCTGGTGTCTTTCGCGATCACGCCTCTTGAAACAACCGGCGCTGCTTTTCCAAGTTCAGATTCAAATTCGGCATCGAACGTGCCAATGACCGCAACCTTCATATCCTTTCCAACACCGAGTTTTTCCAGCCGCGACTTTGGGTGCAAAATCTTGCACGCCCATTTTTCGGCGTTCGTACCAAGCTCGAACGCGAACGTGCCATCTGGCGTTTGCAGCGACAGAACGCCGTCGCTCGCCTTCACGTTTTTCATAAGCGCGAACGTGAGCTTCAACTTGAGGACGTCGCTGCGAAAAATCAGCTCCGATGTCTCAAGCAAAGCCTTGCCGGCTACTTTCTTGCCGCCGCTTCGCACGATGCACTTTGCTTCATTTCCCATTGCGCTGTTGCTTTCCCCTTATCTCATTCTCCGCTCGACTTAAGACGACATGCAGGAACATCGAACCCAAAGGTAAAATGGTGGGCTCGCACCATGGCCTCGACCACTACCACCGCGACGCCGATACGTACCGACTGGTCCCAGATTTGGGCGCAGCGCGGATTCCGCTATTTCTTTTTCGCCATGTTCATTTCGCTCTTTGGAAGCGGGATGAATTTCGCCGGCGTCAGCTGGTACATCCTCACCGCGACTCATTCTACCGTGAAGGTGAGTGGACAAGTGATTGTCGCGATGGCACCGGGACTGCTCGTGCCGTTTGTGGGCGGTGTGCTCATCGATCGATTTGACCGGCGCTACCTTGGCGTAATTTTGGATTTCGTGCGCGGTATTGCGGTACTCGGAACAGCGTACATCGCCTGGAGCGGCCATTTACAACTCTGGCATCTCTACGCAATCACGCTGGTCACAGGCATCGGCTCCGCAATGTACTGGGCAAACGTAAATTCGCTGGTGCAGGAAGTGATCCCCGCTAGCCAATTCACCGGTGCCAATGCCGCGGTGCTCATCGGCGTCCAGACCGGGATGTTGTTCGCGGGCGCGTTTGTCGGGTTCATCTACGACCGCGCGGGAATCGCGGGCATTCTCGGCATTGACGGTCTCACCTATTTTGTCTCGGCCTGGTGCCTGTTTCAGATGCGGCGCGGATACGTTTCGCCACGCGAGCACCTCGCGAAATATCCGCATGAATTTTCGGAAGCCACGGAAGTCACCGCAAATGCGCTTGAGGGCGGCGAGATTCCAGAAATAGCGGAGGCGGGGCTTTCGCTCTCCGTGTATTCCGATTTGAAAGAGGGGTTCAGGTATCTGAAAACGCAGCCAATCGTGCGCGCGCTTGGCATCACGCACTCAATCCTGATGGGCGGCATCGTCAGCGCGAACGTGTTGATTGTCGCGCTGGCGGGCGACATTCTGCACGCTGGAGCAACAGGCCTGGGCTATCTGGAAGGCGGTTGGGGATTGGGCGCAATCATTGGTGGATTGCTGGCGAGCCAATTGCAGCAGCGATTGCGTCTTACGCTGTACGGCGTCGCCATGGCTGGCCTCGCTATCGGCCACGTCATGATGCCCTTGATCGCGTTTCTTGTTGCCGCAGTTTTATTCCAGGTGCTATTCGGTTTCTTCCGGGCCCTCTCGGGTGTGGTCGCGCAAGCCAGCCTCATGGCCATCGTGCCACGCCATTTCATGGGCAGGACTCAATCGGCGATGGCAATTTTGACGACGGCATTGCAAATCCTGATGAGCTTCGCGCTCGGTTGGGTTTCGCAGACATTCTCGCTGGTTACGGGCTTCTGTCTGATTGCGTTTTTCTACGTGGTCGGAACTGTCTCGGCGTTCCGCGCGCGCCACCTGATTCGAATTGAAGAC
>Ga0070734_10004135_pt1 | contig 14137 bp, 14 predicted proteins | sample Coa_R1_8_FD_66444 | JGI IMG/M metagenome (GOLD analysis project Ga0070734, IMG submission 66444) | Surface soil microbial communities from Centralia Pennsylvania, which are recovering from an underground coalmine fire - Coalmine... | ecosystem: Environmental > Terrestrial > Soil > Unclassified ...
CCGGTGGCATCCACGGCTCGACGGGCGGCCGAGGACACTTCGGGGCCGATGCCGTCACCGGGGATTAAGGTAACTTTTGGGGGCACTTATCGTTTATTGTAGCGAGCGCGTGTGCGGAGCTATGACGGGCGCGAAGGAGGCAGCCCATCCACGTTGCCAATTAAACCATTGAGCTTGTCCGTGATTTCGGCTAGATTCTGCTCCGTGCGGCGGCGGAACTCAACAAGGTGCGAAACCTCCGAATGTTGCCGGATCATCGCGGACTAGCGGCGCTCGATCTCTGCGACCTAAAGGTCCTTAGTTGCTTGCTCGTAGTTCATGACAACACCTGCGCTTGGATATTATTTTCTCAAGATTCGAGATCGCGTCCGGCGTACATCTCGCTCACCAGCGCGCGATGATTCTCCAGCACTCGATTGCGGCGGACCTTCATGGTCGGTGTGAGCTCTCCCTCCTGAATGGACAACTCCCGGTCGAGGACCTTGAATTTACGAATCTGTTCGAACGGCGCGACTTCCCGGTTGACGGCCTTCACGGCTCCCGCGACAGCGGCTTGCGCTTCCGCTGGCGTTCCGGTCACGGTAACCAGCGCCGTCATATAAGGCAGGCGATCTCCGATCAGCAGAACGTGACTGATCAAGGGCTCGCGTTTGAGCAGCGCCTCGATGCGTGCGGGATAGATCTTCTTTCCGTTGGACGCAACGATCAACTCCTTCTTGCGTCCGGTGATGTAAAGGTAGCCGTCCGAATCCATCTCCGCGATGTCCCCGGTCGCCAGCCATCCGTCGCGCAAAACCGCCGCCGTTGCCACGGGATCCTCAAAATATCCCGAGAAGAGACACGGGCTGCGCAACATCAGCTCGCCGTCCTCTTCGATGCGCGCTTCCACTCCTGGCAGCAGTTTGCCGATGCTGCCGGATCTGGGGTTACCGATGGGGTTGAACGTAGCCACGCCGCCTTCGGTCAATCCGAAACCTTCAATGAGAGGAATACCGATGGCGGCATAAAACTCCGCCAGATCCTTGCCGAGCGGCGCCGCGCCAGAAACCGCAACGCGAATTTTTCCGCCCAGCCGCTCGCGGATTTTGGCAAATATCACGCGGTCGAAAAACGGCAGCGTGACGCGCATCCAGGGGGACAGAGGCCGGCCACGCTGACGCCGGCGGCTGGCTTCCGCTCCTAATCCCACCCCCGCGTGGAACAGGCGGCGCAGCGGAGCGGGGCGCTTGCGGATCTCCGCGCAGATCGATGAGTAAACTCGCTCCCACACGCGCGGCGGGGCCAAAAAGAAAGTCGGAGCGATCGAGCGAATCTCATGCGGCAGTTTGGAGAGGCCTTCCGAAAACCAGACGCAAACGCCTTCGCGGGCCGGCAGCAGTTCCGCCACCACGCGCTGAGCGATGTGCGCGGAGGGTAGAAACGCGATGGTTCGATCCTCGGGCCCCAGCGGAACCACCGCGTGTCCCATCTCCAAATTGGTAACGATCGCGGAATGTGTCACCAGGCCCATCTTGGGTACGCCCGTGGCGCCGGAGGTCATGTACAGCACGGCGAGATCGGAAGCGTCGAACTCGGCGCGGATGCGATCGAAGACACCGGGATCGGCGTCGAGAAGGCGCTGCCCTTCGGCGCGCAGTCCTTCGAGAGTCAGAGCGCCGGGAAGCGTGCCGGTTAGTAAGATCCAACGAACGTCTGGCGCTTCGCCCTCGAGGCCGCGGAGGGCTTTTTCATCTTCAACAAAAGCCACTCGAGCACGGCAGGCGCGGAGGGTCGCGCCTTGTTCGGCGTAGGGAAGGCTGGTATAAAGCGCGGCGGCGACGGCTCCGCAGGCCATGACGGCTTGATCGGCCAGGTAAAACTCAGCTCGCGTTTCCGACTGCAAGGCTACCATGTCGCCTTTGGCGACGCCCGCGGCGCGCAATCCCACCGCGATCTGCTTTACGCTGTTCGCGTATTCGCGCCAGGTCCAGGTGCGATACTTCCCGCCTCCAACGGGCTGTTGTAAAGCGATTCGGTCGGGATACGCCGCGGCAGTGGCATCGAGGACTGTCCAGACAGTGTTTGGAGTCTTCAAACGCATCATCCTACCATGCGTCCGTTAATTCTTCTTCACGGGCGCAACTCTTCCTAGGGAATTGTGCTTAGACACTCAAGAGGGCAAAAAAGCTCTCCTAAGAAAAAATCAAAAGAAAGAGAACACCAGGAGGAAATGACAATGAAACGGATTATCGTGAGCATCATGACGGGCGCACTGCTTGTGGGAACCGGGACCGCCGCATTTGGCGACTCCGAAATCGAACAACGCAAAGACAATCAGCAACAGCGGATCGCGAACGGAGTGTCCAATGGTTCGCTGACGCCGGGTGAAACGTCCAGACTGGAACATCGTGAATCCAATCTGAACAAGGAAATTCGCTCCGACCGGAAAGCCAACGGCGGCAACCTCACGAACAACCAGAAGGCCCAGATCAACCGCCAGCAGAACCACCTCAGCAACTCGATTTACCGCGATAAGCACAACGGCCAGACCCAGAAGTAAAGCCCATGAGGGCAGGCGATTCAAACGCGATCGCCTGCCCACTCTTCGTTCACCGGCGTTCGGCCGACACTCACCGATTTTCAAGCTGAAAAGAACCTGCGGGCTGCTAGTTTATCCTACAAGGAGAAATAGCATGCCACGCACGAGTTTTCTTATTTTCCTCGCGAGTTTCCTACCTGGCGCAGCTCTCGCCCAACCCGCGTTCGAGGTCGCTTCCATCAAACCCTCAAACCAAACCGCGGGAGAAGTAACCGCAGGCGTACATATCGACGGTTCGCAAGCGCGTGCGGCCGCAATGTCGTTCAGGGACTATATCGGCATGGCATATCGCCTCAGGTCGTATCAGATCCAGGGACCGGATTGGATGGCGGAACAACGGTTCGATCTGGCGGCTACCTTGCCGGCAGGCAGTTCCACCGCGCAGTTCTCGGACATGATGCAGACGCTGCTGGCGGAGCGCTTCAACTTGAAGCTCCATCACGAAAAGAAGGAGTTTCCGGTTTATGTGCTCGAAGTCGCTAAGACACCGTTAAAACTCCAGGCATCGAAGCCGGATCCGAACGCGGACGCGGCCGACAAGAGCGTGGCCAACGTTACCGGAAGCGGCTCAGCCCAAGGCGTTTCTGTCAACTTGGGGCAAGGCTCCTCGTACACCTTCGCGAACAACCGGTTTGAAGCCACCAAGCTGACGATGATGCAGTTTGCAGGAAATTTGGAGCGATTCGTGGATCGCCCCATCGTGGACATGACGGGTCTCGATGGCCGTTATGATTTTGGTCTCGACGTTACCGAGGAAGACTACCGGTTGATGCTGATCCGAGCCGGCGTGAACTCTGGAGTGGTTCTGCCGCCCGCCGCGCTGCGCCTGCTGGAAACGGGATCCCCCGTTTCGCTGTTCGATGCGCTGCAGAAGCTGGGCCTCAAGCTGGATGCGCGCAAGGCGCCTCTGGACGTTGTGGTGGTAGACGAGGCGCGCAAGACTCCTACGGACAACTAAACAAGACCGACCACTGAAAACCGATGGTCTGTCCCACTGACCGGTGCGGTGCCGCCGTTCGCCGAATCGCTACCGACAAAAAAGGCCTGGCTTGTTAGCATCGCTTACGAGAGGATAAAGCGATGGGGGACGAAGAGCGGCAGCGAAGGTATCAGGAACGGTGGCAGCGGCGGGCCATGCGCCGCAGGCAGCGTATGCAGTACGCCGGACCCCGGCACGCCTTCATGGGGCTCGCGCTGCTGGTGGTCGGCGTCGTGTTCCTGCTTACGAATCTCGGGGTCTTCTATCCGGAGGACGTCCGGACCTACTGGCCGGTGATTCTGATTCCATTCGGAATCGGCCTCGCGGTTTTTAGACCCGGTGTCATGCGCCGCTTGTGGGGTGGCAGCATTGCCGTAGTCGGACTGGTCTTGCTGGCGCACAACCTCGGTTACATTCATGGCAACATCTGGCAACTGCTTTGGCCCGTGTGGCTGATTTTCATGGGGATTTCGTTTCTGCTGCGCGCCATTATGGGCGGGGGACATCCCTGGAACTCCGGGGACTTCGTGCCCTTCGATTCCGGAGCGCCATCGAATGGCCCTACGGGAAATCAGGGCTCAGCGTCTTTTCCGGCCAGTAGCGGGAATGTGCTCAATGAGGTCACGGTCTTCGGGGGCGTGCGGCGGCGCATCGTATCCCAGGAGTTTGAGGGCGGCGAAGTCTCCGCGATTTTCGGAGGGGTGGAGATCGATCTTCGCGCGGCCGCTACCAAGAAGGAAGAAGTGGTGATCGAGCTGAATGCGATTTTCGGAGGAGTCGAGCTGATGGTGCCCGACACGTGGGATGTGGAGGTTCGCGGCGCAGGGATCTTTGGCGGGTATGAAGACAAAACCGGTCCCCGCCGCGAGCCACCCTCCGGTGGGAAACGTCCGCTACTCGTAATCATGGGCGACGCCGTTTTCGGCGGCGTGACGGTGATGTAGCCCATGCACCCTATCTTTCGTGACAAGCAAGGATTCGCGGCGTACCTGGTCCTGTGGCTGGCGCTGGGCGGAATGTTGGCCGCGTTGATGCGTGTGCCCGGAAGGCTCGCCTGGCATGAGTCTTTAGTGCTGGCAGAACCGCTGTGCCTGTTTTTTGCGTTCGTGTGCCTGACGCCATGGTATGTGTGCCGCCAGTTACCGTTAGTTTCGAGCGGCGCGGGCGTGGTGGCGCTGTATCATCTGGGCGCGGCCGTGCTGGCAACGGCGCTATGGATCGGCATGGCGCGGGGTATCGCGTATGGTTTGAGCCTGGGAGACCGCCTCGATCCGGAAGTCCCGCAGTTAGTGGCCGTGGGGTTGTTGCTGTACTCGCTATCCGTCGCGCTGCATTATTTGGTTCTGGCGGCGGAGGCATCGCGCCGGGCGGCGATCGACACTCGCGACGCGGAGTTGCGCGCGCTCAAGGCGCAAATCAATCCGCACTTTTTGTTTAACAGTCTCAACTCCATCACGGCGCTGACGACTTCGGATCCCGATCGCGCGCGGGAGATGTGCATCCGGCTCTCCGACTTCCTGCGCAATACGCTGGGGTTGGGCGAGCGGGAGAGCGTCGCCTGGCATGAGGAATTGGACCTGGCGCAGGCCTATCTGGACGTCGAGCAGGTTCGATTCGGGCCACGCCTGCACGTCGAAGTGCATGTCGATCAAGCCTGCGCGGATTGCCTGGTGCCTCCCTTGGTTCTTCAACCGCTGATCGAAAACGCCGTGAAGCACGGCATCGCGACGCTGGTGGAGGGAGGAACGATTCGCGTCGAAAGCCGCGTTGTCGATGGCCGTCTGGAGGTGAGCGTCGAGAACGGATTCGATCCCGAGTCGCCTGCGCCCCGGCGTCATGGGCTGGGATTGCGCAACGTCCGGACGCGGCTCGAAACACGCTTTGGTACGGCCGCGCTTTTTGCCGCCCGAGCTCATGACAGCCGCTTTCGCGCGGAATTTGAGGTCCCATGCCAGAAGATACAGTAATCCTGCGAGCCGCGATTGTGGACGACGAAGAGCTGGCCCGCCAGCTCCTGCGCGAATATTTGTGGGAGGCCGGCGGAATAGAGATCGTTGCGGAGAGCGGCAACGGGTTCGACGCCGTAAAGGCGATTGGTGAACTCAAGCCGGATCTCGTTTTTTTAGACGTGCAGATGCCGAAGCTCGATGGATTCGAGGTCTTGGAACTGATCGATCCGCCTCCGGCCGTGATTTTCGTCACCGCGTACGACGAGTACGCGATGCGGGCCTTCGATGTTCACGCGGTAGATTATCTGCTCAAACCGTTCCATCTGGAACGGCTTAAGAAAGCCTTGCAGAAAACCCGTGCCCGCCTTGGCGAGCCCAAACCAGTGGCGTCGGAGCTGACAGCCTCGGCGCGCCCGCCGGGCCAGAAGCTCGAGCGCCTGGTCGTGAGGGATGGCACTAGGGTGCACATTATTCCCATTGGCAAATTGGATTATGTGGAAGCGCAGGACGACTATGTCGCCCTGCATAGCGAGAAGAAAAACTATCTGAAGCAGCAGACTATCTCGAGTATCGAGACTCAGCTCGACGAGCGGCGCTTCGTGCGCATTCACCGGTCTTACATTGTGAATTTGGAGCGGATCGCCCGTATTGAGCCTTACAGCAAGGACAGCCGCGTGGCTGTGCTGACGGATGGCACGCAGTTGCCGGTAAGCAAGTCTGGGTACGCGAAGTTGAAGGAGTCGCTGGGCGACGTATAGCATGGCTGGGTTGCGTCGCCCAGCGTAGTGGGCGAAAGCGCTCATCAAAACCCCTAAACCATTGAATCCACATTGGTAATACCCGTGCTATTTCGATGGTATGAGTCCTAGCACCACTATCTGGCTCCCGGCGTCCATCAGCCCGGCCAAAATTTTCAAAAGCATTCTAACACTCGCCGCGGACGTTCTCGAATTGCGCGCCTGGCGCGATATGGATCCTCTGGCGTGCATCCTAATGGCGGCCTTTGCCGCGATCCTGCTCCAGCCCGTGGTGTTCGGTAAATTGGGAACCAGCATTTTCGCTCTTATGACGCCGGTGAAGTAGCTCGCGCGGCGTGATATATTCGCGGCATGGTTCGAGTCATTGCCGCCTTGGCCCTGTTGAGTTGCTCCGCCGCTGCGCAAGACACACAGAAATGCGCCGCCTTGACCAGCGCGAAGTCCTTGCCGAATCCGGCAACTACCATCAAATCCGCAGTCTTGAATCCGGCGAGCGCATTGCCCGAGCATTGCGAGGTGCTGGGCCAGATGAACGACCGCGTGGGCGTTAATTCCCAGCACTACGCCATCAAGTTTCATCTGCGCTTGCCCACCAATTGGAACGGACGCTTCTTCTTTGAGGGCGGGGGTGGATCGAATGGGGCGTTAGGTAACGCGCTCGGGAATTTGCAGGGACAGCAACGGACCAACGCGCTGACGCTGGGTTACGCGGTGGTTTCTCAGGACTCGGGGCATGACAACGCCGTCAACAACGATCCGAACGCGAACGGCACGGTGACGTTCGGCTTGGATCCGCAGGCGCGGATCGATTTCGGCTACAACTCCTACGATCAGGTCACGCAAGCGGCCAAGGCGCTGATTCGGATTTACTATGGCAAAACTCCGGAGAAATCGTATTACGTAGGATGCTCCGAAGGCGGCCGCGAAGCCATGATGATGTCGCAGCGGTTTCCGGATTACTTTGACGGAATTCTAGCTTGCTCACCGGGATTTCAGCTCGCCAAGGCCGCGCTGTTTGGACACGCCTGGGATACACAGACTTTTGGCGCGGTCGCCAGGGCAGCGGGAATCTACGACCGCTTCGGCGCGCCATTTCTGAACAAAGCCTACACGGATGAGGATCTCGACTTGGTGTCTAATGCCATCGTGGCCGGGTGCGATGAGCTGGATGGATTGAAGGACGGCATCATCGATAACTTTCCCGCCTGCACCTCGGCGATCGTGGCGCCAAGGCTTGTAGCCCTTGCGTGCAAGGGTCCGAAGCGGACCACGTGCCTGACGCCCGTACAGGTGGCCGCGCTCCAAAAGATCTACAACGGTCCCTCCAATTCGAAAGGCGAGATGTTGTATGCGGATTGGGCCTGGGATCGCGGAATCGGGGGTAAGGCCGGGGACGGGTACAACCAGGGCTGGCGGGCCTGGAAGTTGGGTGCGTACGACAGCAATGTGAACTCATCTATCATTGCGGGTCTCGGAAGTGCCGCCGTATCGGGTATATTCACTACGCCCCCAACTCCCACGCCCTCCACCGGGGCCGCCGGCCTCGCGTATCTGCTCTCGATTGACTTCGACAGGGACGCCGCCAAGTTAACCGCGGAGTCTGAAACGTTCACCAAGTCCGCGCTGGATTTTATGATGGCGAGTTCCACGGATCTCTCGGCATTCAAGAATCGTGGAGGCAAAATGGTGATCGTGCATGGCGTGAGCGATCCGGTGTTTTCGATCAAGGACACCATTCATTGGTGGAACGACGTGAACAAAGTCAATAACGGCGCGGCTGCGGAGTTTGTGCGGTTGTTCGCGGTGCCGGGCATGAACCATTGCGCGGGAGGGCCGGCGACGGATCAGTTCGATGCGTTCACGGCGCTGGTCACTTGGGTTGAGAAGAATACGGCTCCGGCCAAGATTGTGGCGACCGCGGGTCCTGCGACGCCGTGGCCGGGGCGCACGCGGCCTTTGTGCGCGTATCCTCTGCAGGCTCGCTACAACGGGTCAGGCAGTGTTGAGGAGGCGGCAAGTTTCACCTGCCGGTAGGCACCATACGATGAAAGAGAGTAATGGAAACCCCAACCGACCCGGTGGAGGCTTTGATCCTCGATTTGCTCGAATGGGTGGCAAGCGGGGAGAGGTGCCGCACCGAGGTGCTTGATGTTTGGCGTACTTCATGCCCGCGGCTTCCGGTTTGGGAAGATGCCAACGATCGCGGATTCGTCGAGGAGAAGAGAGGGATGGTGAGCATTACGCCATCCGGCCTCGCGCTGCTCGCGCGGCGCGGACGACTGGCATCTGTCGTGCGCTAGCGCACCACGCCGGCCATGGGGCTGCTGGCGGACGCGTAGAGCTTCTTATCCATGCGACCGGCGAGATAGGCGTAGCGGCCGGCCTCAACCGCTAATTTCATTGCTGTGGCCATGGATACCGAATCTCCCGCCGCGGCGATGGCGGTGTTCATCAGTACCCCGTCGTAGCCGAGCTCAAGGGCAATAGCGGCGTCCGATGCCGTTCCCACGCCGGCATCGACGATTAGCGGCACTTCCGTGATCATCTCACGGAGGATTCGCAGATTGGTGAGGTTCTGAATCCCCAACCCGCTGCCAATCGGCGCCGCCAGAGGCATCACGGCCGCCGCGCCCGCATCGATAAGACGGCGCGCGTTCACCAGATCGTCGGTGGTGTACGGCAACACCACAAAGCCTTCTTTCACCAACACACGGGTGGCCTCGAGCAAGCCCTGGTTGTCGGGGAACAAAGTGCGTTCATCGCCGATCACTTCGAGCTTGACCCAGTTGGACATGCCGGCCTCACGGCCCAGTCGCGCGGTACGAATGGCCTCATCCGCGTTGAAACAGGCCGCCGTATTTGGCAAAAGAAAGAACTTAGACCGGTCGATATAGTCGAGGAGCGATTCCTTGGATCGGTCCGTCAAGTTCACTCGCCGGACCGCCACCGTTACCACCTCCGCACCGGAGGCTTCGTGGCAACGTGCCATCTCGGGAAAACTACGGTATTTGCCGGTGCCAACCAGAAGCCGCGACCGGAATTCACGGCCCGCGATCTTGAGCGTGTCCATACCCCCATTTTAGGGTGCTTCTCGGCCCGATACCGGGTGTGCAACTGACGCTCGCCCCCTTCACCCTATAGGGGCAGCAGCCTCACGCCGATGACTTGTAAGAGGAAGCTCGCGGACCGGTAGTGCGGCCGGCCGACTGAGCGCCCCCTCTAGGTGAAAGAAAGCGAGCCATGAAAAAGAATGATTTGATGAAATTTCTGGGCATCGGCCTGGTGGTCGCGATCGTCGCGACGGGCATTTTCTATGGCTTGTTTGTTAACAAACTGACCAGCAGCACGGGCACGGGCAAGACCATGGTAGTCGCCGCGAAGGCGCTGACGGCAGGCACAGTGCTGGATGCCTCCGATGTAAAGGCGATCCCGTGGCCGGCCGACCAACTGCCCTCAGGCGCTTATGCGACGGTCGATCAGGTGGTAGGAAGCACGCTTTTCGACGCCATCGGACAAGACGAGCCGGTAATGGGTTCGCGCCTTGAATCCGTTCGTTCCGCGGGCGGCGCGGGCGTCGCTGCGGGCATGCGCGCAGTGGCCGTGCACGTAACCGATTCAACGGGCGTGCTGGCGCTTCTGCGCGCTGGACAGACCGTGGATGTCCAGGTGGTGGTGAATCGGAAGGAATCTCGCGTTACGGAAGTTCGCACCGCACTCGAGAACCTCACCGTGCTCGCGGTTCGGCCGCAGCCGGAGACGACTTCACAGGGGCAAAATTTGCCGGAGGTGACATTGCTGGCCAAGCCGGAGGAAGCCGATGTGCTCGCGGCCGCCGACTCCGGCGCACGCGTGCGTCTCACGCTACGCAATCCCTTGGATCAATCCACTCGCGTGCGGCCTCCCGTCTCGCTCGATTCGGTGATGCGGGAATCGGGCACCGCCGGGCAACCTTAGCCGCGGAGAGATGTTCCCATGCTGATCGTTTCGGTGCTGTCTTTCTTCGTCGTCATCTTCCTTCTGTCCACCATTGCGGTGGCTCTCGCATGGATGACCTTCTTGAAGCGACAGACGGAGGCGACCGAAGCGGCTCGAGGGGACGCCGAAGCTCCTCCAGGCGCGGAGGTTACGACTGTAACGGATGACTCGCCTCTATTCCGGAGCGAGCGTTTGAGCACGCTGAGCTTTTGGGACAGCCTGCTGACTCACTTCGACTTTGTCGAAATCCTGAAAACCCGTATTGCCCAAGCCGACCTGAACTGGTCAGTTGGCCGGGTAACGCTGTCGATGCTGTTGAGTGCCACTGTCGCATTGGTGCTCTTGTGGAAGATTCTGCCACTATGGGCCGCCCTGTTGAGCGCGCTGGCGGTCGCCTTCGCTCCCTATGGTTACATCCTGCACCTGCGCCGCAAGCGCTTCGACAAGTTCCGCGAAGGTTTTCCCGATGTGCTCGATTCGCTCGCGCGTGCCTTGCGCGCCGGCTATCCTCTGGCGAGCGCCATGGAATCGGTGAGCATGGAAGCCACCTCCACGGTGGCCGTCGAGATACGAAAAACGTCCACCGAGGCGAACCTCGGAATGGGCTGGAATCGCGCCCTTGAAAATTTGGGCCGAAGGCTTCCTTTGCTGGAGGTGAACCTGTTTGCCGCCGCAGTGCAGTTGCATGCACGGACCGGCGGCAGGCTTGGCGAAGTGATGGGCGGTCTGGCGGAGACCATGCGTGAGACCGAAGCGTTACGCGGTGAGGTACGGGCTTTGGCCGCCCACGGTAAATTGACTGGTTTAATTCTGACGATCCTTCCGATCGGCATTGCGGGCATGATGATGGTGGTCAGCCCCGGTTACATGCTGGTTCTCTACAACCATCCGCTGGGCAAAGATCTGATCGCAGTAGCGGTAGGTTGTCTGGTGCTGGCGCATTTCGTGATCCGCAAGATCGTGGACATTCAGATATGACACCGGCTGCTTTGCTGATCGTATTCTTTCTGTTTACACTGGCCGCGGTGAGCGCGGCCGGATACGTCTTCGTGTTGCGGCCGGCGCGAACCAGCGAGGGACGCGCGGAGATCCCGGCTCCGCTGGCCCGTCAAAGCGATTTACCAACGGCGCAAGCCGCCGTGTTGGACATGTTCCGCCTGATCGGCGATGCGATGCCGGGCCGCCTCGCGCAGGAAGCAAAGGCGCGAAAACTCCTGGCCGCCGCAGGCTACCGCTGGCCATCGGCCGTGTCTGTATTCCTGGGGATCAAATGCGGTTTGGCGTTGATGCTGGCCGCCACCGTCGCGTGGGTTGCGGTGACCTTCCGCCCGGACTCGAGCATCGCGTTTATTTCGGCGATCGGCGGGCTGGGTTTCGGCTTCCTGTTACCCGATCGCGTGCTGGAGCGTCTCGCCGCCCGGCGCGTAGAGCGTTTGCGCCGCGCGTTGCCGGCCGCCCTCGATCTGATGGTCCTGGCCGTGGAAGCCGGCCAAAGCATGGATGCAGCCATTCTCGAAGCCAGCCGCGGCTTGCGAGTGACCCACCCGGAGCTGGCCTCGGAGTTTACCCAGTTTCACCTCGAGCTTCGCGCCAACCCATCGCGCCTCGAAGCTCTTCAGAACTTCGGCGGCCGCGGCCGAGACATCGAGCTGCGCAAGTTCGTCAACCTGCTGATGGATACGGACCGCTTCGGCACTAGCCTGGGTCCCGCTCTGCGCAACCACGCCCGCTACCTCCGCACGCGCTTCCGGCAAGCTGCCCAGGAACGCGCGCGAAAGGTTAGCGTCAAGCTGATTTTTCCCGTGTTCTTTTTAATTTTTCCCTCGGTGATTCTGGTGACGCTAGGTCCGGCGGTGATGCTCTTTTTCGCGCAGATGCACACGCTGCTCGGTCAATAGACTTCAACTTCACAATCGGGCACCGGCTATGATGGTCTTTCCATGACCAAACGCCGCAGCATTGAAGTCCCCGGACTCGAACACGTCCACCCGATTCCCAACGCGTGCCGCCTCGGTCCGTTTCTCATGACGGGCGGGATTTACGGCAAGGATCCTGCCACCGGCCAACTGGCGCCGGATGTCGCCGGACAGTGCAAATTCATGTTCGTGAACGTTAAGCGGGTCCTCGAAGCAGGCGGCGCGACGCCCGAGGACGTGATCAAGATGACCGTGTGGATCAAAGACAAAAACGACCGCAAGTATGTGAATGAGGAGTGGCTGGCGATGTTTCCGGATGAGCACTCCCGCCCCACGCGCCACACCTTCAAGGACGAGGATCAGCCCTATGGCGCGCTGGTTTCCTGCGAGGTCATGGCCGTCGTCCCGGCGTAAACGGCATGCGCGAAATTATTTCTCCCGCGAAGGCAATCGACGGGATCGTAACCTTGCCCGGAGACAAGTCCATTTCCCACCGCTACGGAATGCTAGCGGCCATCGCCGAGGGTCCCAGCAAGATCGCGAACTATTCCACAGGCGCGGATTGCCAGTCCACGCTGCACTGCATGGCTGGTCTGGGCGCATCAATGGGGCGCGATGCGCAAGGCAGCGTGACCATCCAGGGCGGCTTGCTCAAGGAGCCGAAGGCTATGCTCGATGCGGGCAATTCCGGCTCGACCATTCGGATGTTGTCGGGAATTCTGGCGGCGCAACCATTTACTTCTTCGATTGGAGGGGATGAATCTCTGTCGCGGCGCCCCATGGCTCGCGTGATAAAACCGCTGAGCGAAATGGGCGCGTCCATCGAAGCCCGCGAAGGTACGTATCCGCCCATGACGATTCATGGCCGGCCGCTGCACGGGATTGATTACGCGCTGCCGGTGGCCAGCGCCCAGGTCAAGAGCTGCCTGCTGTTGGCCGGGTTGTTCGCAAAGGGCAACACCGTTGTGCACGAACCGGTGCGCACACGCGATCACACTGAAATTGCTCTCAAGGAATTCGGCGCGGACATCACTACCGTGAAGCGCACCATAACGCTGCAAGAGGGCGCGCGCCTGACGGGTCGCGAGCTGTTTGTTCCTGGGGATCTTTCCTCGGCTTGTTTCTTTCTGGTGGCCGCGCTGTTGATGAAAGAGGCCAACCTGGTGGTGCACGGAGTAGGGCTGAATCCCACGCGGTCGGCGTTGCTCGATTTTCTGGTCTCCATGGGCGCGTCGATCCAGGTCTTCGACATCAAACAAACGGGAGGCGAAGTCGTCGGCGATCTGCGGGTTCGAAATTCGAAGGTCTCCGGGGGCGTGATTGAGGGCGCGCTGACGGCTGCTCTGATCGATGAGATTCCGGCTCTGGCGGTGCTGGGCGCGGTCAGCTCAGGCGGGCTCACCGTGCGCGACGCTTCGGAGCTGCGAGTGAAGGAAACCGATCGCATCGCGACGCTCGAGGCGAATTTCGCCCGCGCTGGTGTGAAGATGGAGAGCGCTCCCGACGGATTTCACATTCCTGGCAAGCAGAGCTTTCACGCGGCGGAGTTCGATTCGGCGGGCGATCATCGAATTGGAATGGCGTTCGCCGTGGCGGCGCTGGCCGCGGACGGTGATTGCGCAATTGACGGCGCGGAAGCGGCGGGTGTGTCTTTCCCCGAGTTTTTTGACACGCTACGTCAGATTGCAAAATAGGCTTGCGCCATCGTTCTTGTTCGCTTGTTTAATGCCGCGTGGAGCGGAGTGCTAGCCTGCCACGTCGGCTGTCTAGCCGACGACCGCGAGTGGATCAGCCAGGCACGCCCGGCTGGATAGCCGTCGTTGCAACCTAAACAGGGCGCTCCACAGCCGCTATTTTGCAGTGCTGGACGAGTCGGGCAGGATGAACGTAGTCTCGCCTGGCCGGAGCAGCTTCAACTGCTTTCGGATTTCCATTTCCTGCTCGCTACGGCTGTTCTCCAGCCGAAGAACCCGTTCCCGCCG